>VFSW01009543.1_pt1 | contig 13845 bp, 11 predicted proteins | sample 5358111 | NCBI WGS metagenome assembly VFSW01 (sample SAMN11554181, study PRJNA540505) | mine drainage metagenome | isolation source: sediment from site ElyBrook_90M | place: USA: Ely Copper Mine, Vershire, VT | collected 2017
TGCCTGTATCGAAGACCGGTTTGTGACGCGCTCAGGTCGTTCCGTGCAGCTGCGCATGTATGTTCAGCACCACAATGCCGACAAATGCGGGCATGCCATGGCGTCGCTCAAGAAGGCGATGCGCTGGGACGAGCAGGTGTTCGGGCGCGAGTACGATCTCGATATCTACCAGATCGTCGCCGTCGATGATTTCAACATGGGAGCGATGGAGAACAAGGGGTTGAATGTTTTCAACTCCGTGTATGTCCTGGCCAGACCCGATACCGCTACCGATGCTGACTATCAGGCGATCGAGCGGGTGATCGCACACGAGTATTTTCATAATTGGTCGGGAAACCGGGTGACCTGCCGCGACTGGTTCCAGCTGAGTCTGAAGGAGGGCTTTACCGTGTTTCGCGACCAGGAGTTCGGCGCGGACGTGACCTCTCGCGGGGTGGCCCGGGTGCAGGACGTGAACGTGCTGCGCACGCACCAGTTCCGGGAGGACGCGGGGCCGATGGCGCATCCGGTACGGCCCGAATCCTACGTCGAGATCAACAATTTCTACACGACGACGGTCTACAACAAGGGTGCCGAAGTGGTTCGCATGCTCCGGGAACTGATCGGGGCAGACGCATTCCGCCGTGGCACCGATCTGTATTTCGATCGGCACGACGGCCATGCCGTTACGACCGACGATTTCGTCAAGGCGATGGAAGACGCCAGCGGCATCGATCTGGGACAGTTCCGGCTCTGGTACGGCCAGGCGGGCACGCCGCAAGTGCATATCGGGCGGGCCTATGATCCACGCTCGGGGGTGTACATCCTGCATGTGCGCCAGACCTGTCCGCCGACACCCGGCCAGCCGCACAAGGAGCCCTTTCACATCCCGTTCGCGATCGCATTGCTCGATGGAGACGGACGGGAGCTGTCCGTCAGCCTGATGGGTGAGCACTCCGGGGTGGTGGGCACGCGTGTGCTGCAGGTGCGGCAGGCCGAGGAAACCTTCGTGTGCGTCGGTGTTCCGCAGGAGCCGGTACCATCGCTGCTGCGCGGATTTTCGGCGCCGGTCAGACTGCAGACCGATCTGAGTGAGCGCGAGCGCTGCTTTCTGCTGGGCTGCGACCGTGATCCGTTCAGCCGATGGGAAGCCGGCCAGCAGCTGGCTGCCGGATTCATCCTCGATCTTGCGGCAAAGCCCCGCAGGCGCGGCATGCAGCCACTGGATCCGCAGTTCGTCGAAGCCTTCCGTGCGACGCTGCGCAGCGACGATCCGGACAAGGCGATGATCGCGCAGGTGCTAACCCTGCCGTCCGAAGCCTACCTTGCCGACCTGATGGATCCGGTTGACCCCCAGGCGCTGCACGACGCACGCGTGTCGGTGCTTCGTGCCCTGGCGCTGACGCTGCGCGACGATCTGCTTGCCATATACCAGGACAATGTCGGGCGGGGAGGCTACAGCGTCGATCCGGAGTCCGTCGGACGCCGCAGTCTTAAGAATCTGTGCCTTTCGTACCTGATGGAGCTCGATGATCCGCAAGTGCGGGAGATGTGTGTCGCGCAGTTTCGCCGCGCCGACAACATGACCGACGTGATGGCTGCATTGCGGGCACTCGCCGGCACCGACTGCCGCGAGCGCCGTGATGTGCTTGCCGAGTTTCATGATAAATGGCGGGATGAGCCGCTGGTTCTGGACAAGTGGTTCGCGCTCCAGGCCACGTCGCGGTTGCCCGGGACACTCGCCGAGGTGAAGGCGCTCACGCGCCATCCGGCGTTCACCTTGAAGAATCCCAACCGGGTGCGTGCACTCATAGGTTCGTTCTGCGCCGGCAATCCCGCTCGGTTCCACGACCGCAGCGGCGCCGGCTACGCGTTTCTGGCCGACCAGGTTCTGAAAATCGACCGGCTGAACCCGCAGCTCGCGGCCCGGCTCGCCGGGGCGCTCAGCCTGTGGCACAAGTATGAAGCGCGGCGCCAGGTGCTCATGAAGAAGCAGCTCGAACGCATTCTGCGCGAGCCGGCGCTTTCCCGGGACGTGCAGGAAATTGCGTCGAAGAGTCTCGGATCAGCGGGTGTGGAAGGGAAGACCCGGGGCGGTGCGCGTCGCCGGAGCGGGCGGCGCTGATCAGGCGTTCAGGTCCGGAATCATGCGGCTTTCGAGACGCGCGATGAAGTCCTTCAACTGCAGTTTTCGTTTCTTCAGGCGCCGCAGCTGCAGCTGGTCGGCGAACAGATCCGCCGACAGCTGGGAAATGACCTGATCGAGACCCCTGTGCTCCAGGCGCAACTGCAGCAGCAGCTGCCGCAGAGATTCGCCGTCTTCGTTTTCCATGTTCGTATTCTTCTCGTTGCCGCCAGGTCGATACCCCGTGCCTCATGACGATCAATGCCGCGATCCGGCGCCACCCGCGGCCGGATTCCAGCTGTGATCATAGGGCTTTGCCAAGTTCGGGTACACGCCGGTGCAGGCTGTATATTGATGAATTATAGTCGCATGGAGCCGGAAGCGACGGATCCGCGGCTGCCATCCTTTGTCCGCGACATGCGGTCCGAAGCTGCCCGGAAAAGTCGCGAGCCGGGCGGTTCTGTTCCGGTTTCAGGCACGTTCTGCAATGTGGCCGATCAACCAAGGTGCGATGTCTGAGATCGTCCTCCCGGTGGAGATTTCGCGCAACCACGCCCTGCCCGGGTGGGCTGCGGCGCAGCGGGGCGCCAAGAAATTTCCGGCGGCGCCGACCGGCCCCGGGGCTGGACGACGGGGCGGAATAGCGGGAACATGGTCCGGCAGATCGAACTATTGCTGCCCAGGCTGCGGGGGCGGTAGGGCGCCGGTGCGCAGGCCGTTGCGTCCGTCCTGTCTCCGGAAGCGGCCGAGGAACCATTGGCTCCGGGCGCTGTCGGACGGATCAGATCCCTGAATTGAAGCACTGTTAGAGGAACACGAACATGGATTACACCGAGGCAGAAAATCAAATCGCACAGGTCCAGCAGCAGTCCCAGACCGTGATCCAGAATATGCAGCAGTTCGCACAGAAGCTGCGTTCGGCGGCCCCGGACGAGACGACCGGACGCGAATGGGCGCTGGACTTGCGTGAAATTGCGATGTCTATGCAGACCCAGAATCAGGCCATGGTGGGACTGGTCAACCAGATGGCAGAGTACATCAAGACGCTGGAGTCGCAGCTGGCGACGCACCCCAGCCCGAGCATTCAGCCGCGCGGATGGGCAGCGCAGTCGTCCGGCGGCGGAGGGGTCTGGAGCAGCGTCACGACCTGCCTGGGGGTTGGCGCCGGATTTGCCGTGGCAAACGATCTGGTCGGTGACCTTTTCAACATGTTCTAGCCGGATTCCGGCGCGTTACCATGCGGTTTCCGGGCCGGCTCTGTCCGTCCCGGGTGCCGCGGTGGACTGATTGCGCAGCCCCATAAATTGTTGGCGAGCCGCGAGATGAAGTTTTCCGTTCCCGTCGGACGGTCAAAATTCTCCCATGGACAAACCCAAGATAATCACGGCCCTGCCGCAATGCCGCTACAAACTCGGCGCATTCCTCATTACCGTGCTGGGTGAGGTCGAAAGCGGCGATGGGGTGAGTTATCGCTACATTGCCGCTGTCATTACGGAAGGTGATCCGGAGCCGGGTCTGTACGTGACGTCCGAGCGTGCGGCCGGCAGTTCCGGGCATACGGGCAAGCATGCCATGCGTATCATCATGCGCGACGGTGCGCAGGTCATCGGTACTTCGGACCGCTGGGGCAATCTCGATATGTTCGTCAGCGATGCCCTGGAAGTCGTGGCGCGGCTCCTGGACCTGCAGGATGAGCAGCCTTATCCGCTGAGTTGATCCGCAGCGCCGTGCCTGCCCCGGACAGGAATCCCCGCGGCGTGCGCAGTTCAGATCCGCTGCCGCCGATCTGACCCCTTAATCCAGCCCGGCCGGTCTCGTCCTGCGGGGTCCTCAGTCCTGCTTTTCAGGCTCCCCGGGCTTCGTCCGGCCGACCCTGCTCAGCGGAATCACGACGTGCCCGGCACCGGCCGGCTCGTCGACATAGCGGGGTCGCTGGTTCATGGACCTTCCGGCCGCCTCCGCGAGTTCTCGCTCACGTGCGGCAATGAGCCCGAAGCATTCGCGGATCCCCTGCACGGTCTCATCGGAAAGCGGATGGCTGTGTCCGGGCCGGGTAAACGTGTCCTTGGCGACGTCAGCCAGTACTTTCTTGACTGAGCGCAGAATTCGTTCTTCCGCGGAGAGAGCCTCGGTGTTCATAGTTCACCTTCTGGCGCCGCCTGACGCCGTCGTGTTTGGAATTGATTAATACGTATTCTGACACAGTTTGCCTGCCGGTCCGCGATTACTGGTGCCGGCAGGTATTTCATCGGGGCATTGCCTGGCTGTTTGGAGCAAGTCTGTTTGCCGGCGCCGCCGTGGCTGAAAGTGCAAGGTCTTTCAGGGTCTTGTTGCCTATTGAATCCTCCAGGGCCCGATCCATGCCCTCGCTCAGCCGGTCCACAAAGGGTTCATTCGGCCGCCTGCGGGCCAACGGGGCATTGTCCTCCCCTGAGCTGCGTACCGCGTCCATCAGGGTTGTTAGGGGTACGGTCTCGGGACATCTCGCCGGAAGGTAATGCTACGGTTCTCCGGCCGATCGCACCACGAGTCCGTGCCGTTCGAGCAGGTTCAGCATGCCTGAGACGAGCGTCTCGGGAATTCCCGCCTGCCTGGTGAGGCTGTCGCGGCTGCACTCCGGTCCGCTGCCGTAGTGATTGCGGACGATCCAGGCCATGAGTATGAGCGCAAGCTGCTCCTGTCCGCGGGCGCTGAGATGCAGTTTCCGGCGATGCAGGGCGAGAGACTCGGGGTGCTGGTGATAGAAGGCGATGCTGGCGCCCACCAGCAGTATTGACCAGCTCAGATACAGCCAGATCATGAACATGACCACGATGGCAAAACCTGAATAGATCGCGCTGTAGTGCGTCGAGCCTACGACAAACGAAGCGAAAAGCCAGCCGGTCCCCTCCCACAGAGCGCCGGCAATGATGCCGCCGGTCACGGCAGACCGCAGCCGTACCTTGGTATTCGGAATGAACATGTAGACAAACGAGAAGGCCGCGATGACCAACGCGTACGGAACCAGAGCACCAATGATCCGCAGCGCTGCGCCCAGCGGCTCGGTTTGCGCCAATGCCTTTACTATGGATGCATTCATCAGAGTGGCGGTCAGGCCCATCGCCGAGAACACCAGTACCGGGCCGACGGTCAGTACGCTCAGATACTGGCTGAAGCGCTGAATCAGCGGTCTGGTCTGTTCCACCTGCCAGGTGTAGTTGAAGGCGCGCTCCACCTTCTGGACCAGCGACGCTACTGTGTAGATCAGCAACCCCAGCCCCAGAGCGCCAAGTACGCCGACCTTGATGTGTTCGACGAACCCGATGATACGCGCGCTGATTACGCCGCTCTTGTCGCCCAGTGGCGCCAGAAAGTGAAGCAGCAATGGCCGTATGGCATTGTGCACGCCGAATGCCTTGAGCACGGAAAAGCTGACGGCAAGCAGCGGCACAAGCGATAGCAGTGTGGTGTATACCAGCCCCATGGCCTGTAGCGTGAGCTGTCCATCGGTAATGTCGTGTATCACGACATGGACCACGCGTAACAGCCATCGGACCCGCCGGCGCAGCGGGCTAAGCGATGCCAGATCCGCATTCCAGAGGGATTCGTTGAGAGCATTGCGGAATCTGCCGAATTCCATCATGGCACGCATCCTCATGCCGTCCGTCGGAGCGGTTATTGGCGTATTTCGCAGATTGCGACAGGCCGGTGACCGGTAATATACAATGATCACGGACACAAGCATAACCGCGGGCTGTCCGGCCGTGCGGTATTGCTTCCGTTTGCGCTCACCGCACGGTACGGCCGGTGCCGTCATCTTCGTCCGTCCATTGACCGTCTATCCGGCGGGAATTTTCGGGGTGCCGGTTTGCGGAAACAATTGTCCCGGCGCTGGTCTATGAAGATATGGAACCAGAACCAGCAGCAGTCCCGGGGCTGGCCATGGTTCGTTGTCATGCCGAACAAAACGGGTTTTTGCGGCAAAGGAATTGTTGTCCAGCTTTGGAGGTGATCGAGGCTATGAAACTGCGCAATCGGTTTGCGACCATGTCCCGCGTCGTGCGGCAGCGGCAAAAGCGGCGTGCGGACGCCCAACAGCCCGGAACCCCTCCGGCCAAGCGCCTGAAGGCGCCATGGTCGGTGAAGAGCGATCGATGATGCTGTGCCGGGCGGCGGGCGCAAGCTCTGTTATCCGGTGAGGGTGGAGTCGCGGAATGCACAAAGCCTGAGCGGGCGCGATCCGGCCGCGCGGGATGCGGCCGGCCGCTAATCCTGCGGATGCCGCCGTTCCGGCTGTTCGGTCTTGATCTCTCCGAAGCCGCCATTGTCAAAACTGAAGGTCACTTTCTTTCCCGAAATGGACGTTTCGAGCAGTACCTGACGGTCCCACAGGCGGTACACGTATCCAAGGGTTTTTTCCAGGTACTCACGATGCAGGTCGCGGCCGTCGTGCTCGTGGTGCAGCAGCAGCACCCGGTTGTGGCGTAAATCGGCATCCACGATGCGGATGACGGGTACGGTGGCCATTCCCACATTTCGAAGCAGCGAATCGCGCACCGATTCCCAGTGATCGGCATCTGATACCTGCGATATCACGGTCTGACCCTGTTCACGGCGATACTCGAAAAGATCCATCTCGCGCATCAGCTGCTCCGTCAGAAACCGCCGCAAAAAGGATATGTCCCGATCGGTCTCACGTACTTCGAAGATCTTCTCGCGGCTTGTTGCCGCACCCGGGGACTGAAGGGCGGCGGAAGACTGCTCGCTTCCATGGCACCGCCGAATGTCCTCCCACAGCTTGAATCCCAGGTAATACGGGTTAAGGCTCCCGGGGTGGGGACGGACCACCTGGTTATGGTGAACCAGAAATTCCAGATGAAGGTCCTCGGGAAGCTCCAGGCTGTTCATGATCTGGTGATGCCAGTAGCTGGCCCAGCCTTCGTTCATGATCTTGGTCTCGATCTGGGGAATGAAATACTGCGATTCGTCATGAACGATGCGCAGCAGGTCCTTTTGCCATTCGCTGAGATAGGGCTGGTTCTCGGCAATGAACAGAAGTATGTCCTCTTCCGGTTCCAGGGGGAGCTTGTTCAGGTCCGGCGCCCGATATTCGCGCGGTTTGTGGATTCCTGCGTAGGGATCCCTGGGAGGCATCGCGTCCGCCAGGGCGCGTTCCTGCTGTTCAGTGCGCAAAAGTTTCCTGATGGCGGTGTCGCGCCGGCACTGCAGAGACAACGCGTGCGCGGCATCCAGAATCTCCTCCACGCGCTGCAGGCCTATGGACGGGTCCTCAGCATAGCGCCGGACACGGTCGGCGCGCAGCTTGAAGTGTGCGGTCGCCAGTTCCGGACGTGTGTTGCGGAACGTGAAGTTGTTCCTGAAAAAGTCATTGTGACCGTAGACATGGGCAATCGTCAGGATCTGCAGGCACAGGGAATTCTCGCGCATCAGATAAGCGAGCGATGGTGCGGTGTTGATCACCATTTCGTACGGGAGTCCGGAGACCCCGTAGCTGTACAATGTCTTGAGCTTCTCGTATGCCTTGCCGAATGACCAGTGCGGGTAGTGCGCCGGCATGCCGTGATAAGCCATGTAACCGAGCATCTGTTCGTGATCGCAGACCTCGAACTCCTGGGGAAAGCATTCCAGGCCGAATTCCCGCACTTTCTCCTGGATACGGGCATCCCAGTATTCGAGATCCTGGATCGTCCAGTTGCGGGCCAGCGTTTCTCCCAGTACTACGGATAATCCGCCGTCTCGCCGGTGCGTTCACGCAAAAGCAGCTGCTTGAAGCTGGGCCAGATGTCTTCCTTGTTCTCGATCTTGAGGGCGTGGAAGTTGGCAGCTTCTATCTTCTCGAAAAGCTCCAGCAGCGAATCGCCATAGGATCCGGAATTGAGCGGCTTGATTTCTCCGTAACCGAACAGATTGCAGACTTCGGCCAGTTCCCGCGCCGCTCTGAGCGCCGCCGGATTGTCCTGGGTCCAGTTGTCCCCGTCCGAGCAATGGAAGGCATAGACATTCCAAAGCGAGGGATGGAACCGCTCCTTGATGATTTCCAGTGCCTTCAGATATCCCGAGGAAATGATCGTTCCTCCAGACCCACCCTTGGTGAAGAACTCTTCTTCGCTTACCTCCCGGGCCTGTGCATCGTGCGCTATGAATACGACCTGAACATTGTTGTAGCGGGTTCTGGCGAACTGGTACAGCAGGAAGAAGAAGCTGCGCGCAAGATATTTCTTCATGGTATCCATCGATCCCGAGGTGTCCATGATGCACAGGACCACGGCGTTGGATTGAAATCGCTGATCGCGCACGATGTGGCGGTACTTGAGAACATCGCGGTGAAACGGGAAGCGTGCCAGTCCAAGTTCGCTGACGGGGGTTGTGCGCGCCGCCTGCTTGCGGCGCATGCGCGCCATCGCTGTTCGCTTCTTGTCGAGGTGGGCACGGATGCCCACTCGGCGGAACCCCTTGCGCTTGCGCATGCTTTCGACAGGAACCTCGCGCAGCTTCTTGCGTTCCATGTCGGGCAGCTCCAGGTCCTCGAACATGATGTCGACCAGTTCCTCGAGCGTGATTTCGGTCTCGTAGTAGTCGACGCCCGGCTGGTGCCCGGCCTTGCCGCCGGGCTGGGCGCCTTCGCCCTCGTCGATCACCTGGCCCGGCTGGCTGTCGCCCGGCCCGCGGCCGACTCGCGGGGAGTCGTCGCCGAATATGAAGTGGTACTCGCGCACGCCGCGGATCGGAACCTTGATGATCTTGTCGCGGCTCTGGCCGATGATGGACTCCTCGGCGACGATGTCAGCTACGTTTTCGCGGATGGCCTCGCGCACCTTCTGACGGTGACGCAGACGGTCCCCGGCACTGCGGTCCGAGCGCAGTGCATCGGACTCGGAATATGAGCGAAACACCGATTCGGTCATACCATGAACTCCGCGATCGCACTCAGTCCTTCCACAGGTTGTTTGCGGCGTATTTCAGCACGACTTCCGCTGAATGCGGACTGTAGCCGCGCTCCAGAAGCGCCTTGACGAGATCATCGTACTTCTTGAGCTGCTCCTCGTCGCGCGTGCGCGATTTGGTGATGACGCGGCTCATTTCGCGCACCGAGCTCATCAGTTTCCGCTCGATCGCTTCCTTCAGCGGCTCGTAGGAGTGATGCGAAACCTTCTCCCCGCGGCGGCTCTTGGCCCTGAGATAGACCATGACCTCCTGCCGGAAGCCCTGCGCAGCGGAGCCGACGATGGCGATCTGTTCCTCGACGGATTTCAGAAAGCTCTCGTCGGGTTGCAGGTCTTCACCCGTATTGCGGTCTTTCAGGCGCGTCTTGTTGACGTAGGCCTCGGCATGATCCAGGTAATTCTGGAACAGCGCCTCTGCCTGCTCCTCGAAGGAAAACACGAATGCCTTCGTGATTTCCTTTTCCAGCATCTCCAGATAAGCCTTGTGCAGGACGTCCTGCAGAAATTCCAGGTACTGTTTGCGTGTGTCGTCCGGAAGGTCCGCGCCCTTGACCATGCTGATCAGGGCTTCGCGCACGTTAATCGGGTTAATTCCGTCCGGGCTTTCGGCAAGTGCGTTGTCGATCGCCTTCATGATGAAGCGTGGCGAGATGCCGAACATCCCCTCGCGCCTCGTTTCCTCGCGCAGCTCGCGCACGTTGATCTTCGCGGTCTTTCCCTTTTCCACCACGTCTTCGCCGTTGTACAGGCGCAGCTTGGTCATCAGGTCGCACTTGTTGGTCGGTTCGAGACGCGAAAGGATCGCAAACATGGCGGCCAGTTCCAGGGTGTGCGGTGCGATATGCTCGCGGAAGTCCGACCTCTCCAGGAGTTTCTTGTAGATCCGGATCTCTTCAGCCAGACGCAGGTTGTACGGAACCTTGATTACGACCACGCGATCGAGTATCGCCTCATTAGTCGGGTCACCCTTGAACCGCTGCCACTCGGCCTCGTTGGAATGGGCAACGATGCACGTGTCGACGTAGACCGTACCGTGGCGGCCGGGCGCAGGAATGAACTTCTCCTGGGTTGCCGTGATCATCGTATGCAGATATTCCGGCTCGTTCTTGAACACCTCGATGAATTCGGTCATGCCGCGGTTGCCGACGTTGAATGCGCCATTGAGATCGAGCACGCGCGGATCACCTTCGGAGTAGGTGTCGAGCTTGGAAATGTCCACCGAGCCGATCAGCACGGATGTATCCTGGTTATTCGGATCCACCGGTGGCACCACGCCTACGCCGCGGCGCTCATGCCGCGAAAACGGTACAGTCGCGACCGGCACGTCCTCGTAATGGCCGTTGAATTCCTCCCTGAGGCGGTGCCGGCACACGGGGCAGAGCTCGCCTTCCAGATGAAGGCCCAGCATCTTCTGGAACTCGCCACGAAGGTGTTTGGGGATGAGGTGAAGCGGTTCTTCGGCCATCGGGCACCCCTCGATGGCGTATACCGGAGGGCTCTCCTCGAGGCCGCGTTGCAGCCGCTCGACGAGCGAGCTCTTCCCGGCACCGACGGGCCCCATGAGATACAGCACCTGCCGCGACTCTTCGCCATGCATGGACGCGGAATGGAAATAGCGGACGACCTGAGCAAGCGTGGGCTCGATTCCGAAGAACTCGTCGCTGAAGAAAGGGTAGATCTTGATCGCTTCGTCGCCGAACAGCCTCTTGATTCGCGGATCGGCGGGGCTTGTGATGTCCGAGGCGCCGCGCTGGACCAGTGCGTCGTAGATGCGCGCGTGCGCGAGTTTGGGAATGGATGGATCGGCTTTGACCTTTTCGAGGTACTGGAGAAATGTTCCGCGCCACTCCAGGTTTTCGCGGTTAGCACGGTCTTTCTCGATCAGCTCAACGAAACCGGATGTCCTGTTAGCCAAAACCGACCTCCTCATTGATTCTGCATTCAATAACCGCATGTCGTCACTTTCCCCCTTCGATCCTGGTTTTTGTGGATCTTATTTATCTTATATAGCGCTTTTCCGCACCGGAATCCAAGAGCGCAAGGTGTCGTGCGCCGTGCACCTTGCGGCGGTGCGGTCTTGACATTTGCGAATCGCGCCACCCAGCGCTTTCCGGGTCTTCTGAGTGCCGGCAGCGATACGCATCGCCTGTTGTCCGTCTCCTTATAATGAGTGAGACCGGAAAACGGGCGATGCGTTTCAGGCGACCGGGTTCGGATATCCGGTGTGAAGGCGCCTGGGTGCCGGGAGTGCGGTTTGCAGGGCACCGGGATGGCATGGACGGATCCGTCCCGACCGAAGACCGCCTTGGTCATCTCGGGCCAAAGGCGCTTCGCGCCGCTGTCGCGCAGGAAGTTCCCTGTGACGCGCGCCGCCGGCGGCTGATATAGTACCGGCCCGGGGACCGGGTTCGGTTCGACGCGGTGGCGTGTCCGATCGTACAGTGACCGTTGAAGACAGGGGGGAGCAATGCCTGCAAAAGAAAAACCCGGGGGTCGAGCGGTGACGACGGCGGAATACGAAATGCTCGCGTCATTCCGGTATGCCCTGAGGCAATTCCTGCGTTTCAGCGAAAACGTCGTGGGCCGCGTAGGACTGACGCCGCAGCAGCATCAGGCACTGCTGGCGATCCGCGGATTTCCCGGCCGCGAGCAGCTCACCATCGGCGAACTCGCGGAGCGGCTGCAAATCAAACACAACAGCGCAGTGGGGCTTGTGGACCGGCTTGTGAACCGGCATTTGATGGTGCGGCGTGCGGCATCGGCGGATCGCCGCCAGGTCTACGTATCGCTGACGCCGCGCGGTGCCCGGGTGCTGGAGCGCCTTACCGCGATGCACCGGGAAGAGATACGGCGGGTCGGCCCCGGCATTGGGCTGCTGCTGCGGCGTCTGACGGTGGCCAAGCGCGGCCCGGGCGTGAAACGGAGACGCTAGAAGCCGCATTGCCCCGTTCCGCGGCATGGTCTTCCATGGCCGGAAGTTCTTCCCCCGCCTGCCGCCGGTCGGCAACCCCGGAGCGGCAGGGCATTCCCCGATTCGAACGGGGCGCGGCGCGGTTTGAGACCCGTATCCGGGCAGCGCGGGCAACCTGCGGCCAGTCTTTCCTGTCCGGATCGGTATGAACAGGAGTAGAGGTTGCCTTTTGCCCTTGCCCCCACCACAATTGACCACAAAAAACAGCAGAATGGCCTAAAATATATTACGAATCCGCCCCTGGCGTTGCCGGGGAAACGGCAAGGGATCGACACGGGGCCGGCGATTTTCGAGGATGCCTGCAAGAAGTGTCCTCAGCCAGGCAGATCACGAGGTAGAAGATCTGGACGTCCGCATGGCCACCGATCTGCTGGTGCGGTGGCAATGAGGAGGGTGGTTGGATGTATGAATCCTTCTTCAGACTGAAGGAGAAGCCGTTTTCGCTGCTTCCCGATACGGGCTATCTGTATCTGAGTCGAAAGCACGGGACGGCGCTGGCCTTGCTCGAGTACTGTCTGCTCAGACAGGATGGGTTCTGTGTCATCAGCGGCGAGGCCGGTGTCGGCAAAACGACGCTGATTCGCCGGCTGCTCTCCGAATACGCCGACCGGTTCACCATCGGGCTGGTTTCCAATACGCAAGGGTCGCTTGGCGAACTCCTCGGCTGGATTTCCGTCGCATTCGGGCTCGAGTATCAGGATCGGACCCGGTAGCAGTTGTATGAAGACTTCCTCCGGGTCCTGGCCGATCAGCATGCGCCCGACCGCCAGACCGTCCTGATCATCGACGAAGCGCAGAATATTTCGGCCGCGATGGTGGCCGAGCTGCAGGTGCTGTCGAAGGTGAGCGCCGGGTCGAGCCGGTCGCTGAAGACCGTTCTCATCGGCCAGCCACAGCTGCGGGCGACGCTGGGCTTGCCCGGGCTCGAGCAATTCGCCAGGTACATTGCAGTTGATTACCATCTGGGGCCGCTTAGCCGCGCTGACACCGGTGAGTATATCCGCCACCGCCTGTCGGTTGCCGGGGGCGATCCGGGCATTTTCGACGACGAAGCCTGCGATGCGGTTTTCCATTACAGCGGCGGAATACCGCGGTTGACCAACCTGCTTTGCGACAACGTGCTCGCCTGCGCATATGCCCTGAGGCGGATTACGGTGGGGGCGGACATCGTGCATTCCGTCATGCGCGAGCGCGAGGCATGCGGGACCTTGCCGCAGTTCGCAACGCGGCCTGCGGCGGAGGCGTTGCGCGAGACGATGCCGGTCGCCGCGCCGGCTGCCGAGGAGCAGCCGATGCGCAAACGCGGTGCGGTTGGCGGTGTCCTGCCGGTGCAGCCGGAATTGAATGACGAGGCTGCAGATCCGCAACGAGGTGCGGTCAGCAGACTCGTTGGCATGGAGAACTGGCCGCGCAATGAGCGGCGTGCAGCGGTGGTGCATCAAGTGATGCGCACGGGAGGAGGACGGTCGGGGCGGGAGGCGTTCGGGTCACATTCGTCACTGGGTACGACCGATGTTGCATCGGCTTCGCCGGCGGGACCCGGATCGGGAGATCAACCGAGACCGCTTACGACCGGTCCGGAAGGCGGTTCGCCAAGCGACATCACGGCCACCGACCTTGAAGGAGGGGAGGGCATGGGAAATTACCGAATGGCCCCGCTCGCGGCTGACCGGCGGCCGCGGGTCTTCTGGGGTACCGCAGTCATGCTGGGTTTCGTCGCCGGCCTGCTGGTTGCGGTGATCCTGATCGGCGAGCTCTATCTGGATATGGGCAGGAACAGGTTGCCGCTTGGCCCGTAACGCACATCCGTGGCGCCCCCCGCTCAG
>VFSW01009544.1_pt1 | contig 13842 bp, 7 predicted proteins | sample 5358111 | NCBI WGS metagenome assembly VFSW01 (sample SAMN11554181, study PRJNA540505) | mine drainage metagenome | isolation source: sediment from site ElyBrook_90M | place: USA: Ely Copper Mine, Vershire, VT | collected 2017
CCGAGGTGGACGGATGCGAGGACGAATTTGGCCCGGGCGCTGCGTTCGGTGGAGGGAGTTCCGTTGTAGATCAGGGGCAGCTCGACGTTGTGCAGCGCGGTGGCGCGGGCCAGCAGGTTGAAGGTCTGGAAGACGAAGCCGATCTCCTTGTTGCGGATGCGTGCGAGTTCGTCGTCGTTGAGCTGGGAGACGTCGTGGCCGTTGAGCCAGTAGCGGCCCTCAGAGGGCGAGTCGAGGCAGCCGATGAGGTTCATCAGGGTGGACTTGCCGGAGCCGGAGGGGCCCATGATGGCGACGTACTCGTTGGTGCGGATGCGGATGTCGACGCCACGCAGGGCGTGGACCTGCTGGTCGCCCATCTCGTAGGTCTTCCAGAGATTGTCGGTGACGATGACGTCGCCAGGGTGCGGGCCGTCGGCGTTGGCGCCGATGCGGTTCTGTTCCGGGGCGATGACTTCGGAGGTGTCGATGGTCATAGGGTCTCCGTGAAAACGGTGGAAGAAGATTGCGTTAGCTGGAGCTGTCGTCCGTGGCAGTTGGTGCGGTGACGGAGTTATCGCGTTTGACGGCGATGCCGCTCTTGAGCGTGCGAAGTATTTTGTAGTGGCCGGTTACAACCTCGTCGCCCTCTTTGATGCCGCCCAGGACTTCGATGTCGGTGGTGCCGGTGATGCCGGTGGTGACGGGGACGAAGCGGACGCGCATGCGGTTGCCGTCCTTGACGATGAGGTACGCACCCTGGACGAGGGCGGATTGTCCCACGGGCGCGGCGTCGGTGGGTGAGGCGGCCTTGCCGTGGTTCTTGAAGAGCTTGGCTTCCTCGGCGGGGTCGCGCATCACGAGCGCCTGCAAGGGGAGGGTCAAGGTGTCAGGCTTATGCGCGGTGGTGATCTTGGCCGTGCAGGATAAGCCGGGGCGGAGATCGACCTTGGTGGGATCGAGGGTGACGACGACCTTGAAGTCCTTGGCTTCTTCCGTGCCGGTGGTGGACTGCGAGGTCGCGAGGCCGGTGGTGCGCAGCAGGGCCTGATCGCCGACTTCGGTGACCTTGCCGGTAAAGGTCTGGCCCGGGAAGGCGTCAATGGTGACGGTAGCGGGTTGGCCGAGAGCAATATTGACGATGTCTGTCTCATCCACTTTGACTTCGGCGGTGATGGTGGACATGTCGGCGAGAGTCATCAGGGTCGATCCCGCGGAGCTCTGGATGCCGATGATGACGGTTTCGCCCTCGCGAACGGGGATATTGGTGACCAGGCCATCGAAGGGAGCCACGCTGCGAGTGAGGCCGAGTGAATAGGTGTCTCCTTGCAACATGGCAGTATTTTGCTGAACCTGGCTGCGGGCCGAGGCGGTCTGGGCCTTGGCCTGATTGACCGCGGCTTTGCGCTGCGCGAGGGTCGCGACGTCAACGTCGTAGAGAGCCTTCTTGGCGTCGAAGTCCTGCTTGGCAATGAGCTTGTCGTTATAGAGGGCCTGGGCGCGCTGGTAGTCGAACTTTTTCTGCTCGAGGTCGGCCTGCGCCTGTTCCACATTGGCCTCCGCGGTCTTCTCGGCGGCGATGTAGGAGTCGACGTTGGTGCGGGAGGAAGCGATGGTCGCCTCCTGAGCAGCAACGGCGCTGGCGGGTTGTTCACTCTCGACGGTAGCGAGCAACTGGCCCTTCTTCACGTGGTCGCCCTCTTTGACATAGAGGTGAGTGATGCGACCAAAGGAGGTGGCGCCGACGTTCACAATGGTCTTGGGCTTGATCTGGCCGGTTCCACTGACGGTGGAAACGAGATCCTGGCGGACGGCCTTGGCGGTGGTCACCGCGGGTACGTCGGAGCGGCTGTGAATCACCGTTCCAACCGCTACACCCGCCACGAGGAGCACAAGGACGACGATCAGCAGTATTTTCTTACCGGTCATGGACGCTTTCTTTTGCGGCGGGGTGTCTTTGCCTCTAGACACACGTTCGCGTTGAGATTCGTTGCAAACGGATACGCAAGGGGATTCGGTTTGGTTCCGTTGCTGTGGGGTGGCCGCCCGGGTGCGAAATCGGAGACGGAGGACGAGAGGTTTAGGAGCACTGGGACGAACAACTCCTACGATGACCTCATGATACCAGCGTCACCTTGTGCGAGTGGCTAACGGAGGCTAGAATAAGGGGTCTAAGTTACAGGAGCAGGGCCCACTTATGAAAACTCCCACAGTACGCCTCGTCATGCCCGGATTAGCGCTTCTCGCGCTGTTCTGCGCGAGCGCAGGATTGTATGCGCAAGCCACACCGGCAAGTGATTCGGCAACCCAAGCAGCGCAGGACAATGGAGGGGTGGTCAAGTCGCCCCCGGTGGCGGAGAAGCCCGATCCATTGAAGCGCCGGTTGAGCGACCGCGAGGAGCGTGCGCGTCGCAAGGCGACCGTTCAGGAGTTAAAAGGGCAGTACAAGAAGTGGCTGGATGAGGATGTGCGGTGGATCATTACCGACCAGGAAGCGAAGACTTTCAAAAGCCTCTCCAACGACGAGGAGCGTGACTCGTTCATCGAACAGTTCTGGCAGCGGCGCAATCCGAATCCGGACTCCAACGACAACGAATATCGCGACGAGTACTATGCGCGCATCGCCTATGCCAACGAGCACTTTGCGGCGGGCCAGCCAGGATGGATGACCGACCGTGGCCACATCTACATCGCCTACGGCAAGGCGGACAGCATTGATTCGCACCCCTCGGGCGGATCCTACGACCGGCCGATGGAGGAGGGTGGCGGCGAGACGTCCACGTTCCCCTTTGAGGTGTGGCACTACCGGTACCTTGAGGGTATTGGCGACAACATCGACATTGAGTTTGTGGATACCTGCATGTGCGGTGAGTATCACGCGACGATCGACCGCTCGGAGAAGGACGCTCTGAAGCACGTGCCGGGTGCGGGATTGACGCAGTATGAGGAGATGGGGCAGGCCAAGAAGGCCGACCGCTTCTCGGGTGGCGGGATCGAGCAGTTGGGATCCGGGCCGATGTCGTCGTCGCAACAGAGCAAGCAGTTCGACCGGCTGGATACTTTTGCGAAGCTGTTTGCTCCGCCGCCGGTCAAGTTCACGGACCTGGATGAGTTCCTGGCATCGTCGAAGGTGCTGACCGGACCGCCGTTCCTGTTCGACGTGCGGACGGACTACGTGAAGTTGACCAACGAGACCGTGATGGTGCCGGTGACGCTGCAGATTCGCAACGGGGACATCACCTACAGCACCAAGGAAGGCGACTCGGTGGGAACGGTCAACATCCTTGGGCGCGTGAGCACGATTACGCACCGGATCGTCTACACGTTCGAAGACACGGTCAAGGTGGAGACGCCCAGCGACCTGCTGCAGCGCACCAAGAATAATATGTCGGTGTACTGGAATGCGATTCCACTGCCTCCGGGTCGCTACAAGCTGGAGATTGCGATCAAGGATGTGAACAACCCGGACCACAAGGGAACGTGGAGACGGAGTGTCGATGTGCCTGAATTCGACGATGACCGCCTGGCGTTCTCTTCGCTGATCCTGGCGGGAGAGATGGAGCGCGTTCCGTCGAAGGATGTCGGCGCGGGGAACTTTGTGATTGGAAATACGAAGGTGGTGCCACGGGTTCCGCCGACGGTTTCCTCGCCGGTGACCTTCCACCGGGCGCAGAACCTGAACTTCTGGATGCAGGTCTATAATCTCGGCATTGGAGAGAACAAGCGCAACGACGCGACGATCGAGTATCAGGTGCTCGATCTGGCGACGAACAAGCAGATTCTCGACATGCAGGAGTCCGCGTCGAAGCTGAATCCGAATGCGGACCAGTTGACGCTGGAGAAGACGATGCCGCTGGCGAGTTTTGAGCCCGGCAAGTACCAGGTGACGATCAAGGTGAACGACGGAATTCTGAAGCAGCAGATTGCTCAAAGTGCACCGTTCATCGTGGAGCAGTAGACTGAAAGAGGGCCCGTTCGAGCGTGAGGAGGGGAGCGAGCAGTATCGTTCCTCTGGAGCGTCAGGAGTGAAGCTACGCAGGACACGACCGCGATAGTAACCTCCACCAGCTAGACAGCCGTCCGGCTTCCCGATGGAGCGGACCTTCGGAGAGCCATAGACGCGCAGATGAGGGTTTGAGCGCGGTGAAACGAGTCGTACCAGGTTTGTTGCTGATGATTCTGCTGGCGGGGACGGGAAGCATGTCTGCCCTGCAGAACGCTGCGATCATTTCAGGCACAGTCCGAGACGCCCACGGAACGCCCCAGATGGGGGCGCTGATCGAGTTGATGCGCGCCGACGAAGGTACGGTGGCAACGGCGGTCAGTGACGGGCGTGGCCGCTACATCATGCTGATGCTTGCCCCGGGCCGCTATGAACTGCGCGCGACGGCGGCCTTTTTTGTTCCATTGCTGCGTAATGATGTGCGGCTGCGAGCGGGCGTTCAGTCGGTGGTGAACCTGACGATGAGCAACCTATTCGATGCGGACAATTGGCTTCCTGCCCAGCGGCGCAGAGCGGATGAGCCAGTGGATGACTGGAAGTGGACGCTGCGATCAACGGCCAGTCGCCCGCTGCTGCGGTTGGTTGACCCCGAGGATGGGACCCCGATCTCCTCGAGCGCAGAAGGTCTGCACCACGTGTCGTCGCAGGGCAGAATCATGCTGACCAACGGGGACGGGGCGTTTGGCGAAGGTGGATTGCACCAGGCGCTGGTGCTGGATCGCACGATGGAGGACGGGGATGGTGCGGTTCTGCGGGCCGATGTCGGTGACATGCAGACGGGCCGTAGTTCTCCCCAGCCGTCGTTGGCACTGATTACAGGGTACGAGCGGAGAACCCCATTGGGCGGAACCACGCGCCTGGTTGCGAGCTTCCAATCGCACCCGGAACTGACCGATGGTGGTGCGACGAGCGGCTTCCAGGTGTTGCGCCTGGCCAGCACCCAGCAGTTTGTTCTGGGCGATGCCTTCCTTATTGATGTGGGGACGCTGATGGAGGCGGAGCGGCTGGAGTCTACTCGGATACAGGCCGAGCCGTTTGTGCGGGTGACGGCAAGGCCAGGGAATGATGTGGTGCTGGAGTACCGGTATGCTGCAGGACGCGAGTTGCAGAGTTCGGACGATCTGGACCAGTTGCAGCCTGCGCTGGCGGTGGTGCCGGACGCGAACGGCCGACCCCTCAGCGACGCGGGCATGCACCAGGAACTCTCGGTGAGCCGCAAAATGGGAAGCCGCGTTTTGAGCGGTTCTGTCTACGTCGACAGTATCTCGTACGGAGCCATCGGAGGCAGCGGGTTGATGAATAACAGCTCGTTGCAGCTTGCGAACGCGGTGGCCGATCCAACCACCGGGACGTTCGATATAGCGGGCCCGGGATATTCAGCGCGTGGTGTGAGCGTGTCGCTGATGCAGACGCTGACTCCAGCGCTTTCGGCGTGGGTGGAGTATGACCTTGGAACCGCTCTGCGCAGCAATGGTGCCCTGGTGATGACCGACCTGGCGGCGGGGATGACGCCACAGACGGCCGCGGCGGCCAGCGTGGCGCTGAGGGGAAGAATTGCTCGTTCGGGAACGGCGCTGCGGGTGGAGTACCGCTGGCAGCCGGTCGATACGCTGACCCAGGTGAACGCCTATAACGCGATGCCTGCAGAGGCTTATTTGACCTTCTACGTTCGGCAGAGGTTGTGGTGTGGCAGCATGTTGCCGCAGGGGTTGGATGCGGTGGTGGAGGCGACGAACCTGCTCGAGCAGGGGTATCAGCCGGTGCTGTCGCCGGATGGGCAAACACTGGCGCTGGCGCAGGTGCCGCGGGCGATCCAGGGTGGGCTGGCATTCAATTTCTAGGGACCGCGATTTCCTCATCTGGATGGGAGATGATGGAAGAGAGCGATATTTATTGACTGACAGAGTTTTGCATGGCCTCGTCAAATCGGCTCCTTTGAACCCTTTGCGCTGGACCGGACTCTAAATGTACTGAGGCAGACGGACGCCTTCAGCTTGTTTTACCCCCGCCGACGGACTTTGCGATGCATCTTGAAGGTAGTCCGGCACCCGGCAGGCAGTGAGGAACCATGTGCGGTATTGTCGGCGTCTTCGGGCGTAGTCCGGTAAGCTCAGTCATCTATGAAAGTCTTTCGATGCTGCAGCACCGCGGCCAGGATGCTGCGGGCATTGCTACGTGCTTTGAGGACCGGTTTTATCTTGAGAAGGGGAACGGCCTGCTCACGGACGTGTTCGAGGCGGGAAACATGGCGCGGCTGCTGGGCACGATGGGCGTCGGGCACGTGCGGTACCCCACTGCGGGATGCGCGTCGGTGGCAGAGGCTCAGCCGTTCTATGTGAACTCGCCGTATGGAATTATCTTCGCGCACAATGGCAACTTGACGAATGTCTCGGAGATTGTTGAGAGCCTGTTCCAGACGGATATGCGGCATCTGAACACCAGTTCCGATTCCGAGGTGATGCTGAACGTATTCGCGCATGCGCTCTCTCGGCGAGCGGCGGTGAAGCCCAACGAGTTCGACATCTTCGCGGCCGTCGAAGAGGTCCATCGGCGATGCAAGGGCGGGTATGCGGTGATTGCGATGGTCGCGGGTGTCGGCATGATCGCCTTCCGCGATCTGCACGGAATTCGGCCACTGGTATTCGGGACGCGAGGGCGCGGCAAAGACGCTGAGTACATGATCGCTTCGGAGAGTGTGGCGTTGCAGGTGAGTGGATTTGACCTCGACCACGATCTCGCGCCGGGCGAGGTGATCTTCATCGACATGGAGGGCACGGTCTTCCGGCATGAGAGCCGGCAGGCGCATGAGAAGGCTCCTTGCCTGTTTGAGTTTGTGTACCTGGCCCGGCCGGATTCGGTGCTGGATGGTGCGTCGGTGTATCAGTGCCGGATCAACATGGGAACGAAGCTCGCGGAGAAGATCAAGCGGGAGTGGGCGCATGTTCCGATCGATGTGGTGATTCCGATTCCTTCGACCAGCCGTGTGGCCGCGCAGGAGATTGCTACGCGCTTGAACCTGCCGTATCGCGATGCGCTGGTGAGAAATCGCTATGTTGGCAGGACGTTTATTATGCCGGGGCAAGCGCAGCGTAGGCAGTCGATCCGCCGCAAGCTGAATCCGATCCCCAAGGTCTTTCAGGGGAAGAATGTGCTGCTCGTCGATGATTCGATTGTGCGCGGCACGACGATCCGGGAGATTATCGCCATGGTGCGGGAGCAGGGAGCGAAGAAAGTTTACGTCTCCTCGGCGGCGCCGCCGGTGCGATTCCCGAATGTATACGGGATCGATATGCCGGCGCGATCGGAGTTGATTGCGAGTGGGCGGAATGTGGCGGAACTCGCCAAGGATATTGGAGCCGACGAGTTGATCTTTCAGGATCTGGAAGATTTGAAAGACGCAATCACTGAAGCTGCACCTGGTCTCACGCACTTTGATACTTCTGTCTTCGATGGAGTGTATGTCACTGGAGACATCACGGAAGAGTATCTCAACACACTGGAACAAAAACGGAACGACGCTGCCAAACATACAGAAGATGTCGCAAGCCACATCACAAGAAATCTCTCCGCTCACCTCTAGGAGGGCGACAGTACGCGTGCTGCCTGGGCCGCCGGCGCTGACGGCGTTCGAGGCCGTACGCGTGGCGGAAAAGCTGCGCGGAATTGATCCGAGCGTGGCCGCGGTCGAGGCTTCGTATCTGTACTTGCTGCTGTTGCGCAATGAAGCTGAGAGCCGGATCGATCACACGAGGCTTGCGGAGTTGCTAGGCACTGGCGTGGGGGTGGCCGCGGAGCAGTGCGTGTGGATTGCGCCGCGCGTGGGAACGCAGTCGCCGTGGTCCAGCAAGGCGACCGACATTCTGCACAATACAGGCTTTGGCGCGATCGAGCGGATCGAGCGCGCGCGCGTGGTGCGGATCGTTTCTTCTGACTCTAACGATGGCGGCGTGAAGGATCTGCGTCTACTCGCTGCTGCGTTGCACGATCGCATGACCGAGAGTGTGTTCTTCGGGAGTGCGGACGAGTTGCATGCGCTGTTCGCGCCGCGGGAGCAAAAGGAACTCGGGTATGTCGATGTGCTCGGCCTCGGTGGGGAAGCAATCGCAGTGGCGGATCGTGCGTTGGGGCTCTCACTTGCGCCCGACGAGATTGAATATCTGGTCGCGGAATTTACGCGGTTGGGGCGCAATCCGACCGACGTCGAGTTGTATATGTTTGCGCAGGCCAACAGCGAACACTGCCGCCACAAGATCTTCAATGCGAGTTGGACGGTGGATGGAGTGAAGCAGCCGCGATCGCTGTTTCAGATGATTCGCAACACCAATGAGGTGTCGGGCGAGAATGTGCTCTCGGCGTATCGCGATAATGCTGCGGTGATTCGCGGTGGGCGCGGCGGGAGATTCTTCCCTGAGCCGGGAGACGCGACCTACGGCTATAACGAAGAAGAGATTCATGTGCTGCTGAAGGTCGAGACGCATAATCATCCGACGGCGATCTCACCGTGGCCCGGTGCGGCAACGGGATCGGGCGGAGAGATTCGCGATGAAGGCGCGACGGGACGCGGCGCGAAACCGAAGGCAGGGCTGTGTGGATTTACGGTTTCGAACTTGAATCTGCCACAGGCGCCGCAGCCGTGGGAGCGAGCGTATGGACGGCCCGCGCATATTGCGTCGCCGCTCGACATCATGATCGAAGGGCCGCTGGGTGCAGCGGCTTATAACGATGAGTTTGGGCGGCCGGCGTTGTGCGGCTACTTTCGTACCTACGAGCAATTGAGCGGCGACACTGTCTTCGGATATCACAAGCCGATCATGCTGGCCGGTGGGTTAGGAAATATTCGCGCGGAGCATGTGGAGAAGGGCGCGATGAAGCCGGGCTACGCGCTGGTGGCGTTGGGCGGCCCGGCGATGCTGATCGGGTTGGGAGGCGGCGCGGCTTCGAGCAGCGTGGGCAGCGGAAATGCAGATCTGGATTTTGCGTCGGTGCAGCGCGACAACGCAGAGATGGAACGCCGTGCACAGGAGGTCATTGATCGCTGCTGGCAACGCGGCGAAGCGAATCCGATTGCGTTCATTCATGATGTTGGGGCGGGTGGATTATCGAATGCGTTTCCGGAGTTGATCAAGGACGGCGGTTGCGGCGGGACCTTTGATCTGAGTGCAATTCCGCGCGGCGAGGCTGGGTTGAGTCCTCTGGAGGCGTGGTGCAATGAGGCGCAGGAGCGGTATGTGCTCGCGATCGCGCCGGAGTATCTGGCGGCGTTTGAAGCGATCTGTGCACGCGAGCGGTGTCCATTTGCGGTGGTTGGGACGGCGGAGCAAGAGCCACACTTGACGTTACGTGATGGTGCGCAGAAGGCAATTGATCTGCCGCTGCACGTGCTCTTTGGAAAGCCGCCGAAGATGGAGCGCGCGTTTACGAGAACGAAGATTGTTGCTGCGCCCCTTGTTTTGCAGAACGTTACGATTGCGGATGCGGTGGAACGACTGCTGCGGCTTCCCACAATTGCGTCGAAGTCGTTTCTGATTACGATTGGCGACCGCAGCATTACGGGGATGGTGGTGCAGGATCAGATGGTCGGGCCATGGCAGGTTCCGGTGGCAGACTGCGCGGTGACGCTGGGTGCGTATTCGTCGACGTGGGGCGAGGCGATGGCTATTGGCGAGCGGACGCCGCTGGCGCTGATCGATGCGGCGGCCTCGGCGCGCATGGCCGTGGGTGAGGTGGTCACCAATATGGCCGGAGCGGCGATCGAGAGACTTGGGGACATCAAGCTCTCGGCGAACTGGATGGCGGCTGCGGGCGAGGGGCAGGAAGATCAGAAGCTTTTCGACGCAGTGCATGCAGTGGGGATGGAGTTTTGCCCGGCGCTGGGAATCACAATTCCGGTGGGCAAGGACTCGATGTCGATGAAGACGAAGTGGCAGGAGGGAGACGTGCCGAAGGCTGTCGTGTCGCCACTGTCGCTAATCGCGTCGGGGTTTGCGCCGGTGAGCGATGTGCACAGGACCTTGACGCCAGAGTTACGCGAAGGCGACGCTGCGCTGATCCTGATCGATCTCGGCGAGGGCAAGAACCGGCTGGGCGGATCGTGTTTGGCGCAGGTGTATGGACAGGTAGGCGATGAGACGCCGGATGCTCCCGCGGCGGAAGTGCTGAGGGCTTTCTTTGATGCGATGCAGAACCTAAATCGCGAGGGTAAGCTGCTGGCGTATCACGACCGCAGCGACGGCGGTCTTTTCGTGACTCTGGTGGAGATGGCCTTTGCTGGACGGATGGGGCTGGAGATCAACCTGCCGGCTACAGGGCTCGGCGAGTTGTTCAGCGAAGAACTCGGGGCGGTCGTACAGGTTGCGCAGAAGGATGTTGCCTATGTGCTTGCGCAGTTGCACGGGGCCCATGTTGTAGCGCGAGTGGTAGGGCGCGGCGTTGTCGGCAACGAAGTTGTGATTCGCAGCGGTGGCGAGATCGCTTATTGCAACACGCGCACGGCATTGCAGAAGATGTGGGCGGAGACTAGCTTTCATATCCAGTCGCTGCGCGATAACCCGGAGTGTGCGCTGCAGGAGTTTTCGTTGCTGGAGGACGCGGAGCGCCCGGGGCTCTCAGTGAGCGCCCCGTTCGATCTCGCTGAACGTGTGAGTGCGCCATTTGTACACAGTGCGCGGCCGCGGGTTGCGATCTTGCGCGAGCAGGGCGTCAATGGACAGGTGGAGATGGCTGCTGCGTTTGATCGCGCAGGCTTCGCTGCGGTGGATGTGACTATGAGCGATCTGCTGGCTGGGCGTGCGCACCTCGCGCAGTTCCGAGGGCTGGCTGCATGCGGTGGATTCTCCTATGGCGATGTGTTGGGCGCAGGTAGTGGATGGGCGAAGACGATTCTCTTCAATGAACGGCTGAAGGAGATGTTTGCGGAGTTCTTCGTGCGGTCGGATAGCTTTGCGCTCGGCGTCTGCAATGGATGCCAGATGATGGCGCAACTGCGCGAGATTATTCCTGGAGCCGCGAGTTGGCCGCACTTTGGACGCAATGTGTCGGCGCGGTTTGAGGCACGGCTTTGCATGGTGGAGATTCAGGAGTCGCCTTCACTGTTCTTCGAGGGAATGGCTGGAGCGCGCGTCCCGATTGTGGTCGCGCATGGCGAGGGCCATGTGAGTGGCGTCCCTGCGGACGCATTGGTGGGCCTGCGCTACATTGATACATATAACAAAATGACCGAGCAGTATCCGCTGAATCCGAGCGGGTCGGTGCAGGGTATTGCGGGATTGAGTAGCGCAGATGGTCGCGCACTTATTCTGATGCCGCATCCAGAGCGTGTCTTCCTGGGCGTGCAACATACATGGACGCGGGAGTTGAAGGACAGCCCGTGGCAACGAATGTTTGACAACGCACGCAAGTGGGTTGGGTAGGAGAGAGAGTGAGCGCGAAGGTAGATTACAAGTCTGCGGGAGTAGACATAGAGGCCGGCAACGAAGCGGTGCGGCGCATGAAGTCGCATGTGACGAAGACTCATTCAGCAGCTGTGTTGACGGGGCTGGGATCTTTTGGGACGCTATTTGCGCTGGGCGATGCGCTGAAGGGTCTCAAGGACCCGGTGATGGTACAGAGCACCGATGGCGTTGGAACCAAGAGCAAGGTTACAGTGATGGCGGGGCGGTATGAGGCCCTGGGGCACGACCTGGTGTCGGCCGTTGCGGGAGACATCGTGGTGATGGGCGCGACGCCTCTAACGTTTCTGGACTACCTGGGCTTTCACAAGATTGAACCGGAGATTGTCGAGGCGCTGGTGCGCGGCATGAGCGCTGCGTGTGTCGAGGCGGGGATTGCGCTGGTTGGCGGCGAAACTGCGGAGATGCCCGCGGTATATGCGGAGGGCGATCTGGACGTGGTTGGGTTCGTGACTGGCGTGGTGGATCGCGAGCGACTACTGACCGGCGCGAATATTGCGGCGGGTGATGTGCTTTACGGCATCAACTCCAGTGGGCTGCACACGAATGGATTTTCACTGGCGCGCAAGCTGATCTTCGAGATCGGTGACTATGCAATCGATGCGCGGCCGGAGGAGTTGGAAGGGCAGTCGATGGCGGATGTGCTGCTCGCGCCGCACATGAACTATGTTGCTCCTGTGAAAGCCATTCTCGACGCCGGGATTGTGGTGAAGGGCATGGCGCACATCACTGGCGGCGGGTTGGTAGAGAACGTGCCAAGAGTTCTGCCGTCAGGATTGGGTGCCGTGATCGATCGTGCGACGTGGACGCCGCAGCCGATCTTTGCCCTGATGCAGCACTTGGGAAAGATCGATGATGTGGAGATGCATCGCACCTTCAACATGGGTGTGGGGCTTGTGTTGATTGGGCCACCGGGCTTGCGGAATGCGCTGGCTGCCGCGATTGCGAATTTTCCTGCGCTGCGGGTGTGGGAGTTGGGACGCGTGGAAGAGAATGCGTCGGGCGTGCGATTTGGTGAGGTGAACTAGATGGATCGAAAGATGCTGATGGATGCGATTCCGCACTGTTTGACAGCGACGGATCTGCCGCTGGAGGCGAAGTATCCGGGTAAGGTTCGGGACACGTATGATCTGGGCGATGGACGACTGCTGCTGGTGACGACGGATCGGCAGAGCGGCTTCGACCGCTTGCTGGGCGCGATTCCATACAAGGGGCAGGTGCTGAATCGCACGTCGCTGTATTGGTTTGAAGAGACGCGCGGGATTGTCGGCAATCATGTAATTTCGAGTCCACACGCGAATGCGCTGATTGCGCGTAAGTGCACGGTGTTGCCGATTGAGCTCGTGGTGCGTGGATATATGACGGGGTCGACCGATACGTCGATCTGGACGCAGTACCAGAAAGGCGTGCGGAACTATTGCGGACATGCAATCCCCGAGGGCATGAAGAAGAACGAACCGCTGCCGAAGAATATCGTCACTCCGACGACGAAGGAGAAGGCCCACGATCGTCCAATCACGGGGAAGGAGATCGTTGTCGAGGGATGGATGACGGCTGAGCAGTGGGAGTTTAGCTCATCGAAGGCGCTGGTGTTGTTTGCGCGTGGGCAGAAGATAGCTGCTGAGCGCGGGCTGATCCTGGCGGATACGAAGTATGAATTCGGTGTGGCGAGCGACGGAGAGGTCCTGCTGATCGATGAGATCCACACGCCGGATTCGAGTCGCTACTGGCTGGCCGACAGCTATGCGGAACGGTTGGCGGCGGGTCAGGAACCCAACATGATCGACAAGGAGTTCTTTCGGCTTTGGTTCCGCGAGCGCTGCGATCCTTACAAAGACGCTGTGCTGCCGGTTCCGCCCGACGACCTGATCGCCGAGCTAGCGGCGCGATACATTCAGTTGTTTGAGAAGATTACGGGAACGAAGTTTGAGCCGGATCTGCGGCCGTTGGAAGCAACCGTGCTGGCGAGCCTGGGTAAATGAGAGAGACGATTCTGATTGTCGGTTCGGGTGCACGCGAACATGCGATTGCGACTGCACTGGCGCGTTCGCCGCTGCAGCCAAGGCTGGTGTGCTTCAGTGGTGCGCACAATCCGGGGATCGTGGCACTGTGCTCCGCTTATGACCTGGGGAGTATTACGGACCCGGCAACGGTGGCAGCTTTTGCTCGCGAGCAGCACGCGACAATGGCGGTGATTGGTCCGGAGGCTCCACTGGCGATGGGTGTTGCGGATGCGTTGTGGGCGGCGAACGTTCCTTCTGTTGGACCGACGCAGAGCCTTGCACGGATTGAATCGAGTAAGGGATTTACTCGCGAACTCCTGACAAAGTACAAGATTCCCGGCAATCCATTTTTCCAACGCTTCGATTCGCTTGATGGACTGGAAGAAGTGCTGATGTGCTATGCGAATCG
>VFSW01009545.1_pt1 | contig 13842 bp, 22 predicted proteins | sample 5358111 | NCBI WGS metagenome assembly VFSW01 (sample SAMN11554181, study PRJNA540505) | mine drainage metagenome | isolation source: sediment from site ElyBrook_90M | place: USA: Ely Copper Mine, Vershire, VT | collected 2017
AGCCTTAGGAGCTGGTGGCCGAAAGGTCGTGGGGGTTCGAGTCCCTTCTTCCGCACCACCTCTTGATTCCAAAAGACTTGACCTGATTGTTACCCGCACACTGTTACCCATTTCCTGAAAAACAAAAAATTCACCCTTTTTCAGTATTGAACGCAAGGGTGCAGGAACCGTGCTCAAAGTCACAATCATGGTCAGATTTAATCGTGGCGGGAAATTCGTAATGAAGCGTGCGCAACACGCTGGCAACGGCAAGCTAGTGCCCCGTCGAGCAGTAGGGATGCGCTAAGACATCGAAGGGGCGTGCAGATACTATCTACGTTACAGGCTCCCAGACGGCAACCGGGTTTATGATCCGGTAGGTGTGTCGAGCATAGAAGCTCTCGCCGCAGCGAATCGGAAAGAAATTGAATTATTCGCGGCGTTGCGAAGCGCTGAGGTTGCCGAACCCGAAGCTCCGCAAGTCGTCCCCTCGCGAGTCAAAGTGGACAATGCCATCGGACAGTACCTGTCTAACTTCGCCAGCCCGGACCAGCGGACGACTTTCCTCGCATACCGCCGCGCCTTGGCTATCTTTCGGGAGACCTGCGCCTGCGAATACGTTGACCAAATCACTGTGGACTGCGTTCGGTCATTCGTAGCACGGCTGCGTGGCGAGTTCGACCAAGACACGGTATACCACCGATATCACTACGTGGAGTTCTTTCTAGGGAAGCACAGCAAGAATAATATGCTTCCGAAATCAGACCGTCCGAAAAAGCGCCCAGTGGACGAAGACGGCACCGATCTCGCGACTTACGAAGTCTGTGGGGTCGCGAGTCTTGTTGCAGCGGCCGAGACCGAGCGGGACAGACTCGTTGTCCTCATTCCGTCCGAGTCGGGCCTGCGCAAGGACGAAGTCGCGCATCTGGAAAAGGCTGACATCCTAGACGGGCAGATCATTGTTCGGTCTCACAAGATTCAATATCGCCGCTGGAAAACCAAGACAGGTCGCGGGCGCACCGTGGACCTGCCACGCTGGCTCACGGACAGAATCAAGGCGTGGATCGCCACTCTTTCCGAGCGTCAATGTTTGTTATTCGTCAATGAAGACGGTAATCCAGACCGTCATCTGGAGTATCTCGTAAATGAACTGGCGGCCAAGGCTGACGTGAAAGTGCCAGTCACTTCCAGCGGTCAGCCCCAACCATTTCATGGGCTTCGCTCGTACTGGGCTATCCAGAGATTGCGACAGGGGCACGATCTCAATACGGTACGCCGCTGGGGCGGCTGGAAAGATTTGAAGGTCATGCTGCGGTACTTAGCAAAGGCACGTGGCATATCGGATGACGCAAGACGACTACTTGATGGGGGCCAAGATGGGAAAGTTACTTAGAGCAATTGAAGTTGCTGCACGACTGGCGGTGAGCCGCGCAATTGTTTATCGATGGGCGAAGGAAGGCTGGCTGCGTTCCGTGCAGATGCCCGGCGTCGTTCGCTTTGACGAAGACGACGTGGAAAAATTCATTGCGGACCGGAAAACATCGGACGTGCACCGTCGCCGTGCTGCTTGAGCAGGTTCGGACGCGCCACTGAACAGGACGCACTACCAGCGATCCGTCATCGCCTTATTCCGGTCCGTGGAACTTCTGGGGACCGACCTCGCTCAGCATGCGTGACGTGGTCATCGGGGCGGCTGTCGCGAGTGTGGCGGACGTGCATCCCCTATAGCACCGACTTGTTGGATTTGTTCCTCGGCCACTTATAGGTTTTCTCAAAGTGGGGATCGGATGCCCAGTGCCTCACGTGGTCGCGGCCTGTAGGGCTACGGGCAAGCGGGGAAAGGTCAGGCCGCAGTGCCGTGCAGCGCCTCTTCGAGGCATCTCTATTCCGCTTGAGCGCCAGGAAGGAAATCGAGAGGAGTCGAGGATTCCAAGAATCGTAGCCGCAGGGTCAGGCGAATCGGTCCGCCGATATAATCGGCCAGGCCCCCCCATTGTACAGCCACTATCCTACGCCCCGGCATCCTAGCCGCCCTTGACTTTGCGTGGGACGGGAATTTCTTCCCGAAATAGTGCTCATAGCTTCAACTTCAGTATTACCTAGCATGACGTCACAAACCGAACCGAACAAAAAGCAAACAAAAGGCGGTCAAACGACCGCCTTCCCGTTGACGGCGGCGCAGCGTGCCACCGTTGACCGATTACTCAGCCTAGGACAGCGACTCGACGAGGACACCGACGCCGTCCTGGCCGAAGCCGAGAAGGTGAAGCAGATATTCAGCAAGAAGCCCAGGGGGACGGCGATAGACGGCTGCCGCACGTTCGACGGGTTCATCGACAGATACTTCCCCGTCTCAAGCAGCACCGTCCGCCGCCTGCTGCGCAAGGAAGGCAAGACGGACAAGCGGTTTGCGAACAAGACAGAGCCTCCCGCAAAGGCGGCGCACAGCACGCCCGTTGAGCCTGCGGAGCCGCCCGTCCCCTACGATGTCCCTGAGGATGCTGCGAATAAAACGGTCGAGTTTGTCGAACGCTTCAACTTCAAGGAGGATGCCGACAAGGAACGGTACAGACAACTGATGATCCACTACCTCACCCACGTGTTCAACGTGTGCCGCACACCGATTGAAAGCGCCGACGCACAGGCAATCTTCTCACTGCTGCCGCAGGAGGCTTCCAATGAAGCCGTTCTTTGAGCATGTAGGATATTATCTGACGGACGAGGAAGCCGAATACTATTTCGGCTCAACTCTTCCCCTCCCCATGCTCCCGGAGATAGGGACTTGCAACGGACAGACCGTTCCAACCCATAGCACGATTCACTTCGGTCCCCGCCAGGCGTACCTAAGCTGCGCACCCGAGGCGTTTCGTGTGAAGAGTTCCGGCCCCATACCGTCGCAACTGCTCCCGCTGCTCGAACGGCTGCGCAGACGCTACGACTTTCCGTTCAACAGCCTGCAAATCAACAATCACTACGATCACAATTCAATTGTCGGTCCGCATTCCGACGCGCAGGAGGGTCCGATTGCGATGATCAGTTTAGGCGCGGAGCGACGGTTCCGCCTTACGCACAAAAAGGATGACCCTGCGAAGACGCTCAACCGATTCAAGGCGGGGGATGTGCTGTTTGACCGAGTGCTCCGCTCCGGCTCGCTGCTCACGCTGCTTCCGCCGAATCAGCACACAATCAATCACGAGATGCCGATTTCGGAGACGCCTTCCGGCAACCGCATATCGCTCATCTTCCGGTTCATACCCATTGCGATGACAAAGACCCTGTCCGGGCGAAAGATGTACGCCGAAGGCAGCGTCGAACTCAAGCAGGCAAGGCTGCAAAATCTGAAGGTGTTCAAGGGTGACCTGTGACGATCTCACTCGTCGTCGGCGACCCGGCGATCCGGAGCGGCAATCCGGTTCCAGCCCTCTCGGACTTCGTCGGCGAACTCGCGGTAGTGCGAGTAGCGCAGCGCCGATATGAAGGCGCTGACGATTGCCGTTGCGTCGTAGCCGACCGCCATTGCCACGTCCCAGCCTAGATTGCGCAGCGCCTGGGTGTCCTTCTGGACGTCGTTGTTCATTTCGGTGTTCCTCCCGTCAATGATTCTGGAAGTCGGTTTTGCAGCAGAGCGAGTGCGCTGCCCATCGTCGTTGCGGTTAATGGCCAGCGGAACTCGCGGTCAACAACGGTTAGCGGCGAGAAGCCAATGCCCGTCGTTCCTGGCCTCCGGCATCCTGCCTTCGATGCGTCTCTCTTGGCGTCTCCTTGCGCCGCTCGGCCGCCAGGGTTGCTTGCCAAAGCTTTTCGCGCCCGGTCAGAATCCTCCTTGCACGTTGATTGACCGCCGCTCGCTCCGGGTTTTGGCGCGTTGCTCGTCCTCCCAGGGCGATTGTCACTCGTCGCACTACTCCCCCTGCACGGCTGCGGCGTCTGGCTTCCAGCCTAGAAGGCTTCCGATCCAGTACGTGCCCTTCCACTTAGTTTTGTGGCTGTCGCACGAATGTCGCCAGCGACGCAAGTGAAAGCAGACCACGTGCGTTGCTGGGCGGGCGCAGCCGCCAATTCCGCCGTACTCACATGTGGGCCGCTCCAGCGATGACATGGGACACCTCTGACAATGGTCTGGGAAGTCCGCTAATTCGGAAGCGAAAACGGAATTTCGACTTCATAGGTATGAACGCACCGCAATACTACGAGAGGTTGCAAGAGGAGTTCACGCGCCTGCACGGGCTGGGATGGACGTTCCGCCAAATCGCGGAGGCTCTGAACATCAGCGAGCGAACCATTGTGGCGTGGCGCGAGGAATTGGACTTGCCCCGTCGCCCACGCGGCAGAAAGCCCCGGACTCCTCGCGGGTGAGTATTAAAGACATGTCGGGTCGTCGCGAGACGATTTCAAACCGGGGGCAGGCTTTCTCATCCTTTGCCTGCCCCAATACGGTTCCCGATGCCCTTCGACAAGGCAGACCGACAAGGATGAAGACAAACAAGGATGATATGAGCAACGAGAGAAGTTCCAAGCCATTCCAGATCAAGGCTCAGTACGCGGGCGGTGCCCAATGAGCAATGAAGCCGTGGCGGCGGTAAGGGAACCAGAAACCAAGCAGGAAAAGCTGGCGCGTCTGAAAAAGTCAGTCGCGAAGAAAGAGAACTCCCTCGTCATCCAGATCATGGAAAGTGATTTGTATGACTACAACCCCGGAGCGAGGTTCCTGCTGGTCGCCATCGCGTACAGCCAGCGCACCAACGAGGATGCCTACGTTCCGCCCGACTGCCCGTACAAGGACGATATGCTCGGCTGGTGCGATATGAGCCAGTGGAAGCTCGCGCTCCGTGTCGGCAAGTCAGAATCCCAAATCTTCAAAAACATCAAGCGGTTCCGCAAGGACGGCGTGTTGCAGGCGCGTGGATGGACTGACGACAACGGCATCGACCACCTGATGTATAGGATCGTGCCGGAGGTGATCGCCGAGCACCAGCGTCCCGAGCAGAAAAGAACCGTGTCACGCCCGCCGCGCTACAAATCCAAGAACCCCAAGCGTGGATGGTTCACCGCGAAAAATCAGCCCGCTAAAAAGGTCATGGCTGCGGTCGCCGGGATGGACGAAGATGAGTAAAAAGCCTAACTGCATCTCACGTGTTAGCGGACTGCATCTCACGTGTCTCCTGACTGCGTGTCACGTGTCAGCCTACCATCATCTCACGTGTGAACCCTACCATCATCTCACGTGTTGCCTGACTGCATCTGACGTGTGCCGAACACGTGAGATGCAGTTGAAGGGGATATAAAAAGCAAAGATTCTGGTACGGGTAGATGTAAGTCCTTCAGGTTGGATTTTGCAGTTGAGATTCACAGCCACACTTGCAGCTTCTTGCGCCGCTGCGCGGCGCGAGGAAGTTCTGGCTGATTCGTTTACTTCAAAGACAGAAACAAAAACTCAAAGGCTAGGGACTTCGCTATGAAACCTAGAGCTATGGGTAAAGTCCTGTTTGACGACACCACGGTGAAGAACCCAATCGTTGAGGATGCGAAGCGAAGTCAACGGCAAAAACAAGAACTGATACGGTTGCGCCGCGAAGCCCGTCCCGATAAGCCCCTGCTCAACCGGGATCGCTACCCGGAGAAGTACGCCGCTTGGCTCAAGACCCATCCAACGGGTCACGGCAAGCAACCCCACTGCTGGATGTGCCGCGAAGCCGTCATCCGCTGGGACGAGCCAGCGCACGAGTGCCCCGGCTTCAAGCCGATGTACGAGGAGCACGATCAGGAATGGCACGACCGCAAGGACGCCGAAAGGGAAGCCATCCGCGAGGCGAAGCGGGGCAACGGCATCTGCTGCGACGGCTGCGGGGAACTGGTTGAGAGCGAGGACGACGCCCGTTGGCACGACGAACACTGCGAGCGCGACCCCGAGTCCGACTCATGGCGCAGCCATCACATCGCCGTTAACGGCGACGAGGACGACCTATGCGGATATGAGGATGAGCCGGAAGACGACTATTGCGAGGATGATGGAGACTCGATGTGGGAATAGGTGCGAAGAAGACGACGATGGCTACGACTGGAATGAGCTTCGCTATGACACAGGAGTGGAGGAGCAGGCTGCTTCGCCCTCGGCTGGTTCGCTCGGAAATTTTCGTCCGTGAACTGACGCCGGACGAGGTGGAGATGATCCGCGAGGCGCTGGGAAAGGGCCTGACGCCCAGCGGTTTCGAGGTCGTCAAGGACACCCTGATCCTCAGGTTTGACCGGAACGAATCGCGGAAGCCTTTGCAGAAGGAGTGAGCGATGGACGAGGCGACAATGAAATACAACCGCAGGCACTACCTCGCCGACCGCGCACGACTTCGGCGGCGTGTTTCGGCAGCTACCGGAAGACCACGACCGCAGAGGGAAAGGGTGCGGGGTTTCCATTATTCCCGAAGCGTAGCCTCCCACGGATAAACCGCACCTCACTGTAAGGAATCACGAAATCGTGCCACCATGTCGTATCGGTCCTGGCTGGTATCAAGCAAACGACTGTCGCGCCACGGCGGGCACTTTCTCGTGCCTTTTTAATCCAGCGTCCAACCCTAGGACCGTAAGGCGGATTACAAAAACAGGTTCCTTCCCAAATTTGTTTCAGACCGTCCTCTTGTCGCGTGAAGAAGCGCGGACACTTCGCATTCTCGGGCGTCGCGGCAACATCTATCGTGAAATGAAATTCCCCATCCAAGTCTGTGAACAGTTCTTGTGGTGTCTCCCATTCCGAAGAACCACTCTTGAGCCATGCGCGTTGACGATTCCGCTTGCGATAAGCACGCTGGCGGTCAGCGTTCGTTTTGTACTTTCTGCGCCGTGGCATGGTCCCATATCGTAACGCAAAAACCGTTACGATATTCATAAGCCACCCGGCATTCGCCGCCTTCTGCACGAAGCGACGACCTCGCGATTGCTGAGTATTGGATACCGTGGGGCGGTCAGGACGCGGATGCCCGAAGTTCAAATCGGCTTCGAAGGGTGTCTCATCCGTGAGACCGCAGGCTGCTCGCTAGGAACGCCGCCCCTTGTTAGTTAGCCATTTTGAGTTTGGGTTTCGTTCACGGAAGGAATCAAGAAAGGAATGAACGTAAAAATGCGCCGCGCCAAGCTGTTTGACCGCAGACCGATCCCGCTCACGACGGGCAGTGTCCTCGTTGCCTCTGACGTGCTTCTGCACCGCTTGGAACGCAGCACGCTGGACGCGCTGCGCCGTGTTTTGGAACTGGGGCTTGTGCCCAGCAGTTTGGATTTTGCCGGGGGCGATGACGAGCCATTCGCGATTCTTCGGTTCACGCGGCCCCATGCCGGGGAAGCGCGAGGAAGCGCGAAGCACCGTTAGCCGCTCAAGGCGAATCATGAGACACGAATGCTGCTATCACAATTGCCTACGCGGGGGCGTCGTCCACATCGGCACGAACGGCGGCGACAGCCATTGGATTTGCTTTCGCCACATCGAAAAGTGGAACACCGACCGCGACCGCTTTCTCGGTGACGGCGGCGGATTCTCCCTTATTCTCTATGTCAGAGTCAAATAAATAATTTGTAATTTCACCCATTCGGGTGATGACAACCCAAAATCAACTGTGCTTATTAATAGGGGCGCGAAAGATACCGTTTCTACTCAGCCGAATACAACATGAGCCTCAACGGTCAAATACTGGACGGTGCGGACCCGCTTACCGTTGCTCGAAAAAACGGCAATTTTCCCGATGCGTGGAAATATGCGCATCTCAGAATTACAGGGACTGGAACTGCCTTTCCTCGCAATTGCCTCAATAACAGTGATTTAGCCCGGGAACTTGCTATAGACCTCAAGTGGATACGAGAAAATCGTGGGGTGCACGGTCGTTTTGTCTCGTCGCATGACGAAACCACGATAACCCTTCGTGCGGCCCCCACCTGCGGTAGTGCTAGTGAATCTCATGCTTATGAGTGGAAGATTAGATTACCGATCCAAAAAACCCGCGCAAAAATTTGGGTAAGGCCATGTTAGATTCAGCGACTCTTCAACAATCGGGGGCACGCGCAAATTCGCGCTTCGGTCTCCTGAAAACTCTGGAGCCATTTGTAGCTACTCAGTTGAAGCTGCTTCCGTCTGTGCGAGAAACATGGCAACCATCAGATATTCTGCCAATAAATCCTGTAAGTCCTTCCGGTGACTTTGCGGACTTGGTGAAGTCTTGTCGTGAAATCAGCGGCGAGGTCATCGCGGTCCTCGCTGGCAACGCAATTACAGAGGAAGCATTGCCAACGTACTCCGCCGCGTTGCGCCGAGTTGATGTGATTCGCGACATGTCGGGCGATAGCTTGTCGCCTTGGATGCAATGGGTTCGTGCTTGGACTGCCGAGGAGAACCGTCATGGCGAGATACTAACAAGATTCCTCCTCCTCTCGGGGCGTGTCAGGGGCGCAGAACTTGAAAGGACGGCCCATACTCTTATCCGCAACGGCTTTGACACGACTGACGGCGGGGACCCCGTACGCACTTTTGTCTACACTGCCTTTCAGGAACGAGCAACGAAGATTGCCCACCTGAATGTCTCGCTCCTCGCAGAGCGAGCGGGTGTTCTGTTGTTGCCAAAAATCTGCCGCCTTGTTGCTGCCGATGAAGCTCGGCATGAAGAGGTCTATGTTCGGTTCATGGCGGAAATATTCAGGCTTGATCCGAATGAAGCGCTCTTGGCGTATGCGGAAATGATGAGATCGGGAATTTCCATGCCCGGTCGCCTAATGAGTGAAGAAAATGGCCCTGATCTTTTTGAGCAATTTTCCTGCATGGCTGAACAGCTTCGCATTTATACAGCGGACGACTATGTCTCGATCATTGAACACCTCAATACGCGATGGCAGATTGCCAATTTGCGTGATTTATCCGGCGTAGCCGCAGCACAACAGGAATATCTTTTAGAATTGCCGCAGCAGTTGCGCCGTGCGCTAAGCCGAAGAAAGATGCGCAAACGCAGCAATAATGCCTCGCAGGTGTTCGATTGGGTGTTGCCATGACCGCTGAAACGCCTGTTCGAATCGCAAGCAGCCATGAAGAGCTGTTCGCCATTTTTCGGCTACGATACGAAGTTTATGTTGAGCAGCAGGGGAAATCGCTGCCAACCGCTGACAGAACTCTTCGAATAGTCCGGGACCATCTGGACGATGTGGCCACAAATTTTTATGTGGGGAGCGATCAGGGAGAGATTGTTGCCTGTGGTCGGGCCACGATAGGCGTTTGGCCTCAAGTGTGCGACGTTCCATTTTCCCTCCCAGCATTTAGGGGCTTCCAGCGTGAAGACTTTTACTACATTTCCAAGGTGATGTTGAACCCGCGATTTCGGTCTCGATCAGCGATTCCCAGTATTTTTATCGCTATGTACAGAGACGGACGAGTACGAAACGTCCCTTTTGGGATCGCCCACTGCAACCCGAAACTTGTTCCAATCTACAATCGCTTCGGTTGGCGGCGCTTCGGACTCGAATTCATCGATCCATCTGCCGGGCCGCAGGTGCCGATTCTTATCGTCGCGCCAGATATAGGATATTTACGGCGGAGAAAGTCTGTCCTTGTACAAACCGCCGAAGAATTTCCAGCCGACCCTCTTTATGCGGGCTGGTTTGAGAAACACTTCCCGGAGTATTCAGAACCGAAAGGTGAATCGAGCGGCCAGAAGTATGAGCGCAAACATGATATGCCCACGATGGAGGAATATTGATCCGTGGTGCAAAATGCTTTTATGCCTCTTGCTTCGCTTTTTGGATCGCTGGCGTTCCCGTTTCTAGCCAACCGTGGCTTTTATTCTCGGCCGTTTGCATGGGAGGATTTTAAATGTTCGCCAGATGGCAAGAGGAGCGCCGCGTGTTGTTATTCATCAATCTAACGCTCGGATCACCCGTGCGCTACAACGCCGTGTGCCGATACCGGAGGAGAATTGGATTTTGAATTTGGAAGATCGGGGAAACATTACGTCTGCTTCAGTAGTTCTCAGCCTAATTGATTGCTTGCGGCGGAACGACCTTGAAGACGGTGACCTTATTTTACTTGGAGCTTTCGGAGCAGGGCTAACCTGGGCCGGACTTCTATTGGAATGGCATCGCACATGATCAAGACTAGAAATTAGGAACTGCAAACAAATCGTAGAATCGAGTAGCCGATGAGAATAAGTGACGAATTGTCCGCCAGAATCGACCGAACCCTCGACAAAGTGGAACAAGAGGAATCGTGGAGATTTCTTCACGAGGCCGAGACAACCGCTGCACAAATAGAAGAAATACTGTCCGAGGTGTTTCTTCGAGTGTTGTGGTATCAAGCTCGGACCACCGAGGCAGCCTTTCACATGATCGCTCGCCTGCCAAAAACGGAAGGAGGATTGCTGAAATCATTGCTAGTACATAAGGTAGAGGAGGCAGAACGTGGCGAACGGGCTCTTCACCTCGCATTAGGTGGCGCTGAAAACACCGCCCGCGAGCGAGCCCTGACGCCCGCTTGTTTCGCCGTAGCTGCTGTTTGGCGGCAAATGGCGGATAGCGAAGACCCCTTCGGGTACCTAGGTGCGCAGTATCTGGCTGAAGGCTTGACCGCTCAAGTGTGCGCCAAGTTGCTCCCGCTGTTTCAAGAGAAGGGAGTGGGCTCTGAGAAAATCGGCTTTATCATGGAACACGCCACCGAAGACGCGAAGCATACAACCTTAATTCGACATTGGATTGATGAGTTCGAAGGCCGCTACTCCGACACAGGCGAAACCATGCTGCGTTGCTTTGATTATTTTAACCAGGTTTACCCGATTCCTGTTTGGCGGGAGGCATACGATGCCTGTCGAAATCGAGTAGTGGTGCACTCATCCACAGCCGATATTAATACTCAAGAGACCTAAATCGCAGGTGACGAGTGGAAAACGTAAGAATCGCTAACGATCCAGAGATACGCGAGCAGATTTATCGACTCCGATACGCTGTTTATGTCGAAGAGATGGGTAAGGCATACCCCAGCGCGGATCGCACGGCGGCCTTACTCACAGATTCTCTAGATTTTAACGCAATACTTTTGTACATCACTGATTCCGCAGAGCACGTTATAGCCAGCGTGAGATGTAACTATGCAGTTGATGTTAAGAACGTTGATGGACTACATCTTGGACTTGCGTCATTCGAACCACAGATAGAGCCGCACGTCACTGTTTGTTCTCGCTTGGTAGTTGCTAAGGAGTTCAGAAGGCAACGAGCCATCATCCATTCTCTGCTCTGCGCGATGTACTCTTGGGGACTCGATCATAATATCGAAGTGAATCTCTGCCACACGGCTGAACCCCTTGTACCGTTCTTTCGACGGTTGGGTTACGTCGAAATCGGCACAAAATTCTTCGACGAGCATTCGATGACCATTCAGCAGCCAATGAAACTTCAGCTTCAAAGCTTGGAGCACCTCATGGCGGTGAAATCACCATTTGCCAAGGTTCTAGATGTACGGTTGCGCCCCTAATACTGAGTTGTTGCTCCAGCGGGGAGAAATATGAAAATACATACAGCCGAAGAATCCAGCAGTTCGGTCTACACATTGTCCTGGCATTGTCGGTTGGAGGATTTGCCGGTCTCGCTGCGATCCCAAATTCGGGAAGTCTGCCTTGTGCAGCCATGGCGGAATTTTATCGTATTTCTCTTCCCAGCCTTATGGGTCTTCAGTGCCATTGTCATGGCGAAATGGCCTCTGCTTCCTATACGCACTGCCGGGGTTGTCGTCATCGGCATTTCAATCCAGGCAATGGGAATCACCATGCATGAAGCGGTTCACGGCAATCTCTTTCGTCAGCCCCGTTGGGACCGCTGGATCGGTTTCGTAATGGCCGTTCCGGCTTTTTTTTCGTTTACAGCTTACAAAGTGGCGCACTTAAACCACCATCGGCACACGCGCACGGATAAAGACCAGGATGAATTACCGAATATGTGCAGAAACCGCCGCCAATACGTAGTGTTGTACTATGCCTGGTTCTTCGTCGGGACCTTTCTTTATTTTTTCATCGTTCCTTGGAAGGCGCTGCGAATAGCTAGCAGGAGAGAACGATCCAGGATATACGGCGAATATTTGGCCATGTTCTTGATCTATGTGGTTGTCGTTTTGCTCGAACTTCGTTCTGGACATTTGACATCGTTGCTTTGGGACTGGTTGTTTCCGGCACAAGTTGCGATCCTTCTTTCGAACATTCGAACTTTGGCCGAGCACCTGGGGACTGAAGGCAAAGGAGATGCCGTTTCGCGAGCTCGAACGGTTACAAGCAACAGACTCGTGTCGTTTCTCATGCTAAACACAAATTATCATTTAGAGCACCACCTGTTCCCAGCTGTTCCCTGGTACCACCTGCCCAAAGTGCACCGACTCTTGAAGCCGATTTATCAGGCTAGACGACCGGATGTGAGGCGGTCATACCTCGCATACGCGCTTGAGAGCCTTCGCCGTGGGCCAACAGAGCTGTCGGAATAACTTCATCGGGACTGAGAAATAGCTAATGGCAGTGGCGCATTATCATGATCGTGGCACGCTAACAGACGCTCAAAGCTGCTTGTATTCGCGCACTTGATCCTTGGACTGGAGCTTAGTGGACGAAGATACTACCAATCTTAAATAGCTCTAAAAGAGAGACAGCGTGATGGAGAAGGTTCTTGAAATAGTTGAGGGCGCAAAGCTAGCTTTTCGAAAACGTCTGACGGCCGTTAGGACACGCGGCGGTTTGACGAAGGACGACTATGTTCGGTATTTATCCTTCCAGCACCATCTGACAAATGGCGTGCAGAAACATTTTCTTGCCTGCGCTGCCCATCCGAGGCTCGCGAACAAACGAAAACTACGCGATTTTCTGATTAGCTTTGGATTAGAAGAGGAGCCTCACTACTACGTTGCAGAACTTGATCTTCGGCAGATGGGCCTCCGACCGCTTCCGTGCCCTCTTGATGTGGCGCTTTGGTGGTGCTACTTCGATCAGATCGTCCGTAATCGTCCGTTTGTGCGCTTAGGGGCCACCTGTGTCTTAGAGAATTTGGGAGCTGGCGCAGGAGCACTCGGACGCGAACTTCTTAACTCGGCACCGTTTCTCAATAAGCAGAACACACGATTCCTCGAAATACATTTTCACGAAGTCCTCCCTCACGGCGACCAGATTATCAACGCTTTGAGGAGCGCAACCTTGGACGAACGCGATGTCGCGGAACTCGTTGAAGGTGCCAAGGCGGGGGCCGTTTTATACCTCCGAATGGTGGAGTGGGCTCTAGGAATGAACGACTTGAGCACCGATTTTCCGGTTGAACTCCACGATTGGCGGCCAAGAGAGCTGGAAGAACCAGTATACGCCGATATTGACGAAAAATCGGCCAGCGCGGATCATCAAGGAGCACAAGGAGCGCCGGAAGGTCAGCGGTAAATCTGAGTCCGACACATAGTGAGATACTGTGCTGGGGCCGACCGACCCCGGCGCTACAACATGCTCGGGAAAGTTTTGCATGTCTACCGAGACCATCTAGAAGGCACTCGCGCTGCTGTCGGGGAACTTTTGAGCCTGCGCGGCTTGCAGAATCACCTTCTCGGTTTCTCCCGCCGCTTATCCCAATGCTTGTAGTTTCCGTGCATCATCGGTCTTTGCTTGCTCTCGTCCTGCGACTACGCCCCGCCTTGATCCGCGCTGTCCTCGTCCTGCCGTCGATGCCGCCCTTGTTCCACAAGGTTGAGCGACATTTCTTCGAAGGGCAATTAGGCGGGTTCTCAGTTTCCGGTATCCACCTGTGCCCGCACACATCGCAAACGGCGACCCGCATTTTCGTCCAGCCCATGCAGCTATTATACAGCATTCTGTCCACAGGACATAATAAGCT
>VFSW01009546.1_pt1 | contig 13841 bp, 15 predicted proteins | sample 5358111 | NCBI WGS metagenome assembly VFSW01 (sample SAMN11554181, study PRJNA540505) | mine drainage metagenome | isolation source: sediment from site ElyBrook_90M | place: USA: Ely Copper Mine, Vershire, VT | collected 2017
CACGCGGATATGGTACGGCGCAAGTTCCTCGCCAAGGATCTCCGTGAGCCGTACGATTCCCGTCTTTGCAACAGCATAGGCGGAAAAGTTCGGCCTCGGGGACGCGCCGCCACCGCCGGAAAAATTAATGATGATGCCTTCTTTTTCCCGCATCATGTAAGGCAGTACCGCCTTGCACGCATAGACCGTCCCTAAAAGATTTATGTCTATATTTTTCTTCCATGCCTCCACGCCGTTCGCGACGAAGGGCCCGATGGGCGCCTGGATGCCTGCGCAGTTCACAAGAATATCCACGCCTCGCAAACGCTTTGCGATCTTTGCTACAGTTTTTTTTATGGATACATGATCGGAAACGTCGGCAGAAGATCCGAACGGCTTCACGCCGGTCACTTCTTCTATTTCGCGCACGGCCCGCGCGACATTATTCCTGTCCCGCGCAACGATCGCCACGCGGGCGCCTTCGCGGCAAAAAGATTCGGCGACCACCTTCCCGATCCCTCCCGATCCGCCGGTTATGATAGCGGTTTTGCCGCGCAATTTCATTGCTTTTGTCTCCTGTCAAAGATCGGCAAGGACCTTGGAACCCTCAAGATCAAAGCGGTACCGCATCTCCCGCAGTCCAAGCCCCCGCATTGCCTCCCGGAATTTCCTGTGGTTTTGCGGGACATAGAAGGTGAAAAATCCGCCTCCGCCGGCGCCGGAGATCTTCCCGCCAAGCGCGCCGCTCCGGAGCGCCGTCTCGTAAATCTTTTCAAATTCCGGATTTGTCATTCTGCTCGAAATCCGTTTCTTGTGCTGCCAATGCGCATGGAATTTTCTCCCCACCTCGTCCAGATTCTCATCCTCCACCGCTTCTAATATCTCATGTCCGAGCTCTTTGATGTAATGCATGCTCTCCACCACCTCCTTCTTTTCTTCCGTCACCGACTTCATTTGTTCGGCGAGGATTGTATCGGCGCTCCGCGTAAGGCCGGTGAAAAACATGAGAAGGTTCTGGTTGAGCTCATCCGCGGTCTCCATGGAAATATTCGCTTTGCGCACCTTCACCTTCCCGTCCTTTTCTATCTCTAAAACCGTGAATCCGCCGAGTGCTGCAAGGTAGGGGTCCTGCTTGCCGATGGGACGTTTCAAGACCTCCGCTTCAATGTGAAAATCCTCTTCGGCAAGCTGCACCAAGGGCACATATTCGCGCTTCAGCGCATGAATGGCGTGGAGCAGTCCCACCGCATAGCAGCTGGAAGAACCAAGCCCCGTTCCCGCAGGAATGTCCGCAACAGAACTCACCTCAATGTTCTTCTCAATACCGGTATAGCGGAGCACTTCGCGCGCCACCTGGTGTTTTACATCATTCGCGTGCCCCACGGTCTCCGACTCGGAATATTTAAGACGGACCATGTCGTCCGCCGCCGGCCGGTTCACGTCAATGTACATGTATTTATTAAGCCCGGCAGAAAATATAAAGCCGCCATACTTTGTGTAGTACGATGGAAGATCGGTGCCGCCGCCGCCCAGCGTGACCCTAAATGGAGTGCGTGTGATGATCATAAATTGCCCTTATCCATTTCGCCCTGCAGATATTTTACCATAGCACGGAGACCGTCTTCCAACAAGGTCTTCGGCGCCCATCCCAGATTTTTTGCCTCGGAGATATCGGCACGCGTCACGGCCATTTCAAAATCTTGGTGGTCCGGCCGCTGCGCAACCGTAGGCGCAACGGAAGAACCCATAACGTTCCGTATCGCTCCAAACACTTCGTTCATTGAGGTGCTTTTGCCGCTTCCTAAGCGGAACATTTTATTGTTCACGCGATCATCATTGAGGCACATCAGATGGAAATCATTGACATCATCCACATAAATAAAATCCCGCTTGTTCTTATCGTCATCCAAAAAAAGGAGCGGCGGCTCTCCTTTTAGCATTTGTACAATAAACCTGCTCATCACGGGAGGCGGATTGCGCCGATAATCCTGCCGCGGACCGTACACGTTAAAGTAACGCACTGCGACCGTCGTGAGGCCGAACGCCGCCTTGTATCCTTCGTCCAACATCCCATCCGCGACCTTGCTCATGGCATAAAATCCTTTGAGGCGCCCGTCGCCCTCTTCCGCCGCAGAGGATTGCGCGTAGATGGTCTTGCGGACGCCCGCACGGCGTGCCGCTTCAAATACGTTCGCGGTGCCTGTTACGTTGACGTCCATCGTTTCCACCGGATCGCGCTGGCAATCAGGAAGCGAATTCTTTGCCGCCAAATGGAACACCGCATCCACCCCCCTAAAGACCGGATAAATATCCTTCGAACGGATATCAAGTTCATGGAACTCCGCTGCTTTCGGCACCTGTTCCTTAATGCCGTAGGAGAGATTGTCAATACCTACCACGCTATGGCCGGCCGCGAGAAGCCGATCCGCAAGGTTGCTGCCAATGAATCCGGCAATGCCGGTGATCAAAATACGCATGCTTTTAGTCTACCTTAATCCTGCGGAAATGCCTCTTCTTCCTTAAATTCCAAGCCCTTTCAACAAGAAACCGCAGGATCAAAGAAGGAATGGATGCCATTGCCAATATCATAATCCGTTTTTTCAAGCCGAGGAACGGTTTGACCTCCTGATAAGTTTGCATCGCTTCCTCTCTTTTCCCCATGGAGAGAAGGGTGATGATGAGCGTTTCCTTCCGCTGGGCGATATGGTAGTCAATGTTGTATTTTGTACGCTCATCATCCCTCATTCGTGTTTTGAGATCTTCAAAAATATTCACGGCAGATTGCTTGATCGCCACCTGGCGCGCGAAGTTCGTATGGCTGTCCCAGCGCAGGCGATAATGCACAAGATCTTTATCCAAGAACGCAATGCGGTAACCCGCGTGCGTCATGCGGAGAAAATATTCCCAGTCCTCCACAAGGCCAAGATCATTCCGGTAACCGCCGAGTTTGTCATACACTGCACGCCGGAACATGAACGCGGTGTTCGTGATGAACATCTTTTCCAGAAGCCGCGCAAACACCTCGTCGCCGCCGTAGAAGCGCTGCCGGTGGTGGTAGAAGACGCCGGGCGCGCCATCGTAGAAATACGCAAGGTTGCAATAGACCGCCGCATAGTCGCGGCGAGCTTCTAAAAAATCGACCTCTTCGGCAACCTTCGCTGGAAGATAAATATCGTCCGCGTCCAAATAAGTAAGATATTCGCCCTTTGCCGCCCTAAGAAGCAGATTCCGTCCCTCAACAAGCCCTACGTGCGTGGGCGCACGGAGGTACCGTAGCCGCGCATCTTTATATCCCTTCACGATCTCCGTCGTCCGATCCGTGGAACTATCATCAAGAACAATAACCTCAATATTCTTGTACGTCTGCGCGAGTGCTGAATCCAGCGCTTCTTTAATGTAACGCTCATCGTTATAGGTGTTGATAAGGATAGAGGCAAGAGGGATCATGCGGTCGCGATGATGAAATTACCCTTTATCACAATAGAATATGCCGCGTTGATGGCGCGCAAATACCGGAACACTTCTTCCTGCGTCGGATATCCATTTTCTCCGGTGTAATCCCGGGCGTCGTCAATAAGAATAATATGGTTCTTTATAGCGCTTGAGGCGATCGCCATCATTTCATCCCGGAAAGGGGTATTCCCTTCGCCTTTGCCGGAAATGCCTCCGGAAAAATGCGCGTCAAGGAAAATCAGACAGCAATCCTTTATGGTGGGAATGAGTTTCTGAAGAACGCGAGCACTATCCCCCTCAAGAACAGTTATGCGCGGTTCATTCCTGAAGCGACATCGGGCGTGGGCCGCAAAATTCGGTTCAATCTCTATTGTGTACAACTTATCAAAACTGTCACGGACGCCCCATGTGGTATCGCCAAGGTGGGTCCCTGTTTCTATAAAGATCGACGTATGATATTGGGCGGCGAGTTCGCGGATCGTCCGGATACGCTCCGCGACCGATGCGGGCCAACTTTTGGTCACATATCGATACAACAATTCCCCCGCCCTCCACCTGAGCGACTTTCTAAGCATCGATTTCCCGAGAGAGCGCATCATAAAATTCCCATTAAGAATAGCAGAAAAGTTGCCTGCCGCGAAGATGTGCTACAATGCATAGCATAAAATGCAAAAGGTGTGTGCCATCATAACGGCGTACAACTCCGGCGCAGAAATAGATGAGAGCGTGAGGATGATAGCTCCCCAGGTTGCCGAAGTTGTAGTGGTAGATGACCATTCACAGACGTCGCTCCCGCCATTGCAGCACGCAATCATCATCCGCAACCCGGAAAACTATGGCCTGGGCCGCGCGCTCAACGTTGGGATCCGCCATGCCGCCGCAAAAGGATGCGATTGGGTGATCACGCTGGATGATAATGGGAAAGCCGACCCGGACATGGTGGAGAAAATGTTCAAGGCATATGACGCGCTGACCCCGGCTGAGCAGAAGCGGACAGCGGTCATCGCCCCCAACTACACCACGCTCAAAGGGCCCGTGTACGCCGGCAAAAAGCCGTTCCCCATTATAACCACGATCACATCAGGACAACTGGTAAAAATATCGGCATGGGACCACATCGGCGGGTTCAATGAAGAGATGATCATTGCGGGGATTGACCACGATTTTTCATTCCGCCTCCGCCGGGCGGGCTACGCCATGCTCCTTGTTCCCTCCGCGATCCTACACGAGACCCCCGGCTCAAAACCCATCATTCGCTCGCTCTTCGGGAAGAAATTCGTGGTGCCGAACTATGCACCGTGGCGCTACTACTATCTTTACCGGAACAACGTCTATCTCTACAAACATTATTTCGGCCTCACCCCGCGCTGGATATTGCACGCAATGATTTCAGACCTCACAAGCTTTATAAAAATTGTATTCTTTGAAGATGATGCATGGCGGAAAACAGCCATGATTGCCCGGGGATATTGGGACGGGTTGCGTGGCAGGATGGGAAAACTTTAACGCCGAGTTTCAGCGGCCCAGCGCGCCGCCCTTAAAAGCGACGGGAATGTTCCGGCATCGGACCAAAAACCATTGACGACGGCGAATGAAAGCCGGCCTTCTTTTATGTAAAGATTCTGTATGTCCGTAATCTCCAATTCCCCGCGGGCGGATGGCGTGAGCGTACGGATTTTCACGAACACATCCGGATCGTAAAGATACATGCCGGTGACCGCAAGGTCGGACTTGGGAACTTTCGGCTTTTCTTCAACGCGCAAGATCTTCTCCCCGCGCACTTCCGCAACGCCGAAGCGCTCGGCGTCGGGTACGCGCTTCAAAAACACCATCCCGCCGGACATTTTTTTAAACTTTGCAACCTGTTCCGCAAAATTATCCTCATAAATATTGTCCCCCAGGATGACCGCCACTTTATCGCCTCCCACAAAATCCTCGGCGAGCGAAAGCGCTTCGGCAATGCCGCCCGCGCCGTGCTGCAGCGCATAGGAAAGTTTCACGCCGTAGTCCTTGCCGGAGCCGAGGAAATTCATAAAATTGCCTCCGTGCTCTTTGCCGCACACGATCATAATCCGATCAACGCCGGCGTTCATAAGCGTCGCAAGCGGATACAAGATCATCGGCTTGTCATATACCGGCAGCAAGTGCTTGTTCGTGATACGCGTGAGCGGCAACAAACGCGTCCCCGATCCTCCCGCCAAAATAATGCCTTTCATGATATTGATCAGCGCCAGCTCGGGCGATCACAACGTCCTTACTGTCTTCTGAAGGAGACTTTCATTATGCGGCATGATACCTAATACACTATCGCAAAAAGCCAGCCGCTTCAAGCGCGTCTTTGTAGTGTCGCCGCACGGAACGATACTGAAAAATTTCCTGGACGCTCCTCAGAAATGGCGTCATTGGATTGCTTGCAAGCAACGACTTTACAAAGAAAACCATCCATGTGCGCGGCATCCTCTTTCGCACCGCCGCTTGTATTTCAGCGGGGAAAGTTTTAAGCGCCGCCTCCCAGGCATATCTAAATTCTTTCTTTCGTTGCTTCATATACCCTTTCCGTCCGGAATATACCATCTCTTCATAACAGCGAATAAAATATTCCGCCCAATTCACTTCCTTGAGAAGCTCCGTCCTGCCTGCCATCTCCACAACCACAAGAAAGTCGTCAAAATTGACGCTTTGTATCAGGGGCGCTTTGATGGGGACGCGTCGGTACAAATTGGGAAGCCCGAGCGTATCAAAATATACTTCTGGTCCTTTTTTAAACATGGTCGCACCATTGCTGTTGGCCGCAGTTTGCGAGACAAGCAATGGCTCCTGTATGCTCACAACGCGGTCCGTATAAAGAAGCATAAGAAAGTCAGTGGAGAGATCCGGAGCGGTGGGAAAAATCAGCCTGCCATGCCGCGCGCGGATAAGTTCGCCGAGCTGCCGGTCATAGCACGCGTTCGGCAACTGCGGAAACCGCGAGTCAATGATCCCTAATCTGGCATATTTTTCCAGCAATTCTTCCGAACGACATAAAAGCACCTCTCCCGAAGAACGAGCGACTGAACGCAAGGAATGATCCTTCCCGTCAAAAAACTCCTGATTCCATGAATACGCCTTGATTCCCTGCGGCGCGTACTCTTTTATGACGCTTGCGATCCGACCGAGCGCACCTGCGCGCAGAAGTACCCGGTCAGTAAGAACAAGCACATAATCCCCTTGCGCCTTGCGCGTCATGAATTCCCAATGATCGGGGATATTAAGTTCCCGGTCGGTACGGAAATATCGCACGCGCGGATCATGGGAAAACTCATCAATCGTCTTTTTTGTCCGTTCATCGTTCATATTGTCCGACACAATAAATTCAAAATCCTTGAAGTCCTGCAGCATAACGCTCCGCATGGTTTCGCGGAGAAGATCCGGCCTGTTCTTTGTGCCAAGCGTAATGGAAAAAAACGGTGATTTCTTTGCTCCTGCCATCAAAAACATTGTAGGTTACTATACCCGCAGAATCAACGACTTATACCCGATTCAATATAAACTTTTTCACCACCGCGAGAAGATCGCCGTCAGATGTCATAAGGGTCGTGGAGCACCCTGCCGCCACGCCAGCCTCGATATCACGTGGATCATCCCCAATAAGGACCGCCTTCGTCGCGTCAAAATAATGTTCGTTCGCCGCCTGATATAAAAGTCCCGGCTTCGGCTTCCGGCAATTGCATCCCTCATCCCATCCATGGGGACAAACATAAATACCATTCATGGCGACGCCCCGCTCATTTAATTTCTTTTGCATATTGTCGTGGATGGTATCGAGGTCAGCTCGGGTCATCATCCCGCGCGCGATCCCCGCCTGACTGGAAATAAGATATATCTCATAGCCATTTTGAGAAAGAAGCTCCATTCCCTCAATCGCGCCCGGCAAAAACTCAAATTCCTCCCACTTCTTCACGTAGTCAGCCTTCGGCGGCCGCTTATTGATCACACCATCGCGATCCAGGAAAATGATCTTTCTCGGCTCAAAGAATTTTTCCGTCACAGGCAGGCGTTCCACGGAACCCAAACTATAATAGCGATGCCCCGTCACGTATCCGGCAAGCTTCCGGCCGGCAACAAGTTTGGCTACGATCTCTTTTCCAAAATTGAAGTCGCCTTCCGGCGCAAGCTTCAGAATTTCTTTATTGAGAACAAAGAATCCCGCGTCCACGCCGTTCAGGTCCGGATCGGTCCGGCTCTTATCGTATTTCAGAACAATGCCGTCCGCGCCCACCAGCATATTGTTCCCTGTCATGCGGTTCTTATTGTCAAAAACGACGACCGATGCAGGAACCTTATGCGCCTCATAGAACGCGGCGAGCCGCTCAAGGTCAAGCGGCCAATAGTTGTCGCAATACATCAGAAGGAAATGATCATCAAACAGAGCCTCGGCTTTTTTGAGGCGCGTGCCGGTATCATCCTCGACCGGCGTGATCGAATAGCGGATGTTCACGCCGAACTTTTTTCCATCGCCGAAATGCTCCGTAACCTTTTCAGGGAGATAGCCAAGAAGAAGCACGATCTCCCGAATGCCGTTTTTCCGTAAAAGCTCCACCAAATATTCCAAAAACGGCCGGCCGCGCACAGGCACCATCGGTTTTGGCCGATCGTTGGTATATGGTCGCAAACGGGTCCCTTGTCCGCCGGCAAGTATGACCGCTTGTTTAATAGTAGTCATTATTCACAAACTCCCTCCAGTACCCAAGTACATCGGAGAGGATCTGGTCGATGCCGATCTTGGGCCTCCATCCTGTGAGCTTCCGGAATTTCTCTGTATTGCCAATGAGATAGGGAAGCGCGGTAGGCCGAACATACTTTGGATTGACTTTAACCTCTATATTCTTCACTGAAGAAAGTGCAAGCATCCGGTCCAACGCCTCCCTAAAAGTGCACTGGTGATCATTTTCGTCCGATCCTATCAGATAAAGCTCTCCGGGAATGCACTTTTCCATTGCAAGGTAATATGCCTCCACCATGTCCTTCACATGCGTGAAGTTCCGTTTATCCCCTGTGTGGCCGGTCTCCAGTACCGGTTTCTGTTTTCCCGCTTCTATGCGCGCGATCTGGTATGCATACCAAGCAAGGCCAAAGACGTTGTCGCGGCGCGGCCCTTCGTGATTGAACGCGCGGGTGCGGATAATGTTCATTCCGTACGAACGATGATAGACATAGCCGATCAAATCCTGCGCCACTTTTGTGACCGCATAGGGATTCACCGGCCGGAGTACTGTGGATTCGGTGATCGGCAGCTCTTCAGGCTTAATATCGCCGTGCTCTTCAGGAGAACCGGCAATAAGCATGCGCGGATTGATTCCCGCCGTGCGGCATGCCTCCATAATATTCACCGTACCTTTATAGTTCACATCCATGTAGTGCGACGGGTGGAGCCAGGAAGGGCTTACAAAGCTTTCCGCCGCAAAGTGGAATATCCTATCGGGTCGCACGGTTTTGATAAGATTATTTACCGAAACAGGGTCGGTAATGTCGCAGTCAATCATTGTGAGGCGCGGATCGTCCAAAAGATGCTTAATATTCCGCAGGCGCGAAAGATTCCAGCGCTTGGTGCCGAAAAGTTCCACGTCATCGCGCCCTATCAAAAAGTCGGCCATATGCGAACCCACAAACCCCGTGATGCCCGTAATAAGCACCTTTTGCTTCATGTCTGTATCCTAGCAATAGATTCGAAAATCGTAAAGAGAGGCTTATATTGGCGTGCAAAAAAGATCCTCCTCACTCCTATGCTCCAATTTGCAATTATAAGGAATAATTGCGTTCAACACGGCGGGAAGTTCAACCTTATCATTCGGTTTGTGGTAGGCCGACATCACGATAGTCGGTCTGTATTTTTTTATGGTTTCCTTTGCGCCGTTGAGCACAGCCGCCTCCCACCCTTCGGTATCTATTTTTATGAAATCGACAGGGATACCCAAGCTATCAATCGTTTTTATCTCAATGGAAATATCTCCATCTCCAATATGATCACTTTCAGGTTCATTCGTCGTCACAAAAGAGACGGTCCCATTCGCCCCTCCTAGGGCAGCATTGAATATCTTTATATTCGGGAAGTTGCCCGTGTTCTGTCGCAACCGTTTGAATGTTTCCGGTGATGGCTCAAATGCATAGATAACAGCGTCAGGGTGCATCCTCGCTGCAAACACAGAAATGACTCCTTTATTCGCCCCTGCGTCAATGACGTTACCCTTCATAAGCTCCAGATGATATTGGTTTGCGAGGAGAAAATCCTCCAAGAGGTTCTTCTGCATGATACCTTTTGGACGCCAGCGACCAGGCAACATCAGCCACATTGTAAGGGAAAGGGGAAGTAGTCCCATAAAAAACCACTTCCACGCCATCATTCTTATTCTGATCTTTGTTTCTATGCCATTCATGCGAGAACCCAATACGTCCTTATCCGTCGAGATGTTATGGGAAAATCATAACACGGCAACCAAGGAGACGACAACGCTGGACTATTTGTGGCGCGCGTCGTAAGATAACAATCATGAATGATTATCGACATATCCCCTCTTTGAAGCAATATGTCCTTACAAAAAAAGATAAGGATGTAAAAGAGCTTGAGAAGGCGGGTTTGGAATGGGCGCGGGTCTGTTCGGACAATAAACTTTCTTACGAGCTTGAATGGCTGGGAGTTCCCATCATCCAAACGCCGGAGGATATTATGCTGCTTCAAGAGGTGATCTTCAAAGTCCAGCCGGACGTTATTATTGAATCCGGCATCGCCCACGGCGGCGGCATGATCTTTGAGGCGTCGCTTCTTGAACTCTTAGGCAAGGGCAAAGTGGTCGGCGTGGATATTGACATCCGTGAGCATAACCGCAAAGTTGTTGAATCACATCCCCTCGCAAAAAGGATTGAAATGATCCAGGGAAGTTCCATCACGCCGGAAACTGTCGCCAAAGTGAAAGAGAAGATTCCTGCGAATGCCACTGTGCTCGTCTGCCTTGATTCCGATCACACAAAGCCGCACGTCCTGAAAGAACTGGAGCTTTACGAACAGTTCGTAGCCCCCGGCTCGTATATTGTTGTCTTTGACACCGTCTCTTCCGATCTCGCAAAGCTCGGCGCGGCAAAAGAAATTTACATTGATAACGGCCCTATGGAAGCAGTACGCGAGTTTTTGAAGAAAACTGATGACTTTGTGATCGACACGGAATTCAACAAGCTTTATTCCTCGCACAGCCAGAACGGATATCTCAAGCGGATAAAGTAATAAGAATGTTTGAAGGGATACAGGGTAAGCGGGTCCTCATTACCGGTGCCACGGGCGGCATCGGTAGCGCTATTGCAACGCTCTTTGCCGAATATGGCGCCAAACTCGGATTGCAATACCGCACGAATCGCAAGGAAGCGCTGCGGCTCACGAACGACTTGCGCAAAATGACGAAGGCGGAAGCCTTCCGGACAGACCTATTGAACACAAAGCAACGGGACAATCTGATTGCGTCGTTCAAAAAAAAGTTTGGCGGCATTGACATCTTGATCAACAACGCAGGAGCGGCAAATGATTATGTTGACTTCGGAAAACTTAAGGAAAGATCATTTGATGGCACATTCGGCCTGAACGTAAAAGTCCCCTTCTATCTTTCAGGAAAAGCTTTTGGTCTCATGGAAAAACAGGGTGGCGGCAAAATAATCAACATAAGTTCGGTGAACGTAAAATATGGCGGGAGCGCAAAGAGTATGCCCTACGTGGCTTCAAAAATGGCGCTCGAGTCCATTACAAAGGGATTTTCGCGGGAGGGAGCGAAGCATAACATATTGGTCAACGCCATCCGTCCCGGCCTCATTGACACGCCGATGCGCAACCGGGTCGCAGGCTATACAGAGAAAAATTTTGCGGAGAGAATGGCATTGGTGCCCCTCGGACGTGCTGGGACCCCGCTCGACGTTGCGCGGATGGCGCTCTTCCTTGCCGCAGAAACAGGCGACTTTATCACTGGTGAAATATTCACCGTTGCCGGCGGCGATTAACCTTGATCCCAAAATATGAAATTATTCATCACTGGTTCGGACGGTTTTATCGGATCAGAACTCATTGCACAGTGTAAAACGCAGGGTATTGAAACGGTGGGCGCAGACATCCGCAGCGGTTTTGACATCCGCGCACGGGACGTTGCCGCACGCATACCGGAAAACGTTGATGCTATTGTACACCTTGCAGGACTTTCAAACGACACCATGTGCAAAAACAACGGATACGCATGCTTTGAACTGAATGTATTGGGAACACTGAACCTGATGGACGCAGCCATGGCCCGCGGCGCGAAACAGTTCATTTTTGCCTCCTCCGAATGGGTGTACGACAACTGCACCGCAGCGGAACAAAAGACTGAGGAATCGCTCATCAACATCGCAAACCACACCTCGGAATATGCGCTTTCAAAACTGGTAAGCGAAGTGAATCTCCGGCAAAAATACCAACACGGATTCTGCCCTGCCACCATCCTGCGCTTCGGCATTATCTGCGGAACGACCGGAGAGAAGAAATCCGCAGTGGAATCGCTCTTTCTCAACGTAAAAACCCAGGACGAAGTTTCGGTCGGATCGCTCCAAAGCGGCAGGTGCTTCATCCACGTGAAGGACATTGCTTCCGGCATTATCAAATCAGTCGGGCTTCAAGGGTTCAATATCATCAATCTAGCAGGCGATAAGCTGATCACGCTCCGCAATATTATTGAAACTTCAAAAAAGATTTTGGGCAGAAATCCAAACATAATCGAAACGGCACCAGGGAATATAAGCGTGAGGAACATTTCAAACGCCAAAGCAAAAAAGTTGCTTGACTGGACACCTCAAATTACTGTGGAGGCCTGGCTCAAACAGCTCGCGGCGTTTCCATAAAAGCCGCTTTTGTGGCAATATTGGAGAGAAACAATGAAAATAAAAAGGAGGGGCATTGATGGGATTTTTGAGCTCGTCCCCGAAATATATAAAGACGAGCGTGGTTTTTTAGCCCGTATCTACGAGGAGCGGGAATTTGAAAAGCTCGGGTTGCCCACTCACTGGACAGAGGAAAGCCACCACCATACGGCAAGAAAAAACATTGTGCGCGGCCTCTACGTCCAGCAAGCCCCGTTTTCCGAAGGAAAGCTTTTACGCGCGCTCCACGGCGAGATGCTCTGGATATCGCTTGACGTGCGCAAAGGATCCAAGACCTTCGGAAAGTGGGAATCCGTGGTACTTTCCGAGCGTGAAAAAAATATTCTCGTCACCGCGCGCGGATTCGCGCACGGATGCATCTCGCTCACTGACGGCGTTGATCTTCTTATCCAATCAGACAATTATTTTTCGGCGGAACACGGCATTGGGATCCTCTGGAACGACGCAGAGCTGGGCATTGACTGGCAACTCCGCGGCACGGATCCATTTGTTTCCGAACGGGACAAAAAATATCCCCCTTTCGCGGATTTCAAAAAGAAATATAACGACGGAATAGATGCATAACGCAGACCTACAACTCGCGCGGGAGGTTTTGCGCCTGCGGCTCTCCCAATTGATCATCAACGAAAAATATAAGGCGGGCCTTTTCAAGGTTCCTATCCATATTGCGATGGGGCATGAGGCGATCGCGGTCGCCGTAGACGCAGCCATGAAGGAGAATGATCTTCTTTCCTGCTCGCACCGGAACATGCACTATAACCTTGCCCGCGCAAAGACCTTGAAACCGATCATCGACGAATATCTTTTAAAACCAAGCGGCCTCGCAAAAGGCGAACTCGGCTCCATGAACCTGGCAAATGAGAAAAAAAATATTGCGTACACATCAAGCATTCTTGGGAACAATCTTCCGGTGGCGACCGGCCTTGCACTGGGACAGAAAGTGAAAAGAAACAACGGACTAGTCATCGTTGAAACTGGTGACGGCGCAATGGAAGAAGGCGCATTTTACGAAAGCTTGCTTTTTGCAAAGAGTAATTCTCTTGCGCTCCTTGTCATCGTGGAAAATAACCAATGGTCCATGCACACAAAGATCGCCGAGCGTAGGTTAGATATTAATGTTGCTAAATTCGCGGAATCTCTGGGAACAATCTATGAGAATTTCTCAAGTAATGATGTATATGATTATAGCGAACGCCTTCTAAAGATTCGCACGCGCATTTTAACCGAGCGCGCACCCGCGGTTCTGGAAGTTAATCTTACGACGCTGGGCGGCTGGTCCGTGAAGAATCCTGACGGCAGCGACCGTTTTATTCATCCGCATTCAGGTCCCGTTTCCGGCGCAACTCTTGCCGAATGGCCGGAGTTGGAACACTCAAAAAACGATCCGCTTTTTGTGCTCGCACAGCAGTTCACGCCCGACGTCCTCAAAAAAGAATCACAGAAGATCTTTGCGTCAATAAAAAAACAAATTGGCGAATAATATG
>VFSW01009547.1_pt1 | contig 13840 bp, 11 predicted proteins | sample 5358111 | NCBI WGS metagenome assembly VFSW01 (sample SAMN11554181, study PRJNA540505) | mine drainage metagenome | isolation source: sediment from site ElyBrook_90M | place: USA: Ely Copper Mine, Vershire, VT | collected 2017
TTGCCTGATCCCCCGACACGCTGCTATCCGAAAACGACGTAACGCGCTGCTCTGATCATCAAGGCTCCGCCATGAGCGTTCCGAGGAAATCAAATGTCGTCAACGAACGTCCAATTCGCGCCGCTGGTGCCCGGCACCCAACCGCCTCATCTTGACCCTGCCTATCGCAGCACCGTGCTGCGTAGCCCGCGCCACCCGGCGATTGCAATTCCCCACACGCTCACCGAAATCGCCGGCCCAAATTTTACCCCGTCCTGGTTTCCGCCCCTGATGGACATGACCCAGCATCACGGCGGCGCTGCCGTTGGCGAGCGCATCATCGTCACCGGCCATGTGCGCGATGAAGCCGGGCGCCCGGTGCCCAACACCATGATCGAAATCTGGCAAGCCAATGCCGCCGGGCGCTATGCGCATCCCCATGACCAGCATGACGCCCCACTCGATCCGCATTTCCACGGCAATGGCCGGGTCTTTACCGATGCTGACGGCGCCTATCGCTTTGTCACCATCAAACCCGGCGCCTATCCGTGGGGCAATCATGCCAATGCTTGGCGGCCCAACCATATCCATTTCTCGCTCTTCGGCGCGGGTTTTGCCGCACGGCTGATCACGCAAATGTATTTCCCGGGTGACCCGCTGCTCGCCCTTGATCCGATTTTTCACGCAGTTCCCGATCAGGCGGCACGCGAGCGCTTGATTGCCGCGTTCGATATTGAGGTCACCGAACCTAATCACGCGCTCGGCTACCGGTTCGATATCGCGCTGCGAGGCCGCACCGCCACACCGATGGAGGATTAGCCGATGATCCCCTCCGCGAGCCAAACAATCGGGCCTTATTGGCACTTGATCCAAGAGCCGAGCTGGTCTGATCTCACGCGGTTCGGCGCGCAGGGCGACGCCATCACGCTCTCCGGCCGGATCACCGATGGTGCCGACGCCCCAGTGACCGATGCGGCCATCGAACTCTTCCAAGCCACCCCCCCGCGTTCCGCAAGTTTCCCCGGCTACGGGCGCGCCGCGAGTGATGCAGAGGGCAATTTCCAGTTCATCACCCTCAAACCAAGCCCATCGCCCGGCCCGGCAGGATTGCGCGGTAATACGCTGCAAGCCCCGCATTGCGGCCTCGCGATCCTCGCACGCGGCCTGCTCAAGCCCCTCTTCACCAGGCTCTATTTCGCTGACGAACCTCTCAACGAGACCGACCCCATACTGGCGTTGATTGAACCGCCGTCCCGGCGTGCAACCTTGATCGCCCAAGCGGTCGGCGCACGGCATTATCATCTCGATATTGCCCTGCAAGGCGCCGCCGAAACTGTATTTTTGGAGTTCTGACCCATGCGCGACGCTTTTATTTGCGATTATAGTCGCACAGCTTTTGGCCGTTATGGCGGCGCCTTGGCCAATGTGCGTGCCGATGATCTGGCAGCGATTCCGCTGCGTGCATTGCAGGCGCGCAACCCCAAGCTCGACTCATCGGCGATTGATGAGGTGTTGCTGGGCTGTGCCAATCAGGCGGGCGAGGACAACCGCAATGTCGCCCGAATGGCCGTGCTGCTCGCCGGATTGCCCGCGCAAATTCCCGGCGGCACCATCAACAGGCTTTGCGGCTCCGGCCTTGATGCCGTCGGCACCGCCGCCCGCGCCATTCGCTCGGGCGAGGCATCGTTGATACTCGCGGGTGGCGTCGAAAGCATGACCCGCGCACCCTTCGTGATGCCCAAAGCCCACGAAGCCTTCAGCCGCAGCAATGAGGTCTACGACACCACGATTGGCTGGCGCTTCATCAATCCGCTGATGCGCGCGCAGTATGGCGTCGATTCCATGCCCGAGACCGGCGAAAATGTCGCGGCCGATTTTGCAATCAGCCGCGCCGACCAGGATTTATTCGCCTATCGCAGCCAAATGAAATGCGCGGCCGCCCAGCAAGCTGGATTTTTCGCCGGTGAAATCACCCCAGTCACTATTGCCGGCCGCAAGGGCGAAATCATCGTGAACACCGACGAACATCCCCGCGCCGACACCACCTTGGAAGCGCTCGGTAAGCTCAAAACCCCATTCCGCGCTGATGGCACGGTGACCGCGGGCAATGCCTCGGGCGTCAATGACGGCGCCGCCGCCCTGCTGATGGCCTCGGCCGAGGCGGCGAACGCTTATGGCCTGACCCCACGCGCCCGGATCATCGGCATGGCAACAGCGGGTGTCGCACCGCGGATCATGGGCATCGGGCCCGCGCCCGCCACCGAAAAACTACTCGCCCGCACCGGCGTGTCGCTCCGCGACATCGATGTAATCGAGCTTAACGAAGCCTTCGCCAGCCAAGCGCTCGCCGTGACCCGCCGCCTCGGCCTCGCTGATGATGATGCGCGGGTGAACCCGCATGGCGGGGCGATCGCACTGGGTCACCCGCTCGGCGCGTCCGGCGCGCGCTTGGCCGGCACCGCACTGCGCGCCTTGGAGGCGCAAGGCGGCAAACGCGCGCTGGCAACCATGTGTATCGGCGTCGGTCAGGGGATTGCGCTCCTGCTCGAACGGGTCTGAGCGCGATGCTGCCACTGCCCAACCAGATGGCATCGACGAAGCCCATGCGCGCGATCTTCGCGGCGCGCGGCGGCGCACAAGCCCTCCTCGATGTCGAGGCCGCCTTGGCCCGCGCCAACGCTGCCCTCGGCATGATCTCCGCCGAAGCCGCCGATGCGATTTGCGCCGCCTGCCATGCGCGCACGCTCGATTGCGCCGCCTTGGCGCAAGCGGGCGCGCATGCCGGCACCATCGTGATCCCGCTGGTGGCGTGGCTACGCAGCCAAGTGCCCGACCACGCCGAAGCGGTGCATCGCGCCGGCACCTCGCAAGATATTATCGATACCGCCTTGGTGCTCCAAATCCATCGCGGCCTTTCGCTCCTCGATGATGATGCCGCCGCAATGGCCTCCAGCCTCGCCCAACTGGCGCGAACCTATGCCACCACACCCATGCTAGCGCGCACCCTGCTGCAACCGGCCTTACCCAGCACATTCGGGTTGAAAGCCGCGCATTATCTCACGATGATCGATGATTTGCGCGGCGCGTTACGCGCTGCCGCCACCGATGCGCTCACCATCCAATACGGTGGCGCCGCTGGCACGCTCGATGGGGTCAGCACCAACGCCCCCGCCTTCATCGCGGCATTTGCCACCGCCCTCGGCTTGCCCGCACCCGCACTCTCCTGGCACACGCGCCGTGCCCCGCTCGCACGTCTCGGCTGCGCCATCGCCGCCGGGCTGGGCAGTCTGGGTAAAATCGCCACCGACATGATATTAATGATGCAAGCGGAAGTCGCCGAACTCGCCGAACCTGCGGCTGCCGGGCGCGGCGGTTCCTCGGCAATGGCGCATAAGCGCAACCCGACCTTATCAATCCTGGTCCGCGCCGCTTCCCTGCGCGCCCCCCATCTAGCCGCCACCCTGCTCAGCGCCATTCCGCAAGCGCATGAGCGCGCAGCCGGTGAATGGCAGGCCGAGCAAGCGGTCTGGCCGGATCTGATGCTCACGGCCAGCGGTGCCTTCGCCGCGATGCGCGAAACCCTGGCCGGTTTGGTGATCGACCCGGCAGCGATGGCGCGCAATCTGGCTTTTGCACCGGGCGCTGTGGTCTCAGCGGTAATTCCCGCGCTGATCGAGCGCGCCTGCGCTCAGCACGATACCTGCAGTGACGAACCCTAATGTCGCGCAATCTCGGCACAACACCCCCCGTCGATACGCGATCAGGTTGCGTTGGCCCCGGCACAACCCATCTCTCATCGACCTATCGAAGCCAAAATAGCAGAAAGTAGCGGTTATGATCCAGCCGATTACCCTGACCGTCAACGGCCATGATCACCCGATCAACGCCGATCCCAAATCCATGCTGCTCTATGCGCTGCGCGATCAAATCGGCCTGCATGGGCCGAAATTTGGCTGCGGCCTGTCCGAATGCGGGGCCTGCACCGTGATCATCGGCGGGGCCGCCGTGCATGCCTGCGTAACCCCGCTTGCTGCGGCGGTCGGGCAAAAAATCACCACCCTCGAAGGGCTGGCCGAGAACGGCAAGCCCAATCCTTTGCAACAAGCCTTCATCGACGAACAAGCCGCGCAATGCGGCTATTGCCTCAATGGCATGATCATGACCGCCCAAGCCCTGATCACGCGCAACCCGCACGCCACCCGCGATGACATCAAAGCGGCGCTGCAAGGCAATTTATGCCGCTGCGGCACCCATATGCGGATTCTGCGTGCCGTTGAGCGCATCACCCAACCTCAAATCCCAACAGGCGCCACGCCATGAGCGCGGGTGCAAAATTGCGGCTGAGCCGGCGGGATTTGATCGGCTTTGCGAGCGGCATGGTGGTCAGTTTTCCATTGCTGGCGCGCAGCGATATGATCAACAGCGCCACCAGCGTCGCCACAGTGCCGCCACCGCCCGATGCCGCCAAGCTCTATGCCTGGCTCGCCGTGCATCCAGATAACACCGCGACACTTTACACCGGCAAGGTGGATGTTGGTACCGGCGCGCAAACCGCCCTCGCGCAGATCGCCGCCGAGGAGCTGGATTTCCCGATCGACCGGCTCAGCGTGGTCATGGGCACCACCTCGGAAACCGTCAATCAGGGGCCGACCTATGGCTCACTGACCATTCGCTATGCCGGCCCGCAAATCCGCGCCGCCGCCGCGGCCGGTCGTGCTGCGCTGATCGAACGCGCGGCGGCGCATTTCAGCACCCATGCCGATCTGATTGAAGCAAAAGACGGTCTTTTAACGGTCAAAAACGCGCCCCAACACCGCATCAGCTATGGCGCGCTGGTCGCGGGCGACCGGCTCGACGTCACCATCGGCGCCAAAGGGCGCGGCTTTGCCATGCAGGTGGCCCCGCACGCCAAACTCAAGAACCCGGCAGATTATCGCGTGGTGGGCCAATCGATCGCCCGGAAAGACATTCCCGCGAAAGTGACCGGCGCGTTCACCTATGTGCAGGATGTGAAACTGCCGGGCATGCTGCATGGCCGGGTGGTGCGGCCTTATGGCGTGCACGCAACATTGCTCAGCGTGGACGAGAACGCGGTCAGGCAGATTCCAGGCTTTGTGCAGATCGTCCGGCGCGACAATTTCCTCGGCGTCGTCTGCCAAACCGAATGGGGCGCCATCAAAGCCGCAAAAATTCTGGGCTCGGTGCTGCACCCTAAAGGTCCACAAGCCTACGCGGCCAAATGGTCGAATTGGCAGGGTCTGCCCGCGATGCAGGATATTGCGACGGTGGTGCGCACGGCCCCGGGCAAATCGGCCACCGTGATCGAGCGTGGCGCGGTCGATCAAGCCCTCGCCAGCGCGCAGCGCGTGCTGAAAGCAACCTTCGAAAGCCCGTTCCAAATGCACGGCTCGATCGGCCCATCCTGCGCGATTGCCGAGGTAACCCGCGAACGCGCGATCATCTGGTCTGGCACCCAAATGCCCCACCAAGATCGCCACGACATCGCCAAGCTGCTCGACATGAACCCCGACCAGCTGGAGATAAACTGGTTCGAAGCCGCCGGAGCCTATGGCCGGAACGGGCTGGATCATGCGGTGGCGGATGCCGCGATCATGTCACAAGCCGTCGGCAAGCCGGTGCGCGTGCAATGGATGCGGTGGGATGAGCATGGCTGGGAACCCAAAGGACCGCCCATCGTCCAGGATCTCGAAGCCGCCATTGATGCGAACGGCAAAGTCACCGCCTGGAAGCACCATATGTGGGTGCCGACGCTGGGCGATTCCACGCTCATCGCCGCTGCCTTGATCGGCCACCCCAATCGCGTGGGGTCGATCGGTCATGGTTCACCCGCTGTAACCTATGCTTATGATTTTCCCAACGCCCAAATCACCGGCCATGATGAAGGCAAGGTCGCGCTGCGCACCGCCTGGCTGCGCTCACCCGCCCAGTTCGAAACCACCTTCGCGATGGAAGCCTTCATCGATGAGCTTGCCGCCGCAACCAAGTCCGATCCCCTACAATTCCGGCTCGATCATCTCAAAGACCCCCGCGCCATCGCGGTGCTGCGCGCCGCCGCCGCGCATTATGGCTGGCAGCCCCGCCCCGCCCACGGCAAACCGCCGAAAAATGGCCAACCCGCCAAAGGTCGTGGCATCGCCTGGGTCAATCGCGATGACACCCGCGTCGCCACCATCGCCGATGTCATCGTCGATCCCGCCTCCGGGCGCATTCAGGTCACCCGCGTGGTGGTCGCACAGGATTGCGGTTTGGTGATCAACCCGGATGGGGTTCGTAATCAGGTCGAGGGTAACGTGATCCAGTCACTCAGCCGCACCCTGCATGAGGAAGTCACGTTCGATCATGCCAATGTCACCAGCCGGGATTGGGTCGGCTACCCGATCCTGCGCTTTGATCAGGTGCCGGACAGTATCGAGGTTGTTATCGTCAATAACGATCCGAAATATCCTAGCCATGGCGCCGGCGAACCCTCGACCTGCCCCACAGCAGCCGTGATCGCGAACGCCGTGTTCGATGCCACCGGCGCACGGTTGCGCCAATTGCCATTCCGCCCAGCGCGGGTGAAGGCGGCCCTCGCCTGACCCGCTAATCCGCGTGGCCGTTGGCATTGGCGTTGGCGTTGGCGTTGGCGATCGTAGTGCTGTAGGTTCTAATCCAGCATGGACATAATGGCGGATTAGAGATGCATTGGGGCGACCTAGACAGCCAAGACTGCTCATTGGCACGGACCCTCGCAGTGGTCGGTGATCGGTGGACCTTGCTGATCTTGCGCGAATGTTTCCTTCGGGTGCGCCGTTTTGACGATTTCCAATCCCGTCTTGGTATTGGTCGTCCGATTCTCGCGGATCGGCTGCAAAAACTGGTAACGAATTTCGTCTTGACCAAAGTGGCGTATCAGGAAAACCCAACCCGCTACGAATATCGCTTGACCGCCAAGGGTCTCGATTTATATCCGGTGCTGCTGGCGATTGTGCATTGGGGTGACGTGCATTTAGCAGGGCGCGCCGGGCGCCCGGTGCTGCATGAACACGTCCCGTGCGGGCATGTATTTGATCCAGTGATGACCTGCTCGTCTTGTAACGAAGCACTCCAGCCCCGCGATGTGCGTGTGAGCCCCGGCCCAGGTCTTCGTGATCCACACCGACGGGCCGAAATCGAGAAGGCTAGCGCTGAACGACGACGTTGAGGCGTCACTTTGCCAGGACTTGCTACCATTTCTCGGCAAAAGGACGGATTTCCTGCTCAAACGTCCAAGCATCAATCGGCTGACAATGCAGCGCCCAATAGGCATCCGCGACGGCTTGCGGGCGCATCAATTGTCCCGCCTCGATAGCCGCCACCGCCTCGTCGCCCGCGCGGGCACGCATGCGTTCACGCACCCATGCCGTATCAACCCCCGCATCAATCACCAGATGCGCCACGTGGATACCCAGCGGCCCCAACTCACGCGCTGCTGATTGGGCTACAGCACGAAGCCCGAATTTGGCACTGGCAAAGGCGGCATACCCCACACCCCCGCGCAACCCCGCCGTCGCGCCGGTGAAAAAGATCGACCCTCTGCGCCGGGGCATCATGTGCCGCGCCGCCTCGCGCCCGGCCAAAAATCCAGCGAAGCACGCCATTTCCCAAACTTTCCGAAACACCCGCGCAGTGGTTTCCACCAACGGAAAATTGACGTTGGCGCCAATATTAAAAATACAGACCTCTAACGGTGCCATCGCCTCAGCCTCGGCCAGAAATGCCACGATCTGCGCCTCATCGCGCGCATCAAGCGCGCGGGCCTGAACGCGGCCACCTGTGGCCTCGATCTCCCGCTTTAATGGTTCCAATTTCTCGCCGTCGCGCCGACCGATAAACACGATATAGCCTTCGGCCGCGAAGCGCTTAGCAATGGCGGCACCGATGAAATCCCCCGCGCCAATCACCGCGACCGTAGCCGCCCGATCACGCATTGCATGCTCGCTCATTGTTACCTCCTCAGACGATGGTTCACAAATAGTCGAGTCGAGAAAATTATAGTTCTATAATCGAACTCATTATCCTCCAAAAGTCAAGTTTTTGGCTTGATTTTTTTTCTAATCAATTTTATCCAGGCCCTGATTAAGTAATAAAAATGAACCCGTTCAGCGCGATCATCATAACCGGAGCACGGCTTTGACCCAGGTGATTTTCTATTTCGATTTTGGCAGCCCCAACGCCTATCTCAGTCACCGAATAATTCCCGATATTGAGCGCCGAACCGGCGTTGCGTTCTCCTATGTGCCCATTCTGCTCGGCGGATTGTTCAAGCTCACCGGCAATCAATCACCAATGACTGCGTTTGCACAGATCAAAAACAAGCTAGCATACGAGAGGCTCGAAATGCAGCGTTTCATCGCACGCCACAGGCTTGATGATTTCCACTTTAACCCCCATTTCCCCATCAACACCTTGCTCCTGATGCGCGGCGCCATCGCGGCTCAGGAACTCGGTGTATTCGACGCTTATGTCGATCAGATCTTTGCTGATATGTGGCTCCATGGGGTGGATTTGGGGCAGGCGGATATTGTCGGCCAGTCACTCACGGAGGCCGGTTTGCCCACCGAGCAAATTTTTGCATTGGCGCAGTCCGCTGCGGTTAAGCAACAATTGCTCGATTATACCCAAGCCGCCTTCGCGCACGGAGCGTTTGGCAGCCCGTCTTTTGTGGTTGGCAGCGCGCTATTTTTTGGCAAGGACCGGCTGGTCGATGTAGAGCAGGAAATCTTGCGCGCTCAGGCTCAATCGGCCTGATCAGCGTTTCATCCAGAATTCGATCAACGCCAGGAGCAACCATGACCGCATCCCGTCCCGAAACCGGCTTACAGCTGTTCTCAACCGTCACCGACGAGGGACGGATCGAATTATCGCTGCGCCCCGTGCCCGTGCCCCAGCCTGGCGATGACGAGGTGATCATTCGGGTCGAAGCATCACCGATCAACCCATCGGATCTCGGCCTGCTCCTCAGCGTCGCCGATGCCACCCAACTCACCACCGCCAACGGCGTGACCTCCGCGCCGATCCCGCCGCACCTGCAGCGCTTGGTCGCCGCACGCAAGGGCACGCCGCTGCCCATCGGCAATGAAGGGGCGGGCACCGTCATTGAAGCTGGCGCCGCCCCCGCCGCCCAAGCCTTGCTCGGCAAAACCGTTAGCCTCGCGGGCGGGCAAATGTATGCGCAATATCGGCGCGCCAAAGCGCAAGATTGCTTGGAGCTACCCGCAGGCGTCAGCGCCGAGGCTGGCGCATCAAGCTTCGTCAACCCGATGACCACGCTGGGCATGATCGGGACCATGCGCAAGGAAGGGTTCAGCGGCTTGGTGCATACCGCCGCCGCCTCGAATCTCGGCCAAATGCTGGTAAAATTGACCCAGGCCGAAGGTATTCCGCTGGTCAATATCGTGCGCAGCGAAGCCCAAGCGGCGCTGCTGCGCGGGATCGGGGCAACCCATGTCGTGGATTCAACCGCCGATGGCTTTCTCGCCGCCCTGAGCCACGCCATTGAGCAAACCGGCGCATTCCTCGCTTTCGATGCGATTGGCGGCGGCCGATTGGCGGGGCAGATTTTGCAAGCCATGGAAACCGCCGCCGGCCGCGACAAGCCCTATAACGTCTATGGCACCACCCAGAAAAAGCAGGTCTATATCTATGGCGGCCTCAATACCGGGCCGACCGAACTGACGCGCAGTTTCGGCTTTTCCTGGAATGTCGGCGGCTGGCTGCTCACGCCCTATTTGCAGGCGGCGGGCGGCACTGAAATCGCCCGGATGCGCCAATTCGTCCGCGATCACATCCGCGATATTTTCGCGAGCACCTACACAGCGCGCATTTCCCTGCATGATGTGCTCAACCCCGCGATGATCGCGAAATTCTACCAGCGCGCCACCGGCGAAAAATACCTGATCACGCCAGCAGCTTAGCCCTCAGGCGGGGCTGATCGCGAGCAGCTTGACCTTCCCATCATGGTAATCCCCATATGAAGGGTAATCGAGGCGCGCTGCTCGCCTTCATTACACCTGATCGGATGCTGCCATGACCGCCCAAACCCGGATCGCTAACCCCGCAACCACCATTGTCGATCTGACGATCGAGGGCATGACCTGCGCCTCGTGCTCAGGGCGGGTCGAGCGCGCGTTGCGCGGGGTTGCGGGTGTCGCAACTGCATCGGTCAATCTCGCCGCCGAAACCGCCCAAATCACCGGGTCAGGGATCGCTGCGGCAACCTTGATCGCGGCGGTGCAAAAAGCAGGCTACGACGCCCATGACCGCAAAACCCTGTCAAGCGCCGATGAAGCCACCCGGCACGCCGCCGATGCACGCCATGAATGGGTCCAACTCGGCATCGCCGCCGCGCTGACCACACCGCTTGTGCTGAGCATGATTGCGAGTTTGGCGGGGTTCGCGATGGCTCTGCCGGGCTGGGCCGCCTTAGCGTTGGCAACGCCGGTACAATTTTGGTCCGGCGCACGGTTTTACCGAGCCAGCTATAAAGCCCTGCGCGCCGGAGCGGCCACAATGGATGTGCTGGTCGCCTTGGGCACGTCCGCGGCCTATGGGATGAGCCTGTATTTGCTGGTGCGCTCCTGGCTGATTGGCGGCACGCCCGCCCTCTATTTCGACTCCTCCGCCATCGTGATCACGCTGATTTTATTTGGCAAAATCCTGGAATCCCGGGCGAAGCGGCAAACCGGCGCCGCCCTGCAAGCCTTGACCGCTTTGCGGCCTGACCGCGCCACGCTGCGCCTGCCAGACGGCAGCGAACGCGAGGTCTCCGTCGCGCGCATCGCTCTGGGCGATTTGGTGGTCACCAAACCCGGCGAGCGGATCGCTGTGGATGGCATCGTGCGCGCTGGCGAGAGCAGCGCCGATGAATCCATGCTCACCGGCGAGAGCGTGCCCGTGCCCAAAAGCTCCGGCGCGACCGTCACCGGCGGGGCCATCAATGGCGATGGTCTCTTGCTGATCGAAACCACCGCGATTGGCGCCGAAACCACCTTGGCGCGCATCGTCCGGCTGGTCGAAACCGCGCAAGCCGCCAAGGCCCCGATCCAGAAATTGGTCGATCGGGTTGCCGCCATATTCGTGCCCGCCGTGCTGGTCGTGGCCTTGATCACGCTGCTGGGCTGGTGGCTCGCCAATGGCCAGCTCGAACACGCCATTCTGAGCGCCGTCGCGGTGCTGGTCATCGCCTGCCCCTGCGCGCTCGGGCTCGCCACGCCCACCGCGGTCATGGCCGGAACCGGCGTGGCCGCAACCCACGGCATTCTGATCAAGGACGCCGAGACCTTGGAGCGCGCCCGGCTGGTCGATACCGTCGCGTTCGACAAAACCGGCACCCTCACCGAAGGCCAACCGACCGTGATCGCGCTCGACGCAGCACCCGACAGCGATCCTGCCACGGTGCTCCGCCTCGCCGCTGCCCTGCAACGCGCGAGCGAACATCCGCTCGCAAAAGCCGTGCTGGCCCGCAACGAAGGCAACCCAACCCAAACCGCAACATCAGTTCAAGCTCTGCCGGGGCGCGGGATCGAAGGCGTGGTGGATGGCCAATACCTCGCCCTCGGCAGCGACCGTCTATGCCGCGACCTTAACGCCGCACCCGGCGCCTTAACCGCACGCGCCCAAGCGCTGGAACAGCAAGGCCGCACCGTCTCATGGCTGATTGATCAAGGTGACGCCACACAACAGCGCGCGCCGCACGTGCTGGGGCTGATCGGCTTTGGTGACGCGGTCAAAGCCTCGGCCCCTTCGGCCGTCGCGTCATTGCGCGCACGCGGCATCCGGGTGGTGCTGCTCACCGGCGACAATCAGGGCAGCGCCACCATCGCCGCGAGCACGCTCGGTATCACCGAGATAATGGCCGAAATCCTGCCCGCGCAAAAAGCCGATGCGATCGGCAAATTGCGGCATGAAGGCCGGATCGTCGCGATGGTGGGCGACGGCGTCAATGACGCTCCCGCGCTGGCAGCCGCCGATCTCGGCATCGCGATGGCGACCGGCTCGGATATCGCCATGCATAGTGCGGGGATCACTCTGATGCGCGGCGACCCGGCATTGGTCGCAGCCGCGCTCGATATTTCCCGCCGCACCTTCGGCAAAATCAAACAAGGCTTGTTTTGGGCGTTCTTTTTCAACGTGATCGGCATTCCACTCGCCGCCTTCGGCCTGCTCAGCCCCGTAATCGCGGGCGCCGCCATGGCATTTTCCAGCGTCACCGTGGTCTCCAACGCCCTGTTGCTCCGCCGCTGGCGGCCGGCAGCGAAGCACCCCTGACGCCATCGCGGCACGGCTCAGCCCGCGTTCGTCGATGGCCGCAGCCCCAAATTCAACAATACCGGCAGCGCGAACAACACTAACGGGAATTGCACGATAAAGCCGGAAATAATCGCAATCGCCAGCGGCTGTTGCATGCCCGATCCTTCACCCATCGCAAACGCTAACGGCAACAACGTCAAAATCGCCGCAAGGGTGGTCATCGCAATCGGCCGGAGCCGGTTGCGGCTGGCAATCACCAATGCGTCATGCGCATCATAATGCTCAGCGAGCGACTGATATTCCGACACATAAAAAATCGCCATCTCGGTCGCAAGGCCGACAATCATGGTCATCCCCATGAGTGCGGTGATGTTAAGCTGCACACCCGATATAAATAAACCGATAAACACCGCGAGACTGGCGAGCAACGCGGTAAATAAAATTGCCCCCGCAATCACAAAACTACGATATAAAACCAGCAGTAATATGAATTCCGCCACCATCGCCGCTATGAACACGCGCGCGAGTCCGGCAAAGGCGATTTGTTGCTGCTTGTACAGCCCACCTAACGTGTAATGCATACCCGGCGGGAGCAAACCCGGCTTGGCCATGGTTTTGCGCACATCCGCAATCACCCCGTCGATCCCCCGGCCGCTGATCCGAGCCGTGACGGCGAGGATTTGCTGCAAATTTTCCCGGTCGATTTCGGGTTGCCCGGAAACAATATCGATGCGGGCAAAATCGCCAAGCGGCACCAAAGCGCCCGTAGGCGTCGCCATCGGGATGCGCTCCAGCGCGCCAATATCCTCACGCGCCGAATCTGGCAGCACCACACGCACGTCAGTGAAACGATAGGGGCCAGGCAACGCCGTCACCACACTGCCTTGCAGCGCGGTTTGCAATGTTTGGCGCACAAGATCAGGATCGAGGCCGAGCATCGCTGCGCGCGCTGGATCGACATGAATATCCACCGCATCACCCGCAAGGGTAACGCCATCAAACATCGAGACCACGCCTTTAATTTTACCAATCGCCGCACCAACACGCTGCGCCGTCGCCACCAAAGTGCTGGGATCGCCATGCAGCTTGATCTCGATTGGTTGCGGCACCCCTGTCAAATCACCGAGTAAATCGCTCAGCATTTGCGAAACATCAAAATCAACGCCGGGCACCTGATTCTCAATTTTCGCCCGGATCCGATCCATGATCGGCCAAATCAAGCGGCGATCAGCCTGGGGTTTGAGTTCGACGAAAATATCGCCCTGATAGGGTTCGTTCAAATCCCCACCAAGGCCGCTGCCAGTGCGGCGCGAAAAAGTCGCGACCGCAGGATCGGCCCGCAAAATCGCCTCGATCTGATGCACCTCGCGCACCGATTCGGTAAGCGAGGTGCCCGGTTTGGTCTGGTAATTCAGCACAAAGCCGCCCTCATCCAAATGCGGCAAAAACCCCGTTGGCACCGCCCGATACGCCAAAACCCCCGCCACCATCAACGGCGCGATGCCCAGCCATAACAAAGCCGGGCGGGCGATCAAGCGGGGCAACAAACGCCGATGCACCTGCTCCATCC
>VFSW01009548.1_pt1 | contig 13840 bp, 15 predicted proteins | sample 5358111 | NCBI WGS metagenome assembly VFSW01 (sample SAMN11554181, study PRJNA540505) | mine drainage metagenome | isolation source: sediment from site ElyBrook_90M | place: USA: Ely Copper Mine, Vershire, VT | collected 2017
CTGTTCCTGCCGCACACGGACATGACGCAGTTCCCGAGCGTGGAGAAGGTGTTGGCGGGAGAGACTACATCGAATTAGGGATGGAACGAATTATCCTTATTCGTTGATTCCTGAATTCGTTGTAGTGTGTGCTGCTCCTGCCGCACACGGACATGACCGTTCCCGAGTGTAGAGAAGGTGTTGGCGGGAGAGGAACCGGGGTAATCAGCCGCCAGACTGAGGAGTTGGCAAATGACCAAGAATCAATGGTTGATTATTGGCGTGCTTACGTTCGCGGTCATCGCCATCTTGGGTTGTTTGACCCAGGTGATACTCTATGAGATTGCGCCAGAGTCTTATGCCAAACTTTTTACGGCTCGGAGCATATTGGAACCGACCAAGACAGCAGTCGCTGTTGAACAAGCAGCGCCAACTGAGACACCAAAGAGGATTCAACAACCACCCACCTCTTTACCAACAAAGATTCCTACAGCCTTGCCAACCAATGAGTCGGCGATTAGGTTCACAAATGACAATTGGGGACTTGCGCTCTCAGATGCTGGCCAATATGCGAATGCGCCGGTCATCTTGACGGGCAAAATCTTTCTAAATCCCGAAATAGGCAACGGCATGGTGGCTTTCCAGATGTACACCATTAAGGGTGCCACTGACGGAAACACTATAGTTATAGTGAATGGCTCATCGAACGTAAAAACAGGTGACTACGTTCGTGTCGCTGGTAAGATTTACGATCAGTTTGAAGGACAAAATGCATTCGGCGCAACGTTGCGTGTACCGCGGATTCTGGCAACCAAAGTCGATTTAATTTCACGGGAGGATGCGATAGCGCCTGCCCTGAAGCAGTACACGATTAACCAACCGATTTCGCAATATGGTCTTGTAATCACTCTTGTCCGCGTTGACATCGCCAAAGAAGAAACCCGGTTCTACGTGAAAGTCCAAAATCAATCAAAATACAAGGCGTCTGTTTATACATTTGACGCAGATTTGCAGCAAGGAACGAAACAATATAAGGCGAAGTCGTTGTACGATTCAGGGTACCCAGACTTGCCAAGCGATATGCTGACAGGAGTCGAAGCCGAAACCGTAATTGTTTTTGACGCCATCAGTCCCACTGGAACAATTAAGTTCATATGGGACGGGCCCCAAACACAGGATTACAGCTTGGATTTCAAGCCATATAGTTGGGACATAACTCTCAAGTAAAAGGGCGATGGCAATACGAAAATTGGGCAAACCCGAAATGTCATCCATAGCGATCCGCCGCGCGACGCCAGACCACCCGGCAGTGTGGCTTGAACGTCGCTTTCAAATTGGCAGCCGCGCGATTTGATCGAACGGCGCATACAGGATAAATGGCAAATACTTTTCAAATCATCATACTGATCGGTCGCCCAGCAGCGGGCAAGAGCGAAGTGATCGACTATCTCAAGCAATTGCCGGACGACGAGCGCCGCGCGAAACTGCACATCGCGCCGTTCGACGAGATCGACGATTTCGTGTGGGTGTGGCAGACGCTCGAAGACGATGCCATTCGCGCCCAGCACGGCAAGCCGCGATTGAACACGACGCCGGATGGCTACTTTCTCGATCCGTTCACGTGGAACCTGTACATCGAAAAGATGAATCGCGAATTCGCACGGCGGATGGCGCGCGACGCGCACTATCTCGACCAGCGTACCGTGATTCTCGAATTCGCACGCGGCGGCGCGAACGGCTTCGGTGAAGCATTCTCGTTTCTCTCGGACGACATTCTCGCGCGCGCGGCAATTGTCTACGTCAGCGTGCCGTACGCAGAATCGCTGCGGCGCAACCGGCGACGGAGACGCCCAGGGCAGGAAGGTTCGATCTTGTATCATTCGCTGCCTGATGAAAAGATGGAAACGTACTACAAGACGAACGACTGGGACAAACTTTCCGGCGGCAAGAGTGATGGCGTGATCGAGATCAAGCAACACCGCGTCCCATTCGCCGTGTTCCAGAACGAGCCGGAGAAGACGGACAATCCGGCAAAACTGGGGGCGGCGCTGGAAGAAGTGTTCGGCAAGCTCTGGAGAATCGTGGAGAATAAGACGTAAAGCGTAAAACGTAATCTGCTCTTTACGTTTCACGTTTTACGCATTACGAATGGAGGGCAGCATGCAAAATTTGATCCAAGACTTTCTCGCCCAGAAACGCATCGCCATCGTCGGCGTCACGCACGATGAAAAAGCTTGGGGTCGCACGCTGTACGACGAGTTCAAAAAGCGCGGCTATGACACGTACGCGGTGAATCCCGCCGGCGACATCCCTGGCATCCAGTGCTATCCGAATCTGAGCAAGTTGCCGATGAAGGTGGACGGCGCGCTGTTTGCCGTTCCGCCGGACGTGACCGACCAAGTCGTGCGCGAGGTCGCCGCGCTCGGCATCCCGCGCGTGTGGATGCACAAAGGCGCCGGACCGGGGTCGGTGTCGGTGGAAGCCATTCGATTCTGCCATGAGAGAAACATCGCGGTCGTCTATGGCGTCTGTCCATTTATGTACTTGCAGCCGCAAGGGTTCGGGCACAAGATGCATCATACGTTCTCAAAAATGTTTGGCGCGCTGCCGAAAGGCGCGTAGCCAGGATATACAAGGAAACATGTAAACAGGTAGACAAGTTTCTCACTTCTCCTGTCACGTGTTTCCCTGTCTACGTGTCTACTTGTCTACCCGTATACCGTATTCTCTCCAAAGGAGGAGCACATGTACATCATCGGCGAAAACATTCACATCATCTCGCCCAAGGTCAAGGAAGCGATCGCGAATCGCGACGGTGCGTTCTTCGTCGATCTGGCGCGCAAGCAGGTACAGAACGGCGCCAAGTCGCTCGATCTGAACGTGGGTCCGCAGAAAAAAGCCGGGACCGAAGTCGTCCCCTGGCTCGTGGAAGCAGTGCAGGAAGCCGTCGGAACCGATTTCACGCTTTCGCTCGACACGACGAACCTCGAAGCGATCAAAGCCGGTTTGAAAAAGATTCCGCGCGGCAAGGCGATCATCAACTCCACCTCTGCTGAAGCCGAACGTCTCGAAGCCGTGCCGCTGGTCGCCGTGGAGTACGGCGCGAAACTGATCGGCTTGACGATGGCGAAGGAAGGCATCCCGGTCAGCGCGGAGGCGCGCGTTTCGCTCGCGCTCGAAAAACTCGTGCCGCGTATGGAAGAAGTCGGCTTGCCGCTCGAGCACCTCATCATCGATCCGCTGGTGCTGACGGTCAAGGGCTGCCAGGAGTTCGTGCCGCAATGCGTCGAAGCGGTGCGCATCCTGAAGCAATCCGGCTTGGCGGTGCTGACGAACGCGGGTCTGTCGAACGTCTCGAACCAGGTTCCGCCGGAACTGCGCCCACTAATCAATCGCACCTACATGGTGATGCTGATGGCGGTCGGCTTGGATATGGCAATCGCCGATCCGCTCGACAAGGATTTGAAGGAATTCATCCGCATCGTCGAAGATCGCGACGAGTCCACGCCGGTCGGCAAATTGCTGCTGACGCTGCACGATCGCACGATGGCGGGCGAAGAAGTGACGCCGGATGACGTCGATCTGAAAGACCCCGCGCAGTTAGCGATTTGGAAGACGATTCAAATTCTACTGAACAAGGTTATTTACGCGGACGCCTATCTGACTGTGTAGAGGTTGGAGGTTGGAAATTGGAGGTTAGAAATTAGAAATTGGAAGTTGGCGGTCTCTCGTCGAATCCAACATCCAGTTTCTGACATCCAACTTCCGATGTCCCACTCAAAGGAGAGTGCTCCAATGCTGACCAAAGAACAATTAATCGAAAAGGCAAAGAAGCCGGCGGCGGATGCGATGCGGCTCCACCCGTTCTATCGCGGCAAGATCGAAACCGCGGTAAAATGCTGCGTGCGCGACATTGAAGATTTTGGAATTTGGTACACGCCGGGCGTCGCCGCGCCGTGCAAGGCGATCCAGGCAAACCCCGACCTGGTGTACGAGTACACCAACAAGTGGAATACCGTCGCGGTAATCAGCGACGGCACGCGCGTCCTCGGCTTGGGCGACATCGGTCCCAAAGCCGGCTTGCCGGTAATGGAAGGCAAGTCGCTCCTCTTCAAATATCTCGGCGGCGTTGACAGCTTTCCGTTGATGATCGACAGCAAAGACCCGGACGTGATCATCAACACCGTGCGCCTGCTCCAGCCCGCGCTCGGCGGCGTCAACCTCGAAGACCTATCGCAGCCGAAATGCTTCCGCATCCTCGACACGCTGCGGCAGCAGTGCGAAATCCCCGTCTGGCACGACGATCAGCAAGGCACGGCGATGGTGACGCTCGCCGGCTTGGTCAACGCGCTCAAACTCGTCGGCAAGAAAATCGGCGACGTGTCGATCACGTTCGTCGGCGCGGGCGCGGCGGGCGTTGCGATTGGTCGCCTGATTTTCGCCTACGGCGCAACGCCGGCGTTGTGCCGCTATGTGGACATCAACGGCATTCTCCACAAAGGACGCAAGGATTACGAAGCGCGCAAAGCCGAGTTCACCGAGCAGTGGAAATTCTGCAACATCACGAACGAAGAACAGCGCACCGGCGGCATTGCCGAAGCGCTCGTCGGCGCGGATGTCTGCATCGCGGTGTCTCAGCCGGGACCGGATACGATCAAGAAGGAATGGATTCGCGCGATGGCGCAGGACGCGATCGTCTTCGCCTGCGCGAACCCACTGCCGGAAATCTGGCCCTGGGACGCGAAAGAAGCCGGCGCGGCGATTGTGGCGACGGGTCGCTCTGATTTTCCGAACCAAGTGAACAACTCGCTCGGCTTCCCGGCGATCTTTCGCGGCGCGCTCGACATCCGCGCGAAAACCATTACCGACGAAATGTGCGGCGCCGCGGCAGAAACGCTCGCGGGCATGGCGAACGTCAAGGGACTGACGGTCGATCACATCTTGCCGACGATGGACGAATGGGAAATCTACCCGCGGATCGCCGTCGCGGTTGCGATGAAAGCGCAAGCGCAAGGAATCGCGCGGCTGTGCATTTCCGCGGAGGACGAATACAAGCAAGCCGCGGCGATCATCAAGCGCGCGCACGATATGACCCAGCGGATGATGGACGAAGGATTCATCCTCCCCGCGCCGGCGGAATGAGCGGATGTGAGGACACTATGCATGATTTAATTATCATCGGCGGCGGACCAGCCGGTCTCACCGCGGCGGCGTACGCGCTGCACAAACGGATCGAAACGCTGGTGATCAGCGAACGGCTCGGCGGCAAGAACATTTACCGGTTCCATTTGAAGGGCTATGAAGGGCACGAGATCATCACCGGGTTTGAAATCGTCGACAAGTTTCAGCGGCAGTTGGAGTATCTCGATTTCGCGCACCGGCTCGACTCTGTAACGCACGTCGTTCCGGTCGGTCCCAATTTTTTGGTGCACACGCAAAGCGGCGAAAAGTACGAAACGCGCGCCGTTCTGATCGCCACCGGCGCATTCCCGCGCCGGCTCAAGGTCCCGGGCGAGGAGCGCTTGATCGGCAAGGGTTTGTCGTACTCGGCGATCAGCCACGCGCAATTGTTCCTCGACAAGGAAACGGCGCTCGTCGGCAGCACGCCGCGGGCGATTCGCGCGGCGGCGGAGTTGGCGTGGACCTGCAAAAAGGTGCACGTCATATTGCCGGAGCCAGGTGAAATCGATTCGCCGCTGGGCAAGCGCGTGCGCTCGAATCCCAACGTCGTGCTGTACGAAAACGCCCGGGTGCTCGAAATCCGCGGCGAGGAGTACGTCGAGAGCGTCCTCGTGCAAACACCGGCGGGCGCGAAGGAAATTCCGATTGAAGGATTGTTCATCGAAATCGGACTCGACCGCAGCTCCAATTTTGCCGCCGACCTCGGCTTGGAGGTCAACAATCTGAGCAAGAACCTCAACGCCGGCAAAGTTGTCATTGACACCACGAACCGGACGTCGCGACCGGGCGTCTTCGCCGCCGGTGATGTCACCGACGTTTTTATCGAGCAAGTGTTGATCGCCATCGGCGAGGGCGCAAAAGCCGCGCTGAGCGCGTACGAATATCTGATAAACCAGTGATCAGTAAACAGTGAACAATAGACACACCACTGATAACTGATTATTGAAAACTGATTACTAGCTAATCCAAAGGAGAAACCATGACCGCAAGAATCATCGACGGCAAAGTCGTCGCCGCGTCCGTGCAAGAGAGCGTGCGAAAAGACGCGGAGATGCTCAAGAGCAAGCACGGCGTGACACCCGGTCTCGCGACCGTGCTCGTCGGAGAGAATCCGGCATCGCAGACGTACGTGGGAATGAAACAGAAGATGACGCAGGAACTGGGAATGTTTTCGGTGGGCTCGCATTTGCCGGCGGACATTTCGCAAGACGAGTTGTTGAAGATCATCCGCGGGTACGCCACGGATCCAAAGATTCACGGCATCCTGGTGCAGTTGCCGCTGCCCGCGCATCTCGATCAAGAAACCGTCCTCAGCGCGGTTCCCATCGAAAAAGATGTCGATGGTTTCCATCCGATCAACGTCGGTCGCCTCGCGATGAAGAACCGCGAGCCGCTGTTCGTGCCGTGCACGCCGGCGGGCTGCATCGTCTTGATCGATTCGGTTGGGACCAAGATCGAAGGCGCACGCGCGGTCGTGCTCGGACGCTCCAATATCGTCGGCTTGCCGGCGGCGTTCCTGCTCATCCACCGCAACGCAACGGTGACGGTCTGCCATTCGAAAACACAGAACATGGCAGACGTCGTGCGGCAAGCCGACATCATCGTCGCCGCCATCGGGCGCCCGCAACTCGTCAAAGCCGATTGGATCAAACCCGGCGCGACCGTGATCGACGTTGGCACGAACGCGATTCCCGACGCGACGAAGAAGAGCGGCTATCGTCAGGTCGGCGATGTCGATTTCGAAAAAGCCAAAGACATTGCCGGCGCGATCACACCTTCCCCCGGCGGCGCCGGTCCGATGACCATCGCGATGCTGATGCGCAACACGTGCGATTCGGCGATGCGAACAGCGGGATTGAAAAAATAATATTCTCCGTAGAGACGTAGCAATGCTACGTCTCTACAGTTTTTGACCGGATTCTGACTTGCAAGCAACCTGAATCTGACCGCTCAGATTGTATAATGAATTAAGCCATCTGAGGGAGGATGCACCGATGAAATGGTATGAATTCGGACCTATCGCCTGGGCACGCGATTTCCTCAACACGAACCCCCGCGCCGAAGGTTTTCTCCAAACCATTGGATTGCCCGCCGAAGCCGTCATCAAGAAAACATTGTTCGGCTGCCAGTCCTGCGGTCAATGTCTATTGCACGAGAACGCCATGACCTGCCCGATGCGCTGTCCCAAGAATTCGCGCAACGGTCCGTGCGGCGGCGTCCGCGCGAATGGTCATTGCGAAGTTTATCCGGAGCGCTGGTGCGTCTGGTACCGCGCGTACACCCGTTCCAAGACCTGGCCCATGCCGCAAGCGTGGCGCGATGATCTCTATCGGCTGCACCCGCCGGTCAATTGGGAACTCATCAACACTTCGTCCGTCGTCAATCTAATCACCGGGCGCGATCAGGGCATTATGCCGAAAAAGCCAGCGGAAAAGAAAGCCGCGCCGGCGCCTAAGACACCCGCCAAGGTTTAACAGAGAAGGTCAATGGAGACACAAGAAGCTCGCAGCAATTTGCAAAAGATCTTGCAAGCCGGCGTATTCGCGGTGACCTCCGAACTGGGTCCGCCGAAGAGCAGCGACGCCGCGGTGGTTCACAAGAAAGCCGCACTCCTGCGCGGCGTCAGCGATGCCGCCAACATCACCGACAATCAGACGGCGATCGTGCGCATGAGCAGCATCGGCGCGGCGGTGATGGCGATTCAGGACGGCTTTGAGCCGGTGATCCAAGTGACCTGCCGCGACCGCAACCGCATCGCGATGCAGAGCGACCTGCTCGGCGCGTACGCGCTCGGCGTGCGCAACGTGCTGTGCCTCACCGGCGACCACATGCGCTGGGGCAATCATCCGCAGGCGCGCAAGGTGTACGACCTCGATTCGATCAACCTCATTCAGATGGTGCGCGGGATGGACGCCGGCAAATTCCAAAACGGCGAAGAGATCAAGCCCGCGCCCAAGTTCTTTGTCGGCGGCGTCGAGAATCCTTTCGCGCCTCCGTACGAATTCCGCCCCTTCCGCTTGAAAAAGAAAGCCGAAGCCGGCGCGCAGTTCATCCAGACGCAGATGATCTTCAACGTCGAGCGCTTTAAGGAATTCATGAAGAAGGTGGTCGACCTGGGCTTGCACGAACAACTGTACATTCTTGCCGCCGTCGGTCCGCTGAAATCACCCGGCATGGCGCGCTATATGCGCGACAGCGTCGCGGGAATGGAAGTCTCGAGCGAATTTGTCGAACGGATGGAAAAGACGCCGAAAGAAAAATGGAAGGACGAGGGCATCAACGTCTGCGTCGACATCATCCACCAGATGCAGGAAATTCCCGGCGTCGCCGGCGTGCACATTATGAGCATCGAGTGGGAAGAAGCCGTGCCGATCATCATGGAGCGCGCGGGGCTGCTGCCGCGACCTAAACCAGCAGAACTCCAAGCGCCGACAATGGCTGTCGCCGCATAAGCAACATCGCAGGGCGGGATCACTCCCGCCCTGTTTTTCCGGAAAGGTCGGACGAAGCATGCCAGTTCCCTTGACTCCGCTGGATCGAGAAAAAAGTCCAACCAGTCTCCTGAACGCGGTTTTCATCGGCTATATGATTGGGACCTACAGCGTGATGGGCAAAGGCGGCGCGCAAGCCATCGCGAATATGGCGGGTGAGTATGTCGGTCGCGAATTGCTCGCGTACGCAAAAAGCCAGGGGCAGGAATTGAACTCGCTGCCGGCGCTCGCAGAATTTCTCCAAGACAACCACCTGACCGAATCGGTCACCCTCGAAGAGACGCCGGATGGAGCGACCGCCCTGATCGCTCGCTGCGGCATTTGCCCCAAGCGCGTCGGCAAGTATCAGTTCGATGGCACCGCCTGTCCGTGGGGTGGAATTTTGATCGGCGCGCTGGGAAGCATTCTGCAAAAAGAATTCACCGTTTCACCCAGATTGACGCCCGGCGAGGAATGCGCGATAAGTCTAAAGTCGCGTAAAACTAGATGATCAACAACCGATTTTGATTTCTTAGTGAGGTGACTATGCGCGAAATTGAAGCGAACCAAATTACCGAAACGATTGCGCGGCTCGCCATCGAGGCGAACCACTTTCTGGGCGAGGACGTGGTCGCCGCGCTCAAGAACGCACGCACGGTCGAAGAATCGCCGGCGGGACGCGAAGTGCTCGATCAACTGCTGTTGAATGTCGACATCGCGAAGCAAGGTGAATTCCCGCTGTGCCAGGACACCGGCGTCGCGGTCGTCTCAGTCGAGCTGGGACAAGACGCACACATCGTCGGCGGCAACTTGAACGAAGCGATTCACGCCGGCGTGCGCAAGGGCTATACTGACGGATACTTGCGCAAGTCGATGGTGGGTCAACCGTTCAGCAAACGCGTGAACAGCAAAGACAACACGCCGGCGATGATTCACACCGAAATCGTGCCCGGCGATAAACTCAAAATCACCGTGATGCCAAAAGGCGGCGGCTGCGAAAATATGAGCGCGCTCGGGATGCTCAAACCCGCCGACGGACGCCAGGGCGTTCTCGATTTCGTGACCGGCGTGATCGATCGCGCCGGCTCGAACCCCTGTCCGCCCACGATTGTCGGCGTCGGCATCGGCGGCAACGCGGACCAGGCGATGTGGCTCGCGAAGAAAGCGCTGCTGCGTCCGGTCGGCGAGCCGAATCCGGAAGAAGAGTACGCCGCGCTCGAAAAGGATTTGCTCGAACGGATCAACGCGCTCGGCATCGGACCGATGGGCTTGGGCGGACGTATCACGAGTCTCGCGGTGCACGCGCTCGTCGCGCCGTGCCACATCGCCAGCATGCCGGTCGGCGTGAACGTCCAGTGCCACAGCGCGCGATACAAGGAAGCCGTACTGTAGGAGTATTTCGTGAAAGAGAAACTGGACACAAAAAGAATCGCTCTCTTTCTGTTCATCGCGTTCGGCATCGCGTGGGCAACCGGGCTGGTGATCTATCTCACCGGCGGGCTGGTCAAAAGCATGCCGCTCGGCGGAGGAGTAACACTCGCGCTGGTCTTGCTGGCGACGACGTACATGGGCGCGCCGGCGGTCGCGCATATCCTGACGCGCCTGATCACGCGTGAAGGATGGAAAAACGTCTATCTCCGTCCCAAGTTCAAACAGGGCTGGCGATACTGGCTCATCTGCTGGATCGCTCCAAGCATTCTCATCATCGTTGGAATGGCAGTCTACTTTGCGCTCTTTCCGCAATACTACGACCCTTCGCTGGGCACACTTCGCAAATTGCTCGAACAGAGCGCTGGCGGAATCGCGTTGTCGCAAATCAATCCATGGACGATCGCCATTAGCCAGGCAGTTCTGGGGATAGTAATCTCGCCCATCGTCAACGCGCTCCCCGTTCTCGGCGAAGAGTTCGGCTGGCGCGCGTATCTCCAACCCAAGTTGATGGTGCTCGGCGGACGCAAGGCGATGGTGCTGATGGGCATCATCTGGGGCATGTGGCACTGGCCCGTGATCTTGATGGGCTATGAGTACAATTTCAACTATCCCGGCGCGACCTGGCTCGGGTGCCTTGTTTTTCTTTGGTTCACCTTCCTGGCTTCTACATTTCTGGGCTGGGCGACATTGCGCGCCGGCAGTGTGTGGCCTGCGGTCATTGGTCACGCTGCGCTCAACGGGTTCGCCAACATCTTCGTGTTCTTCGTTCAAGGTCAACCGAACTTGCTGCTCGGTCCGGCGGTCGTCGGCATCATCGGCTCTGTCGGATTCGCCGTGGTCGCATTACTGATTTTCCTGCGCCGCGGCGCGCTGGACCCGCCGGCGTCACCTCAAACTGAGGCGACGATAACATGAAGGAATATCACATCGCCGTCATCCCCGGCGACGGAATCGGAATGGAAGTGATGCCCGAAGGTGTCAAGGCATTGCAAGCCGCGAAGCAAGTCGCCGGTGGCTTTGCACTGCGCTTTGAAGAACTTCCGTGGGGTACTGAATTCTATTTGAAAACCGGCAAGATGATGCCAGCGGACGGTTTGAAGATTTTGGAAAAGTTCGATGCGATCTACCTCGGCGCGGTCGGGATGCCGGCACTCGTGCCGGACAATGTAACGCTATGGGGATTGCTCCTGCCCATTCGCAAGAGCTTCCAGCAGTACATCAACTTGCGCCCGATTCGGCTGCTGCCCGGTCTAGAAGGACCGCTGAAGGGCAAAGGACCGGACGACATCAACCTTGTCTGTGTGCGCGAAAACTCCGAAGGCGAATACGCCGGCGCGGGCGGACGCGTCCACGTCGATACAGAGCACGAAGTCGCGATCCAAACGAGCGTGTTCACGCGGCACGCGGTCGAGCGCGTGATGCGGTTCAGTTTCGAGATGGCGCGGCAACGCCCGAAGAGAAAATTGACGAGCGTCACAAAATCGAACGCGTGCCAGTACAGCATGGTGTTCTGGGACGAGGTGTTCGCGCAGTTGTCGAAAGAATATCCGGACGTGACGACCGACAAGTGGCACATCGATTCGATGGCGGCGCGATTTGTCACCAGCCCGGAGAAGCTCGACGTGGTCGTCGCGTCGAACCTGTTCGCCGACATCCTTACTGATCTCGGCGGCGCGATTCAGGGGTCGCTCGGCACGCCGCCGAGCGCGAACCTCAACCCGGAGCGCAAGTACCCTTCGATGTTCGAGCCGGTGCACGGCTCTGCGCCGGATATATACGGCAAGAAAATCGCCAATCCAATCGGCACCGTGTGGGCGGGTGCGATGATGCTCGATTTTCTCGGCGAGCAAAAAGCGAGCGACCGTGTGATGGACGGTTTGATCGCGTATACCAAAGCCGGCAAGTCGCTGACGCCGGATTTGCGCGGCGCGGCGAATACGACTGAAGCCGGCGACGCGATTTGTGATGAGATCAAGTCAATCAAGTAATCGGGCAACCAGTGATCAGTTTTCGGTATTCGGTATTCAGTATTCAGCGACCAGTTGCCTGATACTCGATGGCCTAATCCATGATTGACCAGAAGAGGTTATTATGAAACTAACAACTCCACTGACTGACGAACTCGTAGAGCAGCTCCACGCCGGCGACCGCGTCGAAATCACCGGCACGATTTTTGTCGCGCGCGATGCCGCGCACAAACGCATGGTCGACGCGCTGGATCGCGGCGAAAAATTACCGACCGATTTAAACGGTCAGGTCATTTACTACATGGGACCTTCGCCGACGAAACCCGGCAAGGTCATCGGCTCCGCTGGTCCAACGACGAGTGGACGGATGGACCGCTACGCGCCGCGCCTGATGGAAATCGGCTTGAAGGGCATGATCGGCAAGGGTTTGCGCGCGGCACCGGTGAAAGAGGCGATGAAGAAATACAAGGCGGTCTACTTCGCGGCGACCGGCGGCGCGGCGGCACTTATCGCGCAGCGCATCAAGAAAGCGCAAGTGATCGCGTACGAAGAACTCGGCGCGGAGGCGCTGCAAAGACTTGAGGTCGAAGATTTTCCCGTGATTGTCGTCAATGATATGTACGGCGGCGACGCGTACGAAGATGGGAAGAAACAGTGGGCGAGGAAATAGTCCCGGAGTCTACGTCATATCGTGGAATTTGATGTCCATCATAGGGTAATGACGGCGGTTGAGGGTAATCAAAACGGCTTGCTGGCAGTACGCCGTTGCGGCGATCAACGCATCCGCTAATTGCAAATCGTGACTCTTGCGATAGGAGTTGAGATACTCGCCTGCCTTCCGTCCTGTGCTATCATCGATCACCAGACACTCCATCTCGGCAAACAGACGAGCGGTCTTGTCTTCCTCACCACTGCGTAAGCCGTGATAGATTTCGGCTTTGGTGATCGGGGAATAGCAAAGCAAATGCTTCGCGCGATGAACCGCTTTGAGTTCGTCCGCAATCGCAGTGTTGTTGCGGAGAACCTCGATAAGCACATCGCTATCAACCAGGAATTTCACAACGCCAGTCGATCCAAGCGGTCATCCTCCCGCAAAGCGCGAACGTAAGACTCGGTGGTGCCTAGATCGCTGCGATCCCTCCACATGCCTATCACACCATCTAGAGCATGTTCAAAGCGCGAGTGATGCCGCACAGGATATACTTGGGCAAGGGCGCGCCGAATCAACGCAGCCACGGGAGTGGATTGACGCTGACTAAGCGTGCGTAATTCCTTCCATTGATCCTCAGGCAGATAGATTTGTGTGCGTCTCATTTTGCCCTCCCGCCAGAATAATACACTAGATAGGTTACAGGGTCAACTAGCCGGACACTCCACCTAAATGCGCATCCTCATCTTCTCCGACCTCCACTCCAACCTCGAAGCGCTCGCCGCGCTGCACGCGGTCGAAAAGCCGCCCGACGCGCTCTTCTTCCTTGGCGACGCGGTCGGCTACGGACCCGACCCCGCGGCAAGTGTCGCGTGGCTGCGCGCCTACGTCACGCATGCGGTGCGCGGCGACCACGATCACGCGACTGCGAACGGTGGCGAATTCGCGTCGCCGCCGGAATACCGCGACCTCGCCATCGCGACGCGCGAGCATACGCTGCGGCAACTGAAGCCCGATGCGCTGGCGTACCTCGCCGCGCTGCCGACGACCACGCAAGTCGAACTCGGCGGCGCGCGCTTTTTCATCGCGCACGGCTCTCCGCGCGAACCGCTCACGCGCGCGTTCGATTTCGTCACTGCGTCCGAAGACGCGGTGCGCGCGGA
>VFSW01009549.1_pt1 | contig 13839 bp, 10 predicted proteins | sample 5358111 | NCBI WGS metagenome assembly VFSW01 (sample SAMN11554181, study PRJNA540505) | mine drainage metagenome | isolation source: sediment from site ElyBrook_90M | place: USA: Ely Copper Mine, Vershire, VT | collected 2017
ATGCTGCGCATCGCCTGGCGCGAGGTGGCGGCGCGGGTGGATGTCACCACCACCCTGCGCGAGCTGTCGGATCTGGCCGATGGCTGCATCCGGGCGGCGGTGGCCGCCGCCGCGGACCAACTGGCCGTCCTCTGCGGCAGGCCGCGGGCCGCCGACGGCGCGGCGGTGCCGTTCATCGTGCTCGCGATGGGCAAGCTCGGCGGGCGCGAATTGAACTTCTCCTCCGACGTCGATCTGGTGTTTCTGTGCGGCAGCGGCGCGGGCGAGACGGATGGCGCGCGCGCCGTGCCCAATGAGCAGTACTTCCAGCGCCTGGGCTCCGCGCTGATCCGCCTGCTCGATGAACGCACCGAGGACGGCTTCGTGTTCCGGGTCGACATGCGCCTGCGGCCATTCGGCGCCAGCGGGCCCCTGGTGGTGGGCGTGGCGGCGCTCGAGGACTATTTGCAGCAGCATGGCCGTGACTGGGAACGCTATGCCTGGGTGAAGGCGCGCGCCGTGGTGGGGGAGGATGCTTACGCACCGGTCATGAAGCAGGTGGTGCGGCCGTTCGTCTACCGCCGCTATCTGGACTTCGGGGTCTTCGACTCGCTGCGCGAGATGAAGTCGCTGATCGCCCGCGAGGTCGCGCGCCATGCCTTCGAGGAGCATCTGAAGCTCGGGCGGGGCGGCATCCGCGAAATCGAATTCATCGTGCAATCGCTGCAACTGGTGCGCGGCGGCAGCGATCAGCGGCTGCAGAGCGGCGAACTGCTCACGGTGCTGCCGCTGCTCGGCGGCTCGAAGCTGCTGCGCGAGGCCGATGTGGCGCAACTCACCGCGGCCTACCGGGTGCTGCGCCGGGCGGAGAATGCGCTGCAGATGCTGCGCGACGAACAGACGCATGCGCTGCCCCGGGAGGCAATCGACCGCGCACGCATCGCCCTGAGTCTCGGCGACGCCGACTGGCAGGTCACGCAGGCGCGCATCGAGGCGGCACGGCGCGGCGTCGCCAGCCAATTCGACGAACTGGTGTTCGCCCCCGGCCGGCCGCCGGCCCCGGGGGCGGGCGGGGCGGGCGCCGGGGCGCCGCGACGCGCCGAGCTGAACCTCGGTTGGCTCGCCGCGGAGGAGGCGGATCCGGCCGAGGAGTTGGCCGCCGGCGGGCTGCCCCCGGTGGAGGTACCGGTGGTGGCCACCCTGCTGCAGGCTTATCGTCAGGGCACCGCCTATCGGCGGCTGGACGAATCGGCGCGGCGGCGGGTGCATGTCATCCTCGGGCGCCTGCTCGCCGCGGTGGCGGGGCTGCCGTCTCCGGGGCCGGTGATCGAGCGGGTCTTGCGGGTGGTGGAGGCGATCGGCGCGCGCTCTTCTTATCTTGCGCTGCTGCGCGACCAGCCGGCGGCGCTCGACCGGTTGATCGAGCTGTGCCGCATCAGCGGCTTTCTGGCGCGGCAGGTCGCCGACTTCCCGCTGCTGCTCGATGAACTGATCGACCCGAACGCCTTCGCCGAGGAACCGACGCGCGGCGGCTTCGCCTGCCAGCTGCAGGCGTGCACCGAGCGCGCACCGGCGCAGGATCAGGAGCGGCAGGTCGAGGCGCTGCGCCAGTTCCAGAAGGTCGCGGTGTTCGCGGTGGCATTCGCCGACCTGACGGGCCGCCTGCCGCTGATGCGCGTCAGCGACCGCCTGACCGATGTGGCCGAATTGATTCTCAGCCGCTGCATGGATCTGGCCTGGGAGCAGATGACCACCGCGCACGGCGTGCCCTGCTGCAATGACGGCGGCGGCCCGCGCGGCGTGCATGTGGCGGTCGCCGGCTACGGCAAGCTGGGCGGGCTGGAACTCGGTTACGGCTCGGACCTCGATCTCGTCTTCCTGCACGACTCGAGCGGCGAGGCGCAGCAGACGCGCGGCGAGCGCCCCATCGACAACGGCGTCTTCCTGATGCGCCTCGGGCAGCGCATCGTGCACCTGCTCACCATGCATTCGGCCGCCGGGCGTTTGTACGAGGTCGACATGCGGCTGCGCCCGAATGGACGCAGCGGCTTTCTCATGACGGGCATCGAGGCGTTCGCACGCTATCAGCGCGAGGATGCCTGGACCTGGGAACACCAGGCGCTGCTGCGCGCCCGCGCGGTGGCCGGCGACCGCGGACTGTGCGCGCGCTTCGAGGCATTGCGGCGCGACGTGCTGTGCCATGCGGTGCGGCGCGCGACTCTGCGCGCCGACGTCGCCCAGATGCGTCTGCGCATGCGCCGCGAGCTGGCGCATGCGGCAGCCGGGCGGTTCGACGTCAAGCAGGATGAGGGTGGCATCGCCGACATCGAGTTCATCGTCCAGTATCGGGTGCTGGCCGCGGCCCATCGCCTGCCGCAGTTGGTGGAATTCAGCGACAATATCCGCCAGATCGAGGGGCTGGCACGGGCCGGCGAGCTGGATGCGCCGACCGCGCGCCGCCTGACGGCGGCCTACATCGGCTATCGCGCGGTGCTGCACCGGCTGTCATTGGAGGGCGGCACGGAGCGCTTGGTGGACGGCGCCGCGCATGCCAAGACGCGTGCGCGGATCGTGCGTATCTGGAATGATACGTTCGTGGCCACCGGGCCGGGCGCCCCGGACGAGGCGTCCGGGGCCGGCCGATCGACGGATGAAGCGGAGTAACGATGATGCCTGCGATGGTTCAGAGCGACACCGAGCACAAATTGGTTCCGGCGAACGCGGCTCACCAGTACGTGGTGACGGCGGCGGATCTGCCGCTGTCCTGCCCCATGCCGGGGATGTACCTGTGGAACTCGCACCCGCGGGTGTATCTGGCGATCGAGGCCACCGGCTGGGCCAAATGCTCCTACTGCGGCGCGGAGTACACCCTGCGCGGCTGACGGCGCCGCCCGGGGCGGCGGGATGGTGGCGGCTGCCGCGCTAGGCGCGGTAGTCGGCGTAGGACTTCTCCTCGACCAGGGTCGAACCCAACGCAACGTTGATGCGCTTTTTGATCGCGGCGCGGGCATCGTTCTCGACATATACCGCGCGCGCCAGGCGGATGAATTCGGCATCGAAGCTTTGCGCGCGCTCCTTCTCGCGGATGTCATCCTCGATCACCCACAAGCGTTCGTTGACCGCGAGCAGCGCCTCGATCTCGGCGTCGATCCCGGCGGCGGCGTAGGGCGACTCGCGGAAGGTGTGTTCGAGCGCCTGCAGCTCGAAGCGCACGTTGGCGAGCTTGGCCGGGTCGGTCATGCGCCGCGACTTGATGCGCAGGATGGTGATCTTGTCCAGCAGTTCGCCGGGGGACACCGGCACCAGGATTTGGCTCATGGCGGGGATTTTAGCGAATATCGCGCCCCGCTTCGTCCATGAATGCGCCGCCCGTGGTCGCCGCGCGAAGGTGCTAGACTAGGGCGCCGCTCTGTAGGACCCACGCGCGAATGACGAAGGACGGTGGCCGCCGCACCGCCACCCCGGGTGGCGCCATGCTCGCCGACGGCTCGAGCCACGGCGAGTTTCTGCACGCCAGGGACGAGGCGCTGTTCGACCCGCAGTTCTGGGCGGCGCGCGGCGCCCTCGGCGCGGTCGAGGCGGGTCGGGGCGCGGCCTGGTTCATCGATTCCGACGCCGGCCGCTGGGTGTTGCGCCATTATCGGCGCGGCGGCACCGTGGCCCGGCTGCGGGCTGACCTGTATCTGTGGATGGGCGAGCGACAGGTGCGCGCCTTCGCCGAGTGGCGGCTGCTGCATGAATTGTCGCGACGCGGCTTGCCGGTGCCGCGGCCGGTCGCTGCCCGCTACCTTCGCAGCGGTCCGTTCTATCGCTGCGATCTGATCACCGAGCGCCTCGGCGAGGCCCGTCCGGTGAGCGGCTGGCTGGCGGCCGCGCCGCTCGATGCCAGCGCCTGGCGGGCGGTGGGCGCCACGATCGCCCGCCTGCACGCGGCCGGGGTCGATCATGTGGACCTGAACGCCCACAATCTGCTGCTGGATGCCGCCGGCCGGGTGAGTGTGATCGACTTCGATCGTGGCCGCCTGCGGCCTCCGGGCCCGTGGGCGGCCCGCAATCTGCGCCGTCTGCGCCGCTCGCTCGCCAAGATCGCGGCGACGCTGCCCACGGATCGCTTCGCCGACGAGGACTGGCGGGCATTGCTCGCCGGCTATGCCGGCAGCGGTTTGCATGCGCCGTCTCTATAGCGGCCTGCTGCGCCTGGCCGTGCCCGGCGCGGTCGCCGTTGCGTTGTGGCGCGGTTTGCGTGAGCGCGCCTACTGGGCCGGGTTGCCGCAGCGTCTCGGCTACGGGGCGCCGGCCGCCGCGCCGGGTGCGCTGTGGCTGCATGCGGTGTCGCTTGGCGAGGTCACGGCCGCGGCACCGTTGGTGCGCGCACTGCGGACACGCTTCGCCGACCTGCCCCTGGTGCTCACCACCGCGACACCCACCGGGCGGGCGCGGGCGCTCGAATCCTTCGGCACCGACATCGAGGTGCGCTACCTGCCCTACGACACGCCGGGGGCCACCCGCCGCTTCCTCGAGCGCCTCAGGCCCCGGCTCGCGGTGGTCATGGAGACCGAACTGTGGCCGAACCTGTTCCGGCAGTGCCGGTTGCAGGGCGTGCCGGTGGTCCTGGCGAGCGCGCGGCTGTCCGCGCGCTCGGTACGCCGCTATCGACGCCTCGAAGCGTTGTGCCGCGAGGTGTTCGCCGCCGTGGCGGCGATCGGCGCGCAGACCGCCGAGGACGCCGCCCGCTTCGTGGCGATCGGCGCCGCGCCGGGCACGGTGAGCGTGGTGGGCAACTTGAAATTCGACGTCGAGCCGCCGGCGGATGCGGCCGCGCGCGGCCGCGAGTGGCGCTCCGCTTGCGGCGCGGAGCGGCCGGTGTGGATAGCCGGCAGCAGCCATGCCGGGGAGGAGGAGGAAGTGCTCGAGGCGCACGCGGCGCTGCGCGCGGAGCGCGCCGATGCGCTGTTGCTGCTGGTGCCGCGACACCCGCAGCGCTTCGCCGCGGTGGCCGACCTGCTGGCGCGCCGTGGTTGCCGCTTTCAGCGCCGCAGCGCCGCGGAGCCGCTGCGCACCGGCACCGAGGTGCTGCTGGTGGACTCGGTGGGGGAACTGGCGGCCTTGTACGCGGCCGCCGACGTGGCCTTCGTGGGCGGCAGCCTGGTGCCGGTGGGCGGCCACAATCTGCTCGAACCGGCCGCGCTCGGCATCCCCGTGCTCACCGGGCCCCACACGGGCAACGCCCCGGACGTCGCCGCCCTGCTGTTGGCGCGCGGCGGCGCGCTCGAGGTGGCCGACGGGCGGGCTCTCGGCGCGGCCCTGCGCGGGCTGTTCGCCGACCCGGCGCAAATGCGGCGCATGGCGGTCGCGGCACGCGCCAGCGGGGCCGAGAACCGCGGCGCCCTGCGCCGATTATGCGCGCTCATTGAGCCTTGGGCGGGGGGGCTTCCTCGAGCAGCCCGTTGATGCGGGTGAGGCTCTGCTCGGTGAGAATACCGGCGGCCTGTTGCAGTCGCACCATGTTGATCATGTAGTCGTAACGGCTGCGCGAGTAGTCGGTGCGCGCCTGGATCCACAGGCGGCGGGACTCGACCACATCCACCGCGGTGCGCGTGCCGGCCTCGTAGCCGGCCTCGGTGGCCGCCAGCGCGGTTTGGTTCGACTCGACCGCTCGCCGCAGCGCCTTGACGCGGGAAATCTCCGACAGCACGCTCAAATAGGCATCGCGCGCGTCGTGCTCGGTCTGGCGCGCCACGCGTTCCAGGCGCTCCTTCGCGGCCCGCTGCAGGTACACGGCCTGGCGCACGTCGGAGGCCACGCGGCCGCCCGAGAACAGCGGGAAGGTGAACTGCAGCCCGATGGAGCGCTGGATCTGGTCGATGGTCTGGGTTCCGTAGGGGGTGCCGTCGACATTGGTGCTGGTGCCGGTGATGTTCGAGTGGTAACGGCTCGCCACCAGGTCGATGGTCGGCAGATGACCGCCGCGCGCCGCGCTCACGTTCTGCGTCGCGATGTCGGCGGCCAGGCGGCTGGAGATCAGCGAGAGATTCTGCTGCAGCGACATGTTCACCCAGCGATCCTCGCTGACCGGATCCGGGTTGCTGAGATCGAAGGGCTCAACCGGCCGCGCCAGGCTGTCGTACAGGTCGCCGGTGATCTCGCGCAACGCCTCCCACGAGGTGGCCAGCTGGCGTTTGGCCTCGATCACGGCGGCGGCGGCGCTGTCGTGAGCGGCCCGGGCTTCCTGGGCATCGGTGACCGCGATCAGGCCCACCTGGAAACGCCTCTCGGCCTGCTCCAGCTGGCGGCTGACGGAGGACAGAGACGCCTCCTGCGCGTCGACCAGATCCTGCGCGGCCAGCACGTCGAAATAGCGCTGCGCCACGCGCGCCCGCAGGTCCTGCTGGGCCGCCTGATAATCGGCCTCCGCCTGGGCCACCTGCGCATCCGCGCGTTTCAGCGCCACCCAGTTCTCCCAGCGGAACAGGTTCTGCCGCAGATCGACGCCGTAGCGGTGGGTGTTGGTCACGGTCTGACCGTTGAAGGGGAAACTCTCCTGCAAGGTGGTGCCGCCCGGAATGGTGACCGACTCGGTGACATTGGTCGGCCCGGCGTCGCGTTCCTGGCTGCTGACGCCGTTGGCGGCGACCTGCGGCAGCAGCGCCGCCAGCGCCTGGGGCTTGGCCTCCAGCGAGGCAAGCCGATTGGCCTCCGCCTCGCGCAGCTGCGGATCGTTCTCGAGCGCCCGCCGATAGACCGCCAGCAGATCGGCCGCCGCCGCAGGCCGCGGCGAACCGAGAGTACAGGCCAGCACCAGCATGGCTGCGACCGTTGCCTTCATCCCCTGCCTCCTCGCGGGCGCCGCCCCCGGGGCTCGCGGTCCCGGGGGCATTGCTCAATATTGCGGTATGGTCGGATCGATGTCCCGCGACCAGGCGAGAATGCCGCCGCTCAAGTTGTAGACCTCGGCGAAACCGCGCGACTCCAGAAAGCGGGCGACCTGCATGCTGCGGGCGCCGGAGCGGCAGATGATCACCGTGGGCCGGGCCGGATCGAGCGCGGACAGCCGCTCCGCGATCAACCCCATGGGAATGTGGGTGAGCGGCGCCGGCACCGGGGCAAGCTGCGTCTCCCAGGTCTCGCGCACGTCGATGAGGGTCAGGTCCTGTCCGGCGGAGCGCCGTTGCAGGAATTCCTGCGGAGTCAATTCCCCGGGCATCAGAACACGAACGGCGCCGGCACCGCGGCGTTGACCAGCGGCGCGACCACCGTCTCGAACAGGCTCTCACGGATCCATTCGCCCGCATCCACGCGCCTCACCAGCACCGCCTCCATGGCCGGCCCCGCGCCGACCACCGCGAACAGCCGCCCCCCCGGGCGCAGTGCCCGCTCGAAGCGCGGATCGTAGATCGGCATCGAACCGGTGACCGCGATGACGTCGTATTCGCCCAACGGGGCGCCGCCGAGGGCGTCGCGGGTTTCCAGTTCAACCCGCGCGCGCGGCACCGCGGCGAGGTTGGCGGCCGCCGCCCGGGACAGCTGAGGGTGGATCTCCAGCGAGCGGGTGGAGGCGGCCAGCAGGCTGAGAACCGCGCACAGATACCCCGTGCCGGTGCCGATTTCCAGCGCGCTGTCCCCGGCGTCCACGGCCAGCGCCTGCAGGATGCGCCCCTGAAACTTCGGCGCGAGCATCACCTGACCGCAGCCGATGGGGATCTCGGCGTCGGCGAAGGCAAGTTCGCGATATTCGGGGGGCACGAACGCCTCCCGGGGCACCGCCGCAAACGCATCCAGCACCCGCGGGTCGAGCACCTCCCAGGTCCTGATTTGCTGATCCACCATCTGTCGACGCGCGACCAACGTGTCCATGAGCTCTCTGCGACTGACTTTAAGGGCGTTGATTATGGTCAATTTCCGCAGGCTGCGCGAGTCCCTTGCGCTATCCTTCCGCCAGCGACGACGCGGCAAGAACACGTCAGGGGTCGCAAATTCAAAACGCCGTCAGCATGCGCCGTGATCGAGGTCCTAGTTGATCCTGTCTTCCGCCGTCCTCTGGTCGTCCGTCTCGGCGCTGCTGGCGCTGGGCGCCGCCGTTCTGCTGCTTCGCAAGCGCCGCCAGGAGCGCGCGGTGCTGGCATTCGCCGAGCAGGTGTGGCGGCTGACGCGCGAGACGGGGGTGCCGGCCAGACTGGGCGTCGAGGGGGCGCCGCGGGGTCTCGAACGCCTCGGCAGCGCGGTCAACCGGCTGCTCGAGGACTTGGAGCGGCGCGGCGAACGATTGCAGGATCGTGAACGCCTGTTCGAGCGGCTGGTGGAGACGGTGCACGAGGCGGTGCTGGTCCACCGCGGCGACATCGTGTTCGCCAACACGCGCTTCCTGGGATTGCTCGACCTGCGGCTCGCCGACGTGCTCGGCCGCCCGCTCGCAGATTTCGTCGCCCCGGAATATGCCGAGCTGGTGCGCAACAACCTGCGCCGCCGGCTGGCGGGCGAGCCGGCGGCGCAGAGCTACGAGGTCGAGTTGCGGGGCGCGCACGGCAGGTTGACCCGCGTCGAGCTGTCGAACGCGCTGCTCGAGGGCAGCGGCGAGCCGGCGCTGCTGCTGACCGCGATCGAAATGCTGCCGGAGGCCGCCGGCGTCGCGGACGGCACGGCCCGCTCGCGCGCCGCCATGACGCTCGATGCCATCGCCGAGAGCGTGATCACCGTGGATACGGCCGGGCGCATCGATTATCTGAACCACGCCGCCGAGGCGCTGCTCGGGCAGCGCATCGAGCAGATGGTCGGCAAGTCATTCTCCGAGGTCGCGCTGCTGGTCGATGACATCGACCGGCGTCCGCTCGGCGACCCGGTGCGCAAGGCGTTGTCAGCCGAAGGGCGCATCACCATGGGCCGGCGCTCGGTGCTGGTCCCGACCAGCGGCGCGCCCGAGAAATCGGTGGAAATCGGCTTGACGCCGCTGCGCGCCGCGAACGGCGCGGTCTACGGGCTGGTGCTGGTGCTGCACGACACCAGCGAGCTGCGCGGGCTGACGCGGCAGATGACCTATCAGGCGAGCCACGATGCGCTCACCGGGCTGGTGAACCGGCGCGAATTCGAGCGGCGCCTGCAGGAGTCGATCGAGTCGGCGCAGACCGGCGACGCGGCGCACGCGCTGTGCTATCTCGATCTCGACCGCTTCAAGGTGGTCAACGACACCTGCGGGCACACCGCGGGCGACAACATGCTGCGCGAGGTGGCCTCCATCATCCGCGAGGCGGTGCGCGATTCGGACACCGTGGGGCGCATCGGCGGCGATGAATTCGCGCTGCTGCTGGTCGGCTGCCCGCTCGACAAGGCGCGCCAGATCGCCGATGACGTGGTGCGCTCGGTCAACAACTACCGCTTCGTCTGGAAGGACAAGATATTCAACATCGGCGTGAGCATCGGGCTGGTGGAGATCGGGCGCGGGGGCGGCCTCATCGAGGACATCATGAATTCGGCCGACTCGGCCTGCTACGTGGCAAAGAAGCAGGGCGGGTTGCACGTGCACGTGTACTCGGCGCGCGAGGAGGCGAGCGCGCGCCACAGCGGCGAGATCCACTGGCTGCAGAAGCTGCAGTGGGCGCTGCGCGACAACAAATTCGAGCTCTACCATCAGCCGATCATGCATGCGCGCAGCGGCGGGGTCAGCGGTCCGGCGATCGAGGTGTTCGTGCGCCTCGAGGGCGAGCACGGGCAGCCGGGCGTGCTGCCCGCGGAATTCTTCCGCGCCGCGGAGCGTTACCGGCTCATGCCGCACATCGACCGCTGGGTGGTGCAGGCGGTGCTGTCGGCGCTTGGCCGCGGCGGCCTGAAGGTGCCGGCGGGGCACAGCATCGCCATCAACATCGCCGGGCAGACGCTCGCCGACGTGGAGTTCCTCGAGTTCGTGGTCGAGTGCTTCGACCACACCGGCGCCAATCCCGCGGACATCTGTTTCGAGGTGACGGAGAGCGCGGTGGTGAACAACCTCGATCACGCGCGGCGCTTCATCGCGGTGCTGCACGGCATGGGGTGCGAATTCGCCCTGGACGACTTCGGCAGCGGATTGAGCTCGCTGTCGACGCTGAAGACGCTGCCCATGGATTACCTGAAGATCGACGGCTCGTTCATTCGCAATCTGGCGGCCGACACGGTCAATCAGGCGATGGTGGCGGCGATGATCGAGCTGGCGCGCAGCCTGCACTTTCGCATCGTCGCCGAGCAGGTCGAGGATCAGTCCTCGCTGGACACCGTCAAGCGCATGGGCATCGACTTCGTGCAGGGCTTCGTGGTCGGCCGACCGCAACCCTTGTCGATGATTCCTGTCCCCATGTGAGTATCGTCCGGGGCCGGGCGGTGGACGCTCCCGCGGCGCAGGGGCGCATATAACCGCCAGGTAGGGGCTCATAAGCAACTTCTATGGTATTTGGGCCCCGCTTGGGGGGACAATCCGCGGGCTATTCCCCGCAGCAGAGGTGTCCCATGCCCATTTATGACGACAACACCCGGTCCATAGGCCGCACGCCGCTGGTGCGCATCAACCGCCTGGACGCCGGTGGCGGCGCCACCATTCTGGCCAAAATCGAGGGCCGCAATCCAGCCTATTCGGTGAAATGCCGCATCGGCGCGGCCATGGTGTGGGATGCGGAGGAGCGTGGCGTGTTGCTGCCCGGCATGTCGATACTCGAGGCCACCAGCGGCAACACCGGCATCGCGCTCGCCTTCGCGGCCGCGGCCCGCGGCTACGGCTGCGTGCTGACCATGCCGGACACCATGAGCATGGAACGGCGCAAGGTGCTGATCGCCTTCGGCGCCAAACTGGTGCTCACGCCCGGCGCCAAGGGCATGAAGGGGGCGATCGCCAAGGCCGAGGAAATCGCCGCCGCCGAGCCCGGTAAGTACGTGATGATGCGCCAGTTCGAGAACCCGGCCAATCCGGGCATCCACGAACGCACCACCGGGCCGGAGATCTGGGAGGACACCGAGGGCAAGGTCGACGTGTTCGTCGCCGGTGTGGGCACCGGCGGCACGCTCACCGGCGTCTCGCGCTACCTGAAGCAGACGCGCGGCAAGTCCGTGATCACCGTCGCCGTGGAGCCCACCCACTCGCCGGTCATCACCCAGACGCTGGCCGGACAGGCGCCGGCACCCACGCCGCACAAGATCCAGGGCATCGGCGCCGGGTTCATTCCGAAGAATCTCGATCTGTCGCTGCTCGACCGGGTGCTGCAGGTGAGCAACGAGGAAGCCATCGCCACGGCACGCCGCCTCGCCCGCGAGGAGGGCATACTCTGCGGGATATCCTGCGGCGCGGCCATGGCGGCGGCGCTGCGGCTGGCGAAGGAGCCGGCCATGACCGGCAAGACCATCGTGGTGGTGCTGCCGGACGCGGGCGAGCGCTATCTTTCGGGCGCCCTGTTCGAGGGGCTGTTCGATGAAGTCGAGAAAATGCAGGCGGTCGCCTGAGGCCGGCCATGAGCGCTCCCCAGGAAAGCTTCGCGTACGCCACGGCGCTCGAGGAGGTGGCGGCGGGCCTGCTGGCGAGCTACGCGGCGGATGAGCGCGCGCGCTGCATCTCGCGCCGCTATCTGCCCTCGCGCGAGGCCATCGTGGAGATTCTCGAGGCCGTGCTCGACCTCATGTATCCGGGATACTTCGGCCGTCGCGACCTGCCGGGGGACAATCTCAAGTCCCACGTCACGCAGCAGATCGCCCTGCTCGCGCCGAAGATCGAGCGCGAGGTCGAGCATTGCCTTTGTTACGGACGGGAGCGCGAAGGCGCGGCGCCCGAGTTCAGCGAATGCGCGCCGCGCGCCCGCGTCGTCACCCAGGTATTCCTCAGCCGCCTGCCACAAATTCGCGCCATGCTGGTGCGCGACGTGCAGGCGGCCCTGGATGGCGATCCGGCGGCCAGCAACCTCGACGAGGTGATCCTCGCCTATCCGGGGGTGCTGGCGGTGAGCGTGTACCGCGTCGCGAATGCCTTGCACGGCCTCGGGGTGCCGATGATGGCGCGCATCATGACCGAATGGGCCCACTCGCGCACCGGCTGCGACATCCACCCGGGCGCCAAGATCGGCAGCGGATTCTTCGTCGATCACGCCACCGGTGTGGTGGTGGGCGAAACCACGCAAATCGGCGATGGCGTCAAGCTCTACCAGGGCGTCACCCTGGGGGCGCTGTCCTTTCCGCGCGACGCCGCCGGGCAGATCATCCGTGGCCGCAAGCGGCATCCGACGGTGGAGAGCGGCTCGACCCTGTATGCCAACGCGACGGTGCTGGGCGGGGAGACCGTGGTCGGCGCCGACAGCGTCATCGGCGGCTCGGTGTTCCTCACGCGCAGCGTGCCCGCGCGATCCCGGGTTTCGCTCAAGGAACCGGACCTGCGCCTGGCGACGCGCGACGGCGCGGTCGAGGCCGACGCGATCTATTTTGACATCTGAGCGGGCGCCGTCCGCGCGGACCTCACATCATCTTGCCCAGCACCGGCACCAACAGCAGGGCCACGATGTTGATGATCTTGATGAGCGGATTGATGGCCGGCCCGGCGGTGTCCTTGTAGGGATCTCCGACGGTGTCGCCGGTCACCGCCGCCTTGTGCGCATCGGAGCCCTTGCCGCCAAAATGGCCCTCTTCGATGTATTTCTTGGCGTTGTCCCACGCCCCACCCCCGGTGGTCATGGAGATGGCGACGAACAGGCCGGTCACGATGGTGCCGATCAGCAGGCCGCCGAGCGCCTGAATGCCCGCGCCGGGGCCCATCAGCCAGTTCATGATGAACACCAGCACGATCGGCACCAGGATGGGCAGCAGCGAGGGGATGATCATCTCCTTGATCGCGGCCTTGGTGAGCATGTCCACGGCGCGTGAATAGTCGGGCTTCGCCGTGCCCTCCATGATTCCCTTGATCTCGCGAAACTGGCGCCGCACCTCGTTGACCACCGCCCCGGCGGCACGGCCCACCGCCTCCATCGCCATGGCGGCGAACAGGTAGGGGATCAAGCCGCCGATGAACAGGCCGATGATCACCGCCGGATTGGACAGATCGAACGCGGTGCCGTGGCCCAGCACCTCCTCGAGCTTGTGGGTGTAATCGGCGAACAGCACCAGGGCCGCGAGGCCCGCCGAGCCGATGGCATAGCCCTTGGTGACCGCCTTGGTGGTGTTGCCGACCGCATCGAGCGGATCCGTCACGTCGCGCACCTTCTTGTCGAGCCCGGCCATCTCGGCGATGCCGCCGGCGTTGTCGGTGATCGGTCCATAGGCATCCAGGGCGACGATCATGCCGGTCATCGACAGCATCGCGGTGGCCGCGATGGCGATGCCGTACAGCCCGGCGAGCTGGAACGCGGCCCAGATGCTCAGCGACACCGCGATCACCGGCAGGGCGCAGGCCTTCATCGAGACGCCGAGCCCGGCGATGATGTTGGTGGCGTGGCCGGTCTGCGAGGCGGCGGCCACATGCTGCACGGGGGCGTATTCGGTGGCGGTGTAGTACTCGGTGATCACGATCATCGCCGCGGTCAGCGCCAGCCCCACCAGGGTGCACAGCCACATGGCGGTGGCGCGGTCGCCCATGACCGCATGCGCCACGAAGTAAAAGGCCACCGCGGAGATCGCTCCGGAGACGATCACGCCCTTGTAGAGGGCGTTCATGATCTTGCCACCCTCCTTGGTGGACACGAAGAACGTGCCGACGATGGAGGAGACGATGGAAATGGCGCCCAGCAGCAGCGGGAAGAGCACCGCCCGTTCGCCCATGTCGACCATGACCAGGCCGCCGAGCAGCATGGTGGCCACCAGCGTGACCGCGTAGGTTTCGAACAGATCGGCCGCCATGCCGGCGCAGTCGCCGACGTTGTCGCCGACGTT
>VFSW01009550.1_pt1 | contig 13839 bp, 16 predicted proteins | sample 5358111 | NCBI WGS metagenome assembly VFSW01 (sample SAMN11554181, study PRJNA540505) | mine drainage metagenome | isolation source: sediment from site ElyBrook_90M | place: USA: Ely Copper Mine, Vershire, VT | collected 2017
CGACTCCTTGCGGAAGCGGCAGAAGATTACCCGCGGGAAGGTTCACGAATTCGCGGAAGAATCCGGGGTCAACCGGCGAGCTGAGAAACCGGATGTTGGCGCAAATGTTGTGCCGCCCCGAAAGACAAAACTCGCAGTGGTAGCAGTAGAGCGCGGGCTCGAGCGCGGCGCGGTCTCCCGGCGCCCATCCCGTCACCCCCGTGCCGGTTTCCACCACGACTCCGGCGGGTTCATGGCCCAGCACCATGGGGTACTGGCAGGGCGTGTCACCGATCTTGCCCTCGGAGAAGTCGTGCAGGTCCGACCCGCAGATCCCCACGGCCTCCACATGCACCTGGACTTGGCCGGGGCCGGGGGCGGAAACCGGGCCGTCGACCAGCCGGAATTGGTGAAGCGCGTGGAGTTCGGCGATCCGCATAACGAGGACGGGCTACTTCTTAAAGAGGCTGTCGAACGCCAAGCGCGCCTCACTGGGGGCGCGTGGCGACTGGTTCGGATTCACCGCGGGCTGGCTGGCGGCCTTGGTGGCATCTCGCGCCACCGTGACTCGCGGCCCGAAAAACTCGCACTCGTTCGGCTGATCCTTCACAGCGATTCTTGCCGGCCCCGGCTTGAGGCACTGGAAAAGCTTAGAGGGCGCGAAGTGCGCGCACTGCTTGCAGCAGTGCAAGGCGGCGTTGCACTTGGGGCAGTTACCCCGAAAGTCAGTGTCCGCGGGCAGCGTCGTAGAGCAGTTATAACACCTGGCGGCAACTACGTTCTGCACCAGCCGGGGCAAACGCGGCCCCGTCACATCGAGGGGCGGACGCGGGCCCGGCTGCCGCTGGCGCTCCTCAAAGCTGCGTCCGTCCGAGGGCCTCTCCCGCTCGACTTCCCGATAGCCGTGTTGTTTGTATTTGCGATCGTTATCCATGGCCAATACCTGGCTCCTGGAGATGATATCTAAAAGGCGAGTCTATACCCGGCGGCCAACCCAAGCGCGCCCGGTGACGGAGTCTGAATGATCGTCCCTTCCGCCTGAAACCTCAATGTGCCCCTGGACTTCCGGAAGGTGACCACCAACAGGATTCTCGTGGGGGGACCCGCGGGCGGCCGTCCAGTCTGGCTCGCCTTCTGCCGGGACCTCAATCTTCTATGTACCACGGATTCTGCCCGGAGTCTAGCCCTATCTTTGGTTAACTACCCCTGGTGGCGCAGGCGACCGCCTTCCGTCGCCTGCGTTGGCGCGGAAAGTGGCAGACCACATACTGCGATGGTCTGCCTCACCGGCTATCGATTCCCCGGGTCCACGGCCCACTTCAGAGGCGAATTACAGGGCCGCGTAAGCGGATCTTCATAGTGGTTCAGTGCGATTCGCACTGTGTATCCCAGCCGTCCGGTCTGCTGCGGCACCATCTCCCTGGCGAACACGTGCACGGAGCCGTTCTGCTCGACCGGCGGAAGCGCCAGCACCTCCGAATGCTCCAGGTGGCCGCTGGCGCCAACGCGCCCTACCACCGCCTCCACTCTTACGTCGTCCGGCGTCAGTCCCGCCAGCTCCACGACGGCGCGCATCTCGATTGGCCGCCCGTTGGTCAGAGTGCTGTCGGCGCCGTGTCCCGCGTCCAGGATTCGCACCCTGGGCCACTCGTCCTGGACCTTGGAGTTCCATCGCAGGCGCTCGCGAATCTTCGCGAACCCGTCCCGCCGAATGCGGGCGGAGGAGGAGTAGCTGGGGTCATACAGTTGGCTGACGTACTCGGCGACGGTCCTCTGGCAGTTGAACTGGCGGCTCAGGTACTTGATAGACTGCCTGACACGCCGCATCCACTCGATGGGCATGCCATCGGTCCCGCGTTCAAAGTACATGGGCACAATTTCGTTCTCGAGCAGAGAGTAGAGAGCCCTGGCATGGATCTCATCCTGGTCTTCCGAGTACGGCTCCCGATCTCCGATCGCCCAACCTCCCGACTGCTCGTAGGCCTCGTCGAACCAACCATCCAGGATGCTCAAATTGAGGACGCCGTTGACGCCCGCCTTCATGCCGCTTGTGCCGCAGGCTTCCTGGCCGCGCTTGGGGTTGTTCAGCCACAGGTCCACGCCCTGCACCATCTCCCTCGCCACCTGCATCCCGTACTGCTCCACGAAGACCAGTTTTCTGGAGAGCTCGGGATCGCGGGAGAGCTGCACGATCTCCCGGATCAGCATCTTGCCGGGGTGGTCCTTGGGATGCGCGTTGCCGGCGATGACGATCTGCACCGGCCGCTGCGGATTCGACAGGATTCGCTTCAGCCTGCCGATATCGCGGAACAGCAGCGTCGCCCGCTTGTAGGTTGCGAAACGGCGCGCGAATCCGATGGTGAGCGCGTCCGGGTCCAGGACCTCCGAGACCCGCTGCACTTCGGTCGCCGAGGCCTTTCTGTCGACGGCGAAAGCGGCTTCCCTTTCCCGGATGAAACTGATCAGCCGCCGCTTTCTGCGCTTGTGCACGTCCAGCAGTTCGTGATCGGGGATTTCGTCCACCAGGTCCCAGGTCTTCGGGTCGTCGTACCGCTCGCGCCAATCGGGCTGGAGATACTCGTCGTAGAGCTCGGCCAGATCCGTGTTCAGCCAGCTCCTCAGATGCACGCCGTTCGTAATCGAGGTGATCGGCACTTCCCAGACCGGAAGTTGCGGCCACAGCTCCGACCACATACTCTGCGAGACGCGCTGATGCAGCCGGCTGACCGCGTTACGGTAGCTGGATGTGCGGAAGGCCAGAATCGCCATCGAGAATCGTTCTCCGGCTTCGCGGGGATTCCAGCGCCCCAGCGACATCAGTTGTTCGAACTCGATGCCGATCTCGCGGCAGTACTTGGCGAAGTACTCGTACATCAGTCCGGACTCGAACAAGTCGATGCCCGCCGCCACCGATGTATGCGTGGTAAAGACGTTGCCGGAGCGCGCCGCCTCGAAGGCCTCCTCGAAACTCAAGCCGTGTTCCTGCATGAGCGGACGAATCCGCTCGAGCGCCTGGAAGGCCGAGTGACCCTCGTTCATGTGGAAAACCGTCGGGGCGATCCCCAGCGCCTTCAGGGCGCGCAATCCGCCGATGCCGAGCACGATCTCCTGACGGATTCGAGCATCGCTGTCGCCGCTATACAACTGGGCTGTGATGGCGCGGTATTCCGGGTCGGCGTTGTCCTCGTTGTTGGTATCGAGCAGGTAGAGCTTGACGCGGCCGACGTCGGCTCGCCAGATGTGCGCGTACGCCGGTCCCCGCGGCAGATCCACGTCGATCTTGAGGGGCACGCCGGCGTCGTCGGTGACCGGCCTCAGCGGCAGCGTGTAGAAGTCGTTGACCGGATAGCGTTCCTGCTGCCAGCCGTCCGGGTTGAGGTGCTGTTGTAGATACCCATTCTGGTACAGCAGGCCGATCCCCACGGCCGGCTCGCCGGAGTCGCTCAGCGCCTTCAGAAAGTCGCCCGCCAGGACGCCCAGGCCGCCCGAGTAAATCGGCAGGCATTCGACAAGCCCGTACTCCATGGAGAAGTAGGCGACCAGTTTCTCCGCCGGGGTGTGCTCCGCCGGGTGCAGATAGGCGTCGAACCTGTCGCAGGTCTGCCGGTACAGCGACAGGTAGCGAGGATCCTTCGCCGCCCGCTCCAACGCCTCCTGGGACACCTGCCCCAGCAGCAGCACGGGGTTCCGTTCGCAGCTCTTCCAGAGCACCGGATCCAGCCGCCGGAACAGCGATCTGGTCATCGGTTCCCAGGTGTAGTAGAGGTTGTAAGCCAGTTCCTCCAGGCGCGACAAAGCCGCCGGAATCGCCGGGCGCACTAGAAACTCCCTCAGCGGCTGGATTTCGAATGGCATTTTGAATCTCTACGCAACCGTGTTCCCCGGCGGCCGGCTTCTACTTCTCGAAAGAATACCCTCGGATCAGTTGAAACGTGCGGCGCCAGCGTGTCTTGACGAAGAAATTCTGCACCAGATCCAGAGCGTGATCGAGGCTGATCGAGGAGGAGGCCAGCGCCTCGGTGGGTGCGTCGTAAGACCAATAGATGATCAGCGGCTTACCTATAATGTTCACCCGGGGCACGAAGCCCCAATAGCGGCTGTCGAAGGAGGAATCGCGGTTGTCGCCCATCGCGAAATAGGAGTTGGGCGGCACCACCACGTCGCCGTTGAAAGTGTGCTTCTCCAGCATCTCCATGGCGCCGCCAGAGAGAGGAGTGTTCGGTTCACTCGGGAAATTGTCGCGGTAGGAGTCGATATAGTCCATCTTGTGATAAACGTAAGGCTCGACGATCGGCTCGCCGTTCCGAATTACCTGCTTGTTCACGAGCCGGATACGGTCGCCGGGAATGCCCACGACACGCTTCACATAGGTCTGCGACACGTCCACCGGGTAGCGGAACACGATAATGTCGCCGCGCTTGACGGCCTCGTAGGGTAGAAGGTACTTGCTTACGGGGCCCGCCGGCGCGTAGGCCAGTTTGTCCACCAGCAGGTGGTCGCCAATCAGGAGGGTGTCTTCCATCGATCCGGTCGGAATCACGTAGGCCTGCACCAGGGTCGTGACACCGAACAGCAGCAGGATGATGGTGACTGTCCATTCCGCCAGCGCGCTTCGCGGCGGCTCCGCGTGCGCTACAGGTTTCGTCCCGGTCTCTTCGGTCACTGTAAGTTTTTCCTGCTCCACGGCCACCTCAATTGATCGACAACTTCATTCTACCTGCAACCGCGCTCCCGTGGCGCTCTACCCCTTTGAACCACGCAGCAGGCCGGTCATCTCCGCAAAGGCGATGTAGATGTTCAGCGCGCCCACCCCGCTGATCGCGCCGCGAAAATAGGAGTTCATCCACAGCGAGAACCAGCCCGGACTCCACCCCGAGAAGTAGTTCTGATCCCAGGCTGGAAGCCAGGGCAGCAGCAGCAGAATCAATCCAACCACGGCCCCTGTGGAGGCGGTCAAGAGCCGCTTGCCCCATCCGGTCCGGCGGCTGTTGCGCCTCCATTCCTTGGGCATGTCTTCGGGCGGCAACTCCGCGGGCCGGCTTTCCGGGCGTTCTGACGTCACTGGCTGGCCTCCGCCCGGAGGGAGAGCCTCAGACGCCGTACCGGCTCGAAAGTCACGCGGTGCTGCGGAGTAGGGCCGAACTTCTCGAGCGCCGCCAGGTGTTCCGCCGTGCCATACCCCTTGTGCCGGGCCAATCCGTACCGCGGATAGATCGAGTCCCATTCCAGCATGCAGGCGTCCCGGCCCACCTTCGCCAGAATGGAGGCGGCCGCAATCGAATGCACGCGCGCATCGCCCTTGATCAGCCCGAGCTGCGCCACTTCCAGGTCGATGCGCAAGGCATCTACCAGAACAAAATCCGGAGAGGGTGCGAGCTGGATGACGGCGCGCCGCATGGCCAGTCTGGATGCCTGATAAATATTGATCCGATCGATCTCTTCCGGCCCGGCTTGCCCAACCGCCCAAGCCACCGCCCGGCCGCGAATCGCCTCGGCCAGTTGTTCGCGTCTTGCCGCGGTCAGTTGCTTGCTGTCGTTCAGGCCACGAATCCCGTGGGCTGGAGGCAGCATCACCGCCGCGGCGAAAACCGGCCCGAACAGCGCGCCGCGTCCGGCTTCGTCGACCCCCGCAATCGCCTGGAAGCCCCGCTCGCGGAGCTCACGCTCGAACCTTCCGTCGCAGCGGAGGCGGCTTGTCGGGGATGTCTCCAAATCACTTCCGCTCGCGCAGGCGGGCAGCCCGCCCCTTGAGATCGCGGAGATAATACAGCTTCGCCCTGCGCACCTTGCCCGTGCGGACCATGTCGATGTGGTCGATCACCGGGGCATGCAGGGGGAAAATCCTTTCGACCCCTTGCCCGAAGCTGATCTTGCGGACGGTTATCGTCTGGCCGAGGCCCGTGTTGTTCCTGGAGATGACGGTGCCTTCATAGGCCTGCAGCCGCTCCTTGTCGCCTTCCTTGATCTTCACGTGAACTCGAATCGTGTCGCCAGGCCGGAACTCCGGCAGCTCACCCTTCTTATGCTTGCTAATGAACTTCGTCAACAGCGGGTTGTTCATGGCACTCCCTATTCTTCAATCTCTCCAACAGCTCCGGCCTGTGGCGCGCCGTCTTCGCCAGCGCCGCTTCCAGCCGCCAGCGGCGAATCTCCTCGTGGTGGCCGCCCACCAGCACCTGCGGAACTTTCCAGCCTCGAAACTCGGCGGGCCGAGTGTACTGCGGGCAATCCAGAATGCCGGGCGTCTCCAGGCCGCTGAAGGATTCCTTCACAGCCGAATCCTGGTTCCCAAGCACTCCCTCCAGCAGCCGGGCCACGGCATCGATCACGACGGCCGCCGCCAGCTCTCCTCCACTCAGCACGTAGTCGCCGATCGACAACTCCTCATCGGCCAAGTGCTCGGCCACCCGCTCGTCCACTCCCTCGTAACGGCCGCAGACTAGCAGCAGCTCCCCGAGCCCGCTCAACCGCCGCGCCGACGCCTGATCGAACAACTTACCTTGCGGCGACAACAAAACGATCCGGCTAGCCGGAGACCGCTCCGGCAAAATCGACTCGGCCGCCTGAAAGATCGGGCCCGGCTTCAGCAGCATTCCTTCGCCGCCGCCGAAGGGCCGGTCGTCCACCGACTTGTGCCGGTCGCTCGTCCAATCCCTAAGATTGTGTACCGCGATCCGAATCTTCCCGGCCTCCGCGGCGCGGGCCACCACGCCATGCTCGAACGGCCCCCGGAAAAACTCCGGGAAGATCGTGAGCACGTGAAAAACCATCAACCGTTAATATCCTTCAAACCTTCCGGCAAATCCACCCGGATCCGTCTAGCTTCGGTGTCGATCTCGACACAGATCGAACCGGCGAACGGAACCAGGATCTCCTTGCCGTCCACGCCGGCGATCTCCAACAGAGCCGGACCACCACAGTCCTGCCAACCCTTTACCTGGCCCACCAACACGCCGCTGGCACGCTCGACCACCTCGCAGCCTACCAGGTCCGACTGGTAATACTGGCCCTGAGGAAGCGGCGGCCGCTCCTCCAGCGGGATGCGAACTTCCTTGCCCCGCAACCGCTCCGCATCCGAGATCGAATCAATTCCCCGGAATTTGAAAATCGCCCGCCCGCGGTGCTCCCAAACCGACTCGACTTCGAGCCGCAGAGGCTCCGCGTCCACGTCGCCGAACAGGGATACTTCTTTTAAGCTCTGGAACCGCTCCGCGTTGTCGCTGAACGGAACCGCCTGAATCTCACCCCGGATGCCCCGGGAACTCGTCAGGAGGGCAAGCGTTACCCATTTCTGGTCCTGCGAGGCCTGCGACGCCAAATTCTGTCCTTACTCCAGTATTTCCAACGTGAAGCGCCGGTTCATCTTCATGCCGGCAGCCCCTAGGATCGTCCGAATCGAGCGAGCTGTACGGCCTTGCTTTCCGATTACTTTCCCCAGATCGCTAGCGGCGACCTTCAGCTCCAGTATGGTGACCTGTTCCCCTTGAACCTCCCGAACGGACACTTCCTCCGGGATGTCAACAAGAGCTTTCGCGATGTCCTCGACCAATTCTCTCATCCCCGGCACCTTGAGCCTCCTTATGGTTCGATGATAGCACCCTGCCGGAGACGGGAACTACGGGGACAGACGGCTCGTCCCGGTGGGGCAGACCATCGCTGTCCGTGGTCTGCCATTCCCAAAGATTCACCGCCGCAGGCGACACAAAGCGATCGCCTGCGCCACTAAGCCACCGGTTCCGCCGCCGGAGCGGGCTGATTTTTCAGGAGGCGCGCCATGGTGTCGGAGGGCTTTGCCCCTACCTTCAGCCAGTGCGCGATCCGCTCGTATTTCACTTGGAAGGTCGCCGGATGGGTCAGGGGGTTGTAGAATCCGAGGACCTCCAAGGACCGGCCGTTGCGGGCCTTCTCCTTCTCGATCACGACCACCCGGTATGACGGTTTCTTCTTGGCGCCGAAGCGCGCCAGTCGAATCATAAGCATCTTGTTTTTTCTACTCCCGCTAGCGGCGTTTCCTGGAGCGGCCTACCTGCCGGGCAGCATCATCTTGCCCAGCCGCTTGCCCATGAAACCGCCGGATAAACTCTTCATCATCTTACGCGCTTGCGCGTATTGTTTCAGCAACTGGTTAATTTCCTGAACGGTGGTCCCACTGCCCCGGGCGATCCGGCGCCGGCGGGAACCGTTGATAATCATGTGGTTGAAGCGCTCTTTGAGGGTCATCGAGTCGATGATCGCCACCACCCGAGCGATTTGGGCTTCGTCCACGTTCACGTCCTTCAAGTTCTTGAGAGGACCGATTCCCGGAAGCATCGATATGATCGACTGGAGCGATCCCAGCTTCCGGAGCTGCCGCATCTGATCGCGGAAATCCTGGAGCGTGAAATCGTTGTCCAGGATCTTCTGCTGCAGTTCCTCGGCGCTTTTCTGTTCGACCGCCTCCCCCACCTTCTCGATGAAGGACAGCACGTCGCCCATGCCCAGGATCCGCGACGCCGCACGATCCGGATGAAAGGGCTCCAAAGCGTCGAACTTCTCTCCCACGCCGACGAACTTCAGGGCTTGCCCCGTCACGTGCCGGATCGACAGCGCCGCGCCGCCGCGAGCGTCGCCGTCCATCTTAGTCAGGATCACCCCGGTGATCCCCAGCCGTTTGTGGAACTCCTCGGCGCTCTTCACGGCGTCCTGCCCGGTCATGGCGTCGGCGACGAACAGGATCTCGGTGGGCTCCAGTTGCTGCTTCAGTTCCTGAAGCTCCGCCATCAGGTCCTCGTCGATGTGCAGCCGTCCGGCGGTATCCACCAGCACCACATCCCGCCCGGTCTGCCCGGCCTCCCGCCGCGCCCCGCGCGCCAGTTCGCTCGGCCGCTTCTCGGTTTCCAGACCTTCGTAGACCGGCAGGCCGATGTCGCGCGCAATCACGCTGAGCTGATGCCGCGCCGCCGGCCGGTAGATATCCACCGAGACCATCAGCGGGCTGTGCCCGTTGCGGCTCAGCCAGCGCGCCAGTTTGCCGGTCGAAGTGGTCTTGCCCGAGCCTTGCAGCCCCACCACCAGGATGATCGTCGGCGGCTCGTTGGCGAAGCGCAGCCGGGACTGATGGCTGCCCAGCACCCGGATCATCTCCTCGTGGACGATCTTGATCACTTGCTGCGCCGGCGAGAGGGCCGTCAGCACCTCGTCGCCCATGGCTTTCAGCTTGACGCCCTCGATGAACTGCTTCACCACGCGGAAATGCACATCCGCCTCGAGCAGGGCGACACGAATCTCCTTGAGCGCCTGCTCCATGTTCTCAGGCGTCAGTTTTCCCTGGCCGCGCAGGTTCTTAAAAACCCGCTGCAGCTTTTCGGACAGATTCTCAAACATGTCGCTTACTTCCGAAGATTTGCCGTTCGGCTCGAGCCTCGAGACGGGGCCGTGATCGGATGGTCCTTTTATTATAAAGGCTTACGCGCGAGTTGTCATTCTCGCTCGCTGGCCCCCGTCGGCCGGTTCAGCGAGCACGAGCGGGAGCGAGGTGAGCGCCGTGCTGGTCCTCAGAGCAGTTTCAGAAACTCCTCGGTCGTGTGACCGCTCTGCTCGATGATCGACGCCAAGGTCCCGCGCTTCAGGTCCTTGTTGTGCCAGGGAAGCGTCACCCGCAAAGCGGGCGCCCCGGGATGTTTCAGCACGTAGTGGCCTCCGGAAATGTGGTGGACGAAAAAACCGGCGCGCTTCAACATCCGCAGCACGTCCCTGGGCTTCAACGCAGGCAGACGATGACTCACGCCGACTCTGGCAGCAGGACCCGGATTTCCTCCTGTACCGGTGGTCTGTCGGCGGGAATGGGCAGGTGGTCCTTGTGCAAGCTCTCCAGATAGGCGCGGATCGCGTCCAAGGCCATCCGGCGGGCCTCTTCGAGCGTGTCCCCCTCGGTTACCAACCCCGGGAGCGCCGGACAGGTCACCACGAAACCGCCTTCTTCAGCAGGTTCGAACAACACGGTGTAGTTGTATTCCGCCATCCCGCTTAGCTCCACTTCGATCATACTTCCTTCTGGTTCTCTCCGGTAACACACGATTGACGGTGTTGCCGTTCCTAATCCAGCAGGGCCTCTGCGCCGGAGGCGCCCAGCCCCCTGCCAAGGGCTCTCCGGCTGCCTCTTGAGCCCGCCCCCGGCTCCGTGCTCTAATGGCGGGCATGATCGGCAGGATGCTCGCTGTAGTGCTGGCCGTCGCACCCCTCGGCGCCCAGGTTAAGTTGACGCAGGCGCACGACCGCATTTCGGTCGACATCAACGGGAAGGCCTTCACCGAGTTCTTCATCGGGTCCGAGGCGCCCAAACCCTATCTGCATCCCTTGCGGACGGCTTCCGGCGTCATCGTCACTCGCGGCTTCCCCATGCAGAAAGTTGCGGGAGAGGCCACCGACCACCCCCATCACCGGGGCCTGTGGTTCTCTCACGGAGACGTCAACGGCATCGATTTCTGGATGAACGAGCCGTCCGCCGGGCGCACCAACCTCGGCCGGATCGTGCTCAACAAGGTCCTCGAAGTGAAAAGCGGTGACAAGAGCGGATCGCTCGCCGCGCTCTTCGACTGGGTAGGACCGGACAAGAAAACTCTGCTCACCGAATCGCGCACCATGGTGTTCTACGCGGACCCTAAGCTCAGAACCATGGACTTCGACATCACCCTGACGGCGATCGAGAAGGCGAAATTCGGCGACACCAAGGAGGGCTCGTTCGCCATCCGGGTCGCCTCCGGGCTGGAAGTTGCCGCCAGGAACGTGCCTTCCGCCCCTCCGCGAACCGGCCAGATGCTGGATTCGGAAGGGCGCGAGAGCGAGGCCAACGTCTGGGGCAAGCGCGCCGCCTGGGTAGACGTCTACGGCGAAGTAGAAGGGCAGAAGGTGGGCATTGCGATCATGGACCATCCCGCCAACCCGCACTATCCGACGTTCTGGCATTGCCGCGCGTATGGCCTGTGCGCCGCCAACATCTTCGGCGCCCGCGACTTCATGAAGGACAAGACCCAGGACGGGAGCATTACGCTCGAACCCGGCCAGAAGCTCCGGCTGCGTTACCGCGTGGTCATCCATCCCGACGATCCGAAGACGGCGGGCGTGGCGGAGCTGTACAAGGCGTGGGCCGCCACTAAGTAACGCGGCCCGTCTTCCCCGACGATTCACCGATGCAGGCGACAGAAAACGATCGCCTGCACCACAGAGCAGCATAGCCGCAATCAAAACCTCCTAATGTTCCGGGGCAGGTTGTGGGGCAGGATGGAATCCTGCGCGGCGGTTGGCAACCGCCGCTCGGGGCCGATTGCCAATCGGCCGCAGGTTAACAACCTGCCCCACCTGGCCCCAGGAGATTCTTGCCGAGAAGCGAAGAATTGGAGCTGCTGTAGTGCAGAGCAGCATAGCCGCAACCAAACTTGTGGAGCGCGCACTCCTGCCGGCGGGACCGCCGGCATTGCAGGCCTGGCGGCCCGCTCCACATCCGGCAAATCGTTGCGCGAGGAGAAGATTCTACGCTGCTGTAGTACCCGGTGCCATGACCCGGTCCGTGCTCTTCGCAACCCCTCTCTTACGTTCGGGGCTCAGATCGAAGCCGCCACCGGATCTGCCTCAGGATGCCGAGCCAGATTTCGGCGTCGTGAGCGGAGAGCCTCAGGCGGCGCACCAGGCGGCGCACCTTCATCTCGGTGGAAGCCTCGACGTGCGCGTGCACATAGCCGCTCTGTTCCAGCACTTCGAGCAGCAACGCCGTGAAGTTCTCCACAACCTCGGCCGCCGCCGGCCGGCGCTTCTCCGGCTTGGCCCGTGCGGCGCGTGGCTCGCGGACCAGCTCGTAGAGGCACACGGCAACCGCCTGGCCAAGGTTCATCGAACTGTGTCCTTCCCGCGAGGGGATGCGCATCAGCCAGTGGCAATGGGAGAGATCCTCGTTGGAAAGCCCGAACTTCTCCGAGCCAAACAGGAGCGCCACCGGTCCGGAGACGAGGCGTTTGCGAATGAGACGGGCCCCGTGCTCGAGGCGCTTGAGTGGGTGCAGTAATTCCCGCCCGCTCACCGCGGTGGTCCCCACCACCAGCGTGCAATCCGCGACGGCCTCCGCCACGCTCGGATACTCTCGCGCGCCCGTCAGCACGTGCGCCGCGCCCACCGCCGAGCGAGCCTCGCGGAAGGCCACGTCATACGCGTTGACCAGCCGCAGCGTGGAGAAATCGAAATTGCTCATGGCGCGGGCGGCTGCGCCGATGTTCAGGGGGTTGCGCGGCGCCACCAGCACCACACGCAGAAGATCTAGAGCCACGTTGTCAGCGCAGCTCTTTCACAATCTCGTCCAGGGCGGCTCTGGACGGCCGGACCCGGGCTTCGGGCAGGGTCGCGAGCGGTTCGTACACCAGGTTGAGCATGTCCAGCCGCCTCGGGAGGCTCGTATTGATGTTGATCAGGCCGGGGATAACATGGTTGGCCGCAGCTGCCTCGTGCAAGGTCCGGACGGCCCGCATCTTGTCGGTGGGATCGTAGTCCTTGGCAAGCTTCTTCAGGAGGAGCCGGGAGCCGTTGTGCATGGTCACCTCGCGCGTCTCTCCCTCCGCAATTTCGACGGAGATGTCTTCGTAAGCCGGAACGAAGTCCAACTGCTGAAGCGGCTCGTCGTGGTCCCGCATGTAAGCGTAGCTCTTCGTGGAGCCCTCGTGGTCGTTGAACGTCACGCAGGGCGAAATCACGTCGATGACGGCGAGGCCCTTGTGCCCAATGGCGGCCTTGAGCAGCGCCTGAAGCTGGCGCTTGTCGCCGGAGAAAGATCGGGCGACGAAACTGGCGCCCAATTCGATCCCGAGAAGGCAGCAGTCCATCGGCGGCAGATCGTTCACCACGCCGGTCTTGAGCGTGGAGCCAACATCGGCGGTGGCGGAGAACTGGCCCTTGGTCAGGCCGTAGACCCCGTTGTCCTCGATGATGTAGATCATCGGGACATTCCGGCGCAGCATGTGGCAGAACTGCCCCAGGCCGATCGAGGCGGTGTCGCCGTCGCCGGTCACGGTCAGCCCCAGCAGGTTGTGGTTTGCCAGGATCGCTCCCGTGCCGATGGCCGGAGCCCGCCCGTGGACCGAGTTGAAGCCGTGCGCCGAGGCCAGAAAGTAGGCGGGCGATTTCGAAGAGCACCCGATGCCGTAGAACCTGGCGACGCTCCACGGCGGCACGCGCAGTTCATAGAAGCACTCGACAATCCGCTCCGAGATGGCGTTGTGGCCGCATCCGGCGCATAGCGTCGTGCGTGCTCCTTTGTAGTTGAGAACCTCCAGGCCAATTCGATTCACCTTCTTAGGCGGAGGCGTGACGGTGGTGCTCATAAGCCCTCCTGGCGAACGATTTCCTCGGTTACGGTGCGGGCGTCCAGCGGCAAGCCGCCGTAGTAGCGGACGCTCAGGAGCTTGCCGATTTCGCCGGGGTCCAACTCCATGCGCATCAAGGCCAGCATCTGCCCGTCGCGGTTCTGCTCCACTACATAGATGCGCGCGTGGTGCTCGATGAAATGCCGGAGGTGTTCGGTGAACGGGTAGGCTTTCAAGCGCAGATAACCCGTCTCCAAACCGAATTCGGCGCGCAACTGATCGCGGCTTTCCTCGACCGCGTGGCGCGAAGTGCCGAAGCAGACGATCCCGATCGAGGCGTTTTCGTTGAGTTCAACTTGGGGAGGCGGGACGTGGCCGCGGATCGTCTCGAACTTCCTGGCCAGACGGTCCACGTTGTGGATGTAGTCCTCGGGGCGTTCGCTGTACTTGGCGCTCTCGGTGTGCCCGCTGCCGCGGGTGAAGAAGCCCGCGGCTGGGTGATTGGTGCCCGGCAGCGTGCGGTAACCGACGCCGT
>VFSW01009551.1_pt1 | contig 13838 bp, 12 predicted proteins | sample 5358111 | NCBI WGS metagenome assembly VFSW01 (sample SAMN11554181, study PRJNA540505) | mine drainage metagenome | isolation source: sediment from site ElyBrook_90M | place: USA: Ely Copper Mine, Vershire, VT | collected 2017
AGGACGTAGCTCGGTTCCAGCGTCGCCGAGGTGCAGGCCGAGCCGCTGCTGACCGCGATGTCGTTGATGCCCATCAGCAGGCTCTCTCCCTCGACGTAGACGAAGCTCATATTGAGGTTGCCGGGAAGGTGGTGCTCCATGTTGCCGTTGACGTGGACGTAGTCGAGCGCGCCCTCGAACTTCGCGCGGAGGTGGTCGCGGAGTTCCCGCTCGCGCTCGCCTTCGGCGGCCATCTCATTGCTACAGATCTGACAGGCCGCGCCGAGGCCGACGATTCCCGGCACGTTGAGCGTTCCGCTGCGCATCCCTCGCTCGTGGCCGCCGCCGTTGATCTGCTCGGTGATCTGCACCCGCGGGTTGCGTCGGCGAACATACAGCGCGCCCACTCCCTTCGGCCCGTAGAGTTTGTGCGCGGAGATGCTGAGGACGTCGATGTTGTCGGCCTGCACGTCGACCGGGATCTTGCCCACGGCCTGCACCGCGTCGGTGTGGAAGAGGACGCCCTTCTCGTGGCAGAGCTTGCCGATCTCGCGGATGGGCTGCACAACGCCAATTTCGTTGTTGGCGTACATGATCGAGACCAGAATTGTCTTCTCGGGGCCTTCGGTGACGATGGCCCGCTTCAGGTCGTCGAGGTCGATCAGACCGTCTGCCATCACGGGCAAATAGGTGACGCGGAACCCCTGTTTCTCCAGCTTCTTGCAGGTATCGAGGATGGCCTTGTGCTCGGTCACCTGGGTGATGATGTGGTTGCCGCGCTCGCGGTACATCTCGGCGATGCCCTTGAGGGCGAGGTTGTCGGACTCGGTCGCTCCGGAGGTGAAGATGATCTCCTTGGCGCTGGCGCCAATCAGCTTGGCAACCTGCTCCCGGGCGGTCTCGACCGCCTTCTCGGCCTCCCAGCCGAACTGGTGGTTGCGGCTGGCTGCGTTGCCGAACTTGCCGGTGAAGTAGGGCATCATGGCCTCCAGCACACGCGGGTCCAGCGGCGTCGTCGCGTGGTTGTCCATGTACAGCGGAAGATGCACGCCCTCCGGCAGAGGGGTTGCGGAGTGGGTGACGACCACTCCGATGCTGTTCATGCCGCTGACCGCGCCGTTGTGGCTGGTTCCATTCTCAATGCTCATCGTCTTGCTCCTCTGTCTTTCAAATCTCTCTTCCGGTACCGGAAGGTCTGCCGCTCGCCTCTATGCTGGCAGAGTGACCAGTCCGCCGCCCACCGCTACGCCCTGGCTGCGGTTCGTTCCCTCTGCGAGGTCGCTGATGCGGATGTTGCTGAGCAACTCTTTAATCGAGTCGTTCACCTTGCGTAACGGCTCTTTGATGGTGCAATGGCCTGCCAGGTCACACGATCCGTGGATCGTGATGCAACTGGTGATGAACAGCGGTCCGTCGATAGCGCGAATCACCTCGAACGCGGAGATCTCCGTGGCAGGCCGCGCCAGCGCGTAGCCTCCGTTGGTTCCGGCGTGGGAGACCAGCAGTCCGGCCCGCGCCAACGTCTGTAGAATCTTGGCCAGCAGCGGCGGAGGAATGTGGTACGCCTGCGCGATGTCCTTGGCGCTCTGTGCCTCCGCGCCCGAGGAGCCGCGCGGTTGTTCGGCCAGATACTTCAGCGCCATCAATCCGTAGTCCGCTTTTTTGGTCAGACGAAGCATTGAATCCCCTCTCGCCAGATTCTGCAATACAGGCCGGAACGGAGATATATTGTCTACCCAAACCAATCCGACCGTATTAGTCGTATTTAGTGTACGGCGGGACGGGCCGCGATGCAAGTCCTTCTCCCTTTCAGAATCCAGAGCAGGTCTCGCAGGCGCAGCATACCACCGTTTGAAATTCACGATTGACAAGAAGTTTGGGCAAAGGCAGAATTTTTATCAGCCCAGGGCAAACTCTTTTATCAGCCCAGGCTCCTTCCCTTATGCCGACATCGTGCAAACATCCCAAGGTCCGCGTCGTCGCCCGCGAGGAGGACGCAGAGTTTGTCGAGTGTCAGGTGTGCGGCGAGGTCTTCGATTCCTCGGAGTTCATCGACATTCTGGACGAGGTCAACGCAGAGGATTCGCTCCCCGACGGCGAGGCCCCCGGCGACGCAGCCTGATCCGGCGTACTGACTCGGCGCACTACGATCCAGGCATACTGCGCCGCGGAGATGGGTGCCAGCCAGGCGATCGAGCGCAGCAGTCCCATGCGCAGCAGCCCCGCGTCCACCGACGGCCATACCTGCTCGACCAGCACCACGGTCAGGCCGAAGATCTGCACCAGCGTGTTGAATTTTCCCAGCAGACTGGGGCGGAAGTCGCGCAGCGTTCCGGTGGCGAACAGCAGAGTTGCGATCAGCAGGATTCCCAGGTCGCGGCTGAAGACCAGCACCGTGACATAGCGCGGTACCAGGCCCATGTGCGTCAGCACGACGAAGAGCGTGCTCAGCAGCAGCTTGTCGGCGATGGGGTCCAGATACAGCCCCAGTCGCGTGTACTGCTTGGTCAGGCGCGCCGCCAGCCCATCCAGGCCGTCGCTGAAGCCAGCCAGCACGAACAACCCAAACGCCAGACCGTGACGCCCGTCCAGCACCGCGAGAACCAGAAACGGGATGATGAACAGACGCAGCAGCGTAAGCAGGTTGGGAGCGGCGCGGAACTGACGCAGAAAGTCCATCGTTGAGGGGCTAGCCCATCGTAGAGCATTTTCATCGTTACCGGGGTGCTGAGAGGCCATGCAATACAATTTTCTTTGCAAGAAAATCTCCCACCCCGCTTTTGCCCTGCCTGTTCCGTTGGGGAAGATGTCTTGCCTCTGTCCGCGTCGGAGGGGGCAGTGGTTGCCTGTAGAGGAAGAAGCCGCAGGCGTGCTTGCCACGACCGGAATGGTCGCATATACTAAGGAAGCGAAGTTCAAAAGGAGAGTGCTTATGGCCACTGCAACTGTTACCCCCACCCCGGAAGTAGTTGAAGCAGCCCCCAAGTCGCAGCCTCCGGTCACGCTGACGCCAGCGGCCATCGCCAAGGTGCGCGAGATCATGGCCACGCAGGATCCGATCCCGGCTGGACTGCGCATCGGCGTCGTCGGTGGCGGATGCTCCGGCTTCCAGTACTCCATGTCGTTCGAGAACCAGAGCGGCATGATGGACAAGGTCTTGCGGTTTGAAGACCTGAAGGTCTTTGTGGACGCGACCTCGTCGATGTACCTGAACAACTGCGTGGTGGACTATGTGGAGACGCTCGAGGCCGCTGGGTTCAAGTTCGAGAACGCCGCAGTGAAGAGTACCTGCGGATGCGGGTCTTCTTTCAGCGTCTAGGCCGACTGAGTCTTCAACAGAAGAGGCACCCTCCATTGGATGGTGCCTCTTCTGTTGGGCTGCACGTTCTCAGTCTCTTCAGTGGATCCTGTAGGTGAGGCCGAAGGAGAGGATGGGGTAGAACTTCAAGTCGTAGAGGTCGTTCTGTAGCTTGGTCTGCTCGTTCTGAACGTCGGTCTGGTTGACGGGGCCGCATTCGATTTCTGGGGAGTTGGCTGCGGGACAGCCATTGCCGGAGAAGGCAAGGGCCACCGTGGGCGCGGAGAAGTACTGCACGCCCGCCTCCATCTCAAAACGGAAGTGGCCCTTCTTGGGGAGCATGTTGCCGAAGCCGAGGGTGGTGCGCGGAACGACTTTGTTGCCGCCGAAGGTAAAGGCCCCGTTGCCGCTCAAGGGATTTCCGCCAACGTTGGGATCGCTGTAGTAGGTAACGCTTCCGAGAGTGACGCTCTTGCCGGGGGGCACCGCGAGGTTGGCGGTGAGGCCAGTGTCGTTATAGAGGGTCATGCCGCCGCTGAGCCGGAAGACGCCGTGGAACGGGAACCAGTCGACCATGGCGGCGGCGTTCTGGAACTTGATGGTGCCATTGATATTGAGATTGCCGGATGTGGTGATGGTGCTGGGAGTGTAGGAGAGGAAGGAGCCTTCGCCGCGCAGGTTGAGGTGCCGAGGCAGCAGCGGCGTTGCCACCTCGAAGCCGATGCCGCCGAGGCCGAAGTTGACGCCGATGCCGACGCCGGAGAAGGGAAGCGATCGGCCGCTGCTGGGGGCTGGCGCGGCGACTGCGGTCGTGGACTGTGCGCCGGCGGCCAGCTCTGCGTGAGCATCAGGAACGTTGGAGCTGGAAAAGACGGTGGGGGACTCAGACTCTGCGTACAAGGTCGGTGAGGCGGCTGGGGTCTGCGCGAAGAGGGCGATCGGCAAGAGGACGAATGCTGCGTGGATCGAAAGGGAGCGAAGGTTCATGAAGTCCTTTCAGTGGCGCGGGGCCGGAGTGCGTGGGATCTCCATCCCTTATCGGTCGGATGTCTACGGAGGGATACGCAGTCCTGGAAAAAACTGGAGAATGCGAAGATCGTAACAAAGATTTGTCGATTTGGCACGAAGATACGAAAATCCCGTCGAAGCTCGACCGGCGCTCACTTCCCGCCCGTCTGCGCCGCGGACGCATCCAGCGCGGGCGGAGCGTAGTAGGGCAGCTTCTGCTGCTCTTCCGTCGCGCGCTTCACCCCGATGTCGTCGAACAGGAGGCTGGGCACGATGGTCGTTTCGGGTACGGGGCTGATCGCGCTGGACACATACTCGTCGTCGCCCGCGGCCACGATGTCGGAGCGAAGACTGCGGTTGTCCAGCTCATCGAAGACCGCGCCGCGCACCAGCTCGCGGCTTCCGTCGGGATGCACCCGGTAGAGCAGCCGCGGCGCCAGATTTCCGCCGAGCGTCTCCACCGCGTACACATCGCGGCCCTGCTCCTTGGCCATCGCCAGCAGCCGCGCGTTCATCGCCGTCGCGCTCAACGGCGCATTGGACTTGAAGATCATCACGCCTGCGCGCGAGCCTGCAGCCTGACCCAATGCCGCGCGTCCGTGTCCGTTGGATGCAGGAAAGTCGCGCACCGGAGTGCGACCGATCAGATAGTTCTCCAGCTTGCCGTCTACCGCAACATCGACCGCCTGCGCCGGCACGCCCTCGTCGTCCACCGTGTATGCGCCGAGCAAGGTGCGCCCCGCAAAGCTCGTCATCAGCGGGTCGTCCGTCGCACTCAGAAAATCGGGCAGGACGCGCGCATGAAAGCTCGACGTATAGATGCCCTGAGTGCGCGCGGTCGTTCCCATCGCAGGCCGGTCCGCCTCCACGTTGGGGACGAAGAGACGGTTCATCACGTCCGCCGCCGCGTCGCCGCTGAACAGCACTGGCCCGTGGTAGTCCTCGGCGGAGACGACCGGCGCCTCGCGCAGCGCCTCCAGGCTCTTCAGATCGTCGATCGCGCGTCGGCGAAACTCCGGGCCGGTCTCCAACTCCTTTGCGGTCGCCGCCGTCGTCCCGTTGTTGCGGGCCAGTTGCATTCCGTCGGGGGCCTGCCCGCCCACCTTGATGCTGGCGCTGTAGCCCGTGTACCCTCGACGCACAACCGTCCCTTCGCTGTTGACCAGGTACCGGTTCACCGCCAGAGCGTTCAGGTCGGCGGACGAATACTGCACATTCGCGGCATTCGCGCGCACCTCCGGCGCGCTGGCGTACAGGCCGCTCGCCTCCACAATGCGCCGCTTCCACTCCGCGCGGTCGATCTCCAGCGCAACCAGCGGGCCGATCTGCGTGACCGCCGCGGCCTGCGCAAAATCCTTCTCCGTCGGTGGAGTCTCGAAGCGCTTCAACGCGGCCTGTTTGGTCGAATACGCGCGCAGAGCATTCTTGTACGCCTCATCCGTCGCGATCCAAAGGCTGGTGCGGATTGCCGTGGGATTGTCGTCCGTCGTCGCCAGCGCCACCGAGCCTTCTCCCCGGTTGCTGCTCGAGTCCGTCGCATAGCTGCCGATGCGCAGCGTCACCCGCACAATCCGCTGGTGGCCCGCCTCCTCGCCCACCAACGCGCCAAAGTTGGCTACCGCGCCATAGCTGGCAATATCGTCCAGGCGGTACTCGATAAAATAGGGCCGCTGCATTCCCGGCAACACCAACTCAGCCTGCTCGCGCTTCAACTCTGCCTGCATCGCGCGCAGAATCGGATCGTTCTTCGCGGAGACCTGCGGCTTCTGCGAATAGGTAACAAAAGTTGTGCCAAATAGGACACAGCAGGAGAAAACACCAGTAAAACCCCGTTTAATATGTAACTTATTGAGGAGCATATTCATCAGTTTGCTCCTTTTTCTGGTCCCGGTTCGGTTGCAGCGCCACCCGGCGGCGGCAGAATCGGCGGGCGCGCCGTGCCCTGCGCCTGTCGTTGCGTCTCAATCTGGCTCACCAGCATCGACGGCGCTACCGCACTGACCGGAATGCTGCCCGACTCCGCGCCGCAGATGCCGTTGAAGACCTCCTGCCTGTCGCCAGTCGCCACAATGCTGTTCAGCGCCGTCTGCGGCGTTCCCACAATGCTGACCCCGCGCACCAGTTCGTCCGGCCGTCCATCGACGTAGACCCGGTAGACCACCAGCGGAATCACCTGAAAGGCCTGCGGGGAACTCCGCGTCGTCACCGCGAAGCCGGACGAGATGTCCTCGAAATAGAGTCCGTATGTCTTGCCCTGCTTCTTCGCCTCCGCGATCAGCATCGCCCGCAGCTCGCTCTCCGACACCGACTTCGACGAGGTCACAATCAGATTGCCCTGCCGTCCTGTCGGCATGTGGCCGGACTCGTCGCGGCCATGACCGTTGCTATGGGAGATGCCGGCGATCGGCTCGCGAGACATCAGGAACGTCTCCAGAACGCCATCGCGCACCAGCTCCACCCGCCGCGCCGCCTGGCCCTCATCGTCGAAGTCGTAGTGCCCGCTCAGGGTTGTGCCCTGAAAGCTCGCCAGCGTCGGATCGTCGGCCACGCTCAGGAACGACGGCAGGATCGGCTTGCCCAGCATCTTGGTGAAGGTCTCGCCCTCCTCGTCGCCGCGCTGCCGCTGGCCCTCCAGTCGGTGCCCCAGAACCTCGTGGAAGAAGACCGCCGCGGCGCGTCCGCTCAGGATCGCAGGCCCACTGAACGGCTGCGTCACCGGAGCCACGCGCAGAGCCTCCAGGTTCTTCGCCATTGCCACCGTCTTCTCCGCCACCGTCTTCGGGTCGGGCAACTGGTCGGCGGAGTTGGCCTCGAAGGTCTCCTCCCGGAACAGGTTCATGCCGTCGGCGGCACGCGTCCGCGCCACGATCACCAGCCGCGCCATCTGGCTGGGCGTGTCCACCCGCGCCCCCTCCGACGAGACGAAGGTGTCGGTCTCATTCGTCGCCTCAAGCTCCACCTGGTCGGCAAAGATATCCGGATACTGCGCAAACAGGCTGGAGGTCGCGCGCAGCCGCCGCTCCCATGCCGCGCGGTCGATCACCAGCGCGGGCGCGGGCGGCAACAGGTCCGTCTGCGGCTTCTCCACGCTGAAGTCCGCCGAGCCGTCCTCTTCTTTTGCGCGGACCTGCTGCTCGGTCTTCACCTTTAGATAGCCGTCCAGCGCACGCGCATAGCCGCGATTGGTCGCGTACCACAGCGAGCGCGCAATGGCGTCGCGGTCGTCCGCCAGCGGAAGCGGCAACGAGGTCAATGCACTGGCGCGGTGGTCTCCGTGCGTGTTGTCCTCCGCCGGACTGCCCAGCCGCACCTGCACGTCCACCGAACGCGCCCGCCCCGCATTCGAGCTGGTGATCGCGCCGTACTCCGCCGCGATCGTCACCGAGCTTGCATCGTCCACCGCGTAGCTCAGGAAGTAGGGCTTCGGCTGCTGCGCTGCGTCGGCCCCGTCGGTCCCCAGCGAAGCCATCGCCCGCTTCAGCTCCGCATCCAGAGCGTGTACCAGGACCGTATCGCCCGCGTCCGGCTTTGTCCGCGCAGCGGAGCTTGCAGCGGCAACGCTGGACGCCGCCAGCGCTTTCCCCTGCCCATCCAGCGCGCCGACCATCAGCAGCGCCGCCACAAACGCAGCAGTTGGAGTTGCAATGCGGTTGATGCTGCGAAGGGAGCAGTTGCGGAGAGTGGTCGTGTGCTGTGCCATTGGCCTCGTGTTCGCCTGCAAGGATTGGTCGGTCCGTCTATCGAAACACTATACGGATGTTACATCTTCCGTCCGCACCCCCGCACACAGGGACTTCTCTCGCTGTCTCACTCCAGGGGTTCACTCCAGGGTGTCCGGTTCAGGAGTAGAGGTCGGTAGAGGAGAATAGCCATCTGCCGTTTCGGCATCGAACCCGTACACTAGCCGAAGGGGGAACTCATCGATGGCACGCGAACTGGATTGGACAGACACGGAAGAGATCGGCATTCAACTGCAAGAGACCTTCCCCGACACCGACCCCTACTCGGTGCGCTTCACCGATCTGCACAAGTGGGTGGTGCAGTTGCCGAACTTTGTCGGCGACCCCGCCAAGTCGAACGAGGGCATCCTCGAAGCCATCCAGACCGCATGGCACGAGGAGTACGAAGACGCCAGGGACGCATAGCGGCGTGCGGGTTCAGTCGAAGAGGTCGGCGTGCGTTCCTGTACGCTCGAAACGAACCACATCCTCTTGGACGCAGTAGATGAGCAGCCAGTCCGGCTCGATGTGCGCATCGCGGTAGCTTGACCAGTCATTTCTCAATGGATGGTCTTTATACCGAGGCGGCAAAGGCTCGTCTGCGATGAGCATGGACAAGAGTTCCTTCAGCTTGGACATGTTCTTGCCGCGCTTCTGGGCAAGTTTCACATCGCGGTGAAATCGGGTGGAATATTCGGGAACGCGCATCAGATGCCGAGTTTGTCAAACAGGTCCGCGGCATCCCTGGCGCGATGAACTTCTTCCCCCCGTGCGCTCTTGCGCAGCGCCTCCTGCGTTGATTTGTTGGGGGTGAGATCGAAGGGCAGAGCGCGTTCGTGCGCGACACGAGTGAGCACAATGCGCATGACATCGGAGACGGTAAGCCCCATGGGTTCGAGGACTGCAGTTGCCCGTTCCTTCACCTCGGACTTGATCCTCGTACGAACTACAGCGTTTTCGGCCATGGTTGTATTGTAGCCCAGATGGGCTACTTGTGTTATTTGCGGCGGAGGATTTGGGCGGGAAGTTTTGAGCCAGTGGCGAAGAGTGTGGCCGCGGCGGCAACGGCCCAGGCGATGGATGCCGCGACGATGGTGAGCATGTCCTTCGCGTGGGTGGAGACGGGCGGCAGGAAGTGCGTGGCGGCGGCCGCGGCGGCGTAGCCAAGCAGCGCGGCGGCAAGCGCGCGACCTAGCTCGCCAAACTCCAGGTCGGCCAGCGAGACCAGCCGCTTGCGATGCAACAGTACCGCCAGCGCGGCGGTCTGCACCAAGATGCCGATGTCGGAGGCGATGGCCAGGCCGCTCAGGCCGCGGGCATGGAAGAGCGCATAGTACATGGGGACGGAGAGCACGGTGATGAGCGTGCCGGTGATGGCGGGCGTGATCGTGTCGCTGGCGGCATAGAAGGCGCGCGCGTAGATGCCCTGCACCGCCCAGATGGCGAGCGTGACGGCGAGGATGGCGAAGAGCTGTGTGGTGGTTGCGGCGTCTGCGCGGTGGAAGCGGCCACCGCGGAAGAGGTCCATCAGCCACGGCGCCAGCGCGATCATCCAGGCCGAGACGATCATGCCGACGGCGGCAAGGCGCGAGACCGAGCGGGCGACCGAGGCGGAAAAGTCTTGCGCGCGCTTCTGCTGGAAGAGCGACGCGAAGAAGGGCAGCGAGGCCGCCCCGGCGGCGGGCCCGATGACGTTGAAGGGAGCGTTGAAGAGGATTTTGGCGTTGGAGATGAGGGTGATGCCGCCCTCGTGCAGCGAAGCGTAGTACTTGAGGAATATGCCGTCGAACATGACCAGCGAGACGCCGATCATCAGCGGCAGGGAGAGCCGGAACCACTCCAGAAATGCGGGGTGGCGGAAGCCGACGATGGGGCGATAGCGCAGTCCGCTGTGGAAGGCCCCGAACGTGTTGAGCACGCCATAGCCCACAAACATTCCCGCAAAGACGCCGTATGCCAGCGAACTGACGCCAAGCCGTCTGTGCAACAAGAGCGCACCGAGAATGATTCCCGGGTTGTAGAGCAGCGAGGCGAAGGCCTGATAGATGAAGATCTTGCGCACCTGTAGGCGCGATCCCATCACGCTGCCGAGAAAAAAGAACAACTGCGCGGGCAGGATGATGCGCGTCATCTGTACGCAAAGAGCGGTGCGCAGCGGGTCGTGGCGAAAGCCCTTGTTGGCCAGCCAGACGTACTGCGGCGCAAAGATCTCCGCCAGCAGCACGCCCCCGCCGAGGACCACAAGCATGGTCGTGAGAATGACGGAGAGCGCGCGGTCGCCGCCCTCGTCGTCGCCTGCCTCGCGATAGCGGTTGAGGATGGTGATGAGCGAGATGGATGCGGCGCCGCCGATGAGGAAGTAGGCGAGCAGGTCGGGGAGCGTGAATGCGGCCTGGTACGCGTCCTGCTCGGGGCCTGCTCCCCAGATCTGGTTGATGACCTTGGTGCGGACCAGGCCAAGCAGGCCGGAGCCGATGGCGCTCAGCATCAGCAGCAGGGCCGCGGAGCCTGCGGTGTGCGTGCTGGCGCCGCGCGGGGAGGAGTTCGAGGCAGGGACTGGCAGCGACTCAGGGGTCAAGCTAGCGCCCATCGCCGTCGGAGTCGGGCTGAAGATCGAAGAGGAGTCCGCCGGGAGGAGTGCGGGCTGCGCCGCGCGCCCGAGGAGATGCGGCTGGTGCGGTCGGCTCGCGCAAGGAGGCGCGGCTGCGGCTCCCTGTAGCGGTCTGGCCGCCGTTGGCGGGCTGGGGCTGGATCTTCCGTGCGGTCTTGCGCGCGACCGCAGTCTCGCCGATGGGAGGGGCGAGCAGGGCGGCAATGGCCTCCAACTCGCGGCGCAGACTGCGCAACTGTTTTGCCTCGGACTTCGGAACTGGAGTGCTGTCGCCAAGCAGAGAGAGATGCGGCCCCTTCTGACGGAACTCAGACTTCAGCACCGCACGCGCCCCGGGGATGGTATATCCCTCGTCGTAGAGGAGGCATTTGACGCGCAACGCCATCTCAACGTCGCGACGGCGGTAGAGGCGCTGGCCAGTGCCGCCCTTGTTGGGCTTCAACTGCGGGAACTCGCTCTCCCAGAAGCGCAGAACGTAGGCGGGAACCTCGCAGAGACGGGCCACCTCACCGATACGGAAGTAGAGCTTGTCGGGAATCTCGGACGCCGAACCGCTGGAGCCTTGCGCATGGGTATTTCCGCGGATTGGTTGGCTGTGTCCCATTCTCCAGACCCGGACCTTTCCTTGAAATCGAGACCTGAAAATACTAAACCTGAAACTCCCGCTTTGAAATTCCGATTTTGGAATTCTGTCGTTCTCTCCCAAAGCAGGGCGTTGCAAGCCAGTGCGCAAACTAGAAGGGATTCAGCCTGGACAGACCTTTCTTCTTCTTGTGCTTGTTGGAGGACTCATCGTTTTTGTCGAAGGCTGGCTTGGGCGTCTTGCCGTCGATGGGGGCAATCTGCGCGGGCGGCTGCGATCCGGGAGTGACTTCGTTGATGGCGTCTGGAGCGGGAGCGGCCTTCTCAACCGGAGGCAGAGGCACCGCGTTGGCAGTCGCGGCTGGCTTCAACTCCTCGCTATAGTCGTTCGGTTGGGTGGAGTCGCTGGCGGGCGCGGATGCAGCGGGCGCAGAGCCGGGAAATGCAGGTGGCGACGCAGACGCGGGCGCGGGCGCTGGAGAATCCGAGGAGGGCTGGACGATCTGGATTCCCATCGAACCGCCGCTGGAGGTGGCTGCCGATGATGCTTCCGGTACGCTGGTGACCACAGCGGAAGCGCCAACGCCTGCATCGGCATTCGCGGTCGGTACGTCCTGAAATGCGAGCGGCGCGGCGGCGGTTGCGGCAGGCTCCCCTGAAGCGGCTGGGGCGCTGGTCGACTGCGGCAACTTCGCAGACCGCGCTGCGTAGGCCGCCGGGTTCATCGAGGTGTTGAAGTCGATGATGGCCTGCCGCGTGATGGTAGGCGCAAGGGTGGGCTTGGCGTCATCCAGCGGCGGCTCGCCAATGGTGGCGGCGGGAATCGTGTCTGCCTTATGCAGTACGAAGAACTCCACCCGGTTGCTGAGGGTGTACTGTCCGCGGCTGTTCTCCAGCGCAGCGCTAGCCGCAGCCTGCTCCGGCGTGGGCGTCGGGATGGGCAGGCCCATTGCAGCGAGCCGGTCGCGGGCGTCCTCCGCGTGCGGCGCGGCGGAGTGATCGAGTACGATCTTGCGGTAGGCGGCGGCAGCTTCGTCGTCGTAGATCTTTTCCAGCCGCGCTTTGCCCGCCTCAGGCAGCTTGAGGGAGCGCACAAAGCGCGCCTCGACCTCATACGCATCGCCCAGGCTCAGCAGCACGTCGTCCATGTGGCTGTAGAGCGGGTAGGTATCGACAACGGTCTGGTAGCGCGCAATCGTCGCCGGCCAGTTCAGATGGGTTGCATAGAAGGCCGCAATCTCGGCCTCGCGTGAGGCCAGCGCCTCCTGCACCTCGCGCAGACGCTGTTTGGCCTGGGGCACCAGAGGGGAATCGGGGAACTGCTGCAACATCAGGCGGTACTCTTCCTCGGCGTGGGTGGTATTGGTGTAGTCGCGGTCGGGCTTGTCCATCTGGCGGAAGTAGATGTCGCCGACGCGCATCTGGGCCTCGGCGGCCTCGGGCGCGTTGGGAAAGAAGGTGATGAAGTCCTTGTACTCCTGCTCGGCCTGGGTGAGGGCAGCGGTGCCGCCCTCCTTGAACCAGCTATCGGCAACGCCCAGCTTGGCTCGCATCATGTACTGCGAGTCGGGATAGGTGTTCAGCAGGGTCTGGAGGTCGAGTCGGGCAACGTCGTACCGTCCGTGCTTCACGGCGTCCTCGGCCTTGTCGTATAGCTCCTTGTCGGGCAGCTTCGCGTCCTGTCCCGCGATCGTGCCGATCTTCTTGGCCTTCTTGTCCGCTGTCTTGGTGTCCTTGGACTGGACGACTTTTTCGTCTTTCTGCCTGCGTACCTTGGCAGCCTTCCGCGTGCTGAGGGAGATGTCCGGCTTCGCCTGTGCGGCGGCTGGCGTCGATTCAGTCTGGGCAGCGGCATCCGGCACTGATGCCGCAGTCTGCGCCCGCGCGCCTACGCCCGCCGCCAGAAGAGCAGCCAGAACGGACCCGGTGGCGAGCACAACACGTGCGTCTGGAAAGAAGCAACGGGCCTTGCTGCTGGAAACCTGAATGCTGCTGGAGGAGGTACTTTGCGTCATGCTTGGAACTCCATCTGCCTGGTGCTGCAACGTTCTGGCGGGCACGCACTCGGCGGTGTGCGGTCTGGATTCTATTTTAGAGCAGATTCGCGGCAACGGGGGTCTGTCGGCGTATCTCTAGCCCTGCGAGGACGCGGCGCGGGCGATGCGCAACAGCTCGGCTGCGTTCCGCTCGGTACGTCCTTTTTCGAAGACGGCCGAGCCTGCGACAAGCAGTTCCGCTCCTGCCCGGACTACAGAGGCAACCGTATCGGAAGCGACACCGCCATCCACCTCGATGCGGAAGTGGAGGCCCATCTCTTCGCGCAGCGCTGCAAGGTGCGCGATCTTGTCCACCGCGAGCGGCAGGAACTGCTGCCCGCCGAAGCCCGGATTCACGCTCATCACCAGAACGTAATGCACCATGGGCAGCACTTCGATCAGCGTCTCGACCGGCGTGGCCGGATTGAGAACGACGCCCGGCAGAGCGCCATACAGAGCGATCTGCTGGAGCGTGCGATGCAGGTGCCGACAGGCCTCCTGCTGCACGGAGATCATATTCGCGCCAGCCTCGGCAAAGGCCGGGATGAACGCGTCGGGGTCCTCGATCATCAGGTGGCAGTCGAGGGGGAGTTTGGTGATGGGAC
>VFSW01009552.1_pt1 | contig 13838 bp, 10 predicted proteins | sample 5358111 | NCBI WGS metagenome assembly VFSW01 (sample SAMN11554181, study PRJNA540505) | mine drainage metagenome | isolation source: sediment from site ElyBrook_90M | place: USA: Ely Copper Mine, Vershire, VT | collected 2017
CGGTGCCACATCGACGTGTCGCCGAGCAATTACTTCACAGCATGTCCTGCGATGGATCATGTGGAACCGCTATGCACGCCGCATCGGGTCCTCTTGGCGACTTGACGAGACGTACCTCTTTATTCGGGGCAAATGGTATTACCTGTATCGTGCACTGGATAAACAGGGAAAGACCGCGGACTTTCTGCTGCGGCCGGATCGAGGCATTGTGGCGGCGCGGGCGTTCTTCAGGAAGGCCCTCGCTACAAATCCAACAAGGCGGCCGCGCAAGGTGACCCTGGACGGCCATGTGTTGAGCCATTGCGAGCTACGGCTCTTACGGCGAGAGAACCCGAAGTGGAAGTACGTCGAAGTCCGCAGAAGCAACTATTTGAACAACATCGTGGAGCACGACCACCGAGCCATAAAGCGGCGTTGCGCGTCGACGACTGGCTTCAAGTCATTCGCCAATACATCGATCAGGATCTCTGGCATTGAATTGGCTCATCGAATCCACAAGCGACAGTTCTCCTTTGGATCCGGTCGCCGTAGCCGCCACGATTCCCTCAAGCAGCAATGGGCGCAAGCGCTAGCGTGATGTTTCCCGAATCGAAAGTGCAGAAACGTCTGGTTTTGGATCCGCAGGTGCATCAGAACCGTGTCAAACGCCGATCATTTGATCCGGCAATTCGCCACACACACGTGGCGGAAAGCACTGCACGCAATTTTACGAATTCGCACCCCACAGGCATGCACCGTGGCACGCGGCACTTGATCGTTGATCGCGAGACGAAATATTCCGTTGAATTTCGGACATTTCTCGCCCACGTCGGCGTACACGTGACTCGGCTGCCGCCGCAGTCACCGAGTTTGGATGCATTCGCGAAACGGTTCGTCAGATCCATAAAGAGCGAGTGCCTTTCGAAACTGATACCGAATACCGATAGGTGTGCCGATGCTCCGCCGCGCGGTACACGAGTACATGGAACATTATCACCGCGAGCGACACCATCAAGGCCTTGGCAATCGGTTAATCGCACCGCGCCTCTTTTCACCGTCAAAGTCCGTGCGAATTGATCGTCGACCGCGCTTGAGCGGAATACTAAACTTCTACGAACGAGCGGCGAATTGAACGTGTCGGAGTTGTTGAACAGAACGTGCTGCTTTTTGGGTCCGCAAGTGCACCAGAACCCGCTGAAGAACAATACCCTACGCCCAATGAATGGATTCGCGAATTTCTAGTGTAGAGCACCTGTCTAGTAGTAATCTGTTAGACGGCGGCCCGCCGCGACGAAGCGCAGCCGACGAAACGCTGGGCGCAAGGTTCCAAGCTCGTGCCGATTGAAGGATATCGACAGGCCTCAAGATGGGCGCAGCGTGATACATCGCAGCATGGAGGTAAAGGTTTTTGGGGCGTCGAGCGCATTGACGGCCGCGTTGCGGAAGTCGCTATCGAGGGCGCGGGTGGTGTGTCCAGGGTCTGCCGACGAGAGGGTCTATTGCGGTGACTAAGGGTGGTGCAGTAACGGGCACGGAGGTCCTGTCTTACAAGTTTTTTGCGCCAACGCCCAACCCTGGTGCGATTAGGCGCGAAGGAATCCTCCGCAGGGTTTCCCAGCACCCGTCTGCGAGTGTCACGGTCATCCAAGGTCCGGCGGGTCACGGCAAATCGACTGCCCTGCAACAATTGCAAGCTGTAGCGGAAGCCGATGGATACCTGACCGGGTGGTATACGTTCGACGACGGCGATAACGACCCGCGACGATTCTTCATTCACTTGCACGCACTGATTTCGGCGCTCCACCAGCATGCGGGGGAAGAAGCGGATATTGTCGAGCCGACGCGTGACGTCAGCAACTTTTACTATTCCGACTGGACAATCGATCGCCTGCTTAAGATCGGCAGAAGAGTCGCGTTCTTCCTCGACGAATTTCAGACCGTTAACGATAAAACCGTTCTCACGTTCTTCAAACATCTGTTTGCACGCGCACCTGACGGTCTGAAGATTTTCGTCGGCTCGCGATCGCTTCCGGACGTAGGTCTGGCGAGGCTCGTCGTTAACAATCGCGCAGTGATCTTGGGAGGCGACGAGCTGCGGTTTACGCCGCAGGAAGTCGAGGAGTTCTTTGCGACGTCGGGCGACTTAGACATCGATCTCGACGAGATAGATGCGATTTACCACCGGACCGAGGGTTGGCCTGCAGCGCTACAGCTTTTCCGACTGACGCTCAGCAGCCCCTCTGTGCGTAAGTCGCTTGGCGATGCTAACGCTCGTGCACCGCGCGAGCTGGCCGAGTATCTCGCCGAGAACGTGCTGAAGCTTCAGCCACCCCGACTGCAGAAGTTTTTACTACGCACATCGATCCTCAGGCGCCTGAGCGGTCCCTTGTGCGATGCGGTGCTGGGCTGTACTGACGCGACCGACATATTGCGGCAGCTTGAGCGATCTGGTCTATTCCTGCGCTGCGTTGACCCGCAGGCGGGTTGGTTCAAATACCATAGCCTCTTTTCATCCATCCTGATCGAGCAATTCCAGCTGCAATCCCCGGACAGCGCCGTCGAAGTCCATCGACGCGCGGCCCACTGGTTCATGGAGCAGCGGCTTTTCGAGGACGCGGTGCATCACGCGGTGAGCTGCGGGGAACATGCGCTAGCGGCGGATGCCCTCAACCCGTGGGCCTCCCATCTGGTCGCAGGCGCGTACCTGCGAACGGTGGAGTATTGGAGTGGGCGAGTGCCGCCAGAGGAAATAGCGGCGCGCCCGGACCTCGCAATTAAATGCTTGTATGCCCTTGCCTTCCTGCGACGACGGCAGCAGGCCAAGCCTCTACTCGAACTCCTTGCTCGACTCCCCGACTCTGGTAACGTTCTTTCGACCACCGATCCGCGAGTCGCATTGTGCATGGCCGCTGTGTGCGCGGACGATATGCCGGGCACGCTTGGGCCGTCTCAAAAAGTGCCTGTGCGTGCCGAGGAATGCAATGATTTCGCACCGTTCGAACTTTCGTCCGCGGAAAATCTTTGGGCTTGTTGCGCGCTGGCGCAGTGCGACTTTGAGGGCGCGCGTGAGCACCTTGCAGTCGCACGCGTATACAACGAACGTGTCGACGCCATGTTTAGTCGCGGCTACACGGGTGCCGTAGCCGGTGTCATTCTGCTTGTGCAGGGATCACTGCGCGAGGCGCTTGAGAAATTCCGCGAATGGCTGTCTGAGCAGCATGACAGTCTCCCGAAGTCCTTTGCCTCTGCTGCGGTATTCTCCTGTTACATATGGGCATTGTACGAGGCAAATGACCTCGATGTAGCCGAGGCGCTGTTCATTCAGTATCGCGATATAATAAGCGAATCGGCGCTACCGGACTTCTTGACAGTCGCATACATATCGATGGCGCGGCTACAAGATGCATGTGGGCGCCCCGTGAAATGCGAGGGAATTTTGGACGAAGCGGAGGCGATAGGGCGAGACAACGGCTGGTCACGACTCGTCAGCGTTGTGAATTGGGAGCGAGTTCGGCGTAGCCTGATCCGCGGTGCGACGGACGAGGCGCTCGCGATCGCGGAATCAGCTCGAATTCCCCAGCGGCTGCCGCCCCGGTGGATCCCATTCGCGAACGACGTCGAAGATCAGGAGCTTGGGGAGATTCGACTCTCCCTAGCCAGGATGGATCTCGACGATGCAGCGAATCGACTCGACGTGGCTTTCAAGCGTCAACGCGGCCGCGCGCTGAGGCAGATCAAACTGCACCTGCTGTCGGCCGTTCATGGACTTCGTAATGAAAGCCGGTCTGCGGCACATCGCAGCCTGCGCGCGGCAGTGCGGCTTGCTCAGCGGGGCCACTTCGTTCGCGCAGTGCTCGATGAAGGCAGTGAGATTCTAGCTTTGCTCAAGGAAGAGTATCAGAGATTGCTGGATACCGGCGGAGGAGCTTGGTGGTCCGGAGCCGAACAGGAATTTGTAGAACTGCTGCTTAAGGTTTCCGGCATGGACACGGGCGCGAGCCAAGCGGCCGCGCAGGCGACGCTGCAGCCGCTTACCGATCGCGAACGAGAGATGCTCGTGCTGTTAGCGAACGGCATGTCGAACAAGGACATGGCAACACGCCTCTTCGTGTCGGAGAACACCGTCAAATTTCACCTGAAAAACATCTACGCAAAGCTTTCTGTGACCTCGCGCGTGCAGGCTACGACGGCGGCTCGGCAAATTGGCATCCTCGCGTAGAACTAGTCGCGATTAGCGCGTGATTGCAGCGATCGCCTTGCGACACTACCCATTCGTGTAGTGCAATCGTCACGCGGGGCATGCTCAATACCCTAAGCCTAACTTGGGTTGTGGGAATGCGCACACTTCGGAATAAGACTCTGTTCATTACTGGATCGAGCCGTGGCATCGGCAAGGCGATTGCCTTGCGAGCCGCCCGTGACGGTGCGAACGTCGTAATAGTGGCGAAGACGGTCGAGCCTCATCCGCGGCTGCCCGGAACCATATTCGACGCGGCGCGCGAGATCGATGCTGCCGGTGGACGAGCACTCCCAATCGCGGTCGATATACGGTTCGAGGACCAAGTGCATGCGGCCGTCGCCGAAGCCGCAAAGACCTTCGGCGGCATCGATATCCTGGTGAACAACGCGAGCGCTATCAGCCTGACCGGAACGCTCGAGACCTCGCCGAAGCGATTCGATCTGATGATGGACATCAATGTCCGCGGAATGTTCGTTTGCTCCCAGGCATGCATTCCCTGGCTCAGACGGGCCGAGAACCCGCACATTCTGACGATGTCGCCGCCGCCGGACCTTGCGGCGAAATGGTTTGCTCCAAACGGCGTGTATACGTTATCCAAGTTCGGCATGAGTTTGCTGTCCTTCGGTATGGCCGAGGAATTCCGCGCCGACGGGATTGCGATCAACACGCTGTGGCCGAGAACGATCATCGCCACTGCAGCACTGCGCGAGACAACTTTGCGCGCGGATGCGGCGCGGAAGCCAGAAATTGTCGCCGATGCGGCGTACGAAATCATTAGCTCGTCGAGCCGGGCTACTACCGGCAACTTCTTCATCGACGAGGACGTATTAAGAGGCGCCGGTATTCATGACTTCCGTCAGTATGCGGTCGCCCCAGATATTGCGCCGACGATCGACATATTTCTCAACGGCTGAACCTGTTCGGCGAAGTGAAGGTCGAAGCGATTGGTGCATTAAAGCGATGGGCCAACAAGACATCATAAAATTTGAGACGTACGAACGGCGGTGAACAACGTGCAAAATTTGTTGGATCTATACGAGAAGATTACGCGCTGCATATTGTGGGAGCAGCGTCTGCTTGACATGCAGGCTGAGGGTCGTTTGTCGGGCTTTTTCCACGCCGGCCGGGGGCAGGAAGGTGTTCAGGTCGGCGCAATGTCGGCTCTTGGACCGCAGGATTACCTGTATTACGCCCACCGCGGCTGCGGTTACATGGTCGCTCGCGGGATGCCGATGGATACCTTATTCGCGGATTTCCTCGGTATGACAGAAGGGTCGACGGGCGGGCTAGGCGCCGGCATCGTCCATATCGCTTGGCCCGAACTTGGAATTCTCGGTCAAAGTGGCACGCTCGGAGGCTCGTTCACGCTCGCCGTCGGCTCGGCATTGTCGGCACGGGTACGCGGCTCGGACCAGGTTACCATGTGCTTCTTTGGTGACGGTTCGGCCAATCGCGGAACCTTCCATGAGGGGGCAAATGCCGCGGGCGTCTGGAAGCTGCCGATCGTTTGGATCTGCGAGAACAACGGACTCGCAGTCTCGGTCCGGTTTCGGGATTCGTGTGCCGGCGGCAGTATCGCTGCCCGGGCCGCGGGCTATGGCATGCCAGGCATCGTGGTCGACGGACAGGACGTCGTCGCCGTGAGCGATGTCGCGCGCGAGGCGGTCGCGCGCGCGCGCCGCGGCGAAGGACCGACACTGATCGAAGCATTAACCTGTCGTTTCCGCGGACACTATGAAGGCGACAATCAGGAATACCGCGATCGGGGGGAGATCGAGCAGCTGAGGCGCGACCGGGACCCGCTCGTGCTTTTGACCAAGCGAATTACGGCAAGCCATGCCAACGCGGCTACCGATCTCGAACGCATTCGTAACATGGTCGCCGCCGAAGTGGATGCCGCTGCGAAGAAGGCCCTTGCGGGGACTGCGCCGACCAAGGACCGCATTTTTGAACGTCTGTATGCGTGAGGTCATCGCGGTGCCACGTTCCATTACATACACTCAAGCCATCACCGAAGCGCTGACTGAGGAATTGGAGCGCGAGCCGAACGTCTTCTATATGGGGGAGGACGTCGGTTTCGGCGGCGTTTTCGGCAATACGCGCGGGTTACAGAAGCGGTTCGGCCAAAGCCGAGTCTTCGATACGCCGATTTCGGAGACGTTGATCGTCGGCGCCGGTGTCGGCGCGGCCATCACCGGTACACGCCCGATCGTCGAGCTCCAGTTTGCGGATTTCGTCGCGATCGCCATGGACGAGATATATAACAAGGCGGCGAAGTGGCGCTACATGCACGGCGGCCAGTTCATCGTGCCACTCGTCATTATCGCGCCGGAGGGTGCGATTGGCGGTGCCGGTCCCGAGCACTCACAGTGTCCCGAAGCGCTGTTTTGGTCGGCGCCTGGGCTTTATGTATTGACGCCGAGTTCACCCGCGGACATGAAGGGCCTGCTCAAGAGCGCAATCCGGGACGATAACCCAGTGCTGATAATGCCGCACAAGGCACTGCTCAATACTTCGGGGGAGGTGCCGGACGGCGAACATTTAGTCCCGATAGGCAACGCCGCCGTCCGGCGCGAGGGCGATGGAGTTACGATCGTCGCTTGGTCGGCGATGGTCGGCAAGGCGCTCGAGGCGGCGACTAAACTCGCGTCGGAAGGAATCGATGTCGAAGTCATCGATCCGCGCGGCATTCGTCCGTTCGACTTCGATACCGTCATAAACTCCGTACGGAAGACCGGGCGGCTGCTGATCGCGCACGAGGCCCCGGTCGTGGGCGGGGCGGGTGCCGAGGTCGCGGCCGTCATCGCGGAACGCGTTTTGATGTATCTCGAGGCTCCGATCAGGCGTGTTGGCGCTCCGGACATACCGATGCCGCAGAGTGCCTCGCTCGAGCGCTTCGTCGTGCCCGGAGTCGATGATATTCTCGCCGCCGCCCGCGAGATCGCGCGTAGCGCAGCATCGGTGTAGGAGACCCCACGGAATGTTCAGAATCCTTCTGGCCCGCCAAGGTCAAACGATGGAGCGGGGGACGCTAGTCCGTTGGTTTAAGCAGGAAGGCGAGGCGTTTGAGATCGGCGAGGATCTATACGAGATTGAGACCGAAAAGGCCCTTGTGGCCATTCAGGCGACGCGGCCCGGACGCCTCGCTAGAACGATCGCCGCACCGGACGACGTCGTCGCGGTCGGCGCGCTGCTGGCAATCGCTGCGGATCCCGGTGAGGTGCCGACCGGAGCGCAACTAGACGCGCTCAAGGTCGATACTTCGACGGACGAGGCGGACGCTGAACCGGCGACTGCGCCGAGGCAGGAGATGTCCGTTACTCCTACCGGGACGGCGACGGCTGTAGCCGCTATGCCGAAGGCGCGAGCACTCGCAAAGGAACTTGGCGTGAATTTGTCCGCGATCGCGGGCTCAGGCGCCGGCGGGGTCATCACTCTGGACGACGTTCGCCACGTCGCGCAGCGGCAGCAGTTGGCCTCGGGTTCGGCCGCGATCGATAGGCGCGTCAACAGGCGCGTACCCCTGACCCCGATCGGCCGATCGATGATTGCAGCCCTCGAAAAGGCGAGCCGCACACCCCAGTTCGTGCAGGGAATTATCGTCGATGCAACCTATCTGGTTAACCGCAAACAGACTGCGGGTGACGGAATGACGTATATGGACCTGTTTCTCGATGCCGTCGTAGCTGCCGCCAAGGAAGTGCCGGACGTGCTTGCGCGACCGACCGAGCGCGAAATATGCTACTTCGAGTGCATCGACATCAGCATTGCCACCGCCACCGACCATGGATTGATGCTCGCAGTGCTGCGCGACGCTGGTGCCTCGGACGTTGCTACGCGAGGTCCGTTGTGGAGGGCTCTTGTTGAGCGTGCCCGGAGCGGGCGACTGTCGATGCAAGAGTCGAGCGGGGGGCTGATTGCACTCTCCAATCTCGGAACCCGCGGCATCGACCAGGGAACCGCGCTGCTGCCGGCCGATCATTCCGCAATCGTCTTCTTCGGCTCACTCAAAAACCGCGCGCTCGCAGTCGGCGATACGGTGGAGTCGCGGCCGACCGTGTACGTTTCCGTAACGTATGATCACAAGGTGATCGATGGTGTTCTCGGTGCACGGTTTACCGAAGCCCTGAGGCAGGCACTGGAGCGGCCGGCGTAAGCCAGTTCCATCGGCAACTGCGATCGACGCTATCGCGGCTGATTCACGCGGGCACTAGATTCGGAGCATTCCACCGCCCTCATGATCCGAGCGAATGCCTATCCCGGCCAGGTTGATCGCCATTAATCCCACCCGTTTGTGTAGTGCAACCGCGGTACCTTGGCCATTTAATGAACTCGGCCGGACTGCGATTCCACGGGCTTGATCTCGCATAGCAATTCGGTGTGCCACCATCGTGGTACTAGCGAAGGCTAGGCGGCGAGCGTGGTGCGGGAATTTCTGCATAGGGGCGTATTGACCGAGCCGTGCCCTGCGGAGTGCCGAAGGCTGCCGTGCGGCAACGACCAGCGGAACTAGAGCAGCTTTGCATTTTTAAGATGCAGCTGGCACGTGCCCAGCGCCAAATGACATTCGGGGGAGCGTCGGATGGGTCTGCTCATCAACATTGACAACGGCGGCACTCTGACGGACTTCTGTATAGTCGACGGCGAACACATTTATCGTACCAAAATCGTCACGACGCCCTACGACCTATCGAAGTGCTTTTTCGAGGGGTTAGCAAAGTCGAGCCGTGTGCTCTACGGCGAGGAAGATGTGGAGCGATTGATGCTCGCCACCGAGCATATCCGCTACTCGACGACTCAGGGCACAAATGCGCTCGTCGAACGCATCGGGCCGCGGCTCGGTCTCGTACTACTTAATCTTGATGCGGCGTCGCTTACTGCAGAGCCGCGCGCAACGGACGTCTTTAATAGTCTAATTGAAGGACGCGTCACGACGGTCGACGGATACCTGAAAGACGAAGGGCTCGAGTCAGCCGCGACCAGCGCAATTAACGCACTTGCCGCCGCCGGGGCGAATCGAATTGTGGTTGGTGGGGGTGGAGCGGATTTCGGAATTCGTGAGCGGCGCGTGCAACGTATGCTATTGCGTCGATATCCACCACATCTGCTCGGCGCAATGCCGATCCTGTACGCCCACGAACTTACTGAGGATCCGATCGACGCGCGGCGGATTTGGACCGCGATCTTCAATGCCTTTTTGCATCCATCGATGGAGCGGTTTTTGTACAGCGCGGAGCAGCGTCTCAGAGACTACAAGACCCGGAAACCGCTGCTCATTTTTCGAAACGACGGGGATGCGTCGCGGATTGCACGCACCTCCGCCGTCAAGACGTACTCTTCCGGTCCGCGCGGTGGCGCCGAAGGGAGTCGTGTACTCGCGCAGTTGTACCGCTTCCACCGGTTGATCGGCTTAGACATTGGCGGTACGACGACTGACCTGAGTTTGATCGAGAATGGTGTGATCCATAGCGAGCGTCGCGGCCGCATTGACGGAGTCACGACATCGCTTGCACTCGCGGACATTCGGAGTGTCGGCGTCGGCGGCTCATCGATCATCCGTGCGATCGACGGGCGGCTGCGGGTCGGGCCTGAGTCCGTGGGCGGCGCGCCGGGTCCGGCGTGCTTCGGGCTCGGTGGCACGGAGGCGACGATCACGGACGCATTCCTGGCGGCTGGACTGCTCGATCCGTCAAGCTACTTCGGAGGCGACCTAAAGATCGACCGGGTTCGCGCCTGCAATGCGATCGAGGTCAATATCGCCAAGCCACTTGGGGTGTCGTCGGAGGCCGCACTCATAGCGATGGAAGACGCCTGGATTGCGAAGGTCACCGCGGCGCTCAAGGAGTTTGCGCCGATCAGCGCCGATACGACTCTCAGCGCCTTCGGTGGGGCCGGTCCGCTCGTAGTATGTCGCATAGCAGCGGCGATCGGCATTCGCCGGGTTCTGATCCCGGGAATGGCGGCGGTATTCTCGGCCTTCGGGATCGGATTCTCGGACATCGCACATGAGTTCGAAATGCCGCTTGAGAGCGCTGATGCCGCCGGGCTCGTGCGGGCGCGAGCACAGCTCACGGAGCGGGCGCGGCGCGCAATGTTTGGCGAAGGCTTTGGGCTCGATGACTGTCGGCTCGAGGAGCGGTTGCGTGTCGGGGACGATTGGTGCGCGCTCACGGCCGGGTTGCTACCCGCCAGCGTGTTGAGCAGTGCCGGCAGCACTCACCTTGCGCTCGCCATCAAGGCCATCAAGCCGTTACCGCGCGCTAAGCTCAAGGGTCGTTTCGATGGTGATCGTGCAGCTGCGCGGATCTTTGGCAATCGTCGCACATTTGTCAACCGCGGCTGGCAGGAGCTACCGCTGTATCGAATCGAGGACCAGGTTGGCGGCACGAAGGGAATTGGGCCGGCAATTCTCGAGGAGGCGTATTACACGTGCCGAATCGAGGCCGGATGGAGCTTCGAGTGCGATGTATCCGGCGACATACTGTTGTCGCGCTGAACGAGAGGACTTTGCCTATGAAAGTGCTGATCACCGAGTACCTGAGAGTCGACCTCACCACCGAGCAGTGGGAGTGTCGCCGCTGTGGTCGGGCACACGGCAGTGCCCGAGACAACTATAAGCGCGGGCTGCTGGTCTATGACCGCGATCCGCGCGAGATTCACAAACCGCTACTCGACCCGGTTGTTTACGCGCGCACCTATTCGCCAGATCATACCTGGTGCCGGATTCTCGAATATTACTGCCCGGCCTGCGGCACGATGGTGGAGGCCGAGTACCTACCGCCCGGACACCCACCACTGCACGACATAGAGCTCGACATCGATGCGCTAAAGCTCCAGTGGCGTGACCGGGAGGAGGTCAGGGAGCCGGATTCTGCTCCGGACCTGGCGCTAGAGAGAGTGCTCGGTCAGCGTGCGGCACACCGGCACTGAGGCGGTGATGAAGCGCGTGTCCGTTGATATTGGCGGGACGTTTACCGACTGTTTCGTTGTACTCGGTGAACGTTGTGTTGAAGGTAAGGCGCTGACAACGCACCACAATCTTGCACTCGGCTTCAATGATGCGCTGGCCGACGCCTGCAAACAGCTCGACGTGACCGTCCCTGCGCTGCTGTCGCAGGTCGACTCAGTACGGTACGCGACGACGCTAGGCACTAATTCATTGATCGAGCGCAAGGGCCCGCGAATCGGGCTGATTGTGACCGCCGGATTCAAGAGCACGATACCGCTTTCGCGAGCTCGAGGCTACGGAGAAGGCCTTGCGGAAATCGAACAGATGGATGTGCCGAATGCGCGCCGACCGGAGCCGATCGTGCCAATTCCGATGATTCGCGAGGTCCGCGAGCGGATCGATTACCTAGGACAGCCTTTCCTCGCACTCGACGACGAGGACGTGCGACGCGCCATTCGCTCCCTGGTGGATGTGGGAGCCGAGGCGCTAGTTGTACTTTTCACTAACAGCGTAGTCAACCCGATCCATGAGCTGAGGGTCCGCGAGATCTTCCTCGAGGAGTATCCGGCGCATTTGCTTGGGGCGATTCCGATGTTGCTCTCCCACCAAGTGGCTGGTCGGCGGGGCGAATACGCGCGCGGCACCTCGACGATATTGGACGCCTTCCTGCACAACACCATGTACCACGGGCTCGGGACATTGGAGCTGAATCTGCGTGCACAGGGCTACACTAAGCCGATGCAGGTCTGCCACAATTCTGGTGGCATGGCGCAGCTCAATTCGACCGATGCGTTGCAGACGATCCATTCCGGCCCCGTCTCTGGCATCGCTGCGAGCGAACAACTCGCCGCCCAAGCCGATCTCGGCGACGTCGTGGCAACCGATATGGGCGGCACGAGCTTCGATATCGGCATCGTCGTGCAGGGCGGAGTCAAGTACTATGACTTCAACCCGGTGATCGACCGCTGGCTAGTCTCAATGCCGATGGTGCATCTTGTGACGCTGGGTGCCGGCGGCGGCTCGATCGCTCGCTTCGATCGGATGTACAGCACGGTCGAGATTGGCCCGCGCTCGGCGAGTTCCGATCCGGGGCCGGCTTGCTATGACCGCGGCGGTCAGGAGCCGACGGTAACCGACGCCGATCTGGTTCTTGGATATCTCGATCCGAAAAACTACGCGAATGGTCGGATTTCACTCAACCCGCGCCGCGCAAGGCAGGCGATCGAGTCGCGTCTCATGAAGCCCCTGGGCCTCGATCTGCCGGCGACGGCGCGCCTCATGAAGCGCACGGTGGACGCGAACATGGCGAACGGCATCGCAACCGAACTGCGCACACGCGGATACGAGCCAAAGAACTTCACGATTCTCGCCTACGGAGGCAACGGACCGCTGCATGCTTGCGGCATCGCGATGGCGCTCGGGATCAATCGGATCCTTGCGCCACCGTTCTCGTCGACGTTCTCCGCCTGCGGCGCCGGTAATGTCAACCAGATGCACATCCACGAGATGAACACTTGAACGGTACTCTTCAACCCTGCGGCACGCGCCTTCTTCACCGACTTCGAGACTTTCAATGCAAGTGTCGCCGAACTCGAGCGGCGAGGGCGCGAGGATCTCCTGCGCCAGGGGATGGACGAGCATGACATGCGCTTTCGCCTTGAGCTCGACATGCGTTACGGGAATCAGCGTGTCCAGACGGCGGTTGTTACTGAGCTGCGCCGGCTCAGTGCACAGCGTGACGTACTCGAGCTCATCGATCAGTTCTATCGCCGATACGGAGAACGCTTCGGAGAGGGAAGCCAGTCACCGGAGGCCGGCATTCGCATCAATACGATCCGCGTATGTGCTTTCGTTGAACAACCGCGGGTGCGGTTTGCGCGGCTCGCACCGAGCGACGCGACGCGGCCTCCGCCGGTCGCCTGCGGCATCCGCGAATGCGACTTTGTCGGGCACGACGCCGCCTTACCGACGCCGCTCTTCGGCGAGGACGCGTTAGTCGAAGGCACCGTGATCGAAGGACCGGCGATCGTAACCACGCGCGCAACGACCTATCTCGTGGAACCGGGTTGGGCATACCGCGCCGCGGCACAGGGCGCAGTCTGGTTCACCCGCCAATGAGCCCTGGAGATCCGCATGACTAGTTCGGCGACCCGCGAGGAGCAGGCGCTCCTCAATAAGTTCCTGACCGATCATCAGCTGTTTCTCGGTCCGGATCCAGAAATCATGCGCGATCACCGGATTACGCCGCGCTCGGCCGTCGAGGAAACAGTGTTAAAGGAGAGATTGGACCCGCATCTCGTGCATCACGTGCGCGGCTTGATCAACGCAGGCCTCAGCGAGGCTTTTACGATGGTAAACCAAATGGGCGCTGCGCCGGGCGCCAAATGGGGCGACCTCGTGACCGGCATTTACACCGCCCGCGGTGACCTCGCGATGATCGCCCCGCACGGTATCATCGCCTTTGCCGCCTGCTGCTTCTACCCGATCCTCTTCATAATCAAGAACTGGGTCGATGATCCCACCGTTGGCGTTCGTGATGGCGACGGTTTCATACACAACGACGCTCGCTACGGCGGTATTCACAATACCGATCAGTCGATGATGATGCCGCTTCTCTACAAGAACTACCTTGTCTGCTGGCTGTCGTCGACCATTCATGAGGGTGAGAAC
>VFSW01009553.1_pt1 | contig 13837 bp, 12 predicted proteins | sample 5358111 | NCBI WGS metagenome assembly VFSW01 (sample SAMN11554181, study PRJNA540505) | mine drainage metagenome | isolation source: sediment from site ElyBrook_90M | place: USA: Ely Copper Mine, Vershire, VT | collected 2017
TTTTTTGCCGGGGCGGGCGCGGCCCCGCGCCCCCTCCGGGGGGGGCCGGCCCCGGCCGGGGCCGCAGCCGCTCGGGCCCCCGCGCGGCGCGCCGTAGCCGCGGCCGCGCCCGCCGTCGAGAAGGTCGAGCTCAAGGCGATCGCCAAGGACCTCGCGAAAGCCAAAGAGCTGGTCGTCGCCGCCGTCCCCGACGCGGCCGGCGAGGGCGAACTGCTGACCGCCTCCCGCGTGCGCGTCGCGCTCGGCCTCGAGGACGGCCGCGTCGCCGTGCTCGACGAGACCGGCGCCGGCGAGAAGGCCGCGCGCGCGGCGCTCGCCGGCCCCGCGCTCAAGTGCGGCTGGGACCTCAAGGCTTCGCGCGCCGCGCTCGACGCCGTGGGCCTGGAGCTTTCCGGCCCCGATTTCGACGCGCGGCTCGCGGCCTACTGCCTCGATCCCGCGTCGGCCAAGGATCCCAAGGCCGCCGACGCCGGCGAGAACGCGCTGGCGCGCGCCGCCGCGGCGCGCGGGCGCGAGGGCCTGATCGCGAAGATGAGGGAGACCAAGGTCTTCGATCTCTTCGACAAGGTCGAGATGCCGCTGTCCGGCGTCCTGCGCGGCATGGAGCGCGCGGGCATCCTCGTCGATGAAAATTACCTGCGCGAGCTGTCCAAGGAGTTCCTGGGGTCCCTCGCCGGCCTGCAGAAGGAGATCGACGCGCTCGCGGGCGCCCCGCTGAACCCGCACTCGCCCAAGCAGATCGGAGAGGTTCTTTACGACAAGCTGGCTTTGCCCGTCCTGCATAAGACCGCGAAGGGCGGGCGTTCCACGGACGAGGAAAGCCTTCAGGCTCTGGCGGCCCAGCACGCGCTGCCGGGAAAGATCTTGGAGTACCGCGAGATCGCCAAGCTCGAGTCCACCTACGTGCGCGGCCTGCTCGAGCGCATGGACCCCAAGACGAGCCGGGTCCACACCACGTTCGACCAGGCCGGGGCCCTGACGGGCCGCCTGTCGAGCCTCGACCCCAACCTGCAGAACATCCCCGTGCGCACCGAGGCCGGCCGCCGCATCCGCCGGGCCTTCGTCGCGCCGAAGGGCCGGACGCTCGTGTCCGCCGACTACTCGCAGATCGACCTGCGCGTGCTCGCGCACGAGTCCGGCGACGAGACCTTGATGGACTCGTTCAAGAACGGGGAAGACATCCACCGCCGCACCGCCGCCGAGATCTTCCACGTCCCGGCCGAGCAGGTCACGACCGACCAGCGCCGCGCCGCCAAGACCATCAATTTCGGCATCGTGTACGGCCAGACCGCCTTCGGCTTGGCCAATCAATTGGGCATTCCGAACGCCGAGGCGTCCGACTACATCAAGAAGTACCTCCAGCGCTACCCCGGCGTTTCGGCGTGGGTCGAGCGCAATCTGGAGAAGGCGAAGGCCGAGGGCAGCGTGCGGACCTTGCTCGGGCGCGTGCGCTGGCTGCCCGAGCTGTCCGCCAAGAACGCGTCCGTGCGGCAGTTCACCGAGCGCGCCGCGCGCAACACGCCCATCCAGGGCGGCTCGGCCGACATCATCAAGCTGGCCATGCTCGAGGTCGCCCGGGACCTGGCGAAGGGCCGGCGCGGAGCGGCGATGCTCCTGCAGGTGCACGACGAGCTGGTTTTCGAAGTCGACAAGGAAGAGGTCCGGGCGTTCGCGGCCTGGGTGCGCGGCGTGATGGAGGGGGCCGTGAAGCTCCGGGTCCCGCTCGTCGTGGACGTGAAGGCCGGGCCCAACTGGCAGGACATGGAGAAGATCAAGTGACGCGGATTTTTCGGCACGACCCGATCGATTTCAGCGCGATGCCTCCCGCCATCAAGGGGCTGCTCATCGCGAACGTCGCGGGCTTCATCGTCGCGAAGCTCGTCGGCCCGCAGATCTACGACCTGTTCGGACTGGTGCCCCAGCACCTGATCTTCGACCGCTGGGTGTGGCAGCCGATCACCTACCTGTTCATCCACGGCAGCATCTGGCACCTGATCTTCAACCTGTTCGCGCTGTGGATGTTCGGCATGCCGGTCGAGGCGCAGTGGGGAGAGCGGGAGTTCCTCAAGTACTACTTCCTGTGCGGCCTCGGCGCGGCGCTGACCAGCACCGCGCTCGGCGTGCACTCGACGATCCCCGTGATCGGCGCGTCCGGCCCCGTGTACGGACTGCTCGTCGCCTTCGCGATGCTGTACCCCGACGCGGTCGTCTACCTCTACTTCCTGATCCCGGTGAAGGCCGCGCACATGGCCATCCTCTTCGGCGCGCTCGAGTTCTTCGCGGGCGCGACCGGCGCCACGCCCGGCATCGCGCGCTTCGCGCACCTGGGCGGCATGGTCACGGGGTACTTCTACATCCGCGGGTGGTGGGTGTGGAAGCTCAAGGCCAAGTCCCTGGCCAAGGGCGTCTTCGAGCGCGAGCCCGGCGAGGCGCCCGCGCGCCCGCAGGCGCGGCGCGTGGCGCGCGCCGTGCCGGAGGGGGACGCCCGGAGCGAGGATCCGATGGCCGAGGTCGACCGCATCCTCGACAAGATCCTGGCGTCGGGCCTCGAGTCGCTGACCGAGGACGAACGGGAGCTGATGAAGCGCTACTCGCAGAGGAACAAGCCCTCGTGAAGCCCCCGCGCTTCGTCGTGGGCCTGACCGGCGGGATCGGGACCGGCAAGTCGACGGCCCTGGCCGAGTTCGAGCGCCGGGGCCTCTCCACGGTGAGCCTCGACCGGATCGCCCGCGAGCAGGCCGAGCCCGGGCGCGAGGGCTACCGCGCGATCGTCCGCGCGTTCGGAAGGGGCGTGCTGGGCGAGGGAGGCCGGATCGACCGCCGCGCGCTGGGCGCGCGCGTGTTCCGGGACAAAACCGCGCTGAAGCGCCTGGAGCGCGCCGCGCATCCGCCGATCTTTCGCGAGATGGAGCGGCTCGTGGGGAGCCTCAAGGGCGTCGTCGTCGTGGACGTTCCGCTCTTGTTCGAGAAGAAGCTCGCGGGCCGTTTCGACGCGACCATGGTGGTTTCCTGCCGCCCCGCCGAGCAGGCGCGCCGCGTCGCCAAGCGCGACCGCTTCACTCCCGCCGAGGCGCGCCGCCGCATCGAGGCGCAGTGGCCCCTGAGCGTCAAGAAGCGCCTGGCCGATTTCACGCTGGACAACGATGGGAAGCCCGCGGACCTGCGCGCGAAAGTGCGCGCGGCCGCCGCCGGGCTCGCCCTGCTGTACGGAGGAACGCCGAATGGAAACGCCGATTAAGATGCAGGACCAGTCGAAGACTCCCGCGACGCCCGCTCCCGGCGCGGCGCCCGCCGCCGCGCCCGCGGCGCCGCTGAGGCCCCTCGAGACCGCCGAGCTCGCCAAGAAGACGATCGCCCAGCTGACCGCGATCGCCGCCGAGCTCAAGCTCGACGGCGTCTCCGGCCTGCGCAAGCAGGAGCTGATCGCGAAGATCGTCGACGGCCAGCTCAAGGCCAACGGGATGATCTTCGACGAGGGAGTGCTCGAGATTCTGCCCGACGGCTTCGGCTTCCTGCGCTCGCCGGACTACAGCTACCTCGCGGGCCCCGACGACATCTACATGTCGCCTTCCCAGATCAAGAAGTTCGGACTGCGCAAGGGCGACACCGTCGCCGGCTTCGTGCGCCCGCCCAAGGACGGCGAGCGCTTCTTCGCGCTGCTGCAGGTCAAGAAGATCAACGGCGTCGACGCCGAGACGCTGAAGGACCGGCCGCTGTTCGACAACCTGACGCCGCTGCACCCGAACGCGAAGTACAACCTCGAGAATTCCCGCGAGGAGGTCACGACGCGCCTGATGGACCTGATCTGCCCGATCGGCAAGGGCCAGCGCGGGCTGATCGTCGCGCCGCCGAAGACCGGCAAGACCGTCATCCTCCAGAAGCTCGCCAACGCGATCGCCAAGAACCACCCGCAGACCGTCATCCTGGTCCTGCTCATCGACGAGCGTCCGGAGGAGGTCACCGAGATGCAGCGCACGATCAAGGGAGAGGTCATCGCGTCGACCTTCGACGAGCCGGCGGAGCGCCACGTGCAGGTCGCGGAGATGGTGCTCGAGAAGGCCAAGCGCCAGGTGGAGCTGGGCAAGGACGTCGTCATCCTGCTCGACTCGATCACGCGGCTGGCGCGCGCCTACAACACGTGCACGCCTTCATCGGGCCGCGTGCTGTCGGGCGGCCTGGAGGCGACGTCGCTGCAGCGTCCGAAGCGCTTTCTGGGCTCCGCGCGCAACGTGGAGGAGGGCGGCAGCCTCACCATCCTCGCGACCGCGCTCGTCGAGACGGGCTCGCGCATGGACGAGGTCATCTTCGAGGAGTTCAAGGGCACCGGGAACTCCGAGGTGTATCTGGACCGCAAGCTCGCCGACCGCCGCATGTGGCCCGCCATCGAGATCAACCGCACGGGCACGCGCAAGGAGGAGCTCCTGCTTTCCGAGGACGAGCTCAACAAGATCTGGATCCTGCGCAAGGTCCTGGCGCCGCTGCAGTCCGTCGAGGCGATGGACCTCCTGCGCGACAAGATCCTCTCGACCAAGTCGAACAAGGAGTTCATGAAGTCCATGGAACTGTCCAACATGGTCGGATGATGACCGCCGCTTCGTTCGCGCTCGCCGGCCTGCTCGCTTCCGGGGCCCGCGCCCAACCCGCGGCGCGGCCCCAGGAGTTCGAGCGCTACTCGGTGCTGACCGCGCCGGGCCCCGATGAGCCGCCGGCGGAGATCCTGGCCAAGTCGCGCCGCCTGCTGTACGCCGAGCACCGCCTCCAGAAAGGCGAAGGCAACGCCGCGGCGCTCGCGAAAGCCTACGGGACGACGCTCGGGGCCATCCAGGCCACGAACAACAACGAGTACGCTCTGATGTATCCCGGGATGCGGATGATCGTGCTCAACCGAGACGGCCAGCTCTATCAGGTGCGCAAGGACTCGGAAACGCTCGACGCGGTGGTCGCCCGGTTCAGGTCCGGCCGCGAAGAGCGCCGCAAGTTCAAGGAGCTGCTGGTGCGGGCCAACAATCTTCCCGGCATCGCGCTGCTGGCGCCGTACGAGCTCGGGCGCGGCTCCCGCCTGCTGATCCCGGGCGTCAAGGTCAGCTTCGACACGTACCGCTTTCCGTTCGAGTCCCAGGTTCGGCCCCGCATCTCTTCGCCGTTCGGCTACCGCTTCCACCCGATCCTGCACCGCTCGCGCATGCACGACGGCCTCGACATCCCGAAGCCCTACGGGACGCCCGTCTACCCGGCCCGCACCGGGCGCGTGATCGAGGCCGGCTGGCACGAGGGCTACGGCCAGCTCATCGAGATCCGTCATCCGAACGGAGAATCGACGCGCTACGGCCATCTCTCGAAGATCTACGTGCATCCCGGCCAGATCGTCGAGCGCGGCAAGACCTTGATCGGCCGCGTCGGCTCGACGGGCCTCTCGACCGGCCCCCATCTGCACTTCGAGGTGCGCGACAAGGCCGGCCATGCGGTCAATCCGATGGCCTCGATCGGGCACTCGGCCGCCGCGAGGGCGCCCAAGGCGCGGAAGGCGCCGAAGAAATGAAGCTGTCCGTCCTCGAAGCCGGCGACCCACAGGGCCTTCCCGTCGTCCTGCTGCACGCCTTCCCGATGTCGTCGGCGATGTGGGCGCCCCAGCTCGAGGCGTTGAAGCCGTTTCGCGTGATCGCGCCGGACCTGCGCGGCTTCGGCGCGACCCCGCCGTCCTCGCCGTGGTTCATCGAGCACGCCGTGGACGACGTTTTTGAGACGCTCTCCTTCCTTTCCGTCGAGAAAGCCGTGCTGGTCGGCCTCTCGATGGGCGGCTACGTGGCCCTGCGCGCCGTCGAAAAACATCCGTCCCGCGCGAAGGCCCTGGTCCTCTGCGACACCCGCGCCGAGCCCGACGCCAACGAAAATAAAATCAAGCGCGCCGCCGCGGTGGACTTCGTCCGCGTCCACGGCGTCGGGCCGTTCGTTGAGCCGTTCCTGCGGGACAGCCTGGCCCCCGCGACGCTGACGGGAAAGCCGAAGGTCGTCGAGTTCCTGCGGACGATCGCCGGCAAGTCCTCGCCCGAGGCCGTCATGGCCGCGCTCGCGGCGTTGGCCGCGCGCGGCGACATGACCCCCGCGCTGTCCGGCATCAAAGTCCCGGCGGCCGTGCTCGTCGGCTCTGAGGACAAGATCACGCCGCTGCCGCTGTCCGAGACCATGCGCTCGCGCATCCCCGGCGCCGAGCTCCATCTCATTGCCGACGCGGGCCATTTTTCGAACGCCGAGAATCCCGCCGCCTTCAACGCCCGGCTCGTTTCCTTCCTGAAGCGGCTTTAAGGGGCCGCCGGCAGGCGGCGCTCGATGACGGCCTTCTCGCGCAGCACGCTCAGGTAGGCCGCGACGGCCTTGCTCTGCCGAAGGCCCTTCAGGAATTTCGCCAGGTCGCCCTTGAACCGTTCGAAGGCGGGGGCCTCGGCCGCGCGCTTGACGTCGGCGCGCAGGAGGTTGTAGCCGATGTCGGTGGCGATCGGCTCGCTGACCGAGCCCACCGGCAGCGTGAAGGCGTACTTCTCCAGCTCCGGAGGCGCGGCGCCGCGCCCGCCCCAGCCGATGTCGCCGCCGAGCGGCGCGGTCTCGGGGTCCTCCGAGGCCTCGCGCGCGACCTTCGCGAACTCCTCGCCGCCGTCGATGCGCTTTTTGAGATTCTGCGCCGTCTTCAGCGCGCGGCTGCGCTGGCTCTCCGGCGCGTCGGGCGCGACGCGGATCAGGATGCGGGAGAGGCGCACGGACTCGGCGCAGGCTTCCTGGATCTGGCGCGCGGCCTCGCGCAGGACCGAGCCGTCCTCCGCGTCCATGCCCGCGGGCGCGGCCGTGCTGCCCGAGGCGATGTAAGCCGTGATCCTTCTGAAGTAGGCGCGCGTCTCCGCGTCGGTCGGATCGGGGACCTCGGCCGCGGCCTTGGCGTCGATGACCTTGCGGGCCAGCACGTCGCCGGTCAGGCCCCGGCGGAAATCGGCGAAGTCGACGCCGTCGGCCTTGAGCTTCTCGCCGAAGAGCCTCTCGACCTCGGCGTCGCTCCGCGTCCGTCCGGTGTCCTCGTCCTCTCGGAAGCGGCCCTTGATCTCCTCGACCGCGTCGTCGAGGTCGCGCTCCTCGACGGTCAGCTTCGCGCGCTTGGCGGCTTGGATCAGGAGCTCGCGCGTGATCAGGTCGTCGAGGGCTTTCTCCCGGATCCGGTTCACGGCGGCCGGGTCCGCGAGCACCGCGGGGTTCGTCCGGCGCCAGAAGGCGAGCGACGTCGATTCCTCCTTGCGGTAGTCGGAGAGAAGGATCGGCTTTCCGTTGACCAGCGCGACCGTGTCCTCGAGGACGACGGGCGCGTCGGCCGGAGCGGCGGACGGCGCGCCGGCGACGGCGCAGAGGAGGGCGGAGGCGATCAGCGTCCGGATCATCGGAAGATTCTAACACGGGGGGGCCCGCCGGGCCCAGGAGATTCCCCGACGGGCGGTTTTTTGCTATACTGAACGCCAGCCGCTTTTAATCGAGGTAGTCCCCCAAACAACATGAAGAAGAACATTCACCCCGTTTATCGCCCGGTCGTCTTCCAGGACGTCCAGGCCAATAAGTCCTTCATCACCCGCTCGACGGTCCACGCCAAGGACACGATCGCTTGGGAGGACGGCAAGACCTATCCTCTGTACAAGGTCGACATCTCCGCCTTCTCGCATCCCTTCTACACCGGCCAGCAGCGCGTCGTCGACACCGCGGGCCGCATCGACCGCTTCAAGAAGCGCTTCGTCGCCAGCGACGGCAAGACGATCGAGCGCAAAGCCGCGAAGGGCGCGGGCAAGCAGCTCGCGCACGTCGGCCACACCGCCAAGCGCGAGAAGACGCTCTCCACGGCGCCGACGAAGGACGAGAAGGCCGCCGCCAAGAAGGCCGCTCCGAAGAAGGACAAGGCCCCGGCCAAGAAAGACGCTTAGCGCCGCACGGATGACGGGGGCCCCCCGCGACTGGAGCGCGGGGGCTCCCGCTTTTTTAGGGAAACCCCATGGACCCCAAGATGGCCAAACTGGACGCCGACTTCCGCGAGATCGAGAACAAGCTCGGGACGGCCGGGCTGTCGGCGGCCGAGGTCAAGGATCTCTCTCTCAAGCACGCCGCGCAGGCGCCCGTGATCGCGAAGGTGCGCGAGCTCGCGCGGCTCGAGAAGGAGGCCCAGGACCTCGAGGCGCTGCTCGACGACGCGGACATGGGGCCCATGGCGCACGAGGAGCTGCCGTCCGTTTCGGCGCGCGCCGCCGCGCTCGAGCAGGAGATACTGCTCGATCTCCTGCCCAAGGACCCCGAGGACGCCAAGAACTGCTACCTGGAGATCCGCGCCGGCGCCGGCGGCGACGAGGCCGCCTTGTTCGCCGGGGAGCTTCTGCGGGCCTACACCCGCTTCGCCGAGCGGAAGGGTTGGCGGGTCGAGGTCCAGGAGGCCGCGCCTTCGGGCAAGGGCCTCAAGTCGGCCGTGGTCTTCATCACGGGCAAGGAGATCTACTCCTGGCTCCGCCACGAGGGCGGCGTCCACCGCGTTCAGCGCGTGCCCGCCACCGAGGCCGCCGGCCGCATCCACACCTCGACGGTCACCGTCGCGGTCATGCCCGAGGTCGAGGAGACCGCCGAGATCGTCATTCGCCCCGACGAGCTCAAGGTGGACACCTACCGCGCCGGCGGCGCGGGCGGCCAGAACGTCAACAAGGTCGAGACCGCGGTGCGCATCACCCATCTCCCGTCCGGCCTCATCGTCGAGTGCCAGGAGGAGCGCTCGCAGGGCCGAAACCGCGAGAAGGCCATGAAGCGCCTGTACGCGATGCTTGCCGACGCCGAGCGCACGAAGGCCGCCGCGTCCAGCGCGTCCGCCCGCAGGATCCAGGTCGGCACCGGGGACCGCTCCGAAAAGATCCGCACCTACAATTACCCGCAGAGCCGCGTGACCGACCACCGCCTCGAGCGCTCGTGGCACAACCTCGCCGAGATCATGGAGGGGGACTTGGAAGGCGTGCTCCAGGCCCTGCGCGAGGAATCGCGCCGTCTGCGCATGGAGGCGGCGGGATGATCGTCGCCGACTGGATCGCCAAGGGCGAGACCTACCTGCGCGAGCGCGCCGTGCCCGAGGCTCGGGCCAACGCCGAGTTCCTGATGGCCGAGGTGCTGGGCGTCGGACGCGGCGCGGCGCTGTCGCGCGGAGCGCAGGAGCTCGGCGAGAAGCAGGGCCACCACTTCTGGACGTATATGAAGGAGCGAGGCAAGCGCGTGCCGCTGGCCTATGTCGTCGGCCACCAGCCTTTCCTGGGAATCAGGATCGAGGTCACGCGGGACTCCCTGATCCCGCGCCCGGAGACCGAGGAGCTCGTGCTCGAGTGCGAGAGGCTTCTCAAGGCGTCCAAGGTCCCGATCCCGAAAGTTTTGGAGGTCGGAACCGGCACCGGATGCGTGGCCATCGCGCTCGCTCAGCTTCTGCCTCAGGCGACCGTTTTCGCGACCGACGTCAGCGGCAAGGCCCTGGAGCTCGCGCGCAAGAACGCGCTGGCGCAGCACGTCTCCAATCGCATCCGCTTCGTGAGCGAGGACCTCTTCTCGAATAAGCAGGGGCTGCGCGGCTGGGCCGACATCCTCGTCTCGAACCCGCCCTACATTCCGACCAAGGATCTCGACGGCCTCGAGCCCGAAGTGAAGTGCGAGCCGCGCCTGGCCCTCGACGGCGGCAAGGACGGCCTGGACGCGATCCGCGCCATCGTCGCCTCGGCGCCCCAGATGCTCAAGCCCGGAGGCTTTATCGCCCTTGAGATCGAGTGCCGTCAGGGCCCCGCCGTCGCGCGGATGCTGAACGCGGCCGGCTTCTCGGGCGTGAACGTCAAGAAGGACGCGCAGGGCCTCGACCGCATTGCGGTCGGCAAAATGTTAGAGTGAGCCCCTCATGGACCGCTTAGTCATCGAAGGCGGGAAACGCCTGGCCGGCTCGATCCAAGTCAGCGGCGCGAAGAACGCCGCCCTGCCCATCCTGATCGCGACGCTGCTGACCGACGAGCCCTGCGTCGTCGAGAACTGCCCGACGGGCCTGCGCGACATCCGGACCACGGTCCGGCTTCTCGAGAGCCTCGGCAAGAAAGTGACCGTCGACGGCGCGGCCGTCCGCGTCGAGTCCACGGGCTCGCTCAAGACCCAGGCGCCCTACGACATCGTCCAGCAGATGCGCGCCTCCGTTCTGGCCGCCGGGCCGCTGCTCGCGCGCTTCGGCCTGGTGCGGGTGCCGATCCCCGGCGGCTGCGCCATCGGCCTGCGTCCCATCGACATCCATCTCAAGGGCTTCGAGGCCATGGGCGCGCGGCGCATCGCCGATCAGGGCGACATCATCATGTCCGCGCCCCGGCTTACAGCCGGGGTATTAAGATTGCGCTTTCCGAGCGTCGGCGCCACCGAGAACCTGATGATGGCCGCCGCGGCCACGCCGGGGCGCACGACGATCAAGAACGCCGCGCGCGAGCCCGAGATCGAGGACCTGGGCCGCTTTCTTTCCAAGCTCGGCGCGAAGGTCTCGGGCGCGGGCTCCGCGACGGTCGTCGTCGAGGGCAAGGTGAAGCTTTCCGGGGCCCGCCACAAGGTCGTCGCCGACCGCATCGAGGCGGGGACCTTCCTGATCGCGACCGCCGCCGCGCGCGGCAAGGTCCGCGTGCTCGGCGCCGAGGCCGCGCACCTGGAGGCCGTGATCGCGGCGCTCCGCAAGGCCGGCGCGAAGATCGGCTCAGGCCGCGGCTGGATCGAGATCTCGATGGACCGCCGCCCCAAGCCCGTCGCGGTCAAGACCGCGCCGCACCCCGGCTTCCCGACCGACCTGCAGGCGCCGTGGATGGCGCTGATGACGCTCGCGACCGGGTTCACGAAGGTCCGCGAGACGGTCTTCGAGAACCGTTTCATGCACGCCGCCGAGCTTGCGCGCATGGGCGCCCAGATCGCGGTGTCGGGCTCGGCCGCGGTCGTGGCCGGCGTCGAGCAGCTGTCCGGCGCGCCGAGCATGGCCTCCGACCTCCGCGCCGGAGCGGCGCTGCTGATCGCCGCGCTCGCGGCCAAGGGCCGCACGACGATCCAGCGCGTCTACCACATCGACCGCGGCTACGAGGCGGTCGAGCGCAAGCTCGCGCGCGTCGGCGCCCGCGTCGAGCGCGTGAAATGACGCACGCGCAGGCCTTGGCCGCCCTCGAGGCGCGCCAGGAGACGCGCATCGAGCTGGGCTTGGGCCGCGTGCGCGCGCACCTCGCGCGCCTCGGCGATCCTCACGAGCGTGTTCCCGCCTTCCACGTGGCCGGCACCAACGGCAAGGGGGCGACTTGCGCGATGCTTGCCGCCGTCCTGCGCGCGTCCGGGCGCCGCGTCGGGTTGTACGTCTCGCCGCATCTTCTCGACGTGCGCGAGCGCATCTCGATCGACGGGCGGCCGATCTCCGAGCGTTCGTTCGCGCGCCTGACCGCGCGCGCTCTCGCCGCCGATCCGGAATCGCGCCTCACCTACTTCGAGCTTCTGACCTCCGTCGCGTTCCAGCACTTCGCCGACGAAGGCTGCGATCTCTCCGTGCTGGAGACCGGCCTCGGCGGGCGTCTCGACGCGACGAACGTCGTGGCCCGGCCGCTCGCGGCCGTCGTCACCTCGGTCGACTACGATCATCAGGCGTTCCTCGGTCGGACGCTGACGCGCATCGCGGCGCAGAAGGCCGGGATCTTCAAGACGGGCCGTCCCGCGGTGTTTCCCGACCTCCCGGTCCTGCGCCGGGCGGTCAAGCGCGGCGTTCCCGTCGTCGTCCGGCGTCCGTGGGCGGCGGTGAGGACGGATTGGGAGCGCGGCGCCCAGGTTCTGCGCTCCCCCTCGGGGCGCGAATACCGGCTGACCTTGCTCGGCGCGCGCCAAGGCCGCAACGCGGCGCTCGCGCGGGCGGCCGTCGAGGCCGCCGGCTTGAAGGTTTCCGAGACGGCGTGGCGAAAGGGCCTGGCTTCCGTGGATTGGCCCGGGCGCTTCGAGGCCGTCCGCTTGGGACGCAAGACGCTCGTCATCGACGGCGCGCATAACCCCGAGGCGGCGCGCGCGCTCGCGGCGACGTGGCGCTCGTCGCCTTGGTCGGGGCGGCCGGCGCGCTGGATCCTCGGGATCATGCGCGACAAGGACCTCGAGGGCGTGCTGAAGCCGCTCGCTCCGTTCCTGCGCGACGTCGTCGTGGTCCGGCCGCCCAGCCCGCGCGCCCGGGATCCTCTGCTGTGCGGGCCGGCCATTCCCCGGGCGGGGCCGCGGGGGGGGGGCACCGTCGACCGCGACCCCGCGCGGGGGCTAGCGGCCTGGCGCGGCGACGCGCGGGCGCCGGACGCCGCCGTATGCGCGGGGTCGCTGTACTTGGCGGGAGCGGCGCTCAAAGCCGTCGGGCGGCGCGGGAGGCGGTCATGAAGGGATTTTCGGTCGGCGTGGACGTGGGCGGGACGTTTTCCAAGGTCGCGCTCGTGACGCCCGCGGGCGACGTCGTGCGCTCGGCGCAGATTCCGACCGAGCCGCGCCGCGCTCCCGCGGAATTCGTCCGCCACGTCGCCGGCGCGCTCCGCGGCTGGCGCTTCGACAGCCTGGGTCTGGGGCTGGCCGGCGGCGTCGAGGCGGAGACCGGCGCGCTGCTGTTCGCTCCGAACCTCAAGCGCTGGATCGGCTATCCCTTCAAGCGGGAGTTCGAGCGGAGGCTGAAGGTGCGCACCGTCGCCGAGAACGACGCGAACGTCGCGGTCTGGGGCGGCTACGTCGTCGGCCTGAAGAAGAAGCCGCGGCACGTCATCGGCGTCACGCTGGGCACGGGCGTCGGCGGGGGGCTGATCCTCGACGGGAAGCTTCATCGCGGCGCGACCGGCGGGGCGGGCGAGCTCGGCCATCAAGTCGTGCGCGCGGGAGGGGCGCTCTGCCGCTGCGGGCGGCGGGGCTGCCTCGAGGCTTACGCGGGGACCTACGGCATCCAGCGCCTCGCGCGGCGGCTGATGAAGAATCCTCCGTCGCCGCTGACGCCGAAGGCCCTGGCCGACGCCGCGCGCGCGGGCGTTCCCGGCGCGAAGCGGACCTGGAACGAGTACGGAGCCTGGCTCGGCCTGGGGCTTTCCAACGCCGTGATGATGTTCAATCCGGACGCCGTGATCCTTCTGGGCGGGGTCGCTCGCGCCGGCGCGCTGATCCTGGATCCCGTGCGGCGCATTTTCGCCTCCCAGCCTTTCCGCGAGCCGTTCGAGGCCTTGACGCTGACGATGCCGGCCGAGCGCGAGTGGGGCTGCGTGGGCGCCGCTCTCCTTTCCCGGGAGAGACGCTAGCGCCGAAGGCGCCGGCGGAAAAGAAGGAGGCCCCGGCCGAGGGCCGGGGCCTCCGTACGCTTCGCGCCCGATCAGCTACGTCAGTAGGTCGTCCAGACGTTGCCCTTCGAGTCCGTGTGGGAGCAGTTGACGATCATGCTCCCGTAGTTCGAGTCGCCGTTGACGTTGTTGTACATCCAGCCGCCGGCCCCGTTCTGCAGGGACAGGACGCCGTCGATCTCCACCGAGCTGTCGCTGTGGTAGTTCGGCGTCTTGGCCAGCGGGAGCGTCGACAGGTACTTCCCCGCGATGGTCAGCGCGGCCAGCTGCGCCGGATACTGCCCTTCCATGTCGCCGTAGTAGATGCTCAGCGACGACCGGATGGACCCGAGGTTGCCCTTCGAGGCGCCCTCGCCCGACTTGCGGATGAGCTCCGCGAACTTCGGAATCGCGATCGCCGCGAGAATCCCGATGATGGCGACCACGATCATCAGCTCGATGAGCGTGAATCCCGACTTCTTCGA
>VFSW01009554.1_pt1 | contig 13837 bp, 17 predicted proteins | sample 5358111 | NCBI WGS metagenome assembly VFSW01 (sample SAMN11554181, study PRJNA540505) | mine drainage metagenome | isolation source: sediment from site ElyBrook_90M | place: USA: Ely Copper Mine, Vershire, VT | collected 2017
CCGCGGGCGGCTTTGCGGGGGCTTCGGTAGTCCATGCATTGGCCGGAACATCTGGCGGCTTTGGGCCTATCGCCTTCAGCCGCGCCTTCATTTTGGCTATATCTTCCGCTCGAGCGGCTGCCCGTTCCTCCATGGTCGGGGCGCGGTATTGCTCACTCGTTTGTGTGGGTGCGGCTGGCTCTGGCTTGGCCGTCGCGGGGGTTTCACGTGAAACCTTCGGAACGTAGGCCGGAAGCTCAGGCGGCATTGGCGAACCTGTGGGTCTGTACGGGTTGCGCTCTGGCACGTAAGCCGGTAATTCAGGCGGCAACGGTGGCGGGGCTTCCTTGGGAAGCCGCGGCGGCTCCATGGCTTGACTCACAGCGTCCCGGATTGCCGCAACCAACTCCGCCCCATGGGAGGCCTTGCCAACGCCGGGTAGCATATTAGCCGCCGCCCGAGCAACGCGCCCTCCCGGCATTGGCGGGAGCGTGCCACGTCCCCAGAGCCTATTTTCTCGCCGATTGCAGCCGCTACTGGTCCGACAACGGGCGTTGCGGCTGCCAGCGTTTGCCCAAGTGCATTGGAAGTACTACCACGCGGATCCCTCCACGCTTCAACGGCTTTTTTGCCTTGGTTTAAGTGAGAATCGAGTATCATCTTGCCGAATATCGCCGCTGGTCCACCGCGGGCAAGCCCTTCTGGCGTCATGCCCTCTGTATACGCCTTCTGCACCATTTCCGCCGCGCCTTTTACGGGGTTAACGACCGCTCCCTTGAACAGGTTGGTAGCGGCGCTGATCCATTCCCCTGCATCCCTTGGGATTAAGTGGTCGAACTTGGCAAGCTCCGGGTCTGGTGGCTCAACTATTGGCGTATTTTGTGAAGTGGACGCACTATACTTTTCCCAAGGCTTTTGGCCTTCCGGCGCTGCGTACTTTTCCCATGGATTCGGCAATCACTTCACCTTTTCCCAACTACTCTGCTGCGATGGATCGCCGCCTTTGAAGCGGTAACCGCCTTCGATAGTTCCCACTGCCGGACCTGATCCGCCGCCCTTTGCTCCGCCTTCGGCTGCCACCGTCTTGGCATAGGCTTTGATCTCAGACAGCGCCGCTATCAAGTTTTCCGGCGATTGCTTCGAGGAGTCGATGAGATCCATGAAATGCTGCATTATCCGTTCGCCGCCTCTTGCGCCGACGTGCATTTGCATGAGAACCGTAGACAGCAATCCTACATCGGTTCTCAGCTTGGTAAACTCCGCGCTTGGTGCGCCAATCTTGCCAGCCATCAATTCTGCCCAGCGGCTCTTGAGTGGTCCGAGGCTCGCAGACTGCGAATTAACCAACTGCTCCACTCGTGATGCAAGTTCCATGACCCTTGGGGCCTTCTCTGCCATTCCACGGGTTGCCGCCGTAGGAACATTTAGGCTATTCATTCCAGCCGCTGACACAGCGCCGCCGGGAACGGACGAGCCAGCCCCTATGGCTTGGGCTTTGTATCCGCCATTACCATCAGGCACCATGACAAGAGCCTGTGGTCCACGCGGGGCGTTATCCGTTGCCTTATTTATCCTGACACGCTGCGCCTCCTCTTCTGGCGTGAGCAATTGGGATGTTTTGTTCTGTGAGAACTCCTGACGCGCTTTCAATTCGTTGACGGCGTTCTTTTGCAGCCCATTCGCTTCCAGCCAAGTCTTGTAGAAATCGGCAAAGTTACGCGCCTCTGGTGTTGGAGTGGCCGCGCCTTGCGGAACAGTACCAGCAGCTACCTGCTCGGCGTGCTGCGCTTCAGCCAATACTTTCCTCTCTTCAGGGCCGTGCATTGCATTTTTGTGCGCATCCTCCACAGCCTTTTGCTTCGCTGTAATCGCGTCCGCTTCGGCCTTCAGTTGCTCGGTCACCGTCATGAGGTTGCGCCGCGCCTCATCGACCATCGTGGGATTATACTCCCTTGGAAGCTGTGCAACATCCAAGCCAGCTTGCTGCGCTTGCGCCAGCGCCCTATCGTAGCTCGCTTGATCTTTCACGGTAGCGATTAGACCGTTTACTACCTTGGAACGCTGAACCACTCCGTCGAGTTCTGCTTTCTTCTTTGCTGTCACATCTGTCTGAAACTTCAGAGCCGCGTCGGGGTCAATCGCCATGATCGCTGGGATAGCCTTCTCCACGTCTCCACCAGCCGCTTGAATCGCTTGCTGTACCGCTTGTTGCTTGGCGCGGGCCTTCTCTTGATCGCCGAGCTTCATGGCTCCGGCCTTCAACTCCTGCTGGCCAATCTGCTGGTTGATTCCCGCGCTCTTCAGGTCCGACGCTCCGCGCAATGCCTCAAACACAGACGGCGGCTTGCCCATGTTGATCTGTAGCGGAATGCTGGCATCGATAGGCATTTACCCTCCTGCGTTGATGAAGGCTTTGATTTCTTCGGGCGTGTAGCCGCGGCTGATCATTGAGGCGATTTGGCCGGCCGGAATCAGCTTCCCGTTGCCGAAGTCGATATTGATCAGCCCCTGGCCGCCGTAGTTGCTCTGCGGGTCCGCGACTACGGTTCCGCCATAGTCAGCCGCCAACTTCGTGGCGCTATCCAGGTCAATAAAACTTTGATTCGGCATGTTCTTCGCGTAGTTGAACTGGTTGCCGGTGAATGGGTCGGTCGAGATCACGTCCTTGAGGTAGGGCACCCCAGTGCCGCCAAACGCCGCCACATTCGGCGTCTGATAGAGCTGGTTCAGCTTCTGCTCTGCGATGGCTTGCGAGTTGCCGGCCGCCTGGTCTGCGAGCGTAGGCGGTGCAATCGTCCCGGCAGGCGGCGTGGTCCAGTTCGATGGCCCGGCCTGCTGCTGAGGCTTGGGCGGCCATGGTGTCTGGACAGGCGGTGGCGGCGGGGCCTGGAGATTATTCACAGTGCCCGGTTGTTGCACTGTGCCGGGTAGTTTCACTTGCTGCTTGGGACCACCGGCCATCGCAGCGAGCGAAACGCGGCCAGAGCCGCCGCCACCGAAATAGCTCCCTAACAGTTGATTTAAATTTCTATATGCCATGATTAACCCTTTCCTTGGAATGGAACCCCGTATTTGCTCAACGACCACAAATCAAGCGCGTTCTGGCCAAAGCTGTTGATTCCCTGGCCGATTGCATTTCCGGCACCAATGTAGCCGCTAGCGGAAGCATTTGCAGCCTGCGTGATCAGATTGCCCTGATTCATGCCGCTTTGCGTTAGAATGTTGCTACCCTGTTGTCCGTAGTTCGCACCCGCGCTATTGATGTTACCAATAGCAGTTTGCCCAACTCCGGCCAATGCGGCCAATCGGTTGTACAAGTTGCCCTGATTTTGACTGAACGTGTTGAAAGCGCGGTCATAATCAGTAGCTGCGCGGTTGTAAGCAGCGCCATATTCTTGGCTGGCAGAACCACCGGCATAATCGTTCAGCGCTTTGAGCGTCCCGCCGCCCAATGCGGAGCCTTTTGCTGCCGCGCTGCCCTGGAGCGCCTTCATACCCTGCTTGAGTCGCCACTGATAGCTCGGATCTTGGGTGAAATTCGCACCGTTGAAGTCGAACTTACCAGGGAACGGCTTCAGGAGGTCGCCGAAGTGCTCGTCGGGCGTGAATTGCAACCCGCTGGCATCGCCGATCTGACCTTGCTGCTGAGTGCCCGGAGTGTACACGTTGTCGAACAGGTCTTTTGCTGTGGCCGCCGATACTCCGGGCAATTTCGCTATGAATTGCTCCAGCGTCATCCCCGCCGGGAACGCATCAGGCCCCAACGGTGCCAAGGCATCGTAGAGCGCCTTAATTTCGCGGTCGTCCATGACGGGTTTCGGCTGTTGTGGCGGCGCTGATCGATTAACAGTACCCGTTTCAGGTGGGATTAGCTTTCCGCCGCCCGTGTCGCTTCCACCGCCCGTGATCAGGTTCTTGAACTGGTTGAAGTCCATCATGGAACCGAAGTTCAACGTGTTGGCGCTGTTCGATCCCGGAGTTGTAGCTGATGCACTTGGCAACTTGCCAAATGCTGGTATCGCCGTAGGCGTAATGCCTAGCAGGTTACTCAGTTTCTTGAGCGCCCCGCCTCCTGCGCTGGCATAGGGCGTCTGGAGTTGCGATTGATACTGGAATACCGCGGACTGAAGATCGAGCGCCTGTTGCGCCGTTTGTGCTTGCAAGTCAGCGGCATATTTTGCGGCGTCGGCTTGCGTGCTGGCTGCTTTCTTCGATGAGTAATGTCCGATCAGCGCTGACGCGAGTGCCGATCCGCCGATAATAGCCGCTGGAATCGCTGGCATCAGTTGGCCTCCGGTTTCGATATGCCGAGCATGAATTGGTCGTGCAGTTTCCCGTCCTTGAGGAAGCTGCGCGGGTTGATACCGAACATCGTCATGCCGCCCTTGCCGGCAAACGCGCGGGCGATATGATTGTATTCCGGCACGTTGGTTACCACGCGCTGCGCTGGTGTGTTCTCCCACACCCAGGGGCCAAGATACTGCGCCGCGTGTTTCGCTCGGACGCCCCACGCCTCCGGCAAAAGGCAAGTGTGGAGCTCGTAGCAAACGGAGTTCTGTGGGATCAGCAGGAAGATGCCAACCGTGCCGATTTCATCAGCCGCGTGGATGTACCAGATGTTCGGGTTTAGTTGAGGCTCGAAGTCCTCAACAGCAGGACAGTTGTCATCGGTGATATGCGGGTAAATCCTTGGGTTCGTAAGCACGCGGCGGATTAGCGCCAGATCTTCCGTGCGCTCATAGACAGCAGTATGGACCATTTGCAAAGCTGCTGCCATTAGGTGATCTCCATAACTGCGCCCTGCATTGTCACAATGGCCGCAATGCTCGCCAAAGCCTGAAGCGTGCCGCCCGCTTCCAACACTTCATTGAGCGCCGCGTTACAGATCCACGTCTCTTTTGGTGCAATGGCTTTTGTGTCGGCGATTACATTGGACGCGCTGGCAGAGCCGCCAGAAGGCACGAGGTACACCGTGACCGTGTAGGTCGTTGATGCGCTCGTATTCGTAAATGACAACGCCTTGATGATTGATCGAGCGCCGGCAGGCGTGGTGTAATAAGTAGCCGCCGATGCGGTGAGTTGCGCCGCCGCGACCGGCTTTGGTATTGCGCTCATGTTGTTGCCTCCGTCCAAATGACGCCAGCTATTACAGATAGGCCGGTTGGAAGCGCCGCGCCGTTGAAGTTCCAGGCGAGCACTTCGGCCACACCGCGCAACGTGATTGGTTTGCCAAGCAATTGAATGAAATCCACGGTTACTATGGAACTTCCGACGCCCACCGAAGCCGGAGCCGCAGAACTAACGTGTCCAGCCCAAACGCGGCCCGTTACGACAGCGCCAAGGGTTGGGTTTGCGGTGTATTGCAGTGGTGTCGCCGTGGCGGCCGCGTCGGCTGAGTCGCACGGCACTGGAGTTGCCGCCGCTGAAGTCCCCCCGGTATTTGCCGCCGAGCGCTTCAAGATGAGAACTTCGTTTATCCCGGCGACGGTTTGCAAAGTGCTGATGCTCATTCGCAGGACGCGCACAATCATAGAGCCGGATCCGGTGATAGTGAACATATCCGTAGGCGTGGCCGGTGGCGAGAATGCGGTCGAGAATGCGCGATAGGTTCTCTGGTTCGCCGGGTTGATAATTTCTACACCAGCCGCATCGTATAGCGTGACCTTGCCAGCCCGCGAAGCTGCACCTACATCTTGCGTTACGCCGCTGACGCCGCCAATGATTTGCACGCTCATGCTATGCTCCAGTTTACTTTAACGGGTCCGGCAAACAAACCGAACAGCGGGCGCAAGACAAGATCGAAGCCAACACCCGCGACGATATTGCGCACAACCGGAGCAACCCAGTCCTGAGCATACACGTCGTCGTTGTCGGCGTAAACCTGCGCCACGATTGCGGAAGTATCGCGCACGCCGGAGACTCCCGTAACGGTTATCGAATCCTCAGACAGCATCGAAGCAAATGGAACTGTAGCTTGCCCGCTTGTTCCGGTGACTATCGGCATGGCGGCCATTGCTTGCGCTACTTCAAGGCTTTGCAATCGCTCGGATAGGTCCATGCCCTGCCCTACTGCCTCAAGAGCCGCCAGAGCTTCCCCGGTAGGATCACCCCCTTGCTGGCTTGTAGCAAAAGCCGTCGTCACGTCGTCTGTTGACGCGCCCTGAACGCCACCTGAGAGCCGGATGAAATACATTACCCAGGCGTTCGCCATTTGCTTAGTCTGCGGATCAAAGAACGGCGTGTTGATCGGCGGCGGGTTCTGTACCGGAGTAGAAGGAATAGAAGGCGTGCTCATCGTCCATTTCCTTGCTGCGTATTCAAATACGCATTAATCCAGCAACCGCCCGGTAGCGGGTCAGACGCGCTCACTTCAAAGACTCTGTTTTCATCCGATCCGAGGCGATCCCAGAATGTTCGATAGCCATATTGCCCCAGCGCTCCGCCACGCGCCTGAAGTTCGTTTGACCAAGTATAGCCACCATCGTTCGAGTACCGGAGCATGTAAAGCGGCGCGGAGCCTTGCCCGGCTGGTGGCACATCCACGCCGTGCTGCACATCGAGCATCAGCCGGCCGTAACTCATCATCCGCATTTCATCAGCCAGTACAGGGGCTTGCCGGATGCGCCGAATCTCCGCGCTGTTGTCTGTCGCATAGCTCATCGACTGCTCGTAAATCATCCCGGTTACCGAATCGCCAACCAGGTGCTTACCGAAAATGTAGGCATGCGTCCGTTGCCGGACTGCGCGCGATTCGGCATGGACCTGATCCCAGTAGCTCCGTTCGTGCCACTGCTGCGAAGCCGCATCGTAAACCCAAGTCGCGTTAGCCGTCGGAAACGTGAGTACATAGAATGTGTGGCCCTGCTCCTGGTAGCTGTAGGCTATCGCGTCGGCAACGGTGGAGTAGCTTTGCATCGCATATTCCAGCGCGTGATTCGAGATTCGTTTCGCCGTGTAGCCTTGCGCTCTGACTACCATTGCTGGGCCGCGCTCGTCCTGCTGAATCCAGAACACTGAATTGTCCATGACGCGGATCGAGTCCCGCGAATTAGTACCGCATTGCAGGAACGCGCCCTGGATGTAATCGAAGATATTCTCAGAGCCGGAGTTGTACCAAACCTCAGCCGTCGCGGAGCCAAAGAGCCACCATTGCCGCTGGTTTACGGCCATGCCCACGATATTATCTCCCCCGCCCTCTTTTGTGATGAAGTCGAGCGGGTCCCACTCTAGGCCATCGTTGAGCGCCGAGAAGAATCCGTAGCGTGTGTTTTTTTGCGTGGCAAGGAAGTAGTTGTTGATCATTCCTATGCCAGATGCGCCCACGCCGTCTAGCCAGCCCGCAAGCGGCGTCAAGACGTTGGTATTCATGTCGAAGATGAAGCCGGAAGTGCCGGAGCGAATTAGAAGCTGGTAGCCGTTCGCTACGATTTGCGCCGATTCTACAGGCTGCGGGTTGGTGACTGATCCGAGGCTCGTGTATGTCCCGCCTGCGAGCACTTCAATTAGGTACGCGCCAACTACCGCGAATGCGCGCCCGTTTGTCTGGAATAATGCCCGTACCGGATGCCCCACGGCAGAAGCATCACAGAACGCCGCTATTCCAGGAGTGTAGTAGAATACCCAAGCGTTCTTTCCGTTGCCGCTTTCGATGGATTCAGGGAATAGATTCACCAGCCGATCACCGGACGCAGCGATGGAACGTGAACGGTAGGGCGGTCCGATGAATCCTTTGTAAATCATAGGTCGAGTATCTCCGCGAGCGTCGGCCAATGCGGGATCAGCCGTGCGATGTTGAACCACTGGCGAAAATCGAGGTAGGCAAACGGTGCGCCGAGCGGCCCGATGACGCCTTTGTAGATCATAATACCTTTCGCACTACAAGCTGTTCGAGGTCAACCGACTCGCCCGCCGTGCTAGCTCCGCATTGCAGTGTAACCGTTAAGGCAAGCGTCCCATTCGTCGCCAATGCAATCGGCTGCGTAGTCGCGTTGCGTTGTCCGGTGTTGCCATCGCCACCCACTACAGAGGTGATCGTGTTGACACTTGCCCCGGGGGCGCCGGTGGCTTGGGTTATAAAGGTTAGTCCATGGCCCCACCCCGTCTGATTGTTCCCGCCACTAGCCGCAGGCCCTGTGTAGATGGTGGTTCCACCGAGCTTTAAACGAAACTGAAGAGTTGTACCGGCTGCTGGGGTTGTGAATTGAGTGCCAAGATTTATCTCATGGGGGATATTTGCGGCAAGACTGTTTGCCGGAACTGTGTAAGTTGTGGCGAATGCTGTCTCGGTGGTGCCAATGACTGAGCAGGTAAGCGTGTCAGATGTCGATGTTTGAGCGGAGAGAATACCTCCTGGGCCGGATGGGCCAGATGGACCGCTTGGACCGGAGTTGCCACTGGGGCCGCTTGGACCGCTCGGTCCTCCGGCGCCCGTTGCACCCGTCGCTCCTGCGGGTCCAGATGGACCACTTGGGCCACTTCCGCCCGTCGCTCCCGTTGCACCAGCAGCGCCTGAAGGTCCACTAGGCCCAGATCCGCCTGTTGGACCGGATACACCCGCTGGTCCGCTAGGCCCAGACGGCCCCGTTACGCCTGTGGCTCCCGTTGCACCAGCCGCGCCCGTTGGACCTGACGGGCCTTGCGGGCCGGATGGGCCGCTAGCCCCAGCGCTTGCGCTGCAACTCACTTTGTTGGAGGAAACCGTACACGCGCCCTTGGAAGTGAAGTCAACCTCTAGCAGCCCGGTAGGCCGCGAGATCAGCAGCGAGCCAGCATCGTACCACTTGATCCACATGCCGCCGCCGGCTGGATCTTGCGCGAGCAAGAGCACGGCGCAAACGACGAAAGACAGCGCGAGAATGAAGCGTTTTTTCATCGTGTGATCAGTACTCCAAGTTCCACGACGGCAGCGAGCGCGATCGCCGCTATGCCGCCGCGCCAGTACCATACGCCGCGGTGCTGATCGCGTAAAACAGCCGCGATTGATGTAATCCCGCTCAAAAGCTCCGCATCCCGCAAGGCTTGCTCGCCGGAAACGTCACGCAGCAGCTTTTCAGCTTGCATCGAGTTCTCCGTGCGCGTTTGCTCCGCTTTCGCGTGCGAGTCCTTCAAGATTGCAAGGATTTCAGCTTGCTTCTCTTCGTCCTGCTTGGTGAAGTGCGCGAGAATCGAGACTATCTCAGCTTGGCTCTGGCCCATCGCATCCGACAACGCTGAAAGTATCCCATTCGCTGTCGATTGGCGCTGAAAGAGCATTTGTGGAAGATCGTCCGGCTTGAAGTTTTGCTCTGCGGTGAATCCGGGGTGGTCTTTTACGCAAGTATCGATCCAGGCTTGCCGTTCCTCGGTCGTCACGGAGCCAATGGGGAAGTATTTGAATGCTTCCTCGGTGAACTTCGAGATTTTCTCTTGTTCCGTCACGATGCTGGGCTTTCGTCTTTGAAAAAAGTAGTAGTCCCGGTGATCGATTTGATGTAACCGACGATTTGGCCCGGCACAAAGATACCCTGGAACGTATAGGTCTGCCCAATGAACACCTGCCGCGGCGTTGAGTTGTAATCCGGCTTGTAGACGTTGTAATTGGTCGTCGGTGCTCCTGACACGGTGCCATCTTCACCGACCGTGATACGGCAGCAGAAAGTTGCCGCGGTAACGGGCGTGCCAAGCAAGCTGTTGGAAACGGAAAGTGTATCGGTGTGTCCGGCAGCAAGGCCCATTTATGGATACCACCCGGAGCGCCAACCGCTCGGAGCGCCCCCCCTGATGCCTTGCGCACGGTTCGGCATACCGCTGTCGGTCGTCGAGATGCGGTTAGGCGTGGAATTAGTCGATGCAATCGCCGCGCGCGCGTTCAGCGCCGCCTTGCGTAACTCTTCGGTCACGTTCAATTTATACGGGCCGCAAAGTAGCTCTGCCAGCGAGAGTACGAGCGCTTCCTCGTAGCCAAGCGCTTCCGGAAAGTCCGTGGTCAAGTCGGCGAACTCGGTCAACAGCTTGCGCGTGAATAATTCCAGCGTGTTTGCGGCGGAAGGCACGCCCAGCAAGTACAGATTCGAGTTAGGGGCCGCGCCGTCATTGTAGAGCGCCCAAGGAATCGACGCCGTAAGCAATGGCATCGAAACAGCGGCATATTCCTGCTCACTTAACAGCCGTAACGGCGTGCGGATGTTTGATACAACGAGGTTGGCCTGAAGAATCCCCTTGCCAAAGCCCGGACCTACCGGACGGTCTGCCACGAAGTCAGCCGCCGGAGACGTGCCGCGGCCAATCGTGTAAATCTGCTGCGAAGTGCCGAGCGTGTAACTGGCCTTTAGCGTCGCAACAATCATAACGCCTTTGTTTGACCACATGCCGAGCATCCGATTCAACCGTGTGCGGCCAAACTCAGCATCAACGGCGGTAATCGGATCAGCCGCGCCAAGAATCCCGGCTTCGATGAAAGCCGCGGAGATGAGGTCCGAGCCTGTCATTAGTTCTTCTTTTGAAACTGCGTGCTCTTGCCGCCCGCGCGGAGTCGTTCGCCGTCCTCAATCGCGGTCACGCGAACCTTGAGTATGTCGAGTTCGGCGCGGAGTTCGTCCAGCGGATCAAGCGATGGCGGCGGCTCAGGCGGTGGGAACGGCTTACGCTGCCAATCCCTTCCGGCGCTTGCCTCCGCCTCCGCGTCCTGCACGATGCGCGTTTCGCGCCGGTCGTGGTTGTAGAGCATTCGCGGGTAATCGCCGGTCGTATTTGCCATGTTGTCCTTTAAGGTCCAAGTTTAGTTACAGCCATTTTTGTGGAGGCGGGGCAGCCGAAGCCACCCCGCCAATCTCCTTTTTAGCTCACGTAAGACGGCCACCATTTTGTGCCATCCCACGTCATCCTTAGGATACGCCCCACAACGGAGGCAGAAGATACAAGCCCGATATTCCCCGCCGTAGTTGTGGCGAAAACGCCGGTCGGGTTGATGTCAATGGACATTCCCGGCGCCCAACCTTCCGGTACGGTAATTGTCGCTATGGCGGTGGTGCCGCTCACGATAAAGAACGTACCAGACGGAATAATCGAGGTCGCGGAGGCAATGTCAGCCCCGACAAGTCCAACGCCTGGACGATTCACGAGTAGCCAATGGCCAGCCGTGGTCAGCCCCATGCAATTGGAGATTTCGCCGGTTCGGATATTGATGTACGGCACATAGAGTAGGGTTGTCTTTGTACATTGACCCTGCGGGGTTGTTTGGTAGAATGCCGCGTAAGGTCCAACCCAAATACGCGAAAGTGCTTTGTGTGTTTGAACCGGAGTACCGAAGCAGCCGCGTTGCACGCTGATGGTTGTTGAACTGACAGCGACGTTGCAAAACGCCTCGCCGTCGTCCGACCAAGCCATTGTGGTTCCGGCAGTAAAGCCTGTCGCCGATGTCACGACGATGCTGGTGGCGGTCAGCGAAGTAACCGCCGTTGCGATTGTAGTGCTGGTGATGACCGTTTGTGCGGATGCGATCCCGGCCAACAGTGCCAGCGAAGCGATGAGGGTAATGAGTTTGTTTTTCATTGTCGTAGTTTCTCCTTAATTGACCTTAGTTGGCCGAACCGATCAGCACGGCGCAGGATTCGGGGTACATGGCCCCAAAACCCCACGCGGTGTCAAAGCGGAACTTAAACGAGCCGGTGTCATTGTCCCATGTCTTGGTGGCGCGTACTTCCAAGTTCGTACCGGGTATTTTGCTCTTCTTGCCGAACTCCACAGCGGTGGGAACCGGCAGCGAAGCCCCAACCATCGTGAAGGCTTGCTTCTGGAAAGCGAGCCCAAGCGGGCCGGAAAGACCGGACGGCGACGTGGTGCCGGGCCAGAGCGTGAGCACTGCGCCAGCGGCCGGCAATGCGTCCACGGTCTGATACTGATCGCCAGGCCCGTAGATCGGCTTGGTGAGCGTCACGGTGAGCAGCGACGAGGCGAACGTACCGCCGACCAACACTTTAAACATCTTGAGGCGGCCTGTCGAGCGCCGCGTTTGCGGATTCACCGCGTTGCAGGAGGCGATGGTGAAAATGTCGCCAGCAAGAATGGTCTGGCCGGTTGTCCCGCCCAGCACCATCGTGGTATCGCCATTTGCCGATGCCACCGAGCAAGTCGGCGAAGTAACGCCGGTGCCGATGGTGTGCCGGTAAAGCGACATGCTTTCGTACCACTTGAAGCCGGAACCCCGCCCAAGCCGCCCTTTCTCGAATGCTTCCGAGATGACCGGAGCCGGGTTGAAGATCGTCGATACGGCTTGCTGGATCGTTGCGCCCATGGTCGGAGTAACGACCATGCGCCACTCTTCATCCTGCGGGGCTGCGCCTTCCACCATGATCGCGCGTGCCGAGCCATACGGAGCCATCGTGGTAGGCGTTGTGCCAACCGCGCCAATGCAGTTTGGCGTTTGCAGGTACGCAAACTCCGCCGCGCTGGACTCGATGACCTGTGCAAGCTCGTTCATCGCGGGCTTGATAATGTGCTCCGAGGCGTAGTCGTCGCCGTGGGGCAGCTTCAATGCCGCTTCAATCGAATCGAAGGAGCATTGCACCGACGCCACCTGATCGCAGTTGACCGGGAACGTGCGGTTGTCGAGGTTTTGCGGATTCCATGCCAGCGAACGCTGCGCAATGAACCGCTGAGGATAGCGGGCTTGGATTTGCTGCCCTACCGCGAACTCCAGTTTGAAGTCCTTTTGGTAAGACTGATCGAAGCCCTTGGTAATGCACATCTCGTTCAGGAGATGCCGCGCTGACTCCATAGTGAGCCAGCTTGTAGTTAGCAGATTATTCACGATTTACCCCTTTCCGGGTAATCGCGGGGATTTTAGGTCAGCATGAAGCGCCGCTTGATCTCTGCTTCGTTTTTGAGGCGCGCATAGAGTTCATCATCCCCGGCTAGCATGGCCTCGCGTATCGGGTCCGCTGCGGTCGTAGAACGGCCAGGCAGTGGAGACGGTGGCGGCGGAGCCTTCGATTGTTGCTTTACAGGTGGGGATGATTCGGGGGCCTTGGATGGTTTCGCCATGAGCATCATTTCCAAACGGGTGAGCGCTTTAAACGCCGCCGTCTGGTCTTCCGCCTTGGCGATCAACGAGAGTTCACCGGGATTGAGCGCAAAGTGATGCGCCATTGCCGGACCTACTTCACTGCGGAACATGAACATAGCCGCCGTATCCGCCGATGGCCCTTCCGCATCAGCGGCGTTTTGCAGCGCTTCCTGATAGTCCGGGTGTTCGGCTTCATAGGCCACTTGACGTTCGTTCCAGTTCCGCGCGGCCGCTTGGTGCTTCTCGGCCGCTGTGCGTTCGACTGCCGTGCGTTGCTGCTCGGCTTGAAGAGCCTTCATCGACTCAGCTACGGCCCATTTAGAGTGCGCTTTCACGAACTCCGCAACCGTTTCAAATTGTTCGATATCCGGCTCTACCGCAGTCTCGGAGGGCGGGGTCCGAGTATCGCCCGGCTGTTTCAGCCTTTCCCTTGCGGCTTCAAGTTGCTGCAGCTCCACACGCAATTCGTTGCGCCGCTGCAAATCGCTCTTGATCTCGTTGGTTAGTTCCTGTTTCCGTTTGTCAAATCCCGTGGCTGGCTTTTTATCGCCCGCCTCCTGCTGATTTTTGCCGGGTTCCGAGTCCGGTCGAGTTTCGGATGCTTCGGCGGGTGCTGAGTCCGCCCCTTTCAGCAATAAATCTGCCGTTTTCGTCTTACCGGAGCGCCACTCGCTGATCTGCGCGGGCGTCAACTCGTCTAAGACAGCATCGGCTGCTGGTTGTTCGGAAGGTGTATCAACTACAGGCGCTTCCGGCGCTGCTGGTGTGATAACCGCTTCATCTGGCATTTGGAACAATCTTCCTTCTTTTTGTTTT
>VFSW01009555.1_pt1 | contig 13837 bp, 11 predicted proteins | sample 5358111 | NCBI WGS metagenome assembly VFSW01 (sample SAMN11554181, study PRJNA540505) | mine drainage metagenome | isolation source: sediment from site ElyBrook_90M | place: USA: Ely Copper Mine, Vershire, VT | collected 2017
GTGGATCAGCTCGCGCGGCGTCTGGCTCTGCGGCGTATAGGGCAGTGGCGAGGCGGAGACGAGCGGCCACGCCCCCGCGCGCAGCGGCCGGTCTGGTGTATGCGCGCCCACCGAAAGTGACTGGGTCGCGCCACGTCTGCCCGCATGGTTCAGCGTCAGGCAGAGGCGCGCCGGTATGTCACTCGGCGTCGCGTGCGCAATCTGCGCCCAGCGGGACCAGGCCTGTGCATGCTGCGGCGTATACAGCGCGAGGCTCTCTGGCGAGATGCGCGCCTCAGCCGAGATGGCGACGGGGTCGGTCAGCAGCAGCCCGGCGCCTGTCTCGTCGCAGGTATCACCGACAGCGCTACGTACCGCCATGCGGTTGGACAGGCGCAGGCCCGCCAGCTCCAGCGGCGTGAAGGCGGGCGGTGGGACGAACAGCGGCGCTCTGGGGCGCGGCGCCTCGCCCTCGATCGGCGCCCGCCCGCTCGCGGCGAACGCCTGGTCCGCCCCCGCGACGAACTGCGGGTCGCGCAGGCGCAGGTCATCGTAGGTGATGCGCTTGCTGCGCGTCAGCAGGTTGAAGGTGAACTGCGCGGGCGGCAGCGAGGTGTAGCGCTGGACGTTCTCGAAGTACGCGCGGCTCTCAGCCGCCGCCGCCTGGAAGAGCTCGACTACGGGGCGACGCGCCAGCTCATACTCTGTCAGCGCGCGCTCCACATCGGGATACTGCTCGATGGCGTTGGCCAGCGCGATAGCGTCCTCCATCGCCAGTTTCGTCCCCGAGCCAATGGAGAAGTGCGCCGTGTGCGCCGAGTCACCCAGCAGCGCCAGGGCGCCGACGTGCCAACGCGCACAGGTGAGCGTGGCGAAGCTGATCCACTTCGAGTTGTTTGGCAGCAGGCGGGCGCCGCGAAGCTCATCGGCGAAGAGGCGCTCGCAGAAGGCGACGCTCTCCGCCTCGCTCGCCTGGTTCAGCCCCGCGCGTCGCCAGACCTCGTCTGCGCATTCGACGATGAATGTGCTCATCGCGCCGCTAAAGGGATAGGAGTGGACCTGAAACAGCCCGTGCGCGCTCTCCTTGAAGATGAAGGTGAAGGCGTCGAGCGTCTTTTCGGCGCCTAGCCAGATGTATTTCGCGGCGCCAGGCGTAAGGCGTGGCCCAAAGTCGGATTCGCGGCTGCGCCGCGCCAGGCTGTTCACCCCGTCCGCCGCGATGAGCAGGTCGCTCTCGCCCAGTTCGTCGAGACTGGTGACCTCAGTCGAGAAATCGAGCGCGACGCCCAACTCACGGCAGCGCGCCTGGAGCAGGCCGAGCAGCGTCTTACGCTCTAGCCCGGCGAAGACATGCCCGCCGCAGCGCATCAGGCCGCCGCGATAGTAGGTGTCAATCGCGTCCCATGCGACGAACCGGTTCGTGATCGCGCGGTACGACGGGTAGTCGGCCTCCTGGAAGGCCGCTAGCGTGCGATCCGAAAAGACCACGCCCCAGCCGTAGGTAGCGTCGGGCGCGTTGCGCTCCACGACCCGCACGGCATGGGCCGCGTGGGCTTTCTTGAGCAGCAGCGCGCAATAGAGTCCGGCTGGGCCACCGCCAAGGATCGTGATCTTCACGGGCGCCTCGCATCGTTGATCGGCTCCGCGACCGCGCTCACCACGCTCAGCCCGCCGATGATCTCTGCCAGACGGTCGAGCTGATCGACGCTCGCCGCCGTGGGAATCAGCGCCACCTCGTCACAGCCAGCGTCGGCGTAGCCGCGCAACAGTTGTGCAATCGCCTGGGGTGTCGTGAGCAGTCCCTCGGCGATCTTCTCGGCGAACGGTCCGGTGAAGGCGTAGTAGTCGCGCAGGTAACGCGCGCCCGCCTCGGCCTCCGCGTCGCCGCCCAGCGCAAAGTAGCCCTGCCCCCAGAGCGTCGGCAGTCCCAGCCGCCCCATGTCGAGCCATGCAGCGCGCGCCTTGTCCGCCGCTCGCGCAAAGGCGCGTGGTGGTCCACCGCCGTGCATGTAGCCATCGGCGTAGCGCGCGACCCGCGCATACACCGCGTCCGAGGTTCCGCCAAGCAGCACCTCTGGCTCGCGGGAGCGCTCGCGGCGCGGGCCGATGCGCGCCTGCTCCCAGTGCGCCCGTAGCTCGCTCAACTGCTCGGCGAAGTGACGGCCACGACTGGCGTAGGGCGCGCCGACGGCGGTGTAGTCCTCCTGCCGCGCGCCGACGGCGAGGCCGAGCGTGAGGCGCCCGCCAGAGAGCGCGTGCAGCGAGGCGGTGTCGCGAGCAAGCAATACCGTGTTGCGAATCGGGCCAATGACGATGTTGGTGGCGAGACGAATGCGCGTGGTGACCGCTGCGGCGGCGCTCAACGCGACGAAGGGATCGTAGGCGTCGTAGACGACGCGATCCAGCGCGGCGACGCTGGCGAACGGGCCCGCCTCAGCGCGCCGCGCCCACTCGATGAGGGTTTCGCCACGGCAGCCGGGGACAGTGGAGGGTAAGCCGACGCAGACGCGCATGGTTCATGCCCCTTCGCATGCCATCGTCCACCGCAGGGCGACCATCGGCCCGCAGGGGATACAGGTATCCGTGTGCGCTCGTTCCAGGTGACCTTACATTAGGCGCACATCGGCGGGCAGGTCGGCTAGGGCAGGCGCATGCGCGGGCCGGATACGCCGACTACGCCTGGCGCGCATCTACCCACGCCAGCACTTCGGCGGCGTGGCCGTCGGGCTTCACGCCCTCCCATAGGTGGCCAATGGTTCCATCGGGGAGGATGAGGAAGCTCGTGCGCGCCATCGTCATGTACGACTTGCCGTACATGCTGCGCTCTATCCAGACGCCGTATCGCTGCGCCACCGCGCCGCCCGCGTCGGCCAGCAGCGGGAAGGGCAGGCTGTACTTGCTGGCGAACTTCTGATGCGACTTCACATCGTCGCGGCTGACACCCAGCACAACGACGCCGCGCGCCTGCAACTCGCCCCAGGCGTCGCGGAAGGCGCAGGCCTCGGTCGTGCAACCGGGCGTATCGTCCTTGGGGTAGAAGTAGAGCAGCACCGTCTTGCCGCGCAGGTCGGCCAGATGAACCTGCGAGCCATCGCCAGCGGGAAGGGTAAAGTCGGGCGCGTCGCTCCCAACCGGCGGGATGGAGGTTTCCGTCTCAGGCACAGATAGAGCTCTCCTTGGTCAGACTATCGTCGTGTCACGCCACATACTGGAGAGTATACTGCCATTTCGGCGCTCTCGTCCGGCTGTCGGCGCCCAGTTGCCCTAGAACAGATGCAACGCTGCGGCGGCGCGTTCGAGCGGCTCGCGGAACTGTGGCGCGGCGATGTTGATGAGCTTGCGGGCGCGCTCGGCGAGATCGCGGCCATGCAGCGCGGCGACGCCGTACTCTGTGACAACGTAATGCACGTGCGCGCGCGAAGTCGTCACCGCCGCGCCCGGCGAGAGCAGTGGCGTGATGCGCGAGACCAGCCCATCGATCGGCTCGATGGCGCATTCACTCGGAAGCGCGATCGAAGCGAAGGCGTCACCTGTTAGAGACGTGTTGGCGCGGGCGGTCGCTGGCAGCGCGATGATGGGGCGCCCTCGCGGCGAGAGCGCGGCGCCACGCATAAAGTCCATCTGGCCGCCCACGCCGCTGTAGAGCGACGTTCCCAGCGACTCGGCGCAGACCTGCCCGGTGAGGTCCACCTGAATCGCGCTGTTGATGGCGACCATGTGATCGAACTGCCGGATGATGGTGGAGTTGTTGGTGTAGTCCGAAGGACGAAGCTCTACCATCGGGTTGTCGTCGATGAAGTCGAGCAGGCGACGTGTGCCGACGACGAAGCTCGCCACGATCTTGTCACGGTCGCGTGTCTTGCGCGCTCCGGTGATGACGCCCTGCTCGACCAGATCGAGCACACCATCAGAGAACATCTCGGAGTGGATGCCAAGGTCGCGACGGCTGGAGAGCGCCTGGAGCACCGCGTCGGGTATCGCGCCGATACCCAGCTGGAGCGTGGCGCCATCGTCTACCAGCTCGGCGATGTGCTGCCCGATGCGCAGCTGGGTAGCGTCTGGCTGCTTCCGTTCGACCTCATAGAGCGGGTGGTCCCATTGGACGCGCTGGTGCAGGCGTGAGATGTGGATGAAACTGCTGCCATGCGTGCGCGGCACCTGTGGGTTGATGAGCGCCACGACCTGCTTCGCGGTATCGACCGCCGCGCGGGTGACATCCACCGACGGGCCGAGCGAGCAGTAGCCGTGAGCATCCGGCAGGGACACCTGGATGAAGGCGACGTCGATCGGCAGCTCGCCGCCGGGCGCGAACAGTGCGGGAACATCCGAGAGGAACACGGGGGTGTAGCTGGCGCGACCCGCGTTGACAGCGGCGCGGGTATTCTCTGCGACAAAGAGCGCGCGAAGATTGAAGCGCCCCTTCCAGCGCTCATCGGTATAAGGCGTCGGCCCATAGGTGTGCAGGTGCACAAACTCCACATCGCGCAGCTCATCGCCGCGCGCGACCAGCGCCTCGATCAGCGCGGTTGGTGTCGCGCAGGCGCCCTGCACGTAGACTCGCTGGCCAGACTCGACGACCTGCACGGCCTCCTGCAGGCTGCTAAACCCCACATGGCTGCTATCTCTCACGGTTGCCCATCCTCTGTCTCTAGCGCGCGCTCCGCCACGCCTCACTACTACCATAGCAGCGTTGGCAGGCGCGCGCTCAGGCAGAACTGCGCATTTTGGGCGAGCGAGGCCCGCGCGGCGCGACTGTGAGCGAGTTGTGACCCCGGCTCGCCAGCGCGAGTGTGCGACGACAGCGCAGCGCTGCCCGATAGCGGATCACCTGCTACGTCGCCCGACCCGATACTCGCAGAACAAAGGCGACGCCCCCGCTCCAGCCAGGGCCAGAGCAGAGGGGTGAGAGCATGCGCTTGTTCGCCTTACTCCAAGCCATCTCGTAACATCTTCAGGAACGCTTCGCCACTGAGATATTCGATACCCGCATAGATATGCCTGCCATCCTGTTGCGCAGGTGGATAGTCATGAATGTTCTCAGAGATGACATGGGTGGCGCGGCTCAGTTTTGCGGCTGCCCAGATCGGATGATCCCACTGGTCGCTCAGGTCTTCCCACGGAGGAGGGTATGGTGGCAAAGGCGCGATCAACTCAAAGGTGGGCAACAGCCATTCCATCATGAGTTTCGCAGCCTCGCCGCAACGGCGCTCGTTGGCATCGGTGAGGTCATGTATCGCCTGGCTGGATGGCGGGTCTTTGATCCAGCGCCAGACGAGTACGCGGTTCAACTCTGCGATGATCCATGGAGACCAGATCGCTGTGAACATGCCAAGCTGAGCGGCTTGCTGCAGTTCGCGTCGGAGGCGTGCGGGTACCAGTGAACTGGTGTCTACGACGGCGCGAATGCCGATCTCTGGCTATGCGTTACCTGTCTCTGCGCGCTCACTCATGTGATGTGCTGATTATGCGCTGCCATGGCGTCGTGCCGGGGCGCTCGGCCGCCAACGCGTCCATCTGCTCCTGCGTTAACCCGGTACTGGAGCCGAGCGCATCTGTCGCATCATGCGCCTGATCTGATGCGCGAATGCCCCTCACGAGCTGATGCTGTTGCAGATCTTCAAGCGCTGAGAGCGGTAGCATCATGCGATTGCCACGCTTCTGGTGGGGAACGCCGAGACGTCGGACGAGCAGCTTGAGCGTGTTGACCGAGCGGATGTCGAGCAGCCTCGCCGCCTCGGTCGTCGTGAGTAGGGGATTCTCGTCTAGCGCCCGCAGCGCATGGTTGACCCGCTGGACGACCTCCTCCAGATTGCCTGCCTCTGCCGAGGACTTGATCGCCTCAAGGTCGCCGCGTACATCCAGCTTGCCCATCGCGTACCTCACTCTCAGCCAGACCAGTGCTCGCTGCTTGTAGAATAGCACTATTTGTCATATTCGTCAATCACGAGTCGGCAGCGTACACAAAGACGACGCCCCCCCTCCAGCCAGGGGCAGAGGGGGGGCGGCGTGAGCGCTGCGCCTGGACAGGCGCTAGTGGGCGAGCGCGTTGAAGAGGCTGCTCGCGCTGAGTCCGACCTGTGACATCAGCGGGCCAAAGACGATGGTCAGCGCGATGACGCCCGCCACCGCGATCGCCATTGTCAGCCCCACCGAGCCAGGTGTCTGCACGAACTCGCGCTTCTCCGGCTCGACCACGAACATGCGCCACACGACGTTGGCGTAGTAGGCGATGGAGACAGCGCTCATCAGCAGGCCGATGATCACCAGCGCCGTCATGCCTGACCCCTGGCCCCAGGCCGCCCAGAAGATGACTAGCTTGCTCAAGAAGCCAGCCATCGGCGGAATGCCTGCCAGCGCAAGCAGACAGATCGCTAGCCCCGTCGCAATCCACGGCGCGCGGCGACCGAAGCCGTCGAAGTCGCGGATGTTCTCGCGTCCAGTGGCGTCGGCCAGCGCGATGATGCCGGTAAACGCGCCGATGTTCGTCACGACGTAGACGAAGAGGAAGGCAAGCATCGCCTGGTTGCCAGTCGGCGTGTTGTGGATGATCAGCGCCGCAAAGCCGACGAGCAGGTAGCCTGCCTGGCCGATGCTGCTGTAGGCCATCATGCGCTTGATGTTGGTCTGGAGCAGCGCGCCGACGTTACCGACGATCATCGTCAGCGCGGCGACAATGGCGACCATCACCCACAGGTAGTTGTTGTTGAGCGCCACCAGTCCGCCAAAGACGAAGACGCGCAGCAGCGCCGCAAAGCCCGCCGCCTTCGAGCCAACCGAGAAGAACAGTGTCGAGGGGGTTGGCGCGCCCTCATAGATGTCTGGCGCCCACATGTGGAACGGAACCGCCGAGACCTTGAAGCCGAACCCCGCGAAGATGAAGACCTCGCTGACGATCAGCAGCAGGTTGCCAGTGTGCAGCGCGGACGCTGTCGCGCGGGCGATCTCGATCAGGTCGGTCGTGCCGGTCGCGCCGTAGAGCAGCGCCATGCCATACAGCAGAATCGCCGATGACATCGCGCCGAGCAGCACGTACTTGACCGCGGCCTCCGCCGAGCGTGTGTCGGTGCGCGAGAGGCCCGCCAGGATGTAGAGCGGGATGCTGGTCAACTCCAGCGAGATGTAGATGGTGATCAGCTCACCAGAGCTGGCCATCAGCATCATGCCCGCCAGCGACATGAGGATGATGCTGTAATACTCACCCGGCGTCGCCCGCAGGTACTTCTCGACATACTGGTACGACACCAGGATGACACAGAAGCCGATCAACAGGAAGAGCAGCTTGAAGAAGATGGCGTAGTCATCCACTACGAGCATGTTGAAGAAGCCAGTGGTTGAACGCGAGCCGAAGGTGTTGAACGCCAGGCTGAACGTCAGCGCCAGCGGCACGACCAGCCCCACCAGCGCCGTCACCCATGTCACCGTCTTACGGCGAGTGATGAGATCGAGCGCCAGCACGACAAAGCTCAGCACCGTCACACTCAGCTCAGGCGAGAGCAACCAGATTTGCGGCAGACCTATCGTTGATGTCACGGTACGCTCCCAGGTCTCTCAGCTCTAGCGAGCCACTAGCGCGCTCATGCTGTGCAACATCTGTTGCAGGCTCGGCGTGAGCAGGTCAACCATCGGCTTCGGGTAGATTCCGACGAACAGAATCACCACCGTCAGCGCGATCAGTGGGAAGGCCTCCAGCGCGTTGGCGTCGGTCAGCCAGTCCCACTTCATGTTCAGCGGGCCGTAGAACGAGCGCCGCAGCATCCACAGCAGGTAGCCTGCCGTCAGCACGACGCCGAACGCCGAGAGAATCGTCGCCAGCGGCAGCGTTGCAAACGAGCCGGTGAAGACAAGATACTCCGCGACGAAGCCGCTCAGGCCGGGCAGGCCCAGCGAGGCGAAGCAGGCCACCGAGAAGAGCAGCAGCAGCGCGGGCATACGCTTGCCAATGCCGCCGAACACATCAATATCGCGGGTATGCGCCTTCTCGTAAAGCACGCCGACGGAGAAGAAGAGCATGCCAGTGATCGTGCCGTGGGTGAACATCTGCAACGTCGCGCCGGTCAGCGCCGCCTGGCGGAAGCTCATGCTCACCGTGCCAGCCGCCGCGGCCGCCGCGACCCCCAGCAGCACATAGCCCATGTGGCTGACGCTGGAGTAGGCGATCATGCGTTTCATATCCTTCTGCACCATCGACGCGCCCGCGCCCCAGAGGACGTTGATGGCGGCGAGGATGCCGAGGACAGGCGCGAACTCCATCGCGCCGTGCGGCGCGAAGCCGAGGCAGATGCGAATCAGACCATAGGCGCCCATCTTCAGCAGCACGCCCGCCAGCAACACGCTCACCGCCGTCGGCGCCTCGGTGTGCGCGTCTGGAAGCCACGTATGCACTGGCCACATCGGTATCTTGACCGCAAAGCCGACGAAGAGCAGCAGGAAAATCGCCAGCGCCAGTGAGACGCTGCCGCCAAAGAACGGCAGCGAGCCAGCGAGGCTGGGCGCCATCTGCGCGAAGTGCTGGAATGACGCGTCCTGGCCGCCGGTCTGGAAGTAGATCAGAAAGATGCCTGCCAGCGTGAACGCCGAGCCGACCAGCGTATAGATCAGGAACTTCCACGCCGCGTACTCGCGCCGCTGACCGCCCCAGATGCCGATGAGCAGGAACATCGGAATCAGCTCGATCTCCCAGAACAGGATGAACAGGAAGAGGTCGAATGAGGCGAAGACGCCCATGACGCCCGTTTCGAGGAAGAGCAGCATGGCGAAGTAGAGCTTCGGGCGCTTCTCCAGTCGCCAGGAGCTGATGACGGCCAGAAACGAGAGCAGCCCGTTGAGAATGAGCATCGGCATGCTCAGACCATCGGCGCCGAGCGCATAGTCTACTTTGAAGTGGAACGTGCCGATAGCGACGTTGATCCACGGGACGTTGATGTACCACTGCGGCGCGACGACCGAGCCGAAGTTGGTCGAGGCGCCACCGAGCAAACCGAAGTAGAGCCACAGGCTCAGTAGAAAGACACCGCCGGTAAAGACCGCCGCGACCCACTTCGCCACGCGCTCAGGCGCAAGCAGAGTGATGACGCCGGCGAGCAGCGGCAGGAAGACAATCGCAGTCAGCAGCATGTGCTTTTCCTCTCCCCCCGCTTATCGCACGAAGGCGCCGGTGGCGATGAACACGACCAGCGCGATGATCAGCGCGCCGCCGAAGAGCGCCGCGCCGTAGTTTTGCAGCACGCCTGTCTCGGTGCGCCGGGTCGCGTCACCGAAGCGCTTGACCGAGGTAGCAGAGCCGTTGACGATGCCATCCACGATGTACTTGTCGAAGAGGACGGCGCCGTTCGAGAGGCCCAGCACCACGTATTTGATGAGCCAGCCATAGAGCTCATCAAGGTAGAACTTGTTGAGCAGCACGGTGTAGACCGCGCGGCCAACCGGGTTGCTGGTGAAGGCCTTCGCCGGGATGATCTCCAACCCATAGACCAGCCAGGCCAGGCCGATGCCAACCACCGCCATGGCGATGCCGACGTAGGTCAGCGGATCGGCGAAAGGATTGGTATAAGCCTGCGTGCCTGCGGTCAGGAAGTTTCCGAAGCCGTTGTTGATGCTCCAGAAGCCGAGCAGCACCGTCGGGAAGGCCAGCAGAATCAGCGGAAGGGTCATCACCCAGGGCGACTCATGCGGGTGGGCCTCGCCGCGATACTGCCGCTCGCTGCCCCACAAACCGCCGAACGCGCCACCCTTGCCACCGAAGGTCATGAAGAACAGGCGGAACATATAGAAGGCTGTCAGGAAGGCGGTGAAGAGCGTCAGCCCGTAGAACCAGTAGTAGCCACCGTGGTTCGTGCCGTAGGTGAAGGCCTCGCCGATAATCGCGTCTTTGCTCCAGAAGCCCGAAAACGGCGGCACACCTGAGATCGAGAGCGTGGCCAGCAGGAATGTGAAGGCGGTGATCGGCATGAACCGCGCCAGCCCGCCCATCTTGCGCATATCCTGATTGCCCGCGACGGCGTGGATCACGCTGCCGGAGCTAAGGAAGAGCAACGCTTTGAAGAAGGCATGGGTGAAGAGGTGGAAGATGCCCGTCGCGTCGGTTGGGCCGACCGCCAGGCCAGTGAACATGTAGCCCAACTGGCTGACGGTCGAGTAGGCCAGCACCTTCTTGATGTCGTTCTGCGCCAGCGCGATCACCGCCGCGAAGATCGCCGTGAACGAGCCGACCCCGCCGACCACCTGCAGCGACTGCGGCCCGGCCACCTGCGAGTAAAGCGGGAAGAAGCGCGCTACCAGATAGACGCCCGCCGCTACCATCGTCGCCGCGTGGATCAGCGCGCTCACTGGCGTCGGGCCAGCCATCGCGTCGGGCAGCCAGACATGCAGCGGGAACTGCGCCGACTTGCCTACCGCGCCACAGAAAATCAAAATCATCGCCAGCGTGACGGTGAACTGGTTGATGTGCAGCGCCTGATACGTCGCCGGATTGTTCAGCGCGACGAACGAGAACGTGCCAGTGCTGAAGAACAGAATCAGGATGCCGATCAGCATGCCAAAGTCGCCAAAGCGGGTGGTGACGAACGCTTTGAGCGACGCCGCTGGCGGATACGGAATGTCGGATCCTGGCGGCGGTGGCGCCTGGTCGAACCAGAAGCCAATCAGCAGGTAGGACGAGAGGCCCACCAATTCCCAGCCGATGTACAGGACGAGGATGTTCGCGCCCAGCACCAGAATCAGCATCGAAACGGTGAAGAGGGCTAGCTCCATGAAGAAGCGCGAGTAGCCCAGGTCGCCCGCCAGGTAGCCGATGGAGTAGAGATGGACCAGCAGCGAGACGCCCGTGACCACGACCAGCATGACCGCCGTGAGCGAGTCAACGCGGAAGTCAATCGGGTAATGCAGCGTCCCGAACGTGAACCAGTCCCACAGATGCACGGTGTAGCCGCTCTTTTGTAGCGCGGGCGACCCGAAGTACTGGAAGAAGATGGTCAGCGCCAGCGCGAATGCGCCGACCATCGCTACCACGGCGATGACGCTACCGATCATGCCCCAGCGGGTGGTGACGCCGCCGTGACCGTGACCACCGCCGCCATGCGCGTCGCCGCCGTGGGCGTCAGTATGGGCGGCGCTATCATCATGGGCGGCGCCGGGGCCGTGCGTCTCCGCTTGCTCGTGGCCAGCCGCCGTGCCAGCGAGGTTGTGGCCGCCGCTGCCGCCGGTAGGGCGCAGGCCCAAACGTCGCTGCTGCGCGACATCTAACGGGCGTGTCACACAAAAGATGATGACCATCGCCGCCAGTGGTAGCAGCGGGATCACCGAGACGAACTCTACGGGACTCATGCATCCGCTCCGTTACTCTGCGTCAGCGCGCCTGGGCGCGGCGGTGTTACCAGCGCATCAGGTTGATCTGGCCGACGTCAATCGTAGACCGGCGCCTGTAGATGGCGATGATCATTGCCAGGGCGACCGCAGCCTCAGCAGCGGCCACGGTGATGATGAAGATGGCGAAGATCTGCCCGGTCAGCCGCTCGCCGTGGCCCGCTGTCCCAGCAAATGACTGGAACGCCGAGGCATAGGCGACGAGCGTGATGTTGACCGCGTTGAGCATGATCTCGATGCTCATGAGAATCGTGACGGCGTTGCGCTTGCTCAGCGCGCCGAAGAGGCCGATGCAGAAGACGAGCGCACCGAGCACGAGGAATGAGTTGAGCGTCACCATGCGTAGAAACCTCTCCCGTCCGCTAGTCTTCGCGGCCAATCACAATCGCGCCGATGATCGCCGCCAGCAGCACGATGGACGCGATTTCGAAGGGCAGCACGTAGCTGTAGCTGAAGGGGCTGTAGAGCAGTTGGCCGATGCGAGCGACCGAGCCGCCGCCATTGATCGCGTTGGCCATGTTCGCCGAGGCGTTTGGCCCGGCGACGGCCATCGGGCCGCTGCCCACCGTGAAGATCAACGCGGCGGCCAGCGCCACGGCGATAACCGCCGCGAGCCACGTCTGGCCCGAGAACGGGCTGGACGTGCGCGACATGGCGTTCTGGGTGAGCATGATGGCGAAGAGGACGAGAATGGTCACAGCGCCCGCGTAGATAAGTATCTGCACAATCGCGATGAACTCGGCATTGAGCAATACATACACCCCGGCGGCTGACCCGAAGACGACCGCCAGAAAGAGCGCCGCATGCACGATATTGCGCAGCAGCACCACCGCGAGCGATGAGCCGACCAGCACAATCGCGATCACGTAGAACGCCACAGTAGCGATGTTGAGGGGCATGTCGAAGGTTCCTCCACCAGCGGGAATCCGCTCCAGTGGCGTCTCGCGTGGCCGAGCGCGCGACACGGCAGAGTCGCGGCCAGCGCGCAGTGAACCCGGACGGAGCGCCATCTGTGATTGTATCACTGGCGTCAATTGCGGCGCATGTCTGTCAGGACGCATTCAGGACGCATTCGAGGCCCTGCGCGAGCCATCCTCGCCGCTTTCCCACTGACTACAACGGCTGGGCGCGCGCCATCGGCACGGCGCTGGCAACGCTGGTTGGCGACTGATAGGCGCAGCGCATACCTCCCACCCGTCCTACCTGCATGGCGGCTGGCGCAGGCGCGTGCTACACTGCGCGCAGCGCTGGACTCGCCAGGGGACCAGCGGCCGCGGTTGTGGCAGCGAGGAGTCTGAGGGCATGCCAGCAGGCATAGTTGGCCATCTGTGGCGCGCGCTGCGCCATGCGCTCGGCAAGATTCTGGCCTGGGCCGGGGCGACGTTTGTGGTGACGGCGCTGCTCGTCGAGGTGATCGCGTATCTGGCCAACGGGTCAGCCGCGCTAGGCTCACCAGCGACTCACCTTGCTGCCGTGGCGCTAGGGCTGGCGGTCGGATACGCCGTTGGCTTGCTTACGCTCATTTCTGAGACCGGCACCCTGCTTGCGCATGGCGCGACGGACCTGGAACGCACATGCGTCTCAGCAGTTGAGAGGCTGGAGAGGATCAAGCAGCCGCTGTGAGCGATCACCCCCCGTCCGATGCGCTGATTGGGATGTGGCTCGGCTCATGCCGGGTCGAGCGGCGGCTGGGCGCGGGCGGCATGAGCGCGATTTACCTGGCGCAGCAGGAACGCCCGCGTCGCCTGGTCGCCGTCAAGACGCTGCGCCCGCAGCTGCTGGCGGACGCGCGCCAGTGGCCGCTGTTTCTCGCGCGCTTCCGCCGTGAGGCTGACGCGACCGCTGCGCTCGACCACGCCAACATCGTCCCGATCTATGAGTTCGGTGAGCAGGACGACCTCGCTTTTCTCATCATGCCGTACCTGCCCGATGGCTCACTCGCCGCGCTATTGGCGCGTCAGGGGCCGCTGCCCATCGCCCAGACGCTCAGCTATGTAGATCAGATCGGCGGCGCGCTGGACTATGCCCACCAGCATGGCATCATCCACCGCGATGTCAAGCCATCCAACCTGCTGCTGCACTCCGATGGGCGACTGCTGCTGGCTGACTTCGGCATCGCTCGTCCACTCGATCAGCGCGACCTGCCAGCGATTACCTTCGCGGCGAGCGGGCCTGGCGCGGCTGACAGCGTTGATGACGCGGGCCTGACGGTGAGCGGCGTGACCCTCGGCACGCCAGATTACATGGCGCCAGAACAGATCCGCGGCGAGCGAGTCGGCCCGGCCACCGACATCTACGCGCTGGGCGTCGTCACCTATGCCATGCTGGTAGGCCGGTCGCCTTTTGGCGGCGCGCCAACCGCCCAGGTGCTTGCCCGCCAACTCAATGACCCGCCGCCGCCGTTGCGCCTCGCACGGCCCGACGCTCCCGCTCGCGCCGAAGAGGTGATCTTCTGGGCGTTGGCCAAGGACGCCGCCGACCGTCCGCGCTCCGCGGG
>VFSW01009556.1_pt1 | contig 13836 bp, 11 predicted proteins | sample 5358111 | NCBI WGS metagenome assembly VFSW01 (sample SAMN11554181, study PRJNA540505) | mine drainage metagenome | isolation source: sediment from site ElyBrook_90M | place: USA: Ely Copper Mine, Vershire, VT | collected 2017
AGGAGAAGCATCAGTTTCTGGTGAACGAGTTTCTGCAGAAGAACGGCGCATGGCTCCACGCGCTCGAGTTGAACGGCCTGCGACACTGGGACGAGAACCGGGCGGTTCGCAAGCTGGCCGAGAACTGGAATATGCTGCTCATCTCTGGCGGCGACCGCCATGGCGTCGAACCGAACGCTAACATCAACCTCACCAACGCTGCCAACTTCACGGAGTTCGTGCACGAGGTTCGCCGCGAAAAAAGGAGCAACGTGCTCTTCATGCCTCAGTATGCAGAGCCGTGGAAGCATCGCCTGTTGCGGTCCACGCTCGATGCGATTCGCAGCTACCCAGATTTCCCGCAGGGTTCGCGCACCTGGGACGAACGTGCGTATCACCCCGATGCCCGAGGAATCATCCGCCCGCTGAGCGAGCTTTGGCCCAAAGGACGCGCACCGCTTGCCATTGCCTGGGCAATCGGAATGGTTCAGCTTCTGGGCAAGGCTCCGGTCTCCGGCGGTCTGCGGCTTGCATGGAACGATTCTCAGCAGATTCGCCTTGCGCTCGGCGAAATCGAAGGCTGAACATACGGCGGTTCGATTCTCGAATCGCCGTAGCGCCATCTCTCATGCCACAGTCTCCGCCGCGTGTCGCCTACTTTCCTGACTCTTTTCACGAGGTCAACGGCGTAGCCCACACCAGCCGTAACTTCGAGGCCTTCGCTCGGCGCCACAACCTGCCCTTTCTCTGCGTCCGGGCCGGCGACCGCACGCCGCACTTCGAGCAGCGAGGCAACGTCCAGACGCTCGAACTGCCGCGCGGACCGCTCTCCTTTCCCCTCGAAAAGGACCTGCGATTCGATCCCGTCTTCGGCCGCCACATGCCGCTCATCGATGAGGTCATCGGGCGATTCCAACCCGGCCTGATTCACATTACCGGCCCCAGCGAGGTGGGCTTGCTCGGCGCCGGACTTGCCAGCGTCATGGGGCTGCCCCTCGCCGCAAGCTGGCACACCAATGTGCATGAGTACGCCGCCCGGCGCTCCGCATGGTTCCTGCGCCTGCTCCCTCCGCGCGAGTCCTTCGCTGCGGGCGAGACCATCGAGGACATCACCATGGCCGCCGCGGCCAGCTTCTACTCAGCGGCGCAAGTGCTCTTCGCGCCCAATCAAGAGCTGTGCCAGACGCTGCGCTACCTCACCGACCGCCCCTGCCATCTGATGCCCCGCGGCGTTGACGCCGCCCTCTTTCACCCGGCCCGCCGCCGCCGTGATCCTGAAGACCATGAGGTTGTGCTCGGCTTTGTCGGCCGCCTATCTGTCGAGAAGAATGTGGCGCTTTTGGCGCAGATTCATGACGCGCTCGACCAAAGCCAGAAGAAGTTCCGGTTTCTCATCGTCGGCCACGGCGCAGAAGAAGCCTGGCTGCGCGCGCGTCTGCCACGGGCGGAGTTCACCGGGGTACTGCGCGGCGAGGCGCTCGCCGCCGCCTATGCGTCGATGGACCTCTTCGTCTTTCCCTCGCACACAGACACCTTCGGCAATGTCGTGCTCGAAGCGCTGGCCTCCGGCGTGCCCGCCGTCGTTACTCCGGATGGAGGGCCAAAGTCCATCGTGCGCGACGGAGAGACCGGAAGAATCGTTGACGACCGGGACTTTGCCCCGGCGATCACAGAGATTCTCGCCGATCCTGAACGGCACGCGGCCATGCGCCACGCGGCTCGTACCTACGCCCTCACCATGAACTGGGATGCAGTGTTTGAAGGCGTCTACGCGGGATATGAAGGAATCTATCCTGCGGCGGCTCGGATGGCCTGATAAGCCAGCTCCGCAAGTCCGGCGTCAAATGGGATGCGGAAAACGCTGTCCCGTCCGCAGGTCCAGCGCGAAAGGCTGTTCCCGGTCCGAGAGCACCTCCCAGCCTGAGCCGTGCAGCACGCCGTTGGCGAATCCGCTGACGCTCACGCCCTCATCGGAGAGTTTCTCCGACTCCCATGCCTGTCCCTGAGCGCCCCAGGCCAGAATCGAATGATGCCCGACAAACAGCATCAGCCCTTGGGCCACGGCGCTCAGCACCTGCAGAACGGGCCGATAGGAAATCATCGTGAATCGTTCGGGTGCAGTCGTGTCGATCATGTATGCGTAGCCGCCGGAGACGGCGCACAGCTCATTCGAATTGGGCGTCGACCATAGGCCCGTTGGCGCCGCCGGATCGCGAAAGCCCAGCGCGCAGGTAGCCAGAAAAGCCTGCGCGCCCTCCGGCCTGACAAGCACTTCCAGCGCGCCGCGCTCCACTTCTTCTGCGTCGCGCGGGTACACAAAATGACGCGCCGGCAGAATTGAAGGACGCGCTGCCAGAACCTCGGCCTGCCAGGCGTGCGGGAAGGGAAAGTGAAGAACCGCCGTCGCCACGCGCCTAGACCCCCACAAAGCGCTCCACGCGCTCCCGCACGCTGGGGATTCCCAGATTCAGCTCAGCTCCTTCTTCGATTAAAGGCAGCAGCTTATCGAACTCCGGCCCGGAGTGCATCCCAGTCAGCGCAATCCGCACCGGATGAAAAAGCTCCTTGCCCTTCACGCCCGCCGCCGCCTTAGTCTCATTCATCCAGGATTTGAACAGCTCCGGTGTGACATTCGCGCTGTTGGCACGCACCCTGTCGGCCAGTTCCGCCAGAACAACCCTCGCGGAGTCCGACGCAAGCACTGCCTGGTTTTCCGGTAGAGCCCGCGCTGCATCCGCGTCGAAGCCGAACACAAACGCAGCCTTCGCGGCAAGTTCATCCAGCTTGTCAACCGACGGCGCAAACAGCTCCACCAATCGCGCCACCCATGTCTGCACCGCCTCGTTTGCGCTGGCACGCGCTGGCAGTCTTTCCCCAAACGACGCCCATACCAGTTCAACCAGTCGGCTCGCCGGCGCCATCTTGATGGCGTGCCGGTTGAGCCAGTTCAGCTTGTCGAAATCGAAGACCGCCGGCGATGGCGTCACGCGCTCCAGCTTGAAGGCGTGAATTAACTCCTGCAGCGTGAAGGTCTCGGTCTTCCCGTCCTCCGCGCCCCAGCCCAGCAGAGCCAGGTAGTTCACCAGCGCCTCGGGCAGGTAGCCCATCTCGCGAAAACTCGAAATCGAGGTGGCTCCATGCCGCTTGGAAAGCCGCTCGCGGTCCGCGCCCAGAATCGTCGAAAGGTGCGCAAACTCCGGCACGGGCCAGCCAAAGGCCCGGTAGATCGCCACCTGCTTCGGCGTGTTTGAAATGTGATCGTCGCCTCGAATCACATGCGTGATCTTCATCAGCGCATCGTCAATCGTCACCACGTAGTTGTAGACCGGCATGCCGGGAGCGCCTTGCTGCGCAGAACGCACCAGAATAGGGTCGCTCACCGCCTCCGCAGCAAACTCCACCGGCCCGCGCACAATGTCATGAAAGCGCAGCGGCTCGTCGCCAATCCTCAGCCGCACGGCAAACGGCATGCTCGCAGCGATGCGCTTCTCCACTTCCTCCCCGCTCAACCTGCGGCACCGTCCAGAATAGACCTGCGGGCGATGCTCCTTCACCGCAAGATCGTGCTCCGCTGTCAGTTCCTCTGGCGAGCAGAAACAGCGGTAGGCCTTGCCTTCGCTTAGCAGCTTTTCTGTCAACTCGGCATAGATGTGCTGCCGCTCCGACTGCCGGTAGGGGCCATACGCGCCGCGCTCCTTCTCCAGTGGATCTCCGAATCTTCCCGTGCCAGGCCCCTCATCCCAGTCCAGCCCCAGCCAGAGCAGGTCTTCGATGAGCTGAGCCTCAAAGCGCGCCTCGGAGCGCTCGATATCCGTGTCTTCAATGCGCAAGAGGAATTTGCCGCCCGCTCGCCGCGCAAACAGCCAGTTGTAAAGGGCCGTTCGCGCGTTGCCCACATGAAGCAGGCCCGTCGGAGAAGGCGCAAACCGCACTCGTACTTCTTCACTCTTCATGGCTGTCTCGATCATAGTCGAAGGCAGCGTGGCAGAGCTTCGCCGCACGCCATTCACCCTGGCTACGCCACGTCGGCCCGTCGCTCGTCAAAGTCCTTCTGCGCCGCCAGCATCTCGCCGATATGCTTCTCGGCCCATATGCGCAGCTCATTCATGCGCTCGGTAAGCCGTTCCCCTAAAGGCGAAAGAGCATACTCCACCGTTACAGGCACTGTGGCGAAGGCGCGCCGAGTCACCAGCCCGTTCCGCTCCAGGTTGCGCAGGGTCTGCCCCAGCATCTTCTGCGAGATGCCCCCCAGCCGCCGTTTCAGCGCATTGAAGCGCACCGGCCCGTCGTCCAGCGCGCCCAACACCAGAACCGTCCATTTGTCCGCAATCTGGTCCAGCACCACGCGGGTCGGGCAATTCGGATCGTAAGCGTCTCCTCGCAATTCGCGCTTCTTGGCGCACATGGTTTCCTCCAGGTAACCAGAACACCGTCTGGTATCTTCTTGAAACTTACTCTATTTTAGCTCTTAATAGAAACTGGGCGCTGGAGAAAAGTTCAAGAGTGGTTCTTCTGCACCCTGAGATTCCAGTTCAAAGCCAAGGGAGATTCACCATGAAGGTCGTACTCTACGGAGCATCGGGAATGATTGGAAGCCGCATCTTGAACGAGTTGCTTGCACGAGGCCACAAGGTCACCGCCGTCGTCCGCAACCCGGAGAAGGTCTCCGCCTCCGGCGCCACCATCGTCAAGGGCGACATTACCGACCCCGCCAGCGTCGCCGCCACCGCGCAGGGTCACGATGCTGCGATCAGCGCCTACGCGCCGCCGCACGCGCAGGTCGACCTTATCCTCGATGCCACCCGTGCCTTGCTCGCGGGACTCGAAAGGGCCGGCGTCAAGCGGTTGCTGGTGGTCGGCGGAGCGGGGAGCCTCGAAGTTGCCCCCGGAGTGCAGCTTGTCGATACGCCGCAATTTCCCGCGGAGTGGAAGGCGATTGCACTCGCGCACCGCGACGTGCTGCCCATCCTCAAGGCTTCCTCGCTCAACTGGACCTATCAGAGTCCCGCAGCGATGATCCAGCCCGGCGAACGTACCGGAAACTTCCGTCTCGGCGCCACCCAGCTCGTCACGGACGCTAAACTGAAGTTCCAGCACATTTGAAATGATCGGTGAAGGCCATAGCCCTGCATTTGCAGGGCTATGGCCTTTTCCATGCTGTTCATTTTGATGCATAATGTAGCCATGTATTGCGATAATTTGTCTTTACTGAGCATGATCTATATGCGATGATGTGGCCATGCATATCGACGGCGTGCCGAACCGCACCTCGCGCCCCACCTACCTGCTCCGTGAGTCCTATCGTGAGGGCAAAAAGGTCCGCAAACGAACGCTGGCTAATCTTTCAGCGCTCTCTGACGAGCAGATCGAGTCGATTCGTGCAGTGCTGGCCGGACAGAGCATGCGGCCCGTCGAGCAGCTCTGGCAGACGATTCGCTCGCGCCCTCATGGGGCGGTTCAGGCGGTGCGTGTAGCCATGCAGAGACTGGGCTTCGAGTCCTTGCTTGCCTCACGACCGAGCGCTGAGCGCGATACGGTGTGTGCGATGGTGGCAGCACGGATCCTATTCCCGCACACCAAGCTGGCCACCACACGCTGGTGGCATACGACGACTCTGCCCGAGGAGTTTGGCGTCACCGAGGCGGATGAGAACGATTTGTACGCGGCGATGGACTGGTTGCTCGAGCGCCAGCCGGCCATTGAGAAGAAGCTTGCGGCTCGCCACCTCCGCGAAGGAGGTATGGCGCTGTATGACTTGAGTTCGAGTTACTTCGAAGGCCGTTGTTGCCCGTTGGCCAAGATCGGCTACAGCCGCGACGGCAAGCGCAATACCCTGCAAGTGAACTACGGACTGTTGACCAATCGGGCAGGCTGCCCGGTGGCCATCTCGGTATATGAGGGCAACACGGCCGATGCGAGCACGTTGTCTGATCAAGTCCAACAACTACGCGAGAACTTTGGCCTCGAGCGCCTGGTACTGGTAGGGGATCGGGGGATGATCTCCCATAAGGCAATCGACGGCTTGCGCTCCCTGGATGGACTGGCATGGATCACGGCACTGAAGAGTTCGCAGATCCGTGCGCTGGCCCAGGGCGGCGCCCTGCAACTGGGCCTCTTCGATGAGCGCAATCTATTTGAGTTCGCCCATCCGGATTATCCGGGTGAGCGGCTGATGGCCTGTCGTAACGCCGATCTGGGATGCTTGCGGGCCCACAAGCGCGAGGCATTACTGGTGGCCACCGAGCGGGAACTGGAGAAGATCCGCATCCGCGTCGAGAATGGAACACTCCACGGTCAGGACAAGATCGGAGTCCGTGTCGGTGCGGTGGTGAACAAGCACAAGGTGGCCAAGCTCCTCGCCCTCACCATCGAAGACGGCCGCTTCGCATTCCATCGACTCACCGAGCAAATTGCCGCCGAAGCCGCGCTCGATGGCATCTACATCATCCGCACCAGCGTGCCCGAGGAACAAATGGGCTCCGCCGAGGCGGTGCGCAGCTACAAGGCGCTTGCCGAAGTCGAACGGGCGTTCCGCTCGATGAAAACGCTCGACCTGCATATCCGCCCCATCCACCATTGGCTGGAGACTCGAGTCCGTGCGCACATCTTGCTATGCATGCTGGCCTACTATGTCGAGTGGCACATGAGGGAAGCCTGGCGTGCACTGCTGTTTGCGGATGAAGATCTGAAACCCAAGACCCAACGCGACCCGGTAGCTCCCGCCAAGCGCTCCGTTGCGGCACTGCGGAAAGCCGCCACCCATACTTTGGAGGACGGCTCGCCGGCGCATAGCTTCCGCACACTCTTGCAAGAGTTATCGACTATCGTGCGGAATACCTGTCAGCCGTCCTCCCCCGTAACAGCCGCCTTGAACTTCCAGATGACGACCACGCCCAACCCTACCCAGTTGCGAGCCATCCAGATGTTGCAAGCAATCACGGTGTAGACACTCACACGGCAGCACAAAAATGCTCAAACTCAATGAGCAAAAAGAAATACCGTCGTCGCCGCTCAGAACTTCAGGCTAAGGCGCTCATTCTAGAAAGAAAACTGGAGAGAGAAGCCGCTGTTGATGAATCAAGCCCCCAGTCCCTCTTGTCGGGTACGGCATTCTGCCGTACCATCGTATTAGATGGCGGGGATCCCCCGTCAAGGAGTTTCTATGACATCACCTGCACGCAATATTCGCCCAGGCCGGCCCCTGACGGAACGCTTGGAGGCTCGCGTCGATTCTGAACAGAAGAGCTTCTTTCAGCGAGCTGCCGCGCTCCGCGGAGTAAGCCTGAAGGAGTTTATGGTTGTCTCAATGCGAGAGGCGGCCGTGAAGACAATCCAGGAACACGAATGGATTCTCTCCACGAGAGACCAGCAAGTCCTCGTGGATGTGCTCACAAATCCGCCAGAGCCGAATGCGGCTCTCAGGGAGGCCGCGGAAGACTACTTCAGGACGGTCGGCAACTAAAGTGAAAGAGAATTCGGAATACCTAGTCAAGCCGCTCGAGGGCGAGGATCGAGCGGCATTTCAGTGCGGCGACGAAGCGATCGACCAGTATTTCCATGAACGAGCTTCACGCGATATGCGAGAGAAATTGGCTGCGGTCTTCATTCTTGTCTCAAGGACGAATCCAGAGACCATCGTCGGTTTTTTCACGCTGTCTGGTCAGCAAGTAACCTGTGCCGATCTCCCTGAGGATATCCAAAAGAGGACCGGCCGCTACAAGGTTGTAGGCGTGACGTTGTTGGGAAGGATAGGCGTAGCCAAAGAGTTTCAGGGGCAGCAGCATGGGCGGCGCTTGCTCTTTGCTGCTCTGTACGAGGCATGGAAAGCCACGCGGCATGTAATGTCCTTTGCCGTTGTTGTGGACGCGAAGTCCGAGAATGTCGTTCCCTTCTATGAGAGATACGGTTTTCGCAGGCTGGAAGGCGTTCGTCTGATTATGCCAATGAAAACGATCGACAAAATTGTTTGCGCTGTGCGGTAGATAACAGCGGACTATCCCGCAGACAGTTTTCTATGACCAGCTAAACCAACAGGAAAAGGTATCTGCTTCTGATTCTGCGAGTTAAAGAATACCACTACATCTTGTGGCTGTTTGAGTCAAGCAGATACCCATTTAGGATAGTTTCAGAAAGAAAAGCAGTGAGTGTCAAATAAGTTGTTTATTATCAATTGTTTATGGTGGAGGCGGCGGGAGTCTGATTATGGGACCGCGCTGAAAACAAACAACTTATTGATTCTAAAGACCCGCCAGAAACGCATGAAACGGCAAATACGCGGTTCTCAAGTACGCTACAAGTACACGGGGTTTGGCAGTCTTCTAGGGTGCTCTTGTCGGTCCCTATCAGAGTCGGCCTTCAACTTGAGAATTCTCGCCGCCAAGAACTCGTATTGTCCCCATCGGCACAGTTACAGCGTATACCCTTGCCGGTGCAGTTTATGAGCACTGCGGTGGATCCAGGTTCTTGGCAATGACAAAACAACAAGAAAGTTGTAGTATTGTGCAATGGCTCAGTCTCACAGAGAGGCGTCGCGGCGGCTCTTCGAGCTCGCCGAGCAACAGCAAGGCTTTTTCACTACGAAGCAGGCCAAGACGGCCGGATTTGCCGAAAATACGCATCCCTACCACGTGCAGGCCGGAAACTGGATCCGGGAACACCGCGGCATCTACCGCCTGACGTTGTTCCCGGCGCCGGATCGGCCCGATCTTGTACTTTGGTCGCTCTGGTCGCGAAACCGGAAGGAAGAGGTCGATGGTGTTTATAGTCATCAGACTGCGCTGAGCCTCCATGAACTGTCCGACCTGAACCCGGCCAAGCTCCATATGACCGTTCCGACGAACTTCCGGCGTAACAGCGATATCCCTGGCATTGTCGTGCTCCATTATCGCGATCTGCTCAAGAGCGAAATACAGGCCGGACCTGGCTACAAATACACTAGGCCGCTGCGAACGATTCTTGACCTGATAGAGGCCGGCACGGTCGAGCGGACGTTTATACGTCAGGCGCTGCGGCAGGCTGTTGACCGCGGGCTCATCACGCGACAGCAACTTCGGAACGCACAACTGAGCGAGACGGCGCGCAAGATGGTCGAAGATGCGCTGCGGCGGGCTGCATAATGGCGATTCCGAGAACATATGCGACGGCGGGAGCCTTCCGCAGAGCCCTGGAAGAACGTCTGAAGAGCATGTCCCAGACCGAACAGACCGATATCAATCGCCTCAGACGTCAGGTATCCTTCGATCGTTTGCTGGCGAGGTTATTCCGGGAAGACCCGGCGCCTTGGGTGTTGAAGGGCGGTTATGCACTGGAACTCCGCTTCAAATCCGCTCGATCCACAATCGATATCGACCTGACCTTGCAGCGCGTCGTGGGGACAGTGGAAGGTAGCGATCCAGTCCGAGCAATACGAGAGATGTTGCAGGCGATGGCCGATGTCTCATTCGATGATTGGTTCGAGTACACGATTGGACCACCCGTTATGGATCTAACGACTGCCCCTTACGGCGGCGCTCGCTATTCGGTCGAGACACGTATAGACGGAAGGATCTTCGCTCGGTTTCATCTCGACGCAGGCGTTGGTGATGTGGTGATACAGCCTCTCGAAAGCGCCGAGTGCCATGACTGGCTCGGGTTTGCAGGAATCGAGAAGCCTCGTGTACGGATGATCTCTCGGGAACAGCAATTCGCCGAGAAGATTCACGCTTACACGCTTCCGCGAAGCTCACCGAATAGTCGGGTGAAGGATCTGGTGGATCTGGCTCTTCTGATCGCAGAAAACCAACTTGACCGGCGGAGGGTAATCAACGCATTGCATCTGACCTTTGACCGAAGGGGGACTCACGCTTTCCCAGCAAGCTTGAGCGTACCGCCGCCGGAATGGCAAACGCCCTTCCGGGCGCTCGCTGAAGAATGTGGGCTGCAGACGGACATCGCTGCGGTCTTCGACAGCGTGCGCGGGTTCCTCGAAAACGTTCTGGTAGGCGACATGGAGCAGTGAGCGGAGATGGCCAGCAGAAGTTCAGAATCGGTTCCAATCGAGCGGCGAGACGAGGAGAACCAGATGCTGCGGGAAGAGAATGCTAGGCTGCGTCGTGTTCTGGCCGCTCACGGCATCCCTGTTCCACAGTTCACACCAGACGATGCACGTCCGGTTCAAACGATTACGCCCGCGGCACTGGAGAACAAGGAGGAACGCGCTCGCAAACGGATCGCGCTCTTCCGGAGCCTGTTTCGCGGGAGAGAAGATATCTATGCGCGGCGATGGGAGAATTCCGACGGCCGATCAGGATATTCACCAGCGGCGCTGAAGGATTGGAAAGCCATCAATTCAAGCAGGCCGGAGGATCGGAAGAAGGTCGATCGGAATACGCGGAAATCCCTCCCGTTGAGCGACGTGGTTATTGAGAATCATCTTCTCGGAAAAGAGACTATTGGCATTTACCCTCTACTTCCGGACGAGACCTGTTGGTTTCTCGCCGTGGATTTTGATAAGAAAACATGGACTGATGACTCCCGCGCGTTTCTCGATACATGCCAGGAGTTGAACGTGCCAGCGGCCCTAGAGCGGTCGCGCTCTGGAAATGGCGGCCATGTTTGGATCTTCTTTGAACATGCAATTCCGGCAAATACCGCACGCAAACTTGGATGCGCGGTCCTCACGCGGACCATGGAACGCCGGCATCAACTAGGCCTCGATTCCTATGACCGCTTCTTCCCAAACCAGGACACGATGCCCAAAGGCGGGTTCGGAAACCTGATTGCGCTTCCCTTGCAGTTTGCACCGCGCAAGTCGGACAACAGTGTCTTCATCGATGCCAGCCTCCGTCCGTATCCGGATCAGTGGGGGTTTCTTTCTGCGATTCGACGGATGTCTACCACAGCCGCGGAAGAAGTCATCGCCGATGCCCAACGCAATGGAGATCTGATCGGGGTTCGCATCAGTATTGCCGATGACGAAGATGCACAAGATCCCTGGACATTACCACCTTCACGAAGACGGGTGGAGCGGCCGATCGAAGGACCGCTCCCTGATACGGTGCAGATCGTCTGCGCGAATCTTCTTTACGTGGAAAAGCAGGGCCTGCCACCGGCCATGTTGAATCGTCTGCTCAGGCTGGCGGCATTCCAGAACCCGGAGTTTTACAAGGCGCAGGCGATGCGGCTTCCGACATATGCCAAACCGCGCGTGATCGCGTGCGGCCAGGATTTCCCCCAGCACATTGCCGTACCGCGCGGTTGTCTGGCGGAGGTAATGGCCCTTTTGCAGGCGCACAACATCCGGCCCGAAGTTCGGGACGAACGGTTCGCAGGCACACCTATCGCAGTGGAGTTCGATGGTCAGCTTCGGGCCGTCCAAGAGGAGGCTGTCGCAGGGATCAGCGCCCACGACGAGGGAATTCTCTGCGCCCCGACGGCGTTTGGGAAGACGGCCGTGGCGGCATGGCTGATCGCAAAGCGCAAGGTCAATACTTTGATTCTGGTTCATCGGCAACAACTACTCGATCAATGGCAGGAACGGCTGGCGATGTTCCTGAATATGCCCGTAGTCTCGATTGGGCATATTGGCGGCGGAAAGATGCACCGGACAGGGCGCATCGATGTCGTGGTCATTCAGAGCCTCTATCAGAAAGAAGCCGTAAAGGACTTTGTTGCTGAATATGGCCAGGTCATCGTCGATGAATGCCACCACATATCTGCGTTTACGTTTGAGCAGGTGATGAAGCAAGTGAAAGCAAAATATGTCGTTGGCCTGACCGCCACCCCGACGAGAAAAGATGGACACCATCCAAATGCAGTGTGGCCCCGTCCGGTTCAGCATGAGCGCCAAGGCAATGGCTGAAATGAACCCCTTCGAACATCGGGTGATTCCCCGCCACACCGATTTCCGGATGCCGCCTGATCTCACGGAAGTCACGATTCAGGATGTCTACGGCGCGGTGTCGAATGATGCGTTGCGCAATGCAATGATCGCCGACGACATCGTACATGCCATCGAGTCAGGACGCTCGCCTCTGCTCCTGACGGGCAGGACAGAGCATCTACAGTATTTCGCAACCAGACTCAGTGGCGCCGCCCAACACGTTTTTGTTTTGAAGGGCGGCATGGGCAAGAAGCAGCGCCGGCTGACCGCAGAGGCTATGGCGGCTGTGCCAGACAACGAATCGCGTGTGATTCTGGCGACAGGAAGCTATATCGGCGAAGGGTTCGACGATGCGCGTTTGGACACATTGTTTCTTGCCATGCCTATCTCCTGGAAGGGGACACTGCAGCAATATGCTGGCCGCCTCCATCGTCTCCACGACAACAAGCGCGTCGTACAAGTCTATGATTACATCGACAACGGGGTCCCGATGCTGGCAAGAATGTACGAGCGCAGATTGAGGGGCTACAGCGCAATCGGGTACGAAATCGAGCAGGCGACCACCGTTCCGCCTTTCTGTCAGGCACGTATCACTGACTCCTGATAGTGGAGGCGGCGGAACAGTCAAAATCTCAAAGTATTGATTTTAGATAGGATAGTTGCAGAAAGAAAGGCAGTGCGTGTTAATTAAGTTGTTTATTATCAATTGATTATGGTGGAGGCGGCGGGAGTCGGTCAGGCTCTCCCGTGGCAAAACACATAACTTATTGATCTTGCGATTGTCAAATCTGGCATGATTGTCATGATTTTCAAATCCAGCGTACAAATCACGTACAAATCACGTACAGCCCGATCTGACGCCCCAAAACCACTTCAAGTGTTTGCCCACTTCCCAAACGACATCAGATTCCGCCACCGAGTCAAGGTGGATCGGCTCAAGACATTTATACATCATCTCGCCGTCAGGAATAGAACCAGCAAATTCTCCGCCAATCGAATTTCTCGTCTTCCTGCTCCCCGTACCGTCGCTGAGTTCGCCATCCAAGTGGAGTGTTGGCTTAAAGGCACGCAGGCGTACGCGCTAGAAGACGGCGGTGGGGAATCTTGTGCCTGCGTCTCTCAAAATCAACAGCCGCATTTCGCAAGAAGGGGTCTTTCCTCGAGCTCGTGGTTGTCACTGCCGCCGATGACCGTCGGGCGGTATCCCGCTGCAAGCTGAAGCACCTCATCCATGATGCCTCAGCTTAGTGCGCACCCGTCATTCGATCCCACTTCGCTACTCGCATCACTGACCGATTTCCGGCAATCGCTGCCGCAAATGAGCCAACAGAACCCGCGCTGCGCCGCGCGCGCCCGCACACCGAGATCTGGATATCCCTTGAAATGAGATACATGCATACATGTCTGGAATGAAACACTCATGGCGCACCGGGTGCATTAAGGAGAGACAAGGCGGTCTTCTTGAGGCTATGCAACGAAGGGTCCGCAAGAAGGATTCTGTTTACCGGTGCCCGAGCGATGGTCGCGATTACATTGACAGTTCCTCAGCCGAGCAACGGCTGGTCCGCGCAACGGAATCGCTATCGCGCAGCGTTGGGCGCCCGTCTCCCATGGAAGCTTAAGCTCGCGATCGCAGGCCCGAGAAGGAGTCGGGGCCCAATGCCCTCATCAACTACGCGGGACCGTGCCTGCGCAACACACATACAAAGGGAAGATGATGACAGGATCTGAAGGCACGCTCAACGAGGAAAATCCGTATTTTCAGGAGTGGGCACGTCAAATCGATGCCCAACAAAATCGTCAGGCAACTCTTCTCGCGGCTGACCGCGCCCGAGACTTTGACATGGTCGCGAAGGTGTTCGCGTTTCGGAAATCCTATATCCAAAAATATGCTCATGCCATTCCTACTGGCGCTGCGCTAAACACGATCTCCTCCTTCGCCCCGATCGTTGAAATGGCTGCCGGCACAGGCTACTGGGCCTCGCTTCTGAGGGCGC
>VFSW01009557.1_pt1 | contig 13835 bp, 14 predicted proteins | sample 5358111 | NCBI WGS metagenome assembly VFSW01 (sample SAMN11554181, study PRJNA540505) | mine drainage metagenome | isolation source: sediment from site ElyBrook_90M | place: USA: Ely Copper Mine, Vershire, VT | collected 2017
GCGGGGGCCGGGGGGGGGTGGCGGGGGCTGCGCCCCTTTTTTCTGCTATTTTTTGCTGCTTTGGGGGGGGGGCCCGGGCCCCCCCCCCGGGGGGGGCCCCGCGCTCCTTCTCGTCGTCCTCCTCATGCTCGTATGGAATCCGCTCTATCTCGTCTTCGATCCGGGATTCGGGCTTTCCGTAACGGCAACCGCGGGACTCATCTGGCTCGCGCCGCGGATTGAAGCGCGCTTCTCGTTTCTCAAAAATGCCTTTTGGAAAAACGCGGTTGCGACAACGCTCGCCGCGCAAATCGCCGTCCTTCCGCTCCTTTTATACGACACTGGCAACCTCTCGCTCGTTGCGATTCCGGCAAACTTGCTCGCCATACCGCTTGTGCCGGTCGCCATGGGTTTTTCGGCGCTCGCGGGCTTCGCCGGGATGCTGTTCGGTTCCTTCGCGCCGCTCCTCAGCGGCGTGTGCGGGCTCCCTGCATACCTCCTGAACGCCTACCTGCTCTTCATCGCGCAGAGAGCCGCCGCATTGCCTTTCGCGGCTTTCATGCTTCCCGCATTCCCGTTCTGGCTCGTGCTCGTCAGCTACGCCGCGCTCATCCGGATTGCTTCGTCAAAACGCTTCTCGACGACGCTCCAGTTGAGGTTTGCGAAAAAAGCATCGATATAATCCTTCTTCTCGGCGGGAACATAGTCCACCATGAAGGCGTGCTCCCAGAGGTCGAGGGCAAGGAGGATGGGCAAGCCGGCAAGCTGGCCGAGCTCGTGATCGTTCACGAAGACCGTGTGAAGCGTTGCCGCGCGCGGATCGCTATAGACGACGACCCAGCCGATGCCACGGCTTCCCGCGACCTCTTTTATATGCGCGACGAGGCCCTGATCGCCGTACTTTTCGGCAACGGCCCCAGCAAACGGCGAATCCTGGTTCATCGCGGCAGTCCCGCCTTCGAACTGCTCGAAATAGTATTCGTGCATGCGCATGCCGTCGAATTCGAATGCGAAACGGCGGCGCAATTCGCTCACCAGGTAGGCATTGCCTTCGGCATCCGCCTCTTTGAGGCTTTGTATTTTCTCCATGATGAGATTCGCGTGCTTCACGTAGCCTTCGTAGAGGCCGAGATGCACTTTGATCTGCTTCTCCGAAAGCCCTGAAAGGGCGGGGAGATCGAACGTTTTTGCTTTGTAGGTCATATGGAGAAAATGTACCATATACTTTGCGCATGTCGCATCGGTGGCCCGCAAGCTTCTGGCTCCTCTTATTTTCCGGACTCGTCATTGGAAACATATACGTCTACAGAGACATAGCCGCGCCGCGTGCGCTCACGGTGGAAGTGCTCGCCACGGGGAAAGGGAACACGCTTCTGGTACGGGCGCCGCAGGGCGCGACATTCCTCATCGACACCGGATTCGACGCGGGAATATTGCGCGCGATCGGCATGGCATTGCCGCAATGGCAACGGCATATCAATACCGTTCTCCTCACGAGCGTGGCCGGAAACACTGCGGGAGGCCTCCCGTACCTTTTGAGCCGTTATCACGTCGGGAATGTCGTGCGCCCTGCGGCGCTCGGGACGAAAAGCGCTGAAAATTCGTTCGCTTCCGCCGCGGACGCACAGCCCGATATGCGCCGTATCATTGCACAGCGCGGGATGCGTCTGCCGCTCGGCGGGGGCGCGTACGCTGACGTGCTTTGGCCGCCCCAAGTGAAAGAGAGGAAGATGACTTCCGCAGAAGGTTCCCTGGTGCTGAGGATCTCCTACGGGGCGACTTCGTTTCGCATAGAAAAAAACGTGCCGGCGCGAATGGCACAATGGCTCACTTCGATTGATGCACATCTTCCCGCTCCGACCATCATTATTTCCTCGACCACTCCTGCGGGCGTGTACGTTTCGGATGGGGAAACGATTACACAGACGAGAGAACCGAATTAGATGATGGCGGCCTTCTTGAGCGCCGCGTACGCGCCGTTCTTTTTGATGGTCTTTAGGCCTTTCATTGAGACGTCCACGATGATGGTCTTCCCGAGCTCACTGACATACAGACGCCGTCTCTGGAGATTCGCCTTCCGGCGGACCTTGCCGGTCGGGTTGAACTGCGTCGCGCGGGTACGGTTCGAATACCGCCCGCCGATTTGCGTCGTCTTGCCGGTTATCTCGCATGCGCGTGCCATAGTCGCCCCATGGTAGCATAGGATGCCGAACGAGCAACATGACCATCGCCCTTCCTCTTATCGTTCTTATCCTTTCCATCATCGCGCATGAGGTGGCGCACGGCTATGCCGCCGACTCCCTGGGCGACCCGACTGCGCGGCTTGCCGGGCGTCTCACGCTGAATCCGCTCCCGCATATCGATCTTATGGGCTCGATCATACTCCCCGCGCTTCTGGTCTTCACGGGCTCGCCGATACTTTTCGGCTGGGCGAAGCCGGTACCATACAATCCGTACAACCTGAGGAACAAGCGCTGGGGCGAGGCGTTCGTTGCGGTCGCAGGATCGGCGACGAACATCTCTCTCGCTATTATCTTCGGACTTATCGTGCGTTTCGGCGCGTCTTTCGGATTCGACGCGACGGCGCTCTCCTTGGCTGCGACCATTACCTTCATCAACCTCTTCCTCGGCCTTTTCAATCTCATCCCGTTCCCGCCCCTCGATGGGTTCACGGCGCTCCGCGCCGCGCTCCCCTGGCACCTTTCCGCGAGGATGGGGCGGTTTGAGAACAGAATTCGGACGGCGGGAACGCTCTCGCTCATTCTCTTCCTTCTTGTCTTCTCTTTTGTCTTTGCCGGGCCGTTCTTCAATTTTGTCCTCTGGATTTTTGGACTCCTCGCTGGCAGGGGTATATAGTGGCGCTATGGACTTCAATAAAATCCCGAAGCAGTTTTGTGAAAATGTCGTTGCAGGGCACTCCCAAGAGAATTTCGTCATGATTATGAGCGTTGGCGAGAACGCGCAAGCGTATGCGCTGACCCCGCCCCACATGAAGCGGCTTGTCCAGAGTCTCTCGCATCAGGTTGCGGAATACGAAAAGAAGTTCGGCGCTATCGACGCGAAGTGGTCGCCGGGCATCGAAAGCCCTATCCAGTCAAAAGACATCACCGGGAGCGGCGAGTAGTAATGTGGATACGCCGACTGTCCTCGTCATCATTGGGGTAACGGGCGACCTTTCGAAACGGAAATTGTTGCCTGCAATCGGCGAGATGGCCGGTGCCGGCGTTCTCCCGAAACGATTCCGCATCGTGGGGATTACGCGGCAACAGACCGTTACCCTGCCGGGCATTCTTGAAGGAGTCCGAAATGCCGGACACATACGGGAGAATATGGCGCTGTTCCCGATGTCGCTTGAGGACGCCGCGGACTATGAACGGTTACGCTCTTATCTGCTCACGATCGACGGCGCTTGGGGCGCCGGCGCGCAACGTCTATGGTATCTCGCGATTCCGCCGACGACCGCGTGGCCTATCATTGAACACCTCGGGCTTTCGGGACTCTCTCAGGTGCCGCACACGAAACTACTGCTCGAGAAACCGTTCGGGGTCGACCGAAAAAGCGCAGAGGAGCTTGTCACGCATGTCGAACGTTCGTTCGCGACGGAACAGGTATACCGCATCGACCACTATCTCGCCAAAGAGACGGTGCAGAACATTGTCGTTTTCCGGCAAGATAATTCTCTTTTCGAACGGACGTGGAACCGGGACGCCATAGAGCGCATTGATATTCTCGCGAGCGAAACGATTGGTGTTGAGGGGCGTGGCGCTTTCTATGAACAAACCGGCGCCTTGCGCGACCTGATACAGAGCCATCTGCTCCAGCTCGCCGCGCTCACGCTCATGACGCTACCGAAAGACGGGGAATGGCAGCGTATTCCTGCGGCGCGTAGCGCGCTCCTCGGCACACTGCATGTGGATCCCGAGAGCATCCGGCGCGGACAGTATGCGGGGTACCGCACAGAGGTCAATAATCCGGCTTCAATGGTCGAGACGTTCGTTTCACTCACGCTTTTTTCGACGGACGCACGCTGGCGGGATGTGCCGATCACCCTCACGACCGGCAAAGCCTTGTCCGAAAAGAAAACGGAGATCGTCGTCACGTATCGGCGCGCCGGTGCGGCGCAACCGAACCGGCTCACGCTCCGGCTCCAGCCGAACGAAGGTGTCGAGCTTTGTTTTTTTGCCAAACGTCCCGGCTACGACCGCATGATCGAGCGTGTGCCGCTCGCGTTCACCTATGCGGACCACTTTGCGGCGCTTCCGGACGCATACGAGCACGTCTTTCTCGACGCTGTGCGCGGCGATCATACGCTCTTCGCTTCAAGCGCGGAAGTGCTCGAATCGTGGCGCATCGTTGACGCCGTCCGGAATGCCTGGGAGCCGGACTCCGATACGCTCGTGTTGTACCCGAAGGGCGCAACACCGGCACACGTGCTTGCGGGGAATTCGGAGAATGAAACGATTCCGGCCTGCATCACTCGGACTCGGTGAAGCGTGTTGTTGCTCCGAGCGAATGAAATTCGGTTTGGTGCTGAGGTATACTGTATGGGATGGAATATCAAGTGCCGCAATTTATCGATGTCGAAGACAAGATAATCGGACCTTTGACTCTGAAGCAATTCATTTACATCGCCGGCGCGGGCGGAATATGCGTTGTCCTTTTCGTCTATATGCCGATTGTGCTCGCATTGCTACTTTCAGCGCCGGTGGTCGCGCTCGCGGTCGCGCTCTCTTTCTATAAAATGAACGGGAAACCCTTTATCGAAGTGCTTGAAGCCGGATTCAACTATTACAGGAACGGGAAACTCTTCCTCTGGAAACATGCCGAACCGAAAGCGGCAGAAAAGAATGCCGCCGCGGCAGCGGCCGCGGCAGCTGATGCGGCCGCGCGGGTGCCGCGAGGTACTCCAAAACTCACGCGCGGTAAACTCTCGGAACTGGCATGGTCGCTTGACGTAAAATCAATGGGTGACCGGCGTCCTAATGTAGAATCCTAGTATGGCAACTCCTGTCTCGGGCGCGACACAGCAATTCGTTCCGATTAAAGAAATCAGGAATGGTGTCATCGTCCTCAAGGACGGGGGGTACCGCGGCATACTCATCTGTTCTTCGATCAACTTCGGGTTGAAATCCTCCGAGGAACAGCACGCGATCACCCTCGGCTTCCAAAACTTCCTCAATATGCTCGATTTCTCGATCCAAATCGTGGTGAATTCGCGCAAGATGGATTTGCGGCCCTACCTCGCGCTTCTCGCGGAGAAGATGCCGGAACAGAAAACGGAGCTCATGCGGATTCAATTGCATGAGTACATCGAATTTGTCCGCTCCTTCGCCGACCAGGCAAACATCATGACGAAGTCGTTTTATGTCGTCGTGTCGTATGCGCCGCACGCTTCGCCGGCGAGCGCCGTCGGCTTTCTGAGACGGGACAGCGCCCGCACGAAAGACGCCGCCGCCGAAACCTCTTTTGAAGAGGATCGCGCGCAGTTGGAACAGCGGCTTGCGCTTGTCGCCAGCGGACTTTCCGGCACTGGCGTGCGCGCGGTTCCCCTTGGTACCGAAGAAATCATCGAGCTCCTGTACCGCTCTTTCAACCCAGGCGAGCTTGAGAACCCTATCCGGCTTGATAACTGATATGTCACTCCTCAATTTCCTCAATCGCAAAAAAGAAGAGGCACCGGCCATAGTGCCGGTCCTGCCGAGAGATATTTACCGGCAAGGTTCTCTGAACCTTATCGACACCATCGCCCCAACCGCGCTCAAAATCGGTTCGCGCGAGCTTGAGCTCGGAGAAAAATTCGTCCGTGCGTTCTACACCGTTTCCTATCCGCGCTGCCTTTCCGACAGCTGGTTCTCGCCCATCATCAACCTCGACAAGGTGCTCGACGTTTCCATATTCATCCATCCGATAGAAACCGCGCAGGCCCTCCGCGGTTTCCAGAAGAAGGTCGCTGAAGTGCAGAGCCAGATCAGCGAACGCGAAGCGAAAGGGCTCGTGCGCGATCCTCTGCTCGATACCGCGTATCAGGACCTTGAAAGTCTGCGCGACAATCTCCAGCAGGCGCAGGAGAAGCTTTTCGACGTCGGTCTGTACCTTGCGCTCTATGGCGATTCGAAAGAAGAAATCAGCAAGACCGAGGGTGATATCCGCGGCATCCTCGATGCGAAACTGGTCTATACCAAACCGGCGCTCTTCCAGCAAGAGCAGGGATTCCGTTCGTCTCTGCCGCTCGGCACCGATGAACTGCTCGTCAATTCAAAATTGAACTCTTCACCGCTCTCGTCGATCTTTCCTTTCATCTCTTTCGACCTTACGAGCGACCGCGGCATCCTCTACGGCATCAACCGGCACAATTCTTCGCTCATTCTCTTCGATCGTTTCTCGCTTGAGAACTACAATTCAGTCATCTTTGCAAAATCGGGAAGCGGGAAGAGCTATGCGACGAAACTCGAGATACTCCGATCCCTCATGTTCGGCACGGATGTCATCGTCATCGATCCTGAGCATGAGTATGAACAGCTGGCCGAGGCGACTGGCGGCCGTTCGTTCCACATTTCGCTCTCCTCCGAGCACCACATCAATCCTTTCGACCTCCCGCCCGTCAAGGAGGATGAAGATCCGAAAGATATTCTGCGCTCAAACATCATCGCGCTGGTCGGTCTTTTCCGCATCATGCTCTCCGGATTGTCGCCGGAGGAAGACGCGATCGTCGATCGCGCCCTGAGCGAGACATACGCGCTGAAAGATATTACGGGCGACGCCGATTTCACCGGCGCCGAGCCGCCGCTCTTGTCCGATTTCGAACAGGTGCTCTCGGGGATGGAGGGGAGCGAGTCTTTGGTGGAACGGCTTTCAAAATATACCCGCGGCACGTGGGCAGGGTTCCTCAACCAGCCGACCAATATCGATATCAAACAGCAATTCGTGGTCTTCTCGGTGCGCGATATGGAAGACGAGCTCAAGCCTGCGGCGATGTATATCATCACCCATTACATCTGGAATGCCGTGCGCCATGAGCTGAAGAAACGTCTCCTGGTGATCGACGAGGCGTGGTGGATGATGAAAAGCGAGGATACCGCGTCATTCCTGTATTCCGTCGCCAAGCGCGGGCGCAAGTATTATCTCGGCGTGTGCACCATCACACAGGATGTCGAGGACTTCCTCAAGAGCCCCTACGGCCGGCCGATTCTCACCAACTCTTCTCTGCAGTTACTGCTGAAACAATCCCCGACAACGATTGATGTTCTTCAGCAAACGTTCAATCTGACCGATGAAGAAAAGTATCTTCTCCTTGAGGCCGGCGTCGGTGAGGGCCTCTTTTTTGCTGGACTGAAGCATGTCGCCATCAAAGTCGTCGCAAGCTATACCGAAGACCAGATCATCACTTCCGACCCCTCACAGCTCCTCGCGATGAAAGAGGAGAAAGAGCGCCATGCCCTCACGGAGAAACAGTAAGCAGTCGCCGCCGAAAACGATGACGTGGTCGAAAGCGACGCCCGTCCTCGTCGTCTGCCTCATCTTTGATGCGTTGCGCTTCATGTTTGAACAGTTCTGGTTCTTCGGCCCGCTTTTTATCGGAGTCGGCACGAGCGCGCTTGCCGGTGGCGGAACACTCGGGCATATCGCGGGGACGGTTGTCGGCGGCGCGGCCGGCATCTTTGGCGCCGGCGCGATTGAAATTATCGGCGTTGTCATGGCGATGGCGGTCGGATTCCTCGGGTGGATGACGGTCGCTCTCATGCTCATGCTCACCGATGCGCGCATATTCAAAGAAAACGCGAGCAACTCGCTCTGGATGCTGTTTAGTCTCGGCATAAGCGAGGTGCCGCTCGTCGGTACAGTGCCGGTACTCACCGCAACGATATGGAAGATGTATCACACCCAAATCAAGAAAGAGAAAAAGGCTCTGAAACAGTACGAGCAAGAACAGGCGGCGGAGCGGCGGCAAGAGCAAGACATGCAGGCGAAGCAGGTTATGGAGGCTATGCAAGCGCGCGCGGCGGAGAATGCAGAGATGGCAACGAGCGAGGAAAATGACGATGGCGAGGAAATCCCCGAAGATGTGCGCGAGGCTGCATAGAGGCTCCTCATACGCGATATACTAGGGGCATGCCCAGGCACTCTTCGCGGCCGCTCTTTGGAGTCTTTGCAGGACTCGCCCTTCTCCTGCCTTTCGTAACGAATGCGCAATCCTTCGGCATCAATACGACTCAGCCTTTCACACTGTCGATGAGTCCACAGTATCCGGCGCCATACAGCCAAGTACTCTTGTCGGTGCTTTCCTCGTCAATCAATCTTCCCAGCGCGACAATGACTGTTTTCGCGGGTGGCAAGCAGGTGTACCGGGGCAATGTACAGCCGGTCGCCGTTACGCTTGGCGGAGCGGGAGTCCTTGTGAATACACGAGTGATTCTTTCCGTACATGGCACACAATACAGCCAGACGCTTGCGATTCGTCCCCAAGACGTCACGCTCGTCGCTGAGCCGATTTCCTCGGCGCCGCCGCTCTATGCCGGGAAACCGCTTGTCCCGCTTGAAGGAAGTACGCGCATGGTCGCGGTTGCGAATGTGCGCGACGGGAACGGGCGAGTGCTTGACCCGAGCGCGCTCTCGTACGCATGGACGGTCAATGGCACGAACATAGCGAGCGCCTCAGGCATCGGCAAGGATGCGATCATTGTCGCCTCGCCGCTCCAGTATCGAGAGAGTACGGTTTCAGTCGCAGTTGAGAGCCAGGACGGGAGCCTTACGGGCGGCGCATCATTCTTACTCACTGCCGCCGAGCCGATCGTGCGCATATACAAGAACGATCCGTTGCTCGGCATCCTGTATGATCACGCGCTTGCCGATAGTTACGCTATTACGGGAACAGAAGCATCGCTCTATGCGGCGCCGTTCTCTTTCCCGACTGCCGCCGGCGCGCCGCTCCTGGAATGGTTCTTGAACGGCGCATCGGCACAGACGGGGAATTCCATAACGCTCCGGCCGACCGGCACAGGAGGAGGGAATGCTTCGCTCTCGCTCGTCGCTTCCTCGGGCGATTTCATAAAAGCGACCGAAAACCTCTCGCTCTCGTTCGGCGCACAGACGAACGGTAATCCTTTCGGCTTATGAAAAAAATCCTTCTCCTTTCCGTTTTCTTCGCGTTTTTCGCATGCGTACCGCACACGCTCGCTCAAACCCAACAAGGATTCGTCCCGCTTGCGCCCATTCCCGGTCTAACCCAGAACGTCCAGGCGACTCAGGGCGGAATCGCCTCTTTTCTCAACAATCTCTACAAATTCCTCATCGGGGCGGCGGCGGTGCTCGCAATCATCATGATCATCTGGGGCGGCCTTGAGATATCGACGCAGGACAGCGTGAGCAAGAAGAGCGACGGGAAAGCGCGCATCACCCAGGCGATTTTTGGTCTCGTCCTTGTCCTCTCACCGGTACTCGTCTTCTCCATCATCAACCCGAGCATCCTGAATCTCTCCATCGGCATGTCGCCAATCGACCTTTCGACGCCGCCCGGAAGTAGTGGAATTCAAACGTCCACTACCGATGCAAATGGGTGTGTAACACACGGCGGCCAATATCTAGAAACTGCGGTGTGTCCAAGTAAGGCTGCGCTTCAAAAGTACAAGTGCGCAAACGGCGCGCAGCCACGAGTTCCACTGTCAGGAGGAACCTGCACTAAAGATTCCAGTGGAAATTGCATTAGTGCCGTAAGCATTCCTGTTTATTGTGAACAAAGTACGACTGTCCTTTATCAGAAAGCTACTTATGGCTGGTTCGGTATTCTTCCGGGCTGGAGTAGTACAGTTGTGCCACGCGATGCACAAATTCAAAGTACGTTTTCTGCTGGATGCGCCGGAGATGGTGGAACTATGGATGTAAGCGACAATAAAGCTTCATTTCTTGCCGCTTATTCCGGTAATTGTCCACTATCTTCTAATGTGACTTATCAGAGTAACGCGCAGCACGGTGTTGAATGTTTTAAAGTGATATTGACCTGTCTGCCATAAAATATGCGCCGCTCCCTCATCATCGCCGCAATCGTCATCGTCGTCCTTGGGGCGGGCGCGGTCGCGTATGTGTACTTCTTCGCACATGCGCCGAGCGTCGTGGTTGCTCCATCAACAAGCGCGAATCTGCCCGCGGCGGGGCAGGGGACAGCGCCGGCATATACTCCAAGCCAGACATCGGCTCTCTCCGGCACGCCTTCGCCGACCGCGATCTCCGCGCGGCTGGTGAAAATAAGTGCCGGACCGGCGGTGCCGGGTGAGGCTGTCGTGGATATTCCGGCAAAAAACGCGAGTTCTTCTCCGAATACCATGGTCACCTATATCGAGCGGCAAAGCGGCAATGTTTTTACGTACCAGGTCGGAGCAGGCGTGCTCACGCGCACCTCGAATAAAACTATCCCGGGCATCGAGGAGGCCTCGTGGCTTCCGAATGCTTCTTTTGCTTTCGTACGCTATCTCTCTGGAGCTGATTTTTCCACCATTAACACCTATGCGCTCTCTGCGGACGGCGGGAACGGCTTTTTTCTGCCGCAAAATCTCTCTGATATCGCCGTCTCTTCAAACGGCGTCCTTGCGCTCGCTTCGGGGGTAAATGGTTCCTCTGCTTCGCTTATGCGCACGGACGGTACGCACTCCTCACAAATATTCACTACGCCACTCTCCTCACTCCGCGTCTCCTTCGCGGGAAAGAACCGATATCTTGCGTTCACGAAACCCTCAGCATCGCTTCCGGGCGACGCTTACCTCGTCGATAGCGCAGGACACTTCTCGCGCATCGCCGGACCGCTCAATGGCCTTGTCGCCCTCGCGAGCCCGTCCGGGAAATGGGTGCTGGTGAGCTACACGCTCCCGAGCGGCATGCAGATGGAGCTTATAAATACGGCGACGGGCGCCGCGCTTCCGCTCCCTGTGGCAACCATCGCGGACAAGTGCGTATGGGCGGCCGATGATTCGGCAGTGTACTGCGGCATTCCGATGAATCCTCCGGCAAACTATGCGTACCCTGACGATTGGTATCAGGGCGCGGTGCACTTCTCCGACCGTATCTGGAAGATAGATGTTGCGGGCCGCTATGCGCAACTCGTGCTCGATTTCTCAAAAGAAACAAACAGTCCGCTTGATGCCGAAGCGCTTGCGATCGATCCTTCCGGCACCGTGCTCTCTTTTGTGAATAAAAACGACGGTTCGTTGTGGTCATATAAGCTCTGAGTGGGACTCATTCCAACACTCCGCTCGGGTATGCGTCCGAAAAGGTACGCCGTCTTTTTCTGCTGAAAAAGCGTCTCGCTCTCGCCTCGTCACCACAGGAGTACTTCCAAGTTTCTAATTCGCTTCGCTCATAAGAAACTTTGGTCGCATGCTCCGAGAGCCCTTTTCCGAAGCATACCTCTCGCGTCGTCGAGCGGAGTATTGAAATGGGTTCTAGACTGCAGGCGGGATTTCAAGAACTGGGTTGTGCGGCCCGAATTCCGCGTTGAGTTTGCGACGCACGTGCCACTCCTGCAACGATCCGGCGAGGTTTGTCGTGATGAAATAGAGGGCGATGGCGCCGGAGGTGGAATAGGAAATCGTCGCGATGAGGAACGGGAAAACATATTTGAGTTGCATGCCCATCACTTTCTGGAAATCCCCTTGCATGCCGCCTGTTGTTGACGGTTTCATCGTCCCTGAAAGAGCCATGTGCGCCTGGAGAAATTGGGTGAGGCCTGCGCACAGCGCCAGGACTATGCTTTTGCCGGCAATCGAGGCGAGTCCGAGGAATTCGAGCGAAACGGCGTGCGGAATCGGAGTGAACGCATAGAGCCGCGCGGCGTCTATGGTTGGGAACGGTTCGTAGAGAAAGACCCAGTAAAGCGCGAGCAGGACGGGAATCTGTATAAATACCGTCAGGATGCTCGCAAAAGGATTCACGCGAGCCTCGCGATAGAGCGCGAGCGTTTCAAGCGCCTCCTTCTCCTTATCGCCCTTATGTTTCTCTTTCAGGTCTTTTATTTTTGGCTCCAAAAACTTCATTGCGCGCTGGGTTCGGGCCGCCGAAAGAGAAAAAGGGAGGAGTACCAGCCGGATAACGATCGTGATCAAGATGACCGCAACGCCGACATTTGAGCCGGGAACGAGCGCGACGAGCGCGACGAGCGCGTTATAAATCGGATTATAAAAAACGACGTGAAAGAAGGTTTAGATCACAAAGTAATTCTACGTGTGTGGCTGATTTTATAAAGGAGGGCGGCGAGCTCTTTTTTTATATATTCAAATGACAGGGCGCTTATTGCTGATTTTGGGAAGAGGATGAGGGATGTGGGGAGGGGGAGGGTTTTGAGCGCGGCGAGTACGCGACGTTTTATGCGGTGCCTCGTGACTGAGAGGCGTGCGCTTTTTTTTGATACGACGACCGCATATCCCTTCTCTTCTTCCGAGGCGAGCGCGGTGAAGTGTGCGGAGGAGAATCTGCGGCCGTGCGCGAGCACCGACGGAAATGTGGCGCGCGCAAGCCGTTCTTGGTGCGGAAACACGACAATCAGACCGCGAGGCGCGTGCGACCGGCGCGGCGCCGGCCCTGCACTATTTTACGGCCGGCGCTCGTCTTCATCCGCGTTCGAAACCCATGCGTCCGCGCGCGTTTACGTTTTTTTGGTTGATACGTTTGTTTCGCCATGTTGAAATTAGGTTATGCACATGATAGTAACAGGTTCTCCCCGAAACGCCAGCATACCGCTTGTTCTTTAAAAGCGTATACTCTTGAGTATTATGGACAAAGGGAATCCGCGCGAGCTTTGGGAGTATGTGCTGACGCAGGTTGAACTTTCAATATCGCCTGCGAACTTCAATACCTGGTTCCGGAACAGTTTTATCGTAAAAATAGGAGAGGATGGGGTGGTCTATATCGGAGTACCGAGTCAATTCTTTAAGGATTGGTATCTCAAAAAGTTCCATACGCTCCTCTTGAAAATTATACGTGATGTATCCTATGAATTTCGCAATATCGAATACCTTATCGTGAAAGATGAACGTCGCAAACTGCCGCAAAAAGAGATGAAAAACGCGCGGAGCGCGCTTGAGCTCCCGCTTGATGAGTTTTATATAAATAAAAGCGATAATCTAAACCCGCGGTATACTTTCGATACGTTCGTTATCGGTTCATTTAATAATCTCGCATACGCCGCCGCTCAAGCGACACTGCAACGTCCAGGTATTTCTTATAACCCGCTTTTCATTTATGGCGATACGGGGCGCGGGAAAACGCATCTGATCCAGGCGATCGGGAATCATTTTAAAAAACAGTATCCGGGACGGAAGGTGTTTTATCTCACCTCGGAGAAATTCGTGGTCGATTATACCGACTCTGTGCAGGCGGGTACCGCAAACCGATTCAAAGACAAATATCGCCAGTATGACCTTCTTATTATGGATGATGTGCAATTCCTTTCCAAGAAAGACAAGACGCAGGAGGAGCTTTTCCATCTCTTTAATGCGCTCCACGATACGAATAAACAGATTATCTTCTCCTCCGATCGAGCCCCCGCGGCTATCCCCGATATAGCTGAACGGCTCAAGGGCCGCTTGGCGAGCGGCATGGCTATTGATATTGGAGAGCCGGACCCGGAGTCGCGGATGGCTATAGTGCGGAAAAAAGCCGCCGCTCATGGGGTTATGCTCTCGGATGAAGTTATTGAGTATGTCGCGACCTCTTTGAGTGGGTCTATACGGGAATTGGAAGGTATGGTGAATAGTATTATTTGCCATGCACAAGTGAAAGGGTTTGCGCCGGATATCGCTGAGGTCCTGCAATCTCTCAGGTCGTTCACGCGCCCACAGAAGAATATATCGGTAAAAAACGTGGTGGATAAG
>VFSW01009558.1_pt1 | contig 13834 bp, 9 predicted proteins | sample 5358111 | NCBI WGS metagenome assembly VFSW01 (sample SAMN11554181, study PRJNA540505) | mine drainage metagenome | isolation source: sediment from site ElyBrook_90M | place: USA: Ely Copper Mine, Vershire, VT | collected 2017
CGGAGCACGTCCTCCAGCGTCTGCCGGTATTCCTTCGCTTGCCGCGCCTTGGGATCGTGGCAGTGCCGGTTGATGCCCACCGCGACGCCGGCGACTTGCGGCAACAAATCCGCGTTGAGCAGGTGCGTGAGCATGCGGTCGAAGCGGTAGGGTGGCTCGTCGAGGTCTTCCAGAAAGAGGATGCGCTTCCGGAAATCGGGCAGAAACGGCGTCCCCACCAGCGAGCAAAGCAACGAGAGATTGCCGCCGACCAGCGGTCCCTCCGCCTGGCCGCCGCGCAGCACGGACACCGTGCGGTCGCCGTATCCTTGCCTGATGCTGCCCGGCGCCGCCGGTTCCATGACGGTCCGCAGGAGGCTGCGCAGCGTGAACTCCGGCACATCTTCCTTCACCAGGTCCGAGTTCATCGTCGGGCCGTGGAACGAGACGAGACCGGCGCGAGCGAGCAGCGCGCAGTGCAGCGCGGTGATGTCGCTGTAGCCGACGAAGATTTTCGGATGCGTCCGGATCGCCGCGCAGTCGAGCAGCGGGAGCAACCGGCCGGCCCCGTAGCCGCCGCGCAGGCAGATGATCGCCTTCACCTTTGGAGCGCGGAACAGTTGCATCAAGTCGCCGGCCCGCTCGCGGTCGCTGCCGGCCAGGAAGCCGCGGCGTCGGCGTACGTGGGGCGCGAGCCGGGCGTGGAAACCCAGGTGTTCCAGCGCGGCGACCGAGCGGTCAATCACGCCGGGATCACCGGGGGGACTGGCGGGAGCGGCGATGCCGATGGTGTCGCCAAACTCGAGGCGTTGTGGTTTGAGAAGCATTGACGGGATTCGGATTTCAGGCGTGCGGAACCTTCTGGCCCAAGGCGACGGGCCGCGGATGCCGCCCGCTATTCATTGTGTGGAATCTGGATCGTGCTGCCCCCGATGAACTCGCGCACCACGGCGTCGCCGGGGATGAGTTCGCGGGAGGCCGCTTGCTCGCGGGTCAGACCGGTCACCGATGCGAGCAGCCGCCGGACGCGCTCGTAGCGGATGCGGGCGTCGAGGAAACCGGGGTACGCCGCGAAGTCCTCCGGAGGCGGTAGCAGGCTCGCCGGCCCGGTGAAAAACGGCTTCAGCGCGGGCAGGTCGAAGGCGAAGCCGCCGTTGATCACGCAATCGCACAGCCCCCGCAGCGGAAGGATGCTGAACAATTCCCCGGCGCGGACGTAATGCCAGTGGAGGAGGGTGAGCAACGGACTGTGGTTGCGGTGGACGGCGTCGCGCAACATGCGCCGGAGCAGCCGCACGTCGGTGAACTTCGTCAGCCGCGGCGTGGCGCCGTCGCCCTCGTCGAGCACGTTCAGCGTCTCGAGGTAGAGCCGGAACTGCGCCGCGGGGTCAATGCCCTCGGTGATTGGTGGGTACAGGCCGTGGAGACAGTCGAGCAACAGCACCTGGTCCGGCTCCAGACGGATGGACTTGGTGGAGAGCCGGCGGCCTTCCTTGAAGCTGTAACTGGGTTTCTCGATGGTCCGGCCGTCCAGCAGCTCCCGCAGGTGCTGGTTGAGCAACTGGATGTCCAGCGCCTCGGGCGTCTCGAAGTTGCGGTCGTTGATCCAATCGGTCGGGTGCTCGATCAGCGACCAGAAGTAGTCGTCCAGGTTGAGCATCAGGAAGCGCAGTCCCTGCCGTTCCAGCCGCTGGGTGAGTTTGACCGTGGTGGTCGTCTTGCCCGAAGAACTCGGTCCCGCCACCCAGAGCAACCGGATGCGGTCGCCGGCGTTGAGGCGGGCCAGAAATCGCTGGGCGGCCTCGTCCAGCGCCGTCTCGTAAGACGCGATGGATTCTTCGATCAGCGTCCGGACCTGGCCGCGCCGGACGATCTCATTGAGGCCGGCCACGGTGTGGCAGCCGCGCGCCCGGTTCCACGCGAGCGACTGGGCGATCCGCTCCGCGGGGAAACCGTTGCCGGCAAACTGATCGGCGGACAGCGCGCCTTCGCGGAGCCAGTGGCGACCCCAGCGATAACAGGCGTAAGCGTCCGCGGTATTCTGAAAACCGTAGCTGCGCAGGGCGTGCAGGACTTGGTCCTGGATCGTCTCGATGGTCGGCGGGAAGTTCGAGATCAGATGGTGCGGGTCGGCGTTGAGGCAGACGACGACCATGTCGGCCAGGAAGCCAGCGATGGCGTCGTCGGACGGGTGGGCGTCGAAGATCCGGCCGTTGATCTCCGGCAGATGGTCCGCCGCAAAACCGCCGATGGACTGCGCCGCGCGCAAGATCGCCTGCCGGATGCGGCCCGCGTCGAACGTCACCAGCGCGCGGTTCCGCTTCTGGACTTTGATGATGCGGTTTTCGACGGCCATGGCGCCGGGACTATAGCGCCGCGGCCACCGCTGACAATGCGCGAGCGGGGCGCCGAACACTGGACCCGACCTCACGCCATTTCGAGCGCCTGGGCGAAATCTTCCACCAAATCCTCCGCGTCCTCGACCCCGGCGGACACGCGCAGCAAGCCGTCGCTGATGCCCGCCCGCTGGCGCTCCTCGGGCGAGAGCTTCACATGGGAGGTCTGGGCCGGAACGCAAATCAACGTCTCCACTCCGCCCAAGCTCAACGCCGGCGTCACCACCCGCAACCCGCGGAGCAGGCCCGCCACGCGGACCGGCTCGCGCAGCTCGAAGGACAACATCCCGCCAAAGCCGCGCATCTGGCGGGCGGCAACGGCGTGGTCCGGGTGCCCGGACAGCCCCGGATAATTGACGCGCGCCACCGCCGGGTGAGCCTGGAGGAACCGGGCCAGGCGGCCGGCGTTTTCGTTTTGCTGCTGCACGCGCAGGGCCAGTGTTTTTAGACCCCGTTCGAGTTGGTAACAGGCGTGCGCGTCCAGCGTTCCACCGTGGTTCACCGCGCACTCGGTCACGCGACGGATCACCGCCTGCGAGGAAACGACCGCGCCGCAATTCACGTCGCTGTGGCCGTTGAGGTATTTGGTGCCGCTATGCACAACGACGTCGAAGCCCAGTTCAATCGGGTTCTGGTTGATCGGGGTCGCGAACGTGTTGTCGATGACCGTCAGCAGGCCGCGGACGTGGCCCAGCCTGGCCACGGCCGCCAAGTCCATGATGCTCAGCAGCGGGTTGGAAGGCGACTCGACGTAAAGCAGCCGCGTGTTGGGCCGGGCGGACGCGGCGAAGTCCTCCGCCTGGCGGGCGAAGGAGATTTCGATGCCGAAGCGGACCAGCTCGGCCGTGACGAAATGGTAGGTGCCGCCGTAAAGGTCGGCCTGGAAGACGGCGTGATCGCCGGGCTTCAGGTGCGCGAAGAGCACGGTCGAGATCGCCGCCATGCCGGAAGCGAAAACCAAGCCGGCCTCGCCTTTTTCCAGCGCCGCGAGCTTGCGGGCGACGACGCGCTGGTTGGGCACGTTGAAATAGCGGGGGTAGATGTTCTCGCCGACGGCGGGGTTCGGGTACGCGTAGGCGCTGGAGGGGAAGATGGGGCTGCAGACTCCGCCGGTGCCGGCGTCGAGATGCGTGCCGGCATGGACGCACAGCGTGGCTGGTTTCAGCTTCCGATGGGGTTCGCTCATAGGGTGTTCACGACCGAGGGCGGCGGGGCGACCGCGCTGGGACGGGACCGTCTGCCACGAGTTCGGCCCAGCGCCGAAAAACAACGGTGCCGATCTCCCGCAACCGGGGAAGGTGTTGGGTGACGCCGCCTGCGATCTCCGCTTCCGCCACGCCGGCCCGCTCAAGTTCAGCCCGGAACGTCTGGGTCATCTGGCCGATCATCTTCGCGCCGACTTCCAGGTGAAACAGGATGCCATAAGCCGATTCACCGAAGCGGAAGGCCTGGTTCCGCGTCAGGCCGGATCGCGCGAGCGACACCGCGCCGGGCGGTAGCTTGAAGACGTCGCCGTGCCAGTGGTAGCCGATGAACCGGCGTTCGAGGCCGCGCCAGAGAGGATCCTTGCTCGCGGCGTTCGTCAGCGTGACGCCATGCCAGCCGATTTCTTTTCGCCGGCCGGGCGTCACCGGAGCACCCAGAGCCGCCGCCAGGAGCTGGCTTCCCAGGCAGACGCCGAGGACCGGTTTTGCTTCGCGCACCGCCTGCTGGAGCAGCCGGATTTCCCCGGCCAGAAACGGATGGCGGTCCTGCTCATAGACGCCCATCGGCCCGCCCATGACGACTAGGCCGGCGCAGGCGCGGAGACTCCGGGGAATCCGCTCGCCGCGAAACGGGCGGACGAGTTTCACGGCGAGGCCCTGCCGCTTCAACGCGCCCGCGATCAGCCCCAATGTCTCGCAGGGAACATGTTGAATGGCGCAGACAGTCTTGGCCCTCTTCATCGCTGGCGGCCGAGTTACTTTGCCTCGCCGGCTTTCGTCTCCGCCGGTTTTTCCGCCGGCTTGGCCTTCGGTTCCTCGACGGTAATGGGCTTGGCGACTTTGGCCTGGTCGGCAATTTCCAGCACGTCGGCGGCGGGGAGCACGACCGAGATGGGCGGCTTCTCCTTGCTGAAGCGGTTCACGCTGATGCCCAGGATCCGGCCGTCCATCGCAAACGTCGGGCACCCGGAGGCGGTGCCGCTGACCCGGAGGAAGGCGCGCGGCTTTTGTGTCACGGCCACGACCTGTCCGCCCTGGACGGCGGGCTGGCGATTAAACATTTCATCCATCCGCATCACCGTGACCGTGTCATCGGCGATGCCGCCAATGGCGCTATTTTTCAGGTCAATCGGCTTGAACGTCGCGGCCTTGGCCTCCCGGCTGTCCGGCTTGGGCCTCAGGAAGGCGAGGTCGAGGTCGAGGTCTTTCATCACCACGTCGGCGGGCACCTCCGTGCCGTCCGGCAGGATGATTTTCGCCTCCTTCAGCGTGGCCGAGGCGTCGATCCGGACCCGGCCGGACGGTGTGTTGACTTCGCGGCCGGAGAGGATCCGGGTGGGGTCCAGTCCGCTCAATGCCGCCACGACCAGGCCGTTGGAATCCAGGATGGTGCCCAGCGCCTCAAATTTGCGCTCCTCGTCCGGGATGTTCATCGGCGCCTTGGAGTCGCTGGTGGCGAAACTCATTTTCGCCACGGCGGAAATCCAGACGATAGCGTCCTTGTTCTGCTCGAACACCTTGCGCGTGGCCACGGGCAGGGGGTCGGCGGCGTGCGCCGACAGGGCGACGGCCAGCAACGGGGAGAACCAAAGGGCGGCCGCGGGAAATCGAGGTTTCATGCGTTCAGGGATGACGGGGGTTAGATGGAATCTCACCACTTCGGTTCAATCTCCGCGAAAAAGGTGGGGATGCCGCGCTTGACGAAGCAGACCACCCGGCGCGGCTTGGTCTCGCGGAACTGGAGCAGTGTTTCCCGGAACGCGCCGATGGTCGTGACCGGCTGGCCATCAATCGCGAGCAGGATGTCGCCGGAACTCAGCCCGGCCAGCGCCGCCCAGCCGCCGTTCTGCACGGTGCTGATGCGCAGGCCGCTCGCGTCCGGGGTCATTTTCTCCTCCACCCGGTCGCCGAGCGACATCTCCCGCGCGGTGAACTCGAACCGGTCGTCCTTGTATTCCGGCAGCTCGACGCTTGACTTGGGCTGACGCCCCAGCGTGGCGGTGAGCTTGAGCGGCTGGCCCGCGCGCACCCCTTCCAATTCCGCGGTGCCGCCCACCTTGTAGGCGCGGATCAAGTTCTCGAACAACTCCTGATCGCTGGGCGTGCTGGCGGCGATCACCTGCCCGTCAAGTTTCAGGAAAACGTCGCCGACTTTCACGCCGGCCTTCGCGGCGGGCGAATCCGGCAGCACCTCCGTCACGCGGACACCTTTCCGGCCTTCGAGCTGGAGCGCCCGCGCCACTTCGCTGGTGAGCACCTGCGTCTGGACGCCCAGCCAAGCCTTGGCGGGCCGCGCCGACTTCTCGTCCTGCGGCTCCGGACCAATCTGCGCCACGGTGACCAACTCCTGCGCGTCGCGTTCGAACGTGATCAACACCGGTTTGGGCTCCGTGGCGCCTTTGGTCAGTTGCCGGGTCAACTCATCCATCGCCTTGACGTTGAGAATCTCCCATCCGCCGGCCTTCGTGATGACATCGTCCCTTCTCAACGGCGGTTGGCATTCGGCGCAAGGCCCCCCCGGCCGCACGGTGTCCACCAGCACGCCGACCAGATTGGTGCGCTGGTTCTCCAACGCCGACACCCGCGTGAAATCCCGCACCGTCAGGCCCCACGACTTGAATTCCACTTCCCGGGCGCGCTTCGGCTCGCGCGTCACCGTCACCAGCCGCCAGCTCATCGGCTGGCCGTCGCGGACGCCCTGGAGCGTGACCGGCACGCCCACGGGCGTGGCCAGCACCCGGCGGTTGAAGAGCGGCACTTCCTCCGGCGCGCGGGTGTCAGCCACCGGCGTGCCGCCGTAAGCGGTAACGAGATCGCCGGGCTTCAGGCCAGCGTCCTGGGCCGGGCTGTCGGGCAGCACGTCGGCCACGAGGATGCCGTGCGCGTTCGTCATTTCTTTGAGCAACGGCTGCACTTCCAGGCCGATCCAGCTCCGCCACACGCGGCCTTTGGCGATGAGTTCCTGGGCAACGCTTTGGGCCAAGTTGCTGGGGATGGCGCCGCCCAGGCTGCCGATGCCGATCTCGTTCACGCCCACGATCTCGCCGTCCAGATTCACCAACGGCCCGCCGCTGTTGCCCGGATAAATCACCGCGTCGTGGCCGATCCAGCGCACCAGTTCGCCCACCGTTTCGCCGTCCAGCACCAGCCCGGCCGAGCCGCCCGGCGCGATCATCGTCGTGTTGGCCACGATGCCTTTGGTCACAGATTGGGACAGGCCGGCCGGGCAGCCCATCGCCAGCACCGGGTCGCCAATCTTGAGCCGGTCCGAATCGCCGAACCGGGCAAACGGCAGCGGCGCACTGGGATCACGGCGCGCGGCCGGATCAATCTTCAGCACCGCCAGGTCGCTCAACGCGTCACTGCCCACCAGTTCGGCGTCCAGTTCCTCCCGGTTGGCCAGTCGCACGGTAATGCGCGTGGCTCGGCCGGCGACATGGTGATTGGTGAGGATGTAGCCGTCCTTGGAAATGATCGTGCCGCTGCCGGTGGCGCGGTGCTTTTGCATCCGTCCCTCCTCGCCCTCCTCAACGACAACCTGGATGCGCACCAGCGCCGGATAGACCGCGTTCACGGCGCGTTCGATGTCGGCCCGCGCCAATGCCTGCGCCTCGGCCTCGAGGCGCGCCTGAACGCCACCCGCCGAGGGGCCGCCACTGGCCGGGGCACCGGCGGCGCGCCCCGTGGCGCCCAGAGCCGCCAACAACACCGCCCCCACCGCGTTGAACATCAACCGCCTGAACTTCATGCTTGGAAACAGCGGCGCACGTTCGCAACAAGCGTTGGAAGCGGCAAGCCCAATCCGGGTGCGCACGGGAAAAGGGGCGGCGAGGAGCAGCGGATGCCGCCGCCGGTGGCGGCGGGCTGGTTTCCGCTTGAACGGACGCCGGCCGAAGGCGCAAGCTGGACCGCGTAACGAAACGCCGTCCGGCCCACTTTCAACCAGCCGGCCAGCCGATCAACCCGACACATGAAAGCACCAACCGTGAGTCTTGCCGCCGCTCTCACCCGCCGCCAGTTCCTTCGCCGCACGGCCGTCGTCGCCGCTGGTGGCGCGGCCCTGCCGCAGTTCCTCCCCTCCGGGGTCCTGGCCGCCAACGGCCAACCGGGAGCCAACGACCGCATCGGCGTCGGCTTCATCGGCATCGGCCGGCAGGCGACCAACGATCTCGAAATCCTGCTCCGGCTGCCGCAGGCGAAGTTCGTCGCGGTGGCGGACGTGAACTTGAATCGCGCCCAAGCCGCCGCCGCCAAACACGGCGCGGTGGCCATGAAGGATTTTCGCCAGTTGCTCGACCGCAAGGACGTCGATGCCGTCCTCACCGCGACGCCGGAACACTGGCGCGGACCGATCGTCATCCAGTCCTGCCAGGCCGGCAAAGACCTTTACGTGGAGAAACCGATGAGCCTGACCATCCGCGAGGGGCGGCTGATGGTCGAGGCGGTGCGCAAACACCAGCGCGTGCTTCAGACCGGCAGCCAGCAGCGCTCGATGTGGGCCAACGTCGCCGGCTGCAAGCTCATCCGCGACGGCGGCCTCGGCAAGGTCACACGCATCATCGCCTACAATTATCCGACCCCGTGGCACTGCGGCCTGCCGGGGGAAAAAGTCCCCGACGGCCTCGATTGGGAAATGTGGTGTGGCCCAAATCCGCTCGTGCCATACAACAAGGACCTCTACCTGCCGCGGGCGAACCCGGGCTGGCTCTCCTTCCGGCCCTACTCCGGCGGCGAGATGACCGGCTGGGGCGCGCACGGCTTCGACCAGGTGCAATGGGCCCTGGGCATGGACGACAGTGGCCCCGTCGAAATCTGGACCGAAGGGCCGAAATTCGACCCGCCTACGTACACCGCGTCCGAGCCGAAGGATCGCGGCGACTCGATTTGCCGTGTGCCAACGGTCTTCATGCGCTACGCCAACGGCGCCATTATGGAACTGGCCGGCACGACAAGTTCGCTGATGGGCGGGGCGACGTTCATTGGCGAGAGAGGCAAGGTCACCATCACCCGTGGCCACTGCGATTCCGACCCGGAAGACCTCGCACTGGAGGTCCTGAGCAAACGGCCGCGCGGCTTCAACGACAACCACGTCAAGAACTGGCTGGACTGCATCAGGAGCCGCGAGAAACCGATTGCCGACGTGGAGATCGGCCATCGCTCGGCAACGGTCTGCCATCTCGGCAACATCGCCCGCTGGACCGGCCGCCGGCTGAAGTGGGACCCGGTGAAGGAAATTTTTCCGGACGACGCAGAAGCAAACCTATACCTCGACCGCGAGCGGCGGAAGCCATGGACGTTGCCGGAGAAAGTCTGAACTGCAACCGGAATACCTCTTTGTCGAAGAAAGGCATCGTTTACCTGCTCCTCAGATTTTGACTGTCTCCTGTTCGCGGTAGTCGGCTCACCACTGACATCATTCATCACTGAGTTCCGTTAGGAGCAGGTAGTTCTTCTGCCTGGCGGCCTTGTCGGAGACGTATTTCACGAACAGCAGCACGAGGACGTAGTCCTTGTATTGGCTTGGCGTCCATGCCGCCGCGCAGTTCGTCGCAACTGGCCCAGAGGGAGGAGTAGAGTTCGGATTTCTTGAGGGGCATCGGTTAATGGAAGAGGCGTTGCCGTGGTGCGAGGTTTCTTCCGCCGTTTTGCTGGTCGTTCACAGAGAATATCGCGCCATGCGAGCGGCCCACAGGTTAACCGGGGCCAGGCGCGCACGACAAGGAACGACCGTTAAAATGCGCCCAAGGTGGCCGGGGTTGAGGATCCGCGGCTCTGCTCGCGGAGCAGCCGGGCCGGGGGGGCCGTCGGACCTCGCGCACGGCTGGGACAGCCGACCAACCCGCCGGTTACGAGGAGGCGCGCGCGGATCCCAGCACCGGGGCCGGGCGCTGGCCGTCCAGCAGGTGGCGCAGGGCGAGAATCGGATGTCGCCAGAGCATCCGCGGCCCGGCGTGCCGCATGACGGTCTTGACTTGGTCGCGGTAGGCGGCCCGGTAACAGTGGACCGGACACTTGGCGCAGGTGGGCTTTTCCGCCTGGAACACGCACCGCTCCAGACGCAGCCCGGCGTAGTCCTGGAGGGCCTGGCATTCCGGGCAAAGACCGCGCCGGGGGCCGTGCAAATCGCGACAGTAGATCTCGATCATCGCGGCGAGGGTCCGGTGCTCACGAACCAGTCGTGGATGTGGCAGAGTCATGCTCAAAAGTGGCGGCGCACGAATCCACTATGCCACAACCCGTAGGGCCGCACCTTGATGTCCGTCAAGCCCGGCGCACTTGATTTCCCGGCTTGCTTCGACCGCGCGGCCTCGGCGGCCCCCGCTCCGCCGGGGCCGTGGCTTGCTGCTCCGCGGGGACTGGCGCCGCGGACCGCTTGGTCCTACCCATTCAGGGTCCAGCCGGGCCGGTAGGTGCAGCGGAGCAGTTCGTTGGCTTCCGGGCTGTCGGTGACGCGCCCGGCGGCGCCGTCGTAGCTGATTTTCTTGCCGACCCGGTAGGCGACCAGGCCCAGGAGCATCATCTCGATCATGTTGCCGCCGTAATCGAAATCGCACGAAGTCTTCAGATTGCCCTTGCAGGCGTGGATCCATTGCTTCTGGAAATCACCCAGCGGCGGAATCACCGTCTCCTTGGTGCGCGGTTTGTAGTAGGTCAGGTCGGCCCCGCGGTCATTGGGGAAGAGGATGCGGGAATCGAAACTGGCAACCAAATAGCCCTTGGTGCCCTCGAACAGGGCGCCGTGATCAATCTTCTTGAGATCGATGAACCGCGCCGGAGACTCGGGCAGCGCGCCGCCTTGATACCAGGAGACGCGGATCGCGGGTCGCCAGTCGTTGGCGGGATGGTCAAAGTGCGTTTGCAGCCGGACCGGCGTGACTTCGGGGTTGAAGGGATCGCCTTTGCCTTCGGCGGAAGTCGGGAGGCCGGCGTCAATGGCGTTCCAGGCCAGATCCATCGTGTGGCTGCCCATGTCGCCGACCTGGCCGCTGCCGAAGTCCCAGTACATGTTCCACGAGAGGCAGTTCATTCCCGGGCCGCCGGCGAAATAGCCCGGATTGTAGGGATGGAACGGGGACGGTCCCAGCCACAAGTCGTAATGTAGATAACTTGGCGGCTCGCCTTGCGCGGGCAGATAGCCGGGGCGGGGAATCTGGCGATCCCCCCAGGCGCTGACCTCCTGCAACTCCCCAATGGCGCCGTCGCGGATCAATTCCCGGACGCGGTTGAAATTCTCAATCGCGTGGCGCTGTGTGCCGACCTGAGTAGCCAGCTTGTGCTTGTTCTTGAGGTAGGTGGCGCGAACGAGGCGGGCTTCCTCAACACTGTTGGCCAGCGGTTTTTCGCAATAGACGTGCAGGCCGCGGTTCATGGCCCAGTTGGCGACGAAGGCGTGCGTGTGGTCCGTCGTGCAGCAAACGATGGCCTCCAGGCCTTTGTGGTCGAGACACTGGCGCCAGTCGGTGTAGTGCTTCGCGTCGGGGAACTTTTTGGCGGCGAACGCCAGCTGTTCCTCGTTCACGTCACACAGCGCCACCACATTTTCACTGGCGAGCGCGCCGAAGTGGGCCTCACCCCGGCCCCAGGTGCCGAGGAGGGCGACGTTGAGCTTGTTGCTGGGGGCGTCGGCGCCGAACAGGCGGGTCCGGGGCAGGACCAGCCCCGCGGTTCCGGTAAGCGCGATGGACTTGAGGAAGTGGCGTCGTTGCATGGTGGTGTTCTCGTTTTAGGGCGTGGTTGTGTGGTAACGGGCAATCGCCTTCCGCCTGTCTGGGCTCTGCGGCACTGAAGGAGCATCGGTTTTCATCCGCTAAGGTGGGACGAACCTATCGTGACCCGCAACACCGTCAAGCCCCTTTCGTGGCGCTTGGGCTGGCCGTGTCCCCCGGGAATCCGCGTCCCGTGGCCACGGCCTGGCGGACACAACACCGCCGGGCTACCCGCGGCGCAGGCTGGCGCCGCGATTCACGGTGGCGTCGTCAGTCGGCGGATGGCCTGCTCGTGCTGGTCGGCGGCCGGGCTGTTCAGCTTGCGGGCCAACGGCACGATCAGGCGGTGGATGCTGAGCGGGTCCGGGTAATCCGGAAAGCGTTCCAGGAACTGCTCATAGACGGTGCAGGCGTCCGCCACCCGGTCGAGGGCGACCAGTTTCTCCCCCAGGCCGAGCATCAGCCGCACACGCTGTTGCGGGCTGGGGGCGAGCTTCAGCGCCTGCTCGTAGGCCCAGGCCGACGCGGAGGGCTTGCCTTGCGCCTCGTAAAGATCGCCCAGCTTTTCCATGAGCACCGCGCTCTTGCGGGTCAGTTCATTCTGTTCGAGGTACGCCACGGCGTCGGCCACGGGCGCCCGGCGGGCCAGCTTGAAGTCCGCCAGTCTCAGGTACGCCCACTCCCGCAGCGGACTGTGGCGGCGCTCCAACTCCCGTTGCTGGGCGTCGGGATCCTTGCCGAACGGCCGGTAGAGCGGATCGCCAATGACGGTGGTCTGCCACGACAACACCGGGGCGCAGGCATAGGCCGCTTCGCCGAAGGTGAAACCGTACACCAGCAGGCGCCCGAAGAAGACGCCGATTTCCGGCGTTGCGCCCAGGTACGGCTCGTACACGCACCCCATTGTGGCCGTGGCACCGCGCGCCAGCAGCGGGCCCACCCAGCAGCGGTCGGCCGAGCGCACGGTGCCGGCGCTCAAGGAATGCAGGTGGTACGCGAAGGCGCCCGGCATGAACTCCACCGTCGGCTGCGCGAACGCCCCGGCCACGCTTTCGGTGTACCAACCGGCGTAGAGCGCGACCTGGCTCAAGGGAAAAGACGCCGGAAAGACGGCGGCGTTGGTGTCCACCACGGTCTCAAAGCCCGACAGACGCGCAATCTCCGCCGCGTCGCGCATCCAGTCGTCGCCCACCCGGTAATTGGTGTCGGCGATGCCGCGCAGGTCGAAATACGCCCGGCCCCACAGGCCGTTGGTTTCGGCCTCCAGCGCCTTGTCCACTAGGCCGCGCGCCACTTCGGCCGACGGCCCGTCGAGCCGCGTCACCAGCAGAATGCCGTTGGTTGGATTGAGCGCGGCCGCGTTGGTGGTGGCATAGAAGGGGTTCATCAGCGGGCCGTACAGGTGCAGCTTCTGCTCGACCAAGGGCAGCCAAGCCAGCTCGCTGTCCACCGCCGCTTCGTTGCGCCGCAATTCCGGACGCATCTGCTCGCTCCCCTCTTCGATCAGGGTCGGGTCGGGCTGAATCCGCACCGGCACGCCGTAACAGAGCAGCAGATAGCGGATTTTGGACTCGATGGGGCGCTGGACGACCTTGCCCGGCGTGCCGTTGGTGGACGGCACGGTAACCGGGCCGATGCGCCAGAGCTTTTTCTCCTCCATCAGCTTCGCCAGCGGTAACTGCAACTGGTCCCGAAACTCGGCGCGCGTCATGTCCTCGCTCGTCGGCAGGCTCAGGCCGAAGACCTGGCGGGCGGGCACCTGGCGGCGTTCGGCGTAATGCTCCGCCACGGCCTTCGACTCTGCCAGGCGCTGGTTGAAGACGACCACCACTTCGTCGCCGGGATTGGCGGCGCGGAGGGGCGCGGCCAGCGCCACCAGCGCGAGGGCCAGGCTGGCCGTGCTCAGGCGGTGCCGCGCGGCGGTCGCCGGTTCAGTTCGCGTTCTCAAAATTCTTCTCCGTGGCCGGCCGGTTTCCCGCGCCGTCGCACGTCACCTTCAATCCGTCGTAGGCCAGGGCGACGCCCGCCGGGAGTTCGGCCTGCGCCGCGTCGTGATCGTAGTCATGCGTCAGGTGTGTGAAATAGGTCCGCTCCGCGCCGATTCGCCGCGCCGCCGTCAACGCTTCGTCCAGGCTCATGTGCGTCGGGTGCGGCTTCCGCCGCAGCGCGTCGAGCACGGCCACTTCCACGCCGCGCACCTGCTCGACGACTTCGCCCGGCACCTCCTTGCAATCGCTCAAATACGCCAGCCGCGGGCGGCCGTCCTGGGCGAACAGGAAGCCGTGCGTCTTGGTGCGGCCGTGCGGCAGGGCCAGCGGGGTGATCCGCAAGTCGCCCAGATCAAACGGCCCGTTGAACACATGCGGCTCCGGGATGAAGTAGCCCTGGGGCCACGGGCCGGCGTGGAACGCGTACACGAAAACCCGCCGCAATACGTCCATCGTCTCCGGCCCGGCGTAGATGGGCAGCGCCGTGCCGCCGCGCAGATCGCAAAACCGCCGGCAGTCGTCCAGCCCCAGGATGTGGTCGGCGTGGCCGTGCGTGAAGA
>VFSW01009559.1_pt1 | contig 13832 bp, 12 predicted proteins | sample 5358111 | NCBI WGS metagenome assembly VFSW01 (sample SAMN11554181, study PRJNA540505) | mine drainage metagenome | isolation source: sediment from site ElyBrook_90M | place: USA: Ely Copper Mine, Vershire, VT | collected 2017
GGCATGGTTCAAACACTGCCTCGAAGGTCTACAGCATTAGGGAAAACGCTCTAGAGAGCTATGCATTCTTAACGCGCACGATGCGGTAGATACCGGTGGCGGCAACGACAGCCCCGATGACAACCCCTACTGGAAACATGGTCGCCATCCAGTAATTGATGGCATGAGCAATTTCTGCAGTTTTCGCGGAGGAGACATTCGGAATTACGAATCCCACTACTATGTTCACTCGGAGCAGCCAGCAAAAAAGCACCGCCCCGGCACAGTCTGTGAACAGGCGCGATGCGGCCTGGCGCACGGTCCAAAAAGGATGCATCAGCTTCATGGCCGCAAGCAGGGCGTTGGCCAGCGCCAGCAGCAGGTAGCTCCAGAAGAACCAGAGCCATTGCGGATTGAGAAAGATCTGAAACGATGGGCCGATAGACACGACAGTGGAGTGCAGATAGAAGGCAAACCAACCGAAGAACAGCAGATTTGGGACCAATTCCACAGAAGAGGAGGCGCGAGGTATCAGGTTGGGATTGCGCACCGGGGGCAGTTTGCGCGGGCTCCATTCATTGAGACATTGCGACTTGGCCTGCAGACGCTCCAGGATAGCAAAGACGACGGTCACAGTGCCCAGCGCAATAGAAGCCGCGGTCCACAACGAACTCGACGCCGATCCCAATGCGGCAAGCCATGAGTTGTGAGTCTGTTCGGCGCGGTAAGAGGGGCTGTAGGTCATCAAGCCAATCCATACCAGAACCCACGGAACCAGATAGCAGAGGAAGACAATCTTCATCACGAAGATGTAAACCGGGAAGAGCAGCGGCCCGATCATATATTGTTGCGGCAAGAAGCGGTTGGCAACCATCACGGGGCGCCCGCGCTGCTTGAGCAGGGACTCAAGCTCTGCCTCGGTCAGATTGCGGCCAAGGTTGGCCTCTTGCTCTTCCGTCTGGGCATATATGTCCGCGGAGAGCTCAGCGATGATGTCCTCTCTTTGTCGTTTGGGCAGCCAGAATTTGACGGCCTGCAAATAGCGTTCAATCATCTCCATGACCCTGCTCCTTCAAAACTTCGTGAATTGACTTGTCGATGCTTCGCCACTCGGTTAGCAGTTGATCCAAAACCTCGGCGCCGCCGCTGCTGAGCAGGTAGAAGCGTTTTTTGCGCTTATCTTCCTCGCGCCATTCGCTTACCAGCAGCCCCTGTGTCTCAAGCCGGCGGAGCAGAGGATAGAGGGTGCCTTCATCGATCTCCAGACCGTGCTCAGCTAGGATTTTGCGGAGCGTGTAGCCATATTGCTCGCGGCGCAAGGCCGCCAAAACAGCTAGCACCAGGCAGCCTCGACGGAGTTCCATGCGAAGATTCTCAAATGATTCTGGGTTCATAGTGGCCTGTACGATGTGTTACATAGTGTGTGATATATACTATGCAACAAACAGTGTTTGATGTCAAGAATTATTTTTTCGAAAGTGCAGAATTCTTAAGGCTGCCGGCATGGCTCATGCCCATCGCTGAATGGTTGCTGGGAATGAAATACTGAAACAAAGCAGCCGATCAAGCTCCTTCGCCCGGAAGAATCAAGGGTTTACTGCGCAGAGAGTCGCTGAGGACAGCCAACCACAAGGAGAAACATGCAATATCGCCGACTTGGAAACGGGCCGCTTGAAGTTTCAGAACTGAGCTTTGGAACCTGGCTGACGGTAGCCGGCGGCGTCGGGCGCGTACAGGCGATTCGCTGCGTTCAAGCCGCCTTGGACCATGGGATTACGCTCTTCGATACCGCCAACCAGTATGGAGCAGGCGAGGCGGAGCGGGTTCTGGGCGAGGCATTGAAAGCCTATCCGCGCGACCGCTACATGGTGGCCACCAAGCTCTTTTTTCCGGTGGGGGATGAGCCGGACAAAGGCCTCTCTGCTGCGCAGATTGAGAAGCAGTTGAACCGGTCGCTGGAGCGGCTGGGCGTGGATTTGATCGATCTCTACCAGTGCCACCGCTATGACAAGGAGACGCCGCTAGAAGAGACCATGGAGGCTCTTAACCGGGTCGTGAAGGCAGGCAAGGTGAGGGCCATCGGCTTCAGCGAGTGGACCCGAGAGCAGATTGACGCGGCTGCCGATATTACGGGGGCAGGCGGACTCACTGCGTTCTCGTCAAGCCAGCCTCAGTACTCCATTTTGTGGCGAAAGCCTGAGGGTAAGGTCTTTCCGGCTTGCGCGTGTCACGGTATCGGGAATCTTGTGTTTTCTCCGCTGGCGCATGGGGTGCTCACCGGAAAATATGCGCCGGGGCAACCGCCTCCGCCGGGCAGCAGGGCAGCCAACGAAGAGATGAATGTGTTTATGGAGACGGCCGGGCGGCATTACCGGTCTGACAATTTACTGGAGGCGGTAGCACAACTTAAGCCGATTGCCGCTGAGCTGGGGTTGACCATGGCACAGATGGGGCTGGCCTGGGTGCTGCGACGGCCGGAGGTCGCCTCGGCGATCATCGGCGCATCCCGGCCCGAGCAGATTGCGGACAATGTGAAAGCGGTAGGAGTAAAGCTGTCCGCCGATGTTCTGGAGCGGATTGATCAGCTTGTTGGCGGGGTGGTGGTTTGGGAGTGAGGTGGCGGAGGAGATAGCTCCGGCTCACCTGCAATCTTCTCATGCTGCTAGGCGCCTGGAACGGTTCTTCTTTTGATGTTTGACTCCCAAATCCCGACAGTGCTTTGATGGGGAGCGACGGGAAGAGGTTGCTGAACCGCGTTTGTGTGGCGACTTCAAGATGCGGCAGGTGCAGAGATGATGACTGTGGCTCTACTATCGGGCGCTTTGTTGTGCGGATGCAGTGGCGGAGCTGTTGGCGGAGGATCGACCTCGACACCAACGCAGGTGGCCGCACCCACCATCTCCACTACTGCCGGCCAGAACGGCGCGGTGGTGGCGAGCCTGGCCACAGCCACCTCAGGAGCCACCCTCTACTACACCGTCGACGGCTCGATGCCCACCGCATCTTCGCTGCAATATTTCGCTCCATTTTTGGTGGCTTCAAACCTGACTGTCAAAGCCATCGCTACTGCTCCTGGCGATATGGCAAGCAATGTGACCAGTCAGAGCTTTACGCCAAATATTGCCTCGGGAACGCTAGTTTGGAGCGATGAGTTTACCAACTCCACCGGCGCCAATGCGAAGCCCAATCCATTGGTATGGACTTACGATACAGGTTTGGGGTCCATCTGCTGCGGCAACAACGAGCTGGAAAACTACTGTGCGCCTGGATCCTCGGCTTCGCCCTGCGATGCAGCCAATCCCAACGCCTACGCAGACACCAGCGGCATTTTGCACATTGTGGCGCGGCAGCCCTCGTCCGGGGTATACACTTCGGCACGATTGAGGTCGCAGGGACTGTTCAGCTTTCAATATGGGCGCATCGAGGCGCGCATGAAGCTGCCGGAGTCGCAGGGCATGTGGCCCGCATTCTGGCTGCTGGGCAATAACATTGCCAACATCAGCTGGCCGGCCTCAGGCGAACTCGACGTGATGGAGCACATCGACGGAAGCAATCCGCTGAGCGAGGGCTACGACTGGGTGCAGGGATCGGTTCATGGCACTGGGTTGGATGGCGGCATCCAGTATCATCAGGGGGGCTTTTCTGCGGCGGCATGGCACACCTACGGAATGATCTGGACCAGGGGACAGATCGAGTACTACGTGGATGATCCGGCTAATCTTTATGCCACTTTCAAACCCAGCACCATGGCGGGTACATGGCCCTTCGATGTGGGGCCGCAGTTCATCCTGCTGAACTTGGCCGTCGGCGGCAGTTGGCCCGGATCTCCGGACGGGAGTACAGTCTTTCCATCCGAGGTGCAGGTGGACTATGTGCGGGTGTACACCAACTAGGGTTTGTTCACGCTACTGGGTGGATACCTCAGTAGTGTGAGCAGACCCTATATTCCGAGTTTGATGAGTTACTGAGGTTATCGGGTCTTCCCGGTAAAGATATCCTTAACTATTACTGCCGGATTACGGCCGAAGAATAAATTTGCGCTGTGTTTGCATCCCATTCACTGCCGCTTTACAATTGCCGGCGGATAATACTCGAGTGATCACGACAGAACGACACAGAGTACCGCTGAAGATGGCTGTTGGTTCCACCCCTCTGGTGGAGTTAGACTTTCCCGCACATATGCCGTTCTTGCCTTTGCTTCCTGCGAAGCCGGAGATTCACGCGGAGGTGGGCAGATACCGGGTACGGCTGGCGCATAATGCTGAAGACCGTGACGCTGCCTGCCGCCTGCGTTTCAAGGTCTTCAATATCGAACTAGGAGAAGGGCTGAAAAGCTCGTATCAAACAGGGTTGGATACCGATCAGTTTGACCTGTTCTGTGAGCACCTGCTGGTCGAGGATAAGCTGGAGAGCAATCCTGCCCGGCGTATCGTAGGGACGTACAGAATGCAGTCGGGGACAACAGCGGCGCACAATCTTGGCTATTACTCTGAACAGGAGTTTAGTTTTGTTCCCTACGAGACGCTCCGGGCGGGTATTCTGGAGTTAGGCCGCGCATCCATCGACCGCGAACACCGTACCCCCGAGGTATTGACCTTGTTATGGAGGGGGATCGCACAGTATGCTAGCGATATGGGATTGCGTTACCTGATTGGCTGCTCATCCTTGAACTCGAAAGACCCGGTCGAGGGCTGGCAGATGTATCGTCAGCTTGAACAATATAGGGTTCCGCCTGAGTTTGAAACCGAGCCAACCGCAGTTTATGCATGTCCTACCGAGCATGAGGGCCGACATGCACAGCCATCGCCCTGCAGTGATGATTCGCCGATACCCGCTTCACCCAAAGTTCCTAAGCTGCTGAAGACCTACTTGGCCATTGGCGCACGGATTGCCGGCCCGCCGGCATGGGACCGGGAATTTGGCACCATCGACTTTCTGACTATGCTCGATCTCAGGTTGATCTCCTCCTCGGCGCGCAATCGCTTTCTTGCGCCACTTACGAGATGAGCTTTCGCGCGATCCGGCGTGCTGTGGCGCTAGGGTCGGTTCTCATCTTGTGCATTCTCCGGTTCTGGCTCATGCGACTGCGCGGCCCGCTCACTCTGGAGCGTCGCGCCCAGTGGACCCAGGCATGCGCACGCATGATTCTTACCAGTTTTGGTATCCAATACAGGGTAGAAGGGCAGCCCCCGGCAAGCGGCCTGGTCGTCTCCAACCACCTCAGCTACCTTGATATCCTCATCCTCTCGGCTGCCATGCCTTGCTTCTTTGTGGCCAAAATCGAGATAGGCGGCTGGCCCTTCTTCGGCAAGGCTGCACGCACAGGAGGAACAATCTTCCTCGACCGCTCAAGCCTTGCCAGCGCCATGTCCGTCGCAGACCAAATGAGCGAGCGCCTCAAGCTCCCGATTCCCGTGCTCCTCTTTCCTGAGGGTACCAGCACGGACGGCAGCGAGGTTTTGCCCTTCCACCCACGGCTTATCGATCCCGCTACGTCTGCCGGAGTACCGGTGACGGCTGCTGCGGTCCGCTACACAATCGAGGGCGGCGTTGAAGAGCGGGAGCTGTGCTGGTTTGGCGACACGGAGTTTCTTCCCCATCTGCTGAAGGCGCTGGGCACGCCCGGCTTCTCCGCAAAGCTCACTTTCGGCGAGCCGCAGGTGTATCCTGACCGGCGCACCGCCGCGAACTCCACGCGCGCTGAAATTACAGCGATGCGCATGGGTAGCCACTGCTTCGAACCACAGGAAACCATGCAGGAAGCGTAAGCACCGCACTATCTTGTCACGGGAGCAGTCTCCTCACTGTATACCAACTGCATCTTTTTTCAGCTTCAGGCAGAGATTAGATTACCTGCAGATACATCGTTGTACGGCTGTGCAAATTTCCTTAAGAGAGGTGGACTATTTTGCACTGGAAGGGGGCGCAGCCGTCGATCCGCGGATCACCAGGCTGGTAGAGACTAGGAACTCACGCTGAATCTTGGCGCCCGCGGGATGCTCAGCCTGCAGACGCAATGCCTCAAACGCGGCGTGCGCCAGCTCTGTACGAGAGAGTCGAATGGTGGTAAGCGGCGGCAGCGTAAACTCTGCAAAGTCGATATCGTCCAGGCCGATGACGGAGAGATCCTGGGGCACGCGCAGACCAGTCATATAGGCGGCGCGGAGTACTCCGATTGCGGTCATATCGTTAGAGCAGAGAATGGCTGTTGGGCGCGCAGAAAGTGCCTGCAACTGCTCAAAGCCAGCCAGGCCGCCCTTGGGCGTGTGGTCGCACTCGACAATCCACTTCTTCTGAATGGGCAGCCCAGACCTTTCCATAGCCGTTCGGTAGTCGTTTTCGCGTGTGATAGCCGAGTGCAGCTTGTGGGGGCCGGCTAGAAAGGCGATCTTGCGGTGTCCCAGCTCCGCTAGATGTTTGACCGCCGCATGAATGCCGGAGGTGTAGTCAAGCAGGATAGTGCTAGTCTTGGGGGAATCGAGATGAAACTCGGCCAGAACCATGGGCACGTCATGGTGCATAAGCTGGTCAAGCACAGGCTCTTCCTCGCCGAAGGTAAGTACGGCCACGCCGTCCACCTTGCGTTCAAGCATACGGCGTACGCAGTTGGTCAGAATGACCGCGTCGCTGTTGGAAGAGCTGACCAGTATCTCGTAACCGTTGGCTACTGCGATCTCTTCAAAACTTTGAATCAGCTCGGGAAAGAAAGGGTTGGTAATGTTTTCGACGATGATGCCGAGAAGGCGGCTGCGTCCTGAAACCAAGGTACGGGCATGGGTGTTGGGGAAATAGTTCAACTGCTCGATAGCCTGCCAGACACGCTTTGACAGGCGCTCACTGACAGCGGGAGATCCGTTGATGGTTCTTGAGACCGTGGCGATAGAGACCTTTGCCACGGCAGCAACGGTTCGAATATCGGGGTTTTTTGCTACAGTTTTGCCGGTTGCTCTTCGAGTCACGTACCAATCCTCAATCATGAAAAGCGAGTGTGACAGCAATGTTACCGCATTGGACAGGTTCCTGTGGAAGGGTTGAGAAAGCGGGGGAACAAATGGCGGGTATTTAGGTCTTTCCGTACTCCTGCCCAGGTTGAATAGTGGTTGAAAATGCATACATATTCAGGCTTTTTCGGATATCAGAAGACGCAGGTCGCGCAGGTTGTGGCCGGTAGGCCCGGTGACCACGCTATCTCCCAGTGCTGTGAAAAGGGGGCACGCATTGAAGGTCTCCAGGGACTGCTCCGGGTCGAAGCCAAAGACACGGGCGCGCGCCACGGTGGTGGGGTCAGCGATGGCTCCTGCGGATTGCGTGTTGCCGTCGAGGCCGTCAGTTCCGGCACTGAGTACTGTAAGGCATTCCCCAGGATATTTGGCCAGTTCCAATGCACATGCAAGAGCAAACTGCTGGTTACGGCCGCCGGCGCCCGGCGCTTCGTTGAGGGTGACGGTGACTTCGCCGCCAGAGATGAGGCAAAGCCGCGGGTGGGTGGCGCGCAGGGCGTGGAATCGTTCCAAAAGGTAGCGGGCTGCATCGGCGTAGTCCCAGTCGTCGCAACTGTTGTCGACCACGGCATCGTAGCCGGCCTTTTGCGCCAGAGCGCGAGCGTTCTCAACCAGATCGTGGCCTGAGAGCAGAATCTCGAAGACCGAATCGCGAAAGGCAGGGTCTTCACCGGACATGGTGGCGGCGGCGGTTACGCGACGTGCGGGTACGGTAGCGCTGGGCCTGGCCAGCTTGGGAAAGAATGGCGGGCGCCAGCCCTTGTTTCCGGGCGACTCGGGCAGGTCTTCGCGCTCAAAGAAGTTGCGGATTGAAGGTGGAAGCTTGGTCTGAAGGTCGTATTTGGCAATGAGTTCGCGCACCTCGGCAACTGTAGAGTGGTCAGGCGAGGTGGGGCCGGAGGAGAGTGCATCGAGTGAACGCAGGGGCACGTCAGGCACCAGTAGGCTGACCTTAGCTGCTTCTGGAGCGGCGATGGCAAGCCGCCCGCCCTTGACCGCTGAAAAATGCTTGCGGAGGGTGTTGATTTCCCCAATAGGCGCGCCGCAGGCAAGCAGCAACTGGTGGAAGGCGATGGTGTCTTCTAGTGAAATATTGGGGTCCAGGGGGAGGTCAAACATGGCCGAGCCGCCGCCGGAGATAAGGAAAAAAATCAGCGTGTCTTTCTTGGCTTTCTTGAGCATGGCCAATGTGGCGCGTGCTGCGGCAAATGAGTCTTCGTTGGGCAGCGGGTGGCCGCCTTCAAAGTAGCTGAAGCGCCAACTGCGGCTTTTAGGCAGCTGGTTGGAGCAGCAGATGCCTTGCAGGCCCTGGCGGCGGCTCATCCTCTCAAGCAGCGTATCCAGCATGGGCGCGGCAGCCTTGCCAAGCGCAAAGACGAAGATGCGCTTGTAACTGGAGAGATTGATGGTGTCCGGTCCGCTGCCGTCTTGCAGCAGACGATGAAGCGTATTGCCCTCGAAACGAATGCGCCGATCAAAAGCCGATCCGATGCTGCAAGCTTCGACAGAGCCGGTAAAAATCTCTGTGGCCGTTGTATGCATCGATTCAAGGACGGAATCAATAGCTTCAGTCATAGCAGTTGCTCCTTGAGCCAGCCGGCGAGCTCTTGCTGCATGGACGCCAGATGACCGTTAAAAAAGTGATCGGCGCCGGGAAGGAGCACCAGTTGTTTAGGTTCCGCAGCCGAGGCGGCCACGTGCGTCAACTGTGCGGCGGTCGTGAAAAGATCTTGGTCTCCGCTGAGGAAGAGTTTTGGGAGTGTGCAATTCGCGAGGAAGGGATAACGGTAGTTGTGTCCGTCAGCCTGTGTGGGCAGTCCCAGGGCGGCAAGGGCTCGGAGGCCTGAACGCGCCTGGCCTGTGCCGCAACAGGCTTTCAAAGACATGGCCGCGCCAAAGCTGAAACCAGCGACCACAAGTGGCCTCTTGTATTCGTTTTCAAGCCAGTTGAGAGCTGCAAGCACGTCTGTGTCTTCAGCGTGGCCGTCATGTGCGCCCTGGCTCAGGCCCGTGCCGCGGAAGTTGAAGCGCAAGACAGGCCAGCACAGCCCCCACGCCGGGTCGTTGAGAACCTTCATGGCGTGGTAGACAACTTTGTTATGCATGGTTCCGCCGTAGCGAGGATGAGGATGGCAGACCAGCGCTGCAAAGGGAGCATCGGGCGATCCCTCATTGAGCAGCGCCTCCAGCCTGCCAGCGGGCCCGGTGAGATTCACACTTCGCAGCGTTGCGGTCTCAGGACACGGGCGCGGTTGGGCGGATGCGGTGCGTTCCATCATTCCATTCCTCATTCTACGCCCCAAGGGCGCGAATCCGTTGGGCCTTGCATGGTTACTGCGGAGAGTTCCCTGAGCGCTGCCATGCACTGGAAGACGGGCCATCCGGCTTGGATGAAGAAAGGAAGCGCCTGATAAGGTATTCTGGCTGCACTATGAACGCTTTATCTGCGCTTGATCCTATCCGTTTTACGCGTGAATTGTGCGAAATCGAGTCCACCACCTACAACGAGGGTGCGGTGGGCGATTTTCTTGCGGATTTTCTTGCCCGGCGCGGCTGGGCGGTCGAAAAGACCCCGGTTGAGCAGCCCAGCGAGAACGCGGACGGCGGGCCACGCTGGAATGTCTATGCCGGCAAGGCCGGCGAAACGCCCGATCTGGTGTTTTCCACTCACATGGACACCGTTCCGCCCTATATCCCTTTCAGCGAGGACGAAAAGTTCGTCTACGGCCGCGGCGTTTGCGATGCCAAAGGCATTTTGGCCGCACAGGTAGCCGCCGCCGAAGCACTGCGCGCGGCGGGCTATCGGGTCGGGCTGCTCTTTGTTTCCGGCGAAGAGCGCGACTCAGCCGGCGCAAGGGCCGCGAATCTGGTACCCAAAGGCAGCCGCTTCCTGATCAACGGCGAACCTACCGACAACCGCATAGCATTGGCCTCAAAGGGCGCACTGCGAGCGGCATTCAAGGCGTCTGGAAAGATGGCCCACTCGGCCTATCCCGAACTGGGCGAGAGCGCCGTTCACAAGCTGGTTGAAGTGCTCGCCAAAGTGTTAGCCCTGCCGTTGCCGGAACTGGAGGGCATTGGCCCCAGCACGCTCAACATCGGCCAGATTCATGGCGGCCACGCGCCCAACGTGATTGCCGACAAGGCCGAGGCTCAGGTGCTGGTGCGCACGGTAACGGACTCGGCGCAGGTGCGGGCTCAACTGACCGAAGTTGCAGGCGATCTGGCCGAAGTAGAGTTTACCCTGGATACGCCGTTTGGCCGCCTGCGTTCCGTGGAGGGACTGCCGACCATGGTCGCCAAGTTTGCCACCGACATTCCGCAGTTGACCAACTGGGGCGAGCCGCTGCTGCTAGGACCGGGGTCGATCCATGTTGCACACACGCCTTTTGAGAAGCTATCGAAGAAAGAACTTCTGGAGGCTGTGGAGTTATACGTCAAGGTTGCAAAACAGTTGCTGGGATGATGGACAGGAAGTTTTTCCCCAGTGTAGTCATTGGCAAAAGTTATCCCAAAGGAGGGATCAACATGAGTGCATCGATCTATGACATACCTGTGCGCAAGATTTCTGGCACGGACGCGACTCTGGGCGAGTTCAAGGGCAAGGTTCTGCTGGTGGTCAACGTGGCTTCAAAGTGCGGGCTTACGCCGCAGTACGAGGGGCTAGAGAAACTCTACAAGCAATACCGCGACCGTGGGTTGGTGATTGCCGGCTTCCCGGCCAACGACTTCAAGCAGCAGGAGCCGGGATCGAGCGAGGAAATCAAGACCTTCTGCACGATGAATTTCGGCGTCGACTTTCCCATGTTTGAGAAGATCGCAGTGGTCGGCCCGGAAAAACATCCGCTCTATGCAGCACTGATTGCGGCGCAGCCCAAGGCGACCAGTGTCTCAGAGGTTTCATGGCGCGAGAAGCTGAAGGGCTACGGAATCGACGGCAACCCTGAACCGGAGATTCTGTGGAACTTCGAGAAGTTTCTCGTCAACAAGAGCGGCCAGGTGGTTCAGCGCTTTGCGCCGGATACCGCGCCGGATGCGCCCGCGCTGGTTGCGGCCATTGAAGCGGAACTGGCCAAGAGCTAGATCGCATGGCCTCTTTGGTGCGAAATCCCGGGTCTCGATATGAGGCCTGGGATTCCAGCTCGTGGAAATTGGTAGTTCTGCACATATTCCATGTATCCTCAGCCCATGCATAAGGACGTTTCCCCAACGCCTACAAATCTGCTTGAACAGGCAGCTTCCTCCTACCTGCGCTCGGCGCGGCATCAGCCGGTGTTGTGGCACCCGTGGGGCTCAGAGGCTTTTGCGCGCGCCCAGGCAGAAGACAAGCCCATCCTGCTGGACATTGGCGCGGTATGGTGCCATTGGTGTCATGTGATGGACCGCGAGTCCTACGAGGACGCGGAGATTGCGGCGATCATCAATGAGCACTATGTGGCCGTCAAGGTGGATCGCGACGAACGGCCCGATGTGGATGCGCGCTACCAGGCCGCGGTCTCGGCCATTACCGGACAAGGGGGCTGGCCGCTGACGGCCTTTCTGACGCCGGATGGGAGACCCTACTTTGGCGGGACATATATTCCGCGCGAAGACCGCTATGGACGGCCGGGCTTTGGGCGCGTGCTGCTGACGCTGGCCCAGGTGTGGCGGGAGCGGCGCGATGAGGCGCTGGAGACGGCGGGCAGCGTGGTGGCCGCCATTGAACATAACGAGAGCTTCTCCGGGCGCGGCGCGGAGCTGTCGCTGGCGCTGGTGGATAAGATTGCCGGCTCAGCGCTGAGCCAGTTTGACCCGCGCAATGGAGGCTTTGGTTCGCAGCCGAAATTTCCTCATCCGGCGGTACTGGACCTGCTGCTGGAAGCCGCCATGAACCGCGGCAACCAGCAGGCACGCGAGGCATTTGCGACTACGCTGGAAAAGATGGCGCGAGGCGGAGTCTACGACCAACTGGCAGGCGGTTTTCATCGCTACAGCGTAGACGAGCACTGGGGCGTGCCGCACTTTGAGAAGATGCTTTACGACAATACCGAACTGCTGCGCAACTACGTGCATGGCTTTCAGAGTTTTGTACGCGAGGACTTTGCGCGCATTGCGCGAGAGATTGTCGATTGGCTCGATGTGCGCATGACAGACCGGGAGCGCGGTGGCTTTTATGCCTCGCAGGATGCGGACATCACACTGGACGACGATGGCGACTACTTTACCTGGACGCTGGAAGAGGCGCGTGCGGCGCTGACGCCGACTGAGCTACGCGTGGCGGCCGCCTACTGGGATATTGGCGAAGTGGGCGATATGCACCACAACCCAGCCAAGAACGTACTTCATGTAAAGCAGACAGTGGAAGAGCTGGCTGTGAAGATAACTGCCGGGACAGGGCAGACGGTGGAGGAACTGACACTGCTGCTGGCACTGGCACGGCGAAAGATGCTGGCGGCTCGCGACGAGCGGTCGACGCCATTCATTGACCAGACGCTTTATACAGGCTGGAATGCTATGGCGGTGACGGCTTACCTGGAGACGGCGCGAGTTTTGCGGATGGACGGGGTGCGCGACTTTGCCCTGCGTACACTGAAGCGATTGCTAACCGAGGCATGGGACGGAGCAGAGACGCTGCGCCATGTGATTGCTTATCCAGCGGGAGTAACACCGGTAGAGGCGGCGCCGGGAACGCTGGAGGACTACGCGTTTACGGTTCACGCATGCATCGACGGCTGGTTCGCCAGCGGAGAGATGCAATTCTACCATGCGGCGGTGAAGCTGGCCGACGCTATGATTGCGCGCTTCCACGACCGGACGGCGGGAGCTTTCTATGACACTGCCGCGCCGGAGGGGGGGACTACGACGCTGGGGGTTCTGGGGGCGCGGCGCAAGCCTCTGCAGGACACACCCACTCCGGCCGGGAACCCTACTGCCGCCTCGGCTCTGGTGCGACTGGAGACGCTGAGCGGCCGCAAGGAATACCGCGAGATTGCCGAGGATACGCTAGAGTCCTTTGCGGGAATTGTGGAGCACTTTGGGCTCTACGCCGGAAGCTACGGGCTGGCGCTGGAGCGGCTGATGCTGGATCCAGTGCAGGTAATGGTGATTGGCTCGGGGCCGGAGGCGGAGCGTCTGGAGGCAACTGCGATGGCGCGCTTTGCCGTGAACAAGACGGTGATGCGCATCGCGTCGCCGAGGCTGGTGCAGGGTGGAGTTCCCGAGGCGCTGGCTGAGACGCTGCTTGAAGCTCCGGCGCCGGCTGGAGCAGAGGCCTGGGCGCTAGTGTGCCGAGGCCGCGTATGCCTGCCGCCAGTTACCGATACAGAAGCATTGCTGGCAGCGCTGGAACCGATGATTTAGGCATATTTACAGTTTTACAGCGGCTGTACGCGAACACGAATTAGTATCGAAGTCTTTTGAAATGTGCAGCTTATGGGAGGCGTACTGGCGTACAGCCGCTGTATTTGCATGAGGCGTATGTGTATAAGTATATAAAATAGAGTGACTTAGATTGGGTTTACAGCCGTACAGGAGCAAATTGAGTTTTTCTCCGTAGAAGAGGCCGAAGATATCTCTGAAGTTGTGGAACTGGGACTGGCTGAGGAGCCGGATTTTGGGCCGCCAACTGGGAATTTGGCGGCTTTCAAGGCCCTGGGCAATCTTTCGAGCAGATAGGCGACCAGCGAGGTTACGGTGGTGTCGTACTCGACCGCAAGCCTGCGCGTCTGGCGGTAGAGTTCCGGACTGACGGCTACGGTGATGTTTCTGCGTTTTCGCATGGTTTTGGCACTCCCGATGGCGGTAGTTATCCTCGCCGCCCATTTCCAGTGTGCGCCGGGAGGGGATAATTGTCTGCAAACCTAAGTCATGGGG
>VFSW01009560.1_pt1 | contig 13831 bp, 9 predicted proteins | sample 5358111 | NCBI WGS metagenome assembly VFSW01 (sample SAMN11554181, study PRJNA540505) | mine drainage metagenome | isolation source: sediment from site ElyBrook_90M | place: USA: Ely Copper Mine, Vershire, VT | collected 2017
CAATGACCTGAAAAACAGGGCGATTGAGCCGGACACAAAAAACTTGACGCTACCCCCGGCCGAGTAGCTTTTTGTGGTCCATCACGACGCAGGGGGTTGAGGGTACGCGCGACCACCCGCCTTCGAGACGGCACCCCGCAACTCACAACTCCGCTCACGGCGCAAGCAATGGAAGAGACGATACGTGATGGGGGAACTGCATCGCGTACGGCGCGTGCCGAATACACCTCGCCCTCACGGGCTCGACGCGACCAGTCCAGGGCGAACCCGTACGGTCGATCACCCCTCGGGTCTGACAGCGACTTCGGGGGGGTTACTCTGGAACGGATGCGGTACGACATGGCCCCGTGATCGTCGCAGCAGCCCTACCCGCCGTCTGGCCCACCGCATACCCTCCCGGAGGAAGGCGCATCGGATACGGAACCACCGCCGGACTGACGCACCCGCTTCCATCGCCCCTACTGTGGAGACTAAATCCTCGCGCGTCGAAGACGCGATTTGGACCAGCGGTTACGGAACATTGCGTACGGGAAGGAGAAGACAAACAGGGGAAGGGTGGATCGGCGCCGCGCTGACGGGTGGGTGCGTCAGCGTGGTCGAAGAGGCTACTCAGCAGAGGAGGCCACCGCGCGGGCCTCACGGCGCTCGTGGACAGAACGGGCTTCGGCTTCGTCTTCGAGGACGATGTCCAGAGCGCGATACGCCGGGAGACCCGTGCCCGCGGGGATGAGCCTGCCCATGATGACGTTTTCTTTGAGACCCCGGAGGTCATCGACCTTGCCAGAGATTGCCGCCTCGGTAAGCACCTTGGTGGTCTCCTGAAACGAACTGGCGGAGATGAACGAGTCGGTGCTAAGCGACGCCTTGGTGATCCCGAGGAGCAGCGGTTCGGCCACGGCGTAGGCATTTTGCACGGACGAAAGCACCCCCTGGATCTCCTGTGCGACGACCCCGTCGGTAGAGTGCTTGCGTCCCACGTCAGAGAGCCGCTCGTTGAGAAGACCCAGCATGTCGGAGAGGCTGGCTTCAGTCGCTCGGCGAATGGCGTCAGCCACTTGCGGGTTCTTCACTTTGCCCTCTTCGATGATCCTGAGGAGAATCTTGCGAGAAGCGCGAAGGTTTTCTTGCTCGAAACGCCATTTTTCGACTTGCTCGTCGACGAGAAAGTCAGTCTCGCCCACAGTGTTCACTCGCACCCGACGGAGCATCTGCCGGACGATGGTTTCAATGTGCTTGTCGTTGATCGCCACGCCCTGGAGTCGGTACACTTGCTGGATCTCGTTTACCAGCCAAGCCGCGAGGTCTTTTTCGCCCTTGACCCGAAGGATGTCATGAGGGTTCACCGGTCCGTCGTTGAGGGCTTCTCCCGCGCGCACAAACTCTCCTTCACGTACGATGAGATGCTTGTTCTTTGAGACAAGGAACTCCTCAACCTTGCCCACGCCTTCGGTGACCGGCACCACCGCGGTCGCGGTCTTCCGCTTCTTGCTCTTCGGTTCGTCCAACTCGATCGGCGTGTTGAGAAACACTTCGTTTCCCTTTGGCACGATGAAGATTTGCCGCTTCCCTTTGGTCTCCCTTCCAAATTTCACGTAGCCGTCCACCGGCGAGATAACCGCCGCGTCCTTCGGCTTACGCGCTTCAAACAACTCCGCTACCCGGGGGAGACCCCCGGTGATGTCCTTGGTCTTCGCCGCCTCGCGGGTGATCTTCGCGATCACCGCGCCGCCGTCGATATGCTCACCGTCAGGGACTGTGATCGTGCACCCGGACGGAAGAAGGTACCTCCCCTCGGCGCCATTTTCCAACTTACGAATGTGTCCGGTCGCATCCCGGATCTCGACCCTCGGACGGAGCGACGGGTCCCTGGAGTCAATGACCACACGCCGGGAAAGCCCCGTCACGTTGTCCACCTGCTCTTCCATCGTGACGCCTTCGAGCAGGTCGGCGTACCGAACGATCCCAGACACCTCGGTGAGAATCGGCACGGAGTGCGCATCCCAACTCGCAAGCAGGGTGTGCGCGGGTACCATGTCCCCGTCGTTGACGTGCAACTCGGCGCCGTAAACCAGGTGGTTGCGCTCTCGCTCGCGCCCTGTCGCATCTACGATGACGATCTCTCCGTGACGGTTCATCACCACCAGTTTGCCGTCTTTACGAATGACGTTCTCGACCTTGTCGAGCTTTACGCGGCCCTCGTACCGGGACGACAGCGAACTCACGGTCGCCTTGCCCGAATGCGTTCCGCCAATGTGAAACGTACGCATCGTGAGCTGGGTTCCGGGTTCGCCGATCGACTGCGCGGCGATGATCCCGACGGCCTCGCCAATGTTCACCTGATAGCCTCGAGCCAAGTCACGCCCGTAACACAGCGCGCAGATTCCACGGCGGGTCGCACACGTAAGCACTGAACGTAGTACAACTTCCTCGATACCCGCGTCCTCGACCTTACGAACTGCTTCCTCGTCAAACTGCTCGCCGTCCTTGACCAGGATCTCACCCGAAATGGGATCGACGACGGGATGCAGAGCGATGCGTCCGAGGATCCTGTCCGACAGGGGCTGAATGACGTCCCCGCCTTCTTCCAACTTTGTCGTCGGGATGCCGTCCATGGTCCCGCAGTCGTACTCGGTCACGCAGGCGTCCTGGGCAACGTCCACGAGCCGTCGGGTGAGATACCCCGAGTTGGCGGTCTTGAGTGCAGTGTCCGCGAGTCCCTTTCGAGCGCCATGCGTTGAAATAAAGTACTGCAACACCGAGAGACCCTCGCGAAAGTTCGCCGTGATGGGCGTCTCGATGATCTCGCCCGAAGGCTTGGCCATAAGCCCGCGCATCCCCGCGAGTTGCCGAATCTGCTGGGGCGATCCCCGCGCACCGGAATCCGCCATCATGAAGATCGGGTTAAACGACGGGAGCCTTTCTGCGATACCCGTCTCTGGGTCAATCACGTCTTCCTTGCCAACGTGCTCCATCATTTCCTTGGCCACGATGTCCGCGACCTCGGCCCAGATGTCCACGATCTTGTTGTAGCGTTCGCCGTCGGTGATCACACCTTCAAGGTATTGGTCCACTACCTTAGCGACGCGGTCCTGCGCTTCGCGCACACGCTCAACCTTGCGCGGCGGGATGTGCATGTTGTCCATGCAGATGGAAACACCGGCGCGGGTTGCGTACTCGTAGCCCAACGTCCTGAGCTTGTCCGCGAGGAGCACCGTAGCTTTGTTTCGGTGAGCGCGGTACGCCGCATCGATGAGGGCGGATAGTGCCTTCTTGTCCATCACCTTATTGATCAAGGCAAAGGGCAGGGACTCCTCCGAGCCCAGGGTTTCCGAGAGACCTTCGGCCAGGAGAACCCGCCCGGCCGTAGTCTCTACCCGGGTCTGGGTATGCTCGCCCACAGCACCCTGACGATTCTCTTTGCGCGCCAGACGGTTGACCGCGTCGAGCTCGACCTGTTCGACGATCTGACCGACCGTAAGACGGGTTTCGCCGACATCCGTGATCCGCAGCGCGGGCATCCGCACCACGATCTTGGCGTGGAGGTCTAGTTCCTCAGCATCAAAGGCCATGCGAACTTCTTCGACCGACGAATACATTCCCTGAAGCTTTCGCGTGCCCTCCGAGGATTTCGGGTGCGATCCCCGGGCGAACTCCCGGGCGCGGGTGAGAAAGTACAATCCGAGAACAATGTCCTGCGTCGGGTTGATGATCGGTTTGCCGCTCGCGGGCGACAAGATGTTGTTGGTGCTCATCATGAGCACGCGGGTCTCCATCTGCGCTTCAATGGAGAGTGGTACGTGCACGGCCATCTGGTCGCCGTCGAAGTCGGCGTTGAAGGCCGCGCACACGAGGGGGTGAAGCTGGATGGCCTTGCCCTCGATAAGCACGGGCTCAAACGCTTGGATGCCGAGGCGGTGCAGCGTCGGGGCGCGATTGAGCATGACGGGGTGCTCAGAGATCACCTCTTCAAGGATGTCCCAGACTTCAGGGCGTTCTTTTTCGACCAGCTTCTTGGCAGACTTGATCGTCGGCGCGAGGCCCCGTTCTTCAAGCTTGTTGTAAATAAAGGGCTTGAACAGTTCGAGAGCCATCTTCTTTGGGAGCCCGCACTGGTGCAGCTTCAACTGCGGTCCCACGACAATGACCGAACGACCTGAGTAATCTACCCGCTTGCCGAGGAGGTTCTGGCGAAAGCGTCCTTGCTTGCCCTTGAGCATATCGCTCAGGGACTTCAACGGGCGTTTGTTGGGCCCGGTGATGGTCTTGCCGCGGCGACCGTTGTCAAACAGCGCGTCGACAGCCTCTTGCAGCATTCGCTTCTCGTTGCGAATGATAATCTCCGGGGCGTTGAGCTCCTGGAGTCGCTTCAGGCGGTTGTTGCGGTTGATCACCCTGCGGTACAGATCGTTCAGATCGCTCGTCGCAAAACGCCCACCATCCAGGGGAACCAAGGGACGGAGATCGGGCGGGAGCACCGGGATCACCGTGAGCATCATCCAGTCTGGCCGGTTGCCAGACTCGCGGAAGCTCTCGATGACCTTCAAACGCTTGGCAAACTTCTTGCGCCGAGCGTCCGACGTAGCTGCGCGCATTTCCTGTCGAAGTTCTTCCGCGAGGGTGGCGATGTCCACCTTCTGCAGAAGTTCCAACACGGCCTCGCCACCCATCTTGGCGACAAAGGCATCGTCACCAAACTCGTCCAGGTTGCGGGCAAGGGCGTCTTCGGTCAGCAATTCGCCCTGACGCAACGGGGCGTTGGCCGATACTTTGACCTCGGTGACAACGTAGGCCTCGCAATACAGAATCTTCTCGAGATCCCGAAGGGTCATGTCGAGGACGGCCCCGATCCGAGACGGGAGACTCTTGAGAAACCAGATGTGCGCGACAGGCGTCGCCAGGGTGATGTGCCCCAGGCGCTCCCTGCGGACCTTGGACTGAATGACTTCTACACCGCACTTCTCGCACACGATGTTCCGGTGCTTCATGCGCTTGTACTTGCCGCAGTTGCACTCGTAGTCTTTGACCGGACCAAAGATCTTGGCGCAGAAGAGTCCATCCCGCTCGGGCTTGAACGTGCGGTAGTTGATGGTCTCGGGCTTTTTTACCTCGCCGCGCGACCACTCACGGATCTTTTCGGGGGAGGCAAGCGAGATCCGGATGGCGCTGAACGACAGCGGATCCTTGGGCTTCTCATAGAAGCTGAAGATGTCCTTCACGGGTTTCCTCCGGGCGCCCAAAGTGCACACATCCGCGAGCACTTGGGTGTCGACTGATACATCAGACGGTGAACATTGGCAGGCGCGCCACACATGACGGGTCGGACACGCGCGTGGCGCGCGAGCCTACGTGTCCACGACCCGAGTTCCATCGGAACCTTTGCCCTCACTCTGCCGCCTGGGGATCGATGCCCGCCTGTCGGGCGACGCCGTCCTCGACGAGTTCGACGTTGAGACAAAGAGACTGAAGTTCTTTCACCAGCACGTTGAAACTCTCAGGGACGCCTGGTTCCAGGGTGTAATCCCCCTTCACAATCGCTTCGTACATCCGCGTACGCCCCTGCACGTCGTCGGACTTGACCGTAAGAAACTCCTGGAGAGCGTACGCAGCACCGTAGGCCTCCATCGCCCAGACTTCCATTTCTCCAAGACGCTGACCGCCGAACTGGGCCTTGCCTCCGAGAGGCTGCTGGGTCACCAGGGAGTACGGCCCGATGGACCGTGCGTGAATCTTGTCGTCCACCAAGTGGTGGAGCTTCAGGATGTACATGATCCCGATGGTGACATCGTGCTCAAAGGCATCTCCGGTGCGCCCGTCGAAGAGGGTGGTCTGCCCTGACAACGGCAACCCTGCCAGATCAAGCATTCGCTTGATTTCTTTCTCCGGCGCGCCGTCGAACACCGGAGTCGCGAAGAACATCCCACTGGACAGCCCCTCAGCGAAGCGCCCGAGGTCGTCGTCCCGAAGGTCCGTCAAGAGTTTCTTGTAGTGCGGCTCCCGCTCAAAGACCGACATAAGCAGTTTGCGGACGACGGGCACCGGCGCGCCGGTGTCCAGCATCTCACGGATGCTGTTGCCAAGTTCGTGTGCGGCCCAACCGAGGTGAACCTCGAGGATCTGCCCCACGTTCATTCGTGAAGGCACCCCAAGGGGGTTGAGGCACACGTCCACGGGCTTTCCGTTGGGGAGGTACGGCATGTCCTCTTCAGGAAGGATTCTTGAGACCACGCCCTTGTTGCCGTGGCGCCCGGCCATCTTGTCACCCACCTGAAGCTTGCGCTTGATGGCCACGTAGACCTTGACCATCTTGATGACGCCAGGCGCCAACTCGTCGCCCTTGGACAGACGCGCGACCTTCTCTTCGCAGTTCTTCTCGATCTGCGTCACCCGGTCTTCGAGCTCGAAAAACACATGGCGCAGTTCGGAAGCATCTGCGTCGTCAGTGGACACCTGCTGCCAGAACTTTCGCGGGATGGACTCCAGCGTCGCCTCGTCGATCACAGCACCCTTGGCGAGAAGCACCTTGCCTTTGTCGTCCACCAGCTTCGCCTGGGTGCTCTTGCCCACGAGGAGGATGCGCACACGCCGGAGGTACGACTCCCGAACAATCTTGATCTCGTCGTCCCGGTCTTTCTCAAGCCTCGCCCGCTCTTCGTCCTCGATATCCTTCGCGCGGTCGTCCTTTTCGGTTCCCTTGCGCGCAAAGACCCGCGCGTTGATCACCACGCCGCCGACGCCCGGCGGAACCCGCAGAGAGGTGTCCCTGACGTCTCCAGCTTTCTCCCCAAAGATCGCCCGCAGGAGCTTTTCTTCGGGCGAGAGCTGTGTTTCACCTTTGGGGGTGATCTTGCCTACGAGAATGTCCCCGGGCTTCACCTCGGCACCGATGCGCACGATCCCCGAGTCGTCGAGGTCCTTCAGGGCTTCTTCCCCCACGTTGGGAATGTCCCTGGTGATTTCTTCTTTTCCGAGCTTGGTGTCGCGCGCGACGCATTCAAACTCTTCGATGTGAATGCTGGTGAAGATATCCTGCTTCGCGATCCGCTCGGAGATGAGAATAGAGTCTTCGAAGTTGTAGCCACCCCAAGGCATGAAGGCCACGACGACATTGGCCCCGAGGGCGAGTTCGCCTGTATCCGTCGCCGGACCGTCGGCCAGGACGTCGCCCACTTCTACCCGTTCACCGGGCGTCACAATAGGCTTCTGGTTCCAGCAAGTGCTCTGGTTCGAGCGCTGGTACTTCGTGAGGTTGTAAATGTCCGGCTCTTCGCCCCGCGGGCCCTGCGCACGCACGACAATCCTCGCGGCGTCGGCGGTCTCGACCACGCCTGGACGCTTGGCCAGGACACACACGCCAGAATCCCGGGCGACTTGTCCTTCGAGCCCCGTGCCCACGACGGGCGCCATCGTACGCACAAGCGGCACGGCCTGCCGCTGCATGTTTGCACCCATGAGCGCGCGGTTAGCGTCGTCGTGCTCAAGAAAAGGAATCAGCGCCGCAGCGACAGACACCATCTGATTGGGCGAAACGTCCATCAGGGTGATCTGTTCCGGTGGCACCATCTTGAACTCGCCGTTGTACCGCGCCGAGACAAGTTGCTCCGTGAGCTTGCCCACGTCGTTGGCGAGAGCCGTCGCCTGTGCGATGTACTGCCCTTCTTCTTGCAGCGCGGAGAACCAATGCACCTCGCGCTGGACGACCCCACTTTCGACCTTGCGGTACGGCGTCTCGACAAAGCCGTACTCGTTGACTCGGGCGTAACAGCTCAGCGAGGCGATAAGCCCGATGTTCGGCCCCTCGGGCGTCTCGATCGGGCAGATCCTACCGTAGTGTGTGGCATGGACATCGCGTACTTCGAAGCCCGCGCGCTCGCGGGTGAGTCCGCCCGGCCCCAGGGCCGAAAGCCTACGCTTGTGCGTGACTTCAGACAGCGGGTTCGTCTGGTCCATAAACTGCGAGAGCTGCGAGCTCCCAAAGTATTCTTTCACCACGGCCGAAACGGGCTTGGCGTTGATGAGGTCATGGGGCATCAGGGTGTCCAGTTCCGGCGAAATGGACATCCGCTCTTTGATCGCCCGCTCCATCCGCACAAGACCTATGCGGTACTGGTTCTCCAAGAGTTCGCCGACGGCGCGCACGCGGCGATTGCCGAGATGGTCGATGTCGTCCACCGACCCGCGGCCATTCTTGATCTCGATCAGGTGCTTCACCGTGAGAAGAATGTCTTCTTTGGTAAGCACCTGCTGGTCGAGCGCCGGCTGCTTGTCCGCCGCGCGTTCTTTGTAGAACTTGTAATTCAGCTTCAGGCGACCAACCCGCGAGAGGTCGTAGCGTTCAGGATTGAAAAACAGGTTCTCGAGAAGCTTCGTTGCCTCTTTGGGCTCGGGAATATCTCCGGGACGGAGCTTCCGGTAGATATCAATCTGCGCGGCAACGGCGTAGCCGTACTGCCGCACAAACGCCGCCATCGGCCCTTCGCCGTCGTCGTACTTGTCTTGCTTTAGGGTCTCGCGAAGAAAAGCCCCAACGATGAGCCCGTCCATGAACAGCACCTTGACGTTGGTGATGTTCGCCTTGATGAGCGCGTCCAGACGGGTTTCTGTGATGTCTTCGTTGCAGGAGACAATCACCTCGCCGGTTTCGGGGTCGATGATGTCCTTGGCCGCGACGCGCCCGACGACTTCGGTGCGGTCGATCGCCAGCCGGTCGACTTTGGCCTCCCGCAGGCGCTTCACCGCCGCCTTGGTGAACTTGGTACCTTTCTTCACCAGAACGTCGTTGTTGACCTTGATGTCCGCCGATGCCCGCTGGCCCGCAAGAATGTTATACTCCAACGACTTCGAGAGCTTGTCTTTGCCATCGATGAAGATGGTCTCGGTGTCGTAGTAGTAGTTGAGCAGTTGCTCGGTGGTGTACCCCAGCGCTCGGAGAAGCACCGTGGCGTGGAGCTTACGCCGACGGTCAATGCGGACGTAAATCACGTCCTTGGGGTCAAACTCGAAGTCAAGCCACGAACCCCGGTACGGAATCACCCGGGCCGAGAACAAAAGCTTGGCACTGGAGTGCGTCTTGCCTTTGTCGTGGTCGAAGAATACCCCGGGGGAGCGATGGAGCTGCGAGACCACGACACGCTCGGTGCCGTTGATAATAAAAGTCCCGGTGTCGGTCATCAGCGGGATCTCGCCGAAGTACACCTCTTGCTGCTTGATGTCCCGCACGGCACGGTCGCCGCCGGGGCCAGGGGACTCGTAGGTGATGAGTTCGATGGTGACTTTGATCGGCGCGGCGTAGGTCATTCCCCGCTGGCGACACTCGTCCACGTCGTACTTGGGCTTTTCGAGCTGGTATTCTCGAAACACCAACTCCGCGCTTTCGTCAAAGCTCTTGATGGGAAACACCGAGCGGAAGACGCCCTGGAGACCGAAGTCTTTGCGCTCCCGGGGGTCCGTGTCGGCCTGGAGAAACTTCTCGTAGCTGGCCTTTTGGATCGTGATGAGGTTCGGAACGTCGATGATCTTTGCGATCTCGCCGAAGTTCTTGCGCGCACGGAAGTTGCTCTGAATGACCGATGCCATCACGTCTCCTCGGCAAGCAGGGAGGATCGAGACGACGCGAGACCGAAGCCACACGCGGTCACAGAAGCTCGCCGGCGGAGTAGTATGACTCGCACGCCAGGAATCCCCGGGATCACGCCTCGCCCGTGCCACCCTCACAGCGCCCGTTCTGAGACACCGCGCATCCCCTCGGGGATCCATCGGTAGAGAACGTTCGCAGTCAGGGAACCCGCGAGGATCTTCGTCAGCGTTCGTTCGGGATCCGCACCGCGCCTTTCTGGTTGGGACCTCACCGCGGTCGGGCCCTGTCGGGCGCCACCCACCGCGGCTGCGTATTTGCATCAAGACCAGCTGACACGCAAGCCCCGGTCTGCCTTTCGCTCCCTTTCGAGAAGCAAAAACCACAGACCGAGGCTCACCAAAGCGCTCTCTCGTCGAGAGCCTGTCTCTAGACCACGCCCTTGACGGTTACCGTCGCGCCGACGTCCGTGAGCTTCTTCTTGATCTCGTCGGTCTCGGCCTTCGCGACGTTTTCCTTCAACACCTTCGGGGCGCCTTCGACCAGGGCCTTGGCCTCGCCGAGGCCCAGTCCAGTGATCTCCCGAACGGCCTTGATGACATTGATCTTGTTCGCTCCCGCCGCCGTGAGCTCAATGTTGAACTCCGTGGGCTCCGCTGCCGCCGCGGGTGCCGCTGCCGCCGCCGCGGGCGCCGCTGCTGCCACGACGGGCGCGGCCTTGACGCCAAGCTTGGTCTCAAGGGCTTTGACCAGTTCCGAAGCCTCGAGGAGCGTGAGCTTGCTGATGTTGTCGACGAGCTGAGTGATTTCCATGATGCCTGTCTCCTAAACTCTATAGTCCACGCCAGGGGCGCGGGGTGTTGTCTGTTGTACCGACGGACTACTCTGCGGGGGCTTCTTCACCAAGCTTACGGACCCACGCGTCGAGGACGTAGACCAGGTTCTGTGCCGGCGCATTGATGATCGCGACGGTCTCGTACGCTGGCGCGCTCATCGTAGCGAGAATCGCTGCCTGTGTTTCTTTCAAACCCGGGAGCTTGGCCATTTCAGCCATGACCCACGCGCCGTCCCGCACCTGGCCCCCCAAGAGCCCCGCTTTCACCTTGAGGCTGTCCCCTTTGGCGCCAGCGCTTTTCTTGAAGTCTTCGAGAACCTTCGCAGCGATCGCCGGGTCCTCTTTGCACCACGCCACCGCGGTCATTCCACGCACTGACGGATGCACGGAAGACTTGGTGTGGTTCTCCAGGTCACCCGCCAAAGCCGTGAACTCCCCGCCGTTCACGGCATGACGGATCAGGGTGTTCTTGACGACTTTGTACTCTACGCCCGCCTTGCGAAAGTTTCGCCGCAGCGCCGTTACCGTCGCCACGTCGGTACCCTCAAAGTTGATCAGCACCGCGGCGACGGAACCCGCAAAGGCATCCCGTACCCGCTGGATCGCTTCGGTCTTTTGCGTCTTGTTCATGGCTTATCCCCCATCGACCTTCTCAATGAAGGCGTTGGGATCGATCCGCACGCCGGGTCCCATGCTAGACGACAAAGTGACCGACCGGAGGTACGTCCCTTTTGCCGTCGCGGGCTTCGCGCGGATCAAGGCACTGACAAGCGCCTTGGCGTTGTCACGGATCTTCTCCGGGACAAACGACGCCTTGCCGATCCGGGCTTGGACAATCCCGGTTTTCTCCGTGCGGTATTCAATCTTGCCGCCCTTGGCCTCGCGCACGGCGTTGGCCACGTCGAAGGTCACCGTCCCGACCTTGGGGTTGGGCATCAGTCCCCGCGGACCGAGGACTTTACCCAGCTTGCCCACCTGACCCATCATGTCAGGCGTGGCAATCACCCGCTCAAAGTCCAGAAAGCTATCCTCGGCCACCTTGGTGACCAGGTCTTCTGCGCCGACGTAGTCCGCACCGGCTTCCCGGGCTTCCCTGTCTTTTTCGCCCTTGGCGAACACCAGCACGCGGACGGTCTGTCCGGTTCCGTGCGGTAGAACCAAGGCACCACGGACCATCTGGTCGGCGTGCTTGGGGTTGACCCCCAGGCGCACGGCGATTTCAACGGTCTCGTCGAACTTGGCCGTCGCGCACTGTTTCACCAGTGTTGCAGCCTCTTCGATCCCATACTTCCGGTGGATATCCACCATCTTGTCGATCGCTTGACGCCTCTTTGGAACCTTTGCCATGCGTTCTTCTCCTTGCGGCGACAACGCGCCATCCAACGGAATCGTTCCCCTGGACAACACGCCCTGCGCCTCCCACCGTGCCCATGCCCGGTGGTGTTGCTTCCCTCTCAGCCCTCGACGTCGATTCCCAACGACCGCGCCGTGCCCAACACACAGCGCACCGCGGCGTTTTCGTCCTCCGTATTGAGGTCTGGAAGTTTCTGTACCGCGATCTCGCGGATTTTACTCATCGGGAGCTTCCCGACTTTTTCTTTGTTAGGCCGCGCCGAGCCCTTGTCCCCGCCCGCTGCCTTCAACAGCAGGATCGACGTCGGCGGGGTCTTCATCTCGTAGGTGAACGACCGGTCGGAGTACACCGTGATGACCACGGGCACGACGTAACCCTTCATGTGCGCAGACTTCGCGTTGAAGTCCTTGATGAACATCGGAATGTTCACCCCGAGCGCGCCGAGCACCGGGCCGATGGGCGGGCCGGGCTTTGCTTCCCCACCGGGGCACTGGATCTTGACCTGTCCCGTAACCTTCTTCATCGCCGTTCCTCATCCACCAGGTTGGCGGCACGCGGAGATTCTCTCCCGTGCCTTGCACCGCCACCGGGAGATCCCGGCGCCATGCTGTCCTGTACTTCTTTCAAGTCGTGATCTTCTCGACCTGGTTGTATCCAAGTTCCACGGCCGTGGGCCGACCAAAAATCGTCACCAGCACCTTGAGCTTCTGCCGCTCGGGACGAATGTCTTCGACCACGCCCGTAAAGTTGGCAAACGCCCCGTCGATCACCTTCACCTGGTCACTGACTTCGTAGCTCATCTTGGACGTGGGGTTTCTCGGCCCGTCCGCGATCTGCCGCTTGATCGTGTCAATCTCCCGCTCGGGAACCGCCGTGGGGTTCTGGTCTCCCAGAAAGCCCGTGACCTTCGGCGTGTCCTTCACCAGGTGCCAGGTCATGTCATTCATCTCCATCTGGACGAAGACATATCCCGGGTAAAACTTTCGGGTTTCCTGCCGCTGGCGTCCGCCACGGTTGGCTGTCACGGTCTCCGAGGGCACCAGGATCTCTCCGAAGTACTTCTCCAGCCCGGCGTTCTTCACGCGTTCCTGGAGGGACGCCCTCACCTTGGCTTCGAATCCAGAGTACGCCTGGACGATGTAGTACTTCTGTCCCATTACGATTTCTCCCCGGCTGCCGAGACACCCGACCGGTTGGGTGGGTGCCCGAAGCAACCCGCGGGGCCTTCCCAGCACGCCGTGGTCAGCTCAGATAGATCAGATCGGTGATCCAGTTCCAGAAGCGATCAAGACCAAAAATAATGACAGCCGATGTGATGGCCGTCGCCATCACCACCACCGTCGCGGTGTACGTCTCTTGGCGGGAGGGCCAAGTGACCGCGGAGAGTTCGTCAATGCACTCCATGGCCAGTCCCCGAAGCGGTCCCTTGCGCCAGGCGAGCACCGAGGCCACAACGCCGCAGGCAACGCCCGATGCCACAGAAACCACATCGTGCCCCTCCCAGGCAAGATCCACGATGTGGGTCACGAGAAACGCAACGGCGCACCCGGCCAGAAAGAACCCGGTGTACAGGTACTTCACCGCGCCAAGCTGGAGCGAGGCTCCTCCGTGTTCAGACTGCGTCGTCAACGTCGTTGCTCCAAGAGACATACAGCAGGGGGCGGGGGGCTCGAACCCACGACCTGCGGATTTGGAATCCGCTGCTCTACCAACTGAGCTAGCCCCCTGTGGGCCAGGATACTTTCACTTGCTCTCGTGATGGACCGTGTGGGCGTTGCACCTCCGACAGAACTTTTTCACCTTGAGGGCCGTCGCCCCGGGGGTCGCCGACCGTGACGTCTGGTAGTTCCGATCGCCACACACCTCGCACACGAGGACAACCCGGATCCTCGCACCCATCGCTCACTCCGTACCCTTCTTTACGTCCGAAACCCACCGCCGGGACCCTGGTCACGCGCCCCGACGGTAAGTTCTTCGGGCGTCCTCTGGGTATACACCTACTCGACGATCTTGGTCACCACACCCGCGCCGACGGTCTTGCCACCCTCGCGAATGGCAAAACGCATCTGGT
>VFSW01009561.1_pt1 | contig 13830 bp, 13 predicted proteins | sample 5358111 | NCBI WGS metagenome assembly VFSW01 (sample SAMN11554181, study PRJNA540505) | mine drainage metagenome | isolation source: sediment from site ElyBrook_90M | place: USA: Ely Copper Mine, Vershire, VT | collected 2017
CCATCATGCCCTTCTTCAGCCAGAACCCCGCCACCGAGGTTGTCAGCACGGCGTTTCCCAGTTTGGACAGGACCACCCTGCTGGGCACCCTGGCCGAAACGCACGCAGCCCAACAGTCCTGGCGCCATGTCCCCTTTGCCGAACGCGCCCAGGCCCTGCGTCGCCTGGGGCAAAACCTGCTGGCGCGAAAAGACGAATTTGCCCGGTTGATCACGGAAGAAATGGGGAAGGTGACGCGCGAAGCGCGTGCCGAAGTGGAAAAATGCGCCACCATCTGTGACTATTACGCCAGCGAGGGGGCGGCGTTTCTCACGCCCGACCCCATGGCAATGCCGGGTGCCCGCAGTTACCTGTCTTACGCGCCCATCGGCGTGGTGCTGGGCATCATGCCGTGGAACTTTCCCTTCTGGCAGGTGTTCCGTTTTGCCGTACCCGCCTTGATGGCCGGAAACGGTGTTGCCTTCAAACACGCGCCCAATGTTCCCCGTTGCGCCCTGGCCATCGCCTCCCTGGTGCAGGACACCGGCATGCCCGCGCATCTCATGACCCATCTTTTCATCGAGGACGCACTGGTTGCTGATGCCATTGGCAGTCCGCATGTGCATGCGGTCACCGTCACTGGTTCGGAGCGTGCCGGTCGCGCCGTGGCCGCGCTGGCTGGCGCCCACCTCAAAAAATGCATTCTGGAGCTGGGGGGGTCTGACCCCTTTGTGGTGTTGGCCGACGCCGACCTGGAATGGGCGGCGCGCCAGGGATTGAGTTCGCGTTACATGAACTGCGGACAGGCCTGCATTGCAGCCAAACGATTCATCCTTGTGCCTGAAATTGCCGAGGATTTTCTGGCACTGTTTACCGAACGGGTGGCGGCCCTCAAAACCGGAGACCCCCTCGACCCCGGCGTGACGCTGGGGCCCATGGCCCGTCGCGATTTGCGTGACCACCTGGACCTGCAGGTCCAGGCGGCACGCTCGGGCGGCGCCCAGGCCCTGCTGGGGGGACATGTACTACCGGGGCCGGGATGGTTCTACGCCCCCACGATTCTCGACGGAATCACCCCCCAATCCCCGATCTGGCAGCAGGAGCTCTTTGGACCCGTGGCCCTGATCGTTCGCGCCAGAGACGAAGCCGATGCCCTGACGCTGGCCAACGATACGCCCTATGGGCTGGGTTCTTCCGTATGGAGTCGTGACATTGAGCGGGCCGAACGGCTGGCCGCGCAGATTGATGCCGGGTGCACTTTCATCAACGGGCTGGTGAAGTCAGATCCTCGCCTGCCCTTTGGCGGCACCAAGCAATCCGGTTTTGGTCGCGAGCTGTCCTCGCAGGGCATCCGGGAATTCACCAACCTCAAAACGGTCTGGATCAGAAATCCGGCCTAACCCAGAAACAGCGCATAGGCCGGGTTGTTGCTTTCATCCACCCAGGGGTATCCCAGTTGGGCCAGGAATTTCTGGAAGGCCCGCTTGTCCTCGGGAGGCACCTGCAGCCCGACCAACACCCGCCCATAGTCCGCCCCATGGTTGCGATAGTGAAACAGGCTGATGTTCCAGTCTTCACTCATGCTGTTGAGAAACTTGGGGAGCGCACCGGGGCGTTCAGGAAACTCAAAGCGATAGAGCATTTCATGCCGCGCCTGCGGGGCGCGCCCACCGACCAGATGGCGCACGTGCAACTTGGCCATCTCGTTGTCGGTCAGGTCCAGGGTCTTGATGCCATGTGCATTGAATGACTTCAGCAATGCCCGCGTCTCTTTGGCATGTGCCACAGATATGCCTACAAACACATGGGCCTGGCGCTCATCCGCGTAGCGGTAGTTGAACTCCGTCACGGCGCGATCGCCCAACAACTCACAGAACCTCCGGAAGCTGCCGGGTTGTTCCGGAATCGTGGCCGCAAACACCGCCTCGCGCTTTTCACCCAATTCGGCGCGCTCGGCAATGAATCGTAGCCGGTCAAAGTTCATGTTGGCGCCGCAGGCAATGGCCACCAGCGTCTTTTTTCCCAGCCGGTCGCGCGCCACCACCTGCTTCATGCCGGCAATGGCCAGTGCCCCCGCGGGCTCCAGGATCACGCGTGTCTCGTCGAAGACATCCTTGACGGCAGCACAAATGGCATCCGTATCCACGGTCACGATCTCGTCTACCAGCGTCTGGCATAGGCGAAAGGTTTCCTTTCCCACTTGACGCACTGCCACACCATCGGCAAACAATCCAACCTGATCGAGGCGCACACGGCGACCTGCCGCCAGCGACTGTTTCATGGCGTCGGAATCCTGCGGCTGTACCCCGATGATGCGAATGTCCGGCCGCACCCGCTTTACATAGGCTGCCACCCCGGAAATCAGTCCTCCCCCTCCGATCGCCACAAAAATCGCTTCAATGGGCTGGGAATGCTGACGCAGAATTTCCATGGCAATGGTGCCCTGCCCGGCAATCACTTCGGGATCATCGTAAGGATGTACGAAAGTGTAGCCGTGCGTCCTGGCCAGTTTCTGTGCATGCTCCTGGGCCTCGGAGTAGGACACGCCCTCCAGGATCACTTCAGCGCCGCGGGCGCGCACGGCTTCAATCTTGATGGAAGGGGTCGTCGTGGGCATGACGATCAGGGCGCGCGCGGACAGGCGCTGCGCTGCCAATGCCACGCCCTGGGCATGGTTTCCCGCACTGGCGGCAATGACACCGAGCGCCAGTTCGCGGGGAGTAAGCGAGGCCATCTTGTTATAGGCGCCACGCAATTTGAAGGAAAATACGGGCTGCAGGTCCTCCCGTTTCAGCAAAACCGTATTGCCCAGTCGCTTTGAGAGCAGCGGCGCCACCTGCAACGGGCTTTCGATGGCCACATCGTAAACGCGGGTGGCGTTCAGAATACGTTCCAGATAATCGATTTTCATAAATAATTCACCCCTGAAGGCCTTGAGGGTAACAAACTTTCCCACATTTCCCAAAACCGGTTGAGCCCTGCCCCACTTGGGGTTATGCTGCAATCTTGAAGCGAGAGCCATGAATGAACCAGGACGACCTGAAATTTGCTGCAGCCCGTGCTGCGCTGGACTATGTTCCCGATGACGCCATCATTGGCGTGGGCACCGGCTCCACTGTCAATTTTTTCATCCAGGAACTGGCCAGCATCAAAAACCGGATCGAAGGGGCCGTGTCCAGCTCTGAAGCATCGACGCTGCGCCTGAAGGCGGCGGGCATTCGGGTTTACGATCTCAACAGCGTCAACGATCTGCCTGTCTATGTGGATGGCGCTGATGAAATCACGTCCCATCTCGCCATGATCAAGGGAGGCGGTGGCGCCCTGACGCGGGAAAAGATCGTGGCCGCCGTGGCCCGGAAATTTGTCTGCATTGCTGATGAAAAAAAGCTGGTGCCCGTGCTGGGCAACTTTCCGCTACCGCTGGAAGTGGTTCCCATGGCGCGCAGCTACGTGGCCCGGGAAGTGGTTCGCCTGGGAGGACAGCCCGTCCTGCGTGAAGGGTTTGTGACTGACAACGGCAACATCATTCTGGACATTCATCATCTTGAAATCCAGAATCCCGTTGAAATGGAAACGCGGCTGTCCGCCATTACCGGCGTGGTCATGTGCGGCATTTTTGCGCGACGCCCCGCTGACGTCCTGATTCTTGCCACAACCGGAGAAGGGGTTCGCATCTCGACCCGCTAGCCAGGAAAACCCAACCATGCCTACAGAACATATCGCCAAACAGTTTGATGTGGAACTGGAAACCGTTCGAGCCAAGGTCCTCAAAATGGGGGGGCTGGTCGAAGAACAGATCGAGAAGGCGGTTGAAGCGCTGCACGAGGGAGACATGGCGCTGGCCGATGAGGTCATCGCCCACGATCATCGCGTCAACGGCCTGGAAGTCAGCATTGACGAAGACTGCACGCACATCATCGCGCGCCGCCAACCGGCAGCCGGTGACTTGCGCCTGGTATTGGCCATCATCAAAACCATCACGGATCTGGAACGCATCGGTGATGAGGCTGAAAAGATTGCCCGCATGGCCAAGCTGATCCATGGCCCGGACCGCCTGCACGCGCCTCGGCCGGTGGATCTGCGCCACGCGGCACAATTGGCCGTTCACATGCTGGGGCGTGCCCTGGATGCCTTTGCCCGCCTGGATGCCAACAGTGCCACCCAGGTGCTACGCGACGATCAGGATGTGGATGAATCGTTCCGCGGCATCCTGCGACAGCTCATCACCTTCATGATGGAAGACCCGCGCACGATTTCCAACTCCATCGAGATCCTGTTCGCCGCCAAGGCCATTGAACGCATTGGCGACCATGCCAAAAACATGGCCGAATACGTGATTTTCCTGGTCAAGGGCAAGGACGTCCGTCACACCTCAGTGGAAGAGATCGAACGCACCGTCACCGCCTGAAGCTCAGGCGGAGGGGGGAACATAGCCGGCGGCCTGCTCGGCCCCGGTACCAAAAAAGTGGGCTTCCATTTGCTGCGCGAGGTATTGGCGTGCCTTGGCGTCCGCAAGGTTGAGCCGGTTTTCGTTGATCAGCATTTTCTGCATTTCAATCCACTGCTTCCAGGCCTCTTCCGAAACCTGATTGAAAATGCGCGCCCCCAGTGGCCCCGGGTATGGCGGAAAATCCAGTCCTTTGGCTTCTCGTTGCAGTTTGATGCAGTGAACGGTTCGACTCATGGTTTGACCTTTGCGGCGATGTTGTCCGAAATGTGTTTGATGAATACCTTGGAGCGCCGTTGGTAGTTGTAGAGTTCCTGTTTGGCCTGTGGCAGTTGATCGATGGCGCTCTCGACGAATCCGCGTTCGGCAAACCATTGCCCGGTGCGCGTACTCAACAGAAACAGGCGGCGGATGCCCATCTTTCGGGCTTGTTGCTCCACATGCCGCAACAGGGCATCACCTCGCCCCAGATTCCTGAAGTCGGGGTTGATGGCAAGACAGGCCAGTTCACCGGCTCCTTCATCAGCCAGGGGGTAGAGTGCCACGCAACCAATGATTCTGCCTTCATGGGTCAGCACGGAGAAGCGATCGATTTCTCCCTCCAGCAGCACCCGATTGCGCTTGACCAGCACGCCATCCGCTTCCAGGGGCTCGATGAGGGAGAGTATCCCGGGAACGTCTTCGAGGTTTGCAGAACGCAGTACGTCATGCGTGTCGCGCATCACCATGGTACCAATGCCCTCCCGGGTGAACAGTTCCTGGATCAGGGCGCCGTCCACGTGACGCGTGATCAGATGCACCCTGGGCACGGTGCTGCGGCAGGCCCGCACGGCGCAGGGCAGATAAAACGCCACGTCTTCCGGCTGCGGCTTGCCGCTTTTCAGCAAAGTCTCGGCCTCCTGTGCCGTCAACTCTGAAATGGTCTGTCCCTGACTGTTGAGCACCCCGGGCGTGTCCGTGAGGAAGATCAGCTTTTCTGCGCCGAGCGCAATCGCGGTGGCAGTGGCCACCTCTTCCACGGTCAGGTTGAAAATTTCGCCTGTGGGTGAATATCCCAACGGCGGCAACAGCACGATCTCCTCATCATCCAGCCGCCTGCGAATCCCCACGGCATCGATTTTGCGCACCAGTCCCGTGTGCTGGAAGTCGACACCGTCCACCACGCCGATGGGACGGGCCGTGACAAAGTTGCCGCTGGCTACCCGGATGTCCGAACCCGCCATGGGCGAGTTGGCCACACCCATGGACAGCAGGGCCTCGATTTCAAAACCCAGGGTGGCTGCCGCCTCGATGACACAGCTCAGGGCCAGGGCGTCCGTCACCCGCGTGCCGTTGACATAACGGGGTTTGACGCCCCGTGCCGACAGGCGCGCCTCGGTCTGCGGTCGCGCCCCATGCACCAGGACCAGGCGCACCCCCAGGCTTTCCAGCAGGTTGAGGTCATGGGTCAGTGCAATGAACTTGCCGTCGGCCACCACTTCCCCGCCGAAGGCGATGACGAACGTGCGGTCCCGAAACGCATTGATGTACGGGGCCGCGGAACGAAACCAGTTGACGAAGGAGTCGGATCGGGTCATGAACCGATTATAACGGTTGGGGCGCCAGCGCTTCCACAAAATCGCCCCACCGGCCCTGAAGCGTAGCCACCAGCGCCAGGGCAGCCGTCTCCGTGCGCAGGATGCGCGGCCCGAGCCTCAGCCCCAGAAACCCGGCTGCGAGCGCAAGGGCCTCCTCCTCCGCCGTCAGCCCCCCCTCTGGTCCCACCAGCAGGGCAATAGGGCCCGTGGGGAGGGCGAGTTGCGACAGGCTCGTGTCACCGCGGGGGGACAGCATCAGCCGCAGGCCTTGCTCTGGCAGGGAAGCAAACCACTGCCCCAGGGACTGGACCGGATCCAGCAGGGGTACACGATTGCGCCCTGATTGTTCGCAAGCCGCACGGATCACGCCATGCCAATGACCCTCCCGGCGCTGGGCCCGTTCCTGTGACAGGCGGACCACGCTGCGCCCGGCCTGCAGGGGCGAGCAGCGGTTAACGCCCAGCTCGACGGCCTTCTGGAAGACCCAATCCATTTTTTCATTGACGCATAAGGCTTGCCCCAGCCACAGATCCAGTGGGGATTCTGCCTCGCGTGCACTGTAGGCCTGGCGGGAAACGGTAACGGCCGAACCCGTGATGCGATCGATGCGCACCTGATGCTCGCCACCCGTGCCGTCGAACAGGACCAGATCGTCTCCCACCTTCAGGCGCAGCACACGCACGGCGTGATGCGCCACGGCCTCGGGCAGCCCGAATGCGGCAGATTGCCCCAGCGGCGTGTCGCAATGAAAGCGCGGAATCGTCATGTGCATCGTCAGGTCGAAAGACGCCCTCATGCTATCATGAGCCCATGCTCGAACAGCTCATCCAGGTCGTCAAATCAGTTGCTCATGAGGAGGTCATGCCACGGTATCTGAAAGTGGCCCATGACCGGAAAAATGACGGCAGCCTCTTTACCCAGGCCGATCTTGCCGCCCAGGAAGCCCTGGTGGGCGCCCTTGCCGCCCTTCATGACTGTCCCATCCTGGGGGAGGAAATGTCCGAGCCGCTGCAGCGCAAACTCTGGCAGGAAAGCCATGAGGGCGTCTGGTGCGTAGACCCGATCGACGGCACTTCCAACTTCGTTCATGGCATCCCCTACTTTGCCATTTCCGTCGCCTTGATGCGTCAGGGCCGCCCTGTGCTGGGCGTCGTCTACGACCCGGTTGCCGATGAGGCCTTTGCTGCAGAAAAGGGAAGCGGCGCCTGGCTCAATGGCATTCAATTACCCATCAGGGTTTCATCACCCCTGTTTCGGGAGGCGGTTGCCACGGTGGATTTAAAACGGTTGCCCGAAAAGCTGGCGCAAGCGCTGAGCATTCGTCCTCCCTACGCCTCACAGCGCAACTTTGGCGCAAGCACCCTGGAGTGGTGCTATGTGGCTGCAGGACGTTTTGATCTCTCGCTGCACGGCGGGCAAAAGCTGTGGGATTACGCAGCGGGCTCCCTGATCCTCCAGGAAGCCGGCGGCAGATACTGCACGCTGGAACACGACCAGTTTTGGGAGGCTTCTCCCTGGAAACGGTCAGTGATTGCCGCCCTTCACCCGCCTCTTTTCAACGAGTGGCGGGAGTGGCTGCGCGATCGCGCCTAACAACTGCGGGGCCTGTTCCAGCAAAAACTGCTTGAAGGCCCGGGCCACCGGGGACAATCGTTTTTCCTTGTGGTGCACCAGATACCAATCCCGTACGATGGGCAGCCCGGGAACCGGAAGCACGATGAGCCGCCGCGTCTCGAGCTCGAGGCTCACCGTATGCTCGGACAGAAAGGCGATGCCCATGCCTGCGATGGTGGCCTGTTTGATGGTTTCGTTGCTGCTCATCTCCATGCGCGCATTGACCATGAGGCCATGGGACGAGAGGAACCGTTCCAGTAACTGGCGCGTTCCCGAACCTTTTTCGCGCAGCAGAAAGGGTTCTTCTGCCACGCGCGCCAGCGTCAGGGATTTCATCGAGGCCAGGGGATGGTGGGGCGGGGCCACGATGATGTGTGCATTGCGCGCAAAGGGCTCGGTCACAACCCCCAATGCCTCGGGCGGTTGCCCCATGATGACGAGGTCCACCTCATTGTGCATCAGCTGATGCACGATCCCTTCGCGATTGTTCACGGACAGTTTCAACTGGACGGCAGGATGCATCTCGCAAAACCGGGTCAGGAGCGTGGGCGCAAAGTATTTGGCGGTGCTGATGATGGCAATGTCCAGGCGACCGCTCACGCCTTCCCGCAGGCTTTCGATGGCTTCCTGCGCATCCTTCATCTGGCGGGAAATGATGTGAGAGTGCTGGTAGAGTTCCTCGCCGGCCTGGGTCAAAAAAATACGCTTGCCCATTTGCTCGAATAGCGGAATGCCGACCGCATCTTCCAGTTGCTTGATCTGCATGGATACGGCGGGCTGGGTGAGATGAAGTTCTTCGCTGGCACGGGAAAAATTCAGCAAGCGCGCCACGGATTCGAATATTTGCAGTTGTCGAAACGTGAAATGCACCATGCCCTCCTGCTTTTTATAAGGCCATTTTATAATGGCTTTATCATTTCATCATAATTTTTTATAATGAGAACCAGAACCCAAGCCCGCTCCCGCGAAAACGCGGGGGGGAGATGACCTCAGCCTCCGGCTAGTGGATAATTGGGCCTATTGCATCCCTACCAACCGATCATTCATCTAAAAATAGCACTTACGAGGAGAAGCCCCATGGCAGTTCGTGTCGGAATCAACGGTTATGGCCGCATTGGTCGCAATGTCCTGCGCGCCCTTTACGAATCAGGAAACAAGCATGGTATCCAGATCGTGGCCATCAACGATCTGGGAAACCCTGAAACCAATGCGCATTTGACCCGCTACGATACGGCACACGGCAAATTCCATGCCGATGTTGCAGTGCAAGGCGATGCCATGGTCATCAACGGCGATGTCATTCGGGTCTTTTCGCAGCGTAACCCTGCCGAGATTCCCTGGAGCAGCGTGGGCGTGGATGTCGTCATGGAATGCACCGGACTGTTCACCAGCAAGGAAAAGGCGTCAGCACACCTCAAGGGGGGGGCACGCAAGGTGATCATTTCCGCTCCCGGCGGCAAGGATGTGGACGCAACCGTGGTCTTTGGCGTCAACCACCAGATCCTGCGCTCCGACATGACGGTCATCTCCAATGCCTCCTGCACGACCAACTGTCTGGCACCCCTGGTCAAACCCCTGCATGAACACCTGGGTGTCGTCAAAGGGCTCATGACCACCATCCATGCCTACACCAACGACCAGGTGCTGACCGATGTTTACCACTCGGACCTGCACCGCGCCCGTTCCGCCACCATGTCCATGATTCCCACCAAGACCGGTGCGGCTGCTGCCGTGGGTCTGGTGCTGCCAGAACTCAACGGCCGGCTGGACGGATTTTCGGTACGCGTACCCACCATCAACGTCTCGCTGGTGGATCTCACATTCGAAGCTGCGAGAGCCACGACCGTGGAAGAAATCAATGCCATCATGAAAGCTGCTGCTGAAGGACCATTGAAGGGCATCCTGAACTACAACACGGCCCCCCTGGTGTCCGTCGACTTCAACCACGACCCCGCATCCAGTACTTTTGATGCCGGCCTGACCAAGGTTTCTGGCGGCAACCTGGTCAAGGTGCTGTCCTGGTACGACAACGAATGGGGCTTCAGCAACCGCATGCTGGACGTGACTGCAGCCTGGATGGCGGCCTCGTAACGCCATGACGATCATTCGCATGCAAGACCTTGATCTTGCCAACAAACGCGTCCTGATCCGGGTGGACTTCAACGTTCCACTCAAGGATGGGGTTATCACTGACGACACCCGGATTCGCGCCAGCCTGCCCGGCATCCACCAGGCCATGGCCGCTGGTGCCCGGTTGATGCTGATGTCGCACTTGGGGCGACCCACCGAAGGTACCTTCGAAGAAGCCTATTCCCTGGCGCCGGTTGCCACACGACTGGGCGAATTGCTGGGCGCGCCCGTGCCGCTGATCTCCCGCTGGCTGGACCAGGAAGTGGCCGTGGCTCCGGGCAGTGTGGTGATGTTTGAAAACGTGCGCTTCAACCCCGGCGAAAAGAAGGACGACGAAGCCCTCTCCCGACGCATGGCCGCGCTTTGTGACATCTTCGTGATGGACGCCTTCGGCACCGCGCATCGGGCCGAGGCATCCACCCATGGCGTTGCCAAATATGCACCCATCGCCTGTGCGGGCCCGCTTCTGGCAGCAGAGCTGGACGCGCTGGGACGGGCACTCAAAGAGCCGGCCCGCCCCCTGGTGGCCATCGTGGCCGGGTCCAAGGTCTCGACCAAGTTGACGGTACTGGCAACACTCTCGCAGAAAGTGGATCAGCTCATCGTCGGCGGCGGCATTGCCAATACCTTTCTGCTCGCTGCCGGTAAAAAGATCGGCAAATCGCTGGCCGAGCCTGATCTGGTCCCAGAAGCGCGCAAGATCATCGACGCCGCCAGGGCACGTGGCGGAAACGTGCCCATCCCGGTGGACGTCGTAGTGGGCAAGGCGTTTTCAGAAACAGCTGAGGCCACGCTCAAATCCGTTGACGATGTGGAAGATGACGACATGATCTTCGACATCGGACCCAAAACCGCAGCGCAACTGGCTGAAATTCTCAAGGGAGCAGGCACCATTGTGTGGAACGGTCCCGTGGGCGTTTTTGAATTCGACCAGTTTGCCGAAGGCACCAGAACCCTGGCCCTGGCCATTGCAGAATCCCCCGCATTTTCCATTGCCGGAGGTGGGGACACCCTCGCCGCCGTTTCCAAGTACCATATCGCCGACCGGGTTTCCTACATCTCCACCGGAGGCGGCGCTTTCCTCGAATTTCTGGAAGGGCGCGAACTGCCTGCGGTTCGCATTCTCGAATCACGCACCCATTAAAACTACGAATCACCATACAGGAGTTTCAAGCAGATGCCTCGTCGCACCAAGATTGTTGCAACCATCGGACCCGCATCCAGCAGCCCCGAAATTCTGGAACGCATGATTCTGGCCGGGATGGATGTTGCCCGCCTCAATTTCTCACACGGCACCGAGCAGGACCACCTTGATCGCATCGAAACGATCCGTGCCATTGCAAAGAAGCTGGGGCGCACGGTCGGCATCCTGGGCGACCTGCAAGGGCCCAAAATCCGCGTGGGCAAGTTCCGCGAGGGTCGCATCGCCTTGAAGGCCGGGGACAAGTTCGTTCTGGATGCGGACTGCACCTTGGGTGACCAGGAACGCGTGGGACTGGATTACAAGGAACTCCCCCGGGATGTTTCAAGCGGTGACGCCTTGCTGCTGGATGATGGCAAGATCGAACTCCGCGTCGATCATGTCAGCGGCAACCAGGTCCATACCACCGTCATTCAAGGCGGCCCCCTGTCCAACAACAAGGGTATCAACCGCCGTGGCGGTGGCTTGACGGCCCCGGCCCTGACGGAAAAGGACATGGAGGACATCAAGCTTGCAGCGCGCCTGCGCGTGGATTATCTGGCCGTTTCCTTTCCGCGCTCTGGTGCAGATGTGCAGTGGGCACGCGACCTGATGGTGAAGGCCGGTGGCCATGCCCAGATCCAGTCCAAGATTGAGCGTGCCGAAGCCATCGACGCCCTGGAAGATATCATTGCTGCAAGCGATTCCATCATGGTGGCACGCGGCGACCTGGCCGTTGAAGTGGGCGACGCCGCCGTGCCGGCCATGCAAAAGCGCATGATCCGCCTGGCCCGCGAAATGAACAAGACGGTGATTACCGCCACCCAGATGATGGAGTCCATGATTTCCAGTCCGGTGCCCACGCGCGCGGAAGTCTCTGACGTTGCCAATGCCGTCCTCGACGGCAGCGATGCCGTCATGCTTTCTGCCGAATCAGCCGCAGGTCAGTTTCCCGTGGAAGCGATTGCGGCCATGGCGCGGGTCTGCGCCGAAGCCGAAAAGCAGGACACCCAGACCTTTGTGGAGCGCCAGGATCTGGACCGCATCGAACGCGTGGAAAAGGCAGTAGCCCGCGCCGTGATCCATACGACGCGTCACCTGGAGGTCAAGGCCATCGCCGCATTGACACAAAGCGGCACCACGGCCCTGCTGATGTCCCGCGCAGACGTCAATGTGCCCATTTACGCCATGACACCCGTGGAAGAGACGCAACGCAAGGTCACCCTGTTTCGCGGCGTCTACCCGGTGGATTTCCAGCATGGGACAGAGCCTGCCGAAATCATGGCCCAGGCCGAAGACCAATTGCTGAAGCTGGGCGCCGTCAAGAAGGGCGATTTGATCCTGCTGACCATCGGCGAGCCCATCGGCAAGCCCGGTGGCACCAATACCATGAAAATCATCAGGATTGGTGAGCGCTGCTAAAGGTCATGGCCATGGCAACCGTCTATCGTACCGAGCTGCAATCGCTGCCACTGATCGCCCGTGGCAAGGTCAGGGACATCTATGCGGTGGGTGAGGAACATCTTTTGCTGGTCACCACCGATCGGCTATCCGCCTTTGACGTGGTGTTTCCAACACCCATTCCCAACAAGGGCGTCATCCTCAACACCCTGACCAATTTCTGGTTTTCCCATTTTCAGGATCTGATCCCCAACCACCTCAGCGGCATCGATCCGGAAAGCGTGGTGGCGCCAGCCGAGCGCAGTCAGGTACGGGGCCGCTCGGTGGTGGCGCGACGCATGCAGGCGTTACCCCTGGAAGCCGTGGTGCGTGGATACATCGAAGGCTCGGGCTGGAAGGAATACCAGGCCAGCGGCACGGTCTGCGGCATTACCCTGCCTGCAGGACTGGAGCGGGCCGCCAGGCTGCCGACCCCGCTGTTTACTCCGGCAACGAAGGCCGCTGTGGGTGATCATGATGAAAACATTGATTTTTCCAGGGCCAGTCAACTCGTAGGGCATGAAGTGGCGGCCGAGGTTCGCGATAAATCGCTGCAGCTCTACAAGGCAGCTGCGGATTACGCCCTGGCGCGTGGCATCATCATCGCAGATACGAAATTCGAATTTGGCCTGGATCGGGATGGCACGCTCACGCTCATCGACGAAGTACTCACCCCCGACTCTTCGCGCTTCTGGCCCAAGGACACCTATCGTGCCGGCACCAGCCCCGAAAGCTTTGACAAGCAGTTCGTCCGAAACTGGCTGGAATCCATCCACTGGAATAAACAGCCTCCCGCACCCGAGCTTCCCGCCGACATCGCAGCAGGCACGGGGGAACGCTATCAGGAAGCTCTCAGTCGCCTGACGGGGGGCGCTTGAGCATCTGCTGGATCAGGCGCCATTCCTCGTCGGTAACCGGCGTGATGGACAGGCGGTTGCCGCGCGCCAGCAGGCGCATGCCCTGCAACCCGGGCTCGGCGCGCAGTTCATTCAACGACAGTAACCGGGTTTTACGCCGCATGTGGACCTCGACGCAAAACCAGCGCGGCGCATCACGGGTGGACTTGGGATCGTAGTAGGGAGACTCGGGATCAAACTGGGTTTCATCGGGGTGCGCCTTGCTGGCAACCCTGGCAAGGCCCACGATACCCGGCTGCGCACAGCTGGAGTGATAGAACAACACATCGTCACCCGGCTGCATGTCGCGCATCATGAAGTTGCGCGCCTGGTAATTGCGGACCCCGAACCAGTCCACGCGCTGGCCGGGCATCTTCAGGACATCATCAACACTGACCTCGGAAGGTTCAGATTTCATCAACCAGCAGGTCATGATAGGGGGTCCCCCGCAGGTGCCGTCCGGTCAGCATCTTGAACCCAAGCCTCTAGAGAAGGTGGCTATCCACCGGGCACATCAGGCGATTCCAGCAGGACGCGCGCAACAGCACCCATCAGGTCAATAGCCGG
>VFSW01009562.1_pt1 | contig 13828 bp, 13 predicted proteins | sample 5358111 | NCBI WGS metagenome assembly VFSW01 (sample SAMN11554181, study PRJNA540505) | mine drainage metagenome | isolation source: sediment from site ElyBrook_90M | place: USA: Ely Copper Mine, Vershire, VT | collected 2017
ACTGCCAGCCATTTCTCACCCCGCCTTAATAAACTGCAGTTGCTTTGAATTCCTCAATGGCAGCAGAAAGCAATTTTTCATTATCCGCGCTCAAATCCTTCTTGGACTCGATCTCGTCCATCAGGTTTTTGTTCTTGGATTTCAGATGCGCATGCAGCACGGCTTCGAACGCCAGCGCCTTGTTGACTGCCACATCGTCGAAATAACCCTTGTTGACGCTAAACAGCGTCACGGCCATCTCGGCAACAGAAAGCGGGCTGTATTGCAGCTGCTTCATCAGCTCGGTGACCAGCTTGCCTCGCTCAAGCTGCTTGCGTGTTGCCTCATCCAAGTCGGATGCAAACTGCGCAAAAGCAGCCAGTTCACGATACTGGGCCAATGCCAGGCGCACACCGCCGCCCAGCTTTTTGATCACCTTGGTCTGGGCCGCGCCGCCAACGCGGGATACCGAAACACCCGCATTGATCGCGGGGCGTATGCCCGCATTGAACAGGTCCGTCTCAAGGAAGATTTGGCCGTCGGTAATCGAAATGACGTTGGTTGGAACAAAGGCCGATACGTCGCCTGCCTGCGTTTCGATAATCGGCAACGCGGTCAGCGAACCCGTTTTTCCTTTGACCTCGCCCTTGGTAAACGCCTCGACGTATTCGGCATTGACACGCGCTGCACGCTCCAGCAAACGCGAGTGCAGGTAAAAAACGTCGCCGGGATAAGCTTCACGACCTGGTGGACGGCGCAGCAGAAGGGAGATCTGGCGATATGCCCAAGCCTGCTTGGTCAGGTCATCGTACACGATCAGCGCATCTTCACCGCGGTCGCGGAAATATTCGCCCATGGTGCAACCCGCATAAGGTGCCAGGAACTGCATTGCTGCCGAGTCGGACGCCGTCGCCGCAACAACAATCGTATATCCAAGCGCGCCGTGCTCTTCCAGTTTGCGCACCACGTTTGCAACGGTCGAGGCCTTTTGTCCAACAGCGACATAGATGCAGGTCATGTTCTGACCCTTCTGGTTGATGATGGCATCGACTGCAACCGCAGTTTTACCCGTCTGGCGATCGCCGATGATCAATTCGCGCTGGCCGCGTCCCACTGGCACCATCGAGTCTATCGACTTCAAGCCGGTTTGCACGGGCTGGTCGACCGACTTGCGCTGAATCACGCCGGGCGCCACTTTTTCAATTTTGTCGGACAGCTTGGCGTTAATCGGACCCTTGCCGTCTATCGGCTGGCCCAGCGCGTTCACGACCCGGCCGCACAATTCAGGTCCGACGGGAACCTCGAGAATGCGCCCGGTGCACTTGACGGTATTGCCTTCAGTGATGTGTTCGTATTCACCCAGAACCACCGCGCCGACGGAATCCCGTTCGAGATTCAGGGCGAGGCCGAAGGTGTTGCCCGGAAACTCCAACATTTCACCCTGCATCACGTCCGACAGTCCGTGCACGCGAACGATGCCGTCCGTCACGCTGACAACGGTACCTTCCGTGCGCGCCTGGGTGGCTGCATCAAAATTTTCAATACGACTGCGAATCAAATTACTTATTTCAGAAGGGTTGAGCTTCATCTGAGTTTTCCTTATTTCGATTATTCGAACATTAAGCCAGTGCGTATGCCAATTCGGCCAGACGGGTATTGGCAGAGCCATCTATTACCTTGTCGCCCATGCGAATCACTATTCCACCCAGCAAGGTCTTGTCTACGGTACAGCTTAGTTTAACTTCCGTGCCCAGGCGAGCCTTCAGCGCTGTCGCAATCTTTTTCTGCTGCTCATCGGTCAATGCAAACGCGGAACTGACTGTCACCTGTGCGGATTTTTCCGCCTCTGCGCGAAGCAGCTCAAACAGATGGGCGATTTCCGGAACCACCGTCAAACGACCGCCCTGCACCAGGATGCGGATGAAGTTGCCCTGCTCCTTGCTGGGCGAACCCACCAACTGCAGCATCAGCTCTTCAAGCTGTTCCGTCTTGACGCGCGGACTCGTCACCACCGCCTTGACATCGTCATTCGCCATCAACTCTGACAAGACCTGCATCATGTCAGACCACCCCTTCAGGTCACCCTGCTTCTGTGCCGCCTCAAAGGCCGCCTGCACATAGGGTCTTGCAATGGTATTGGCTTCGGACATGGCTCTCAAATTTCCGTGACTAGTTTATCCAGCAGATCGCCGTGCGCTTTTGCGTCGATTTCGCGGCCCAGTATCTTGGCCGCACCGGCAAGCGCGATTTCCGAGACCTGGGTGCGCAGCTGCTCCTTGGCGCGGAACACTTCCTGTTCCACCTCGGATTTTGCGCCGCTCAGGATGCGTTCACGCTCCAGATTCGCCTGCGCCTTGGCTTCCTCGATCAGCTGATTTGCCCTCGATTCGCCGCCGGCTATCGTTGCCCCGGCCTTCTCTTTCGCTTCGCGCAAAATTTCAGCCGCCCTCTTGCCCGCCAGCTCCAGATCAAGCTTGCCCCGTTCTGCCTCGGCCAACCCATCCGCGATATGCTTTTTGCGCTGCTCCAAACCCGCGACTATCGGTGTCCACACGAATTTCATGCAGAACCAAACAAACATGGCGAACATGATGGTCTGACCAAGAAGAGTTGCATTAATATTCATGCGAACAACCTTTCCTTAAACGACTTGGTTATGTTTAGCCTGCAACCGCAAACAGCACATACATCGCGATACCGACAGCGATCATCGGAACCGCGTCAACCAGACCCATCACGATGAAGAATTGGGTACGCAGCATCGGGATCAACTCGGGCTGGCGTGCAGCGCCTTCCAGGAAACGGCCGCCCAGAATACCGATGCCGATCGCAGCGCCCAGAGCGCCCAGACCCATCATCAGTGCGCCGGCTACATACAACAATGCGTGTGCTTGATCCATCTTTACTTCTCCTATTGATTAAAATTAAAGTTTGAAAAGAATTCTTAGTGGTGCTCTTGGTGTGCCATATCCAGATAGACTATCGTCAGCGTCATGAATATGAACGCCTGCAATGTCACGATCAGGATATGGAATATCGCCCAGGGCAGGGATAGCGGCCATTGCGCCCAGAATGGCAATAGCGCGATCAGTATGAAGATCATTTCGCCCGCATACATGTTTCCAAACAGTCGCAATGCGAGCGAGATGGGCTTGGCAATCAGGTTCACACCCTCCAGCAGCAGATTGACCGGCGCGCCCCATTTCCCGAATGGCTGCAGAGTCAGCTCGGCGACAAACCCGCCGAAACCCTTCATCTTGATGCTGTAGAAAACCACGAGAAGAAAGATGCCTATGGCCATCCCGAATGTCGCGTTGGGATCGGTGGACGGAACCACCTTGAAATGCGGCAATCCCAGCGCATGCGCCAGCTGCGGAACATAATCCACCGGGATCAGATCCATAAGATTCATCAGGAACACCCAGAAGAAAACCGTCAGCGCGAGCGGCGCGACCATGTTGTTTTTCGCGGTAAATGAGCCGCGCACGCTGCTGTCGATGAATTCAACCGCCCACTCGACCGCATTCTGCAAACCGCCCGGCACGCCTGCCGTCATTTTTTTGCCGACCCGGTTGAACAGCCAAAGGAACAGCGCACCCAGCACAAAAGACACAAACAGGGTGTCCACATTGATCGCCCAGAAGCCCATCGCCTTGGCCTGCTCTGCGCCATGGGCGAATCCCAGGCTTCCATCCGGCAACTTCCCGAGGGTCAAATTCTGAAGATGATGCTTTATGTATTCCGATGAAGTTATCGTTTCGCTAGCCATGTTTGCTCTATCGCTTAATCATTAATATCCGCGCCATCACCGGCACAATTTGCCCCATTACAAATCCACACAGCACCGCCATTCCCGGCAGTTTCAAAAATGCCATTGCGAACGACAGCGATATGATCACCAGCAGCAACCGGCCCATGCTGTTGCGGTAAACTGCACGCAACACACCATGCGGCTCGTAGCCCCGTTTTTTTTCGATTTTTGACAGACCGCGAATCATCGAAATTTCATTGAGCGCGGCTGTTAACGCTCCCCACAAACTCGCCAACGCTGCAAATGCCGAATTTGTGTAGAAATATGCGATCAGGGTCACTATCATCGCCGCAGCAATCTGCATTGCCACGATCCGATAACTATTTACTTTTTCTTTTTCGTACTCTGAAAGACCAGGCATTGTAATCATCTAATTATTTACTGTCAAATACTCAATTACTTATATCCTCCATTTTTCAGGATTTTTTATATAATTATTTGCCTAAATTCAGTTTTTCCAGCAAGTTATCTAAGTCATCGTTGCTTTCAAAGTTCACGACGAGCTTACCCGAACCGTTCTTTCCGGTTGTGATCTCCACTTTAGCACCCAACTGATCCGACAAACGCGACTCCAGCCTTGCAATATCCCTGCTTTTCGCTTTCGGCTGCTTCTTTGGAGTCTCCAGGCTCTTATTCACCAGTCCCTCGGCTTCTCTCACGGACAAACCTTCATGCACGATCTTGTTGGCAAGCGCGATCTGCTGCGCGCCTTCCAGTCCCAGCAGCGCCCGCGCATGCCCCATGTCGAGCCTGCCATGCATCAACATGTCCTGGATGTCTTCAGGGAGCTTGAGCAAGCGCAACAGGTTGCTTGCCGCGCTACGCGAGCGACCCACCGCATCCGCCGCATCCTGATGGGTCATCTCGAATTCCTTGATCAGACGCTGAATTCCAACGGCCTCTTCCAGCGGATTTAGGTTCTCGCGCTGGATGTTTTCAATCAGCGCCATCGCAAGTGCCGCCTTGTCCGGCACGCTGCGCACCAACACTGGAACATGGCTCAAACCCGCAAGCTGTGCGGCACGCCAACGTCTCTCTCCCGCGATGATTTCATAGCTCTCATCGTCAAGCTGGCGCACCAGTATCGGCTGCATCACCCCCTGTGTTTTGATCGATGCGGCCAACTCGTGAAGCGCGTGCTTGTCCATATTCGTGCGCGGCTGATATTTTCCGGGCTTGAGCATTGCGACGCTCAGATCCCGCAACACATCGTCCTTTTCATCCTTGCCGGCGGACAACAACGCGTCCAGCCCGCGCCCCAACCCCTTTTGCATTTTTGCCATAATTTCCCCTTCAGTCCGCCTTGATCGGCCTTGTTTCAATGCTCAGCAGTTCATTCGCCAGCGCCAAATACGCCTGCGTTCCCTTTGAAACCTTGTCGTGATAAAGTGCGGGCACGCCGTAACTGGGCGCTTCCGCCAGGCGAACATTTCTCGGTATCACGGTGCTGTATACTTTGTTTCCGAAATGCTGCTGCAGCTGGTCCGAGACCTGCTGGGCCAGCATGTTTCGCGGATCAAACATGGTGCGCAACAGCCCTTCGATTTCTAGCACCGGGTTCAGGCTTGCCCGCACCTTGCGGATGGTATTGACCAGATCGCTCAATCCTTCCAGCGCATAATATTCGCATTGCATGGGAATCATCACCGACCTTGCGGCACACAACCCATTCAGAGTCAAAAGGTTGAGCGCGGGTGGGCAATCGATCAGCATATAGTCATACCCGTCTGCAACCGCCTGCAGCGCATCGCGCAAACGCGTTTCACGCCTGGGCACATCCACAAGCTCGACTTCGGCGCCTGCCAGATCGCGGTTGGCGGGCAACACATCGTATTTCCCGACTTCCGATTTTCTTGTTGTTTCGGCGACCGTTTTTTTGTCCAGCAACACATGGTATACGGTGATTTCCAGGTCGCGCTTGTCTATACCGCTCCCCATGGTGGCGTTGCCCTGCGGATCTAGGTCGATCAAAAGCACGCGCTGCCCGGCGGCCGCCAGACTCGCTGCCAGATTCACGGTGGTGGTGGTCTTTCCCACGCCGCCCTTTTGATTGGTAATCGCCATTATCTTGCTCATGCCGTCTTTTCCTCTCCGCGTCTCACCATGACCAAACTGCGGGCAGCCGCCAGCTCCGGCACCTCCAGCGTTATGATTTTCTCCACCAGGCAGTCGTCAGGAAGCCTCTTCAGTTCCTGTTCCGGCATGCCCTTCATTGCAACCCACCTGCCCCGCTCAGCGAGCAAATGCCGGGTGATGTGCAAAAAGTCGCCCAGTTCGGTAAAGGCGCGCGAGATTATCCTGTCAAATTTTTGCGGATCATCAAACGCCTCCACCCTGGCACATCGAACCTCAACATTGTTCAAATCCAGCTCTATCACGGCCTGCTGCAAAAAACCGGTCTTCTTGCTGTTGCTGTCCAGCAGGACGACATGCCAGTCCGACCTCACAATGGCCAGGACCATGCCCGGCAACCCCGCTCCGCTTCCCACATCCAGCCAGCGCTTGCCATCGACGTGCGGAATAATGGCAAGGCTGTCCAGCAAATGCTGTATGACCATTTGCTTAGGGTCGCGTATTGCGGTCAGGTTGTAAACCTTGTTCCATTTGACCAGAAGCGCCAGATAATCGAGCAGCCTCATCTGGGCATCTCGGGTCACCGTCATCCCCAGGCGGTCGATTCCCTGCTGAAGCAGCGCAGAGAGCGCCTCTCTTTCAATCTGCGAGCCTGGCATTGCGAAAACCGCGCTTCAGATGCACCACCAGCAACGAAATCGCCGCGGGCGTTATTCCGGATATGCGCGCCGCCTGCCCGACTGTTTCAGGCTTATGCTGGTTCAGCTTTTGCTGCACCTCTATGGACAAACCCCGCACCTCCCGATAATCCATGCTCTCCGGCAATCGCAACGCCTCATTGAATTCGCCACTTTTTATTTCCGCGTGCTGCCGTTCGATATATCCCTGATATTTCGCCTGGATTTCCACCTGCTCGGAAACCTTGCAGTCCTCAACGGCAACACCGGCGCCCGGCAGGGTCAGCAATCCCGCATAATTCACATCGGGCCGTAACAGCAGTTCATAAAGCGAATATTCGCGCTCGATGCTCTTGCCCAGTACGCGCTCTGCATCTTCTTCGGGCAGCATGCGCGGATTCACCCAGGTGCCGCGCAGCCGCTCCTGCTCGGCTGCAATGGCCTCCCTTTTCTTCTGGAAGGCAACCCAGCGATCTTCATCGACAATTCCCAGCTTGTGGCCAATCTCGGTCAGCCTCAGATCGGCATTGTCTTCCCTGAGTTGCAGCCGGTATTCCGCACGGCTGGTGAACATGCGATACGGCTCGGACACCCCCTGAGTGACCAGATCGTCCACCAGCACGCCAAGGTATGCCTCATCCCTGCGCGGACACCACGCATCCATTTCACGAATCTGCAGCGCCGCGTTCAACCCGGCAAGCAAACCTTGCGCCGCCGCCTCCTCATATCCTGTCGTGCCGTTGATCTGGCCTGCAAAAAACAGCCCCTTTATCGCCTTTGTTTCCAGTGAGCTTTTCAGGCCGCACGGATTGAAATAGTCATATTCTATCGCGTAACCGGGCCGCAAAATATGCGCATTTTCCATGCCCTTGATGGATCGAACCAGATCCAGCTGCACATCGAAAGGCAGGCTGGTTGAAATCCCGTTTGGATACACCTCATGTGTCGTAAGGCCTTCCGGTTCAAGGAAAATCTGATGCGATAGCTTGTCGGCAAAGCGCGTGATTTTATCCTCTATGGACGGGCAATAACGCGGCCCGATGCCCTCGATCACGCCGGTGAACAAAGGAGACCGGTCCAGCCCATTCCGGATGATTTCATGTGTTTCCTCGCTGGTCTCGGTAATCCAGCATGAAATCTGACGCGGATGCTGGGCCGCATTGCCCATGAATGAAAACACCGGCAGCGGCGTGTCGCCCGGCTGTTCTTTGAGCACAGAATAGTCGATAGTGCGGCCATCGATGCGCGGAGGCGTGCCCGTTTTCAGGCGCCCCACCGGCAACTCCAACTCCCTCAAACGGTGTGCCAGGCTGATCGCGGGAGGATCGCCTGCTCGGCCGGCCTGATAATTTGACTGGCCGACATGGATCAGACCAGCCAGAAATGTGCCCGCCGTCAGAACCACCGCTCTCGAATGAAAGCGCAATCCCAGCTGGGTGACCACACCCGAAACACGATCCTGCTCGAGCAGCAGATCATCGACCGCCTGCTGGAACAGCCACAGGTTCGGCTGATTTTCCAGCATCGTGCGGATTGCCTGCTTGTACAGTAGCCTGTCCGCCTGCGCGCGCGTAGCCCGCACCGCATATCCCTTGCTGGCATTCAATATGCGAAACTGGATGCCGCCTTCATCTATCGCCCTGGCCATCGCCCCGCCCAGCGCATCCACTTCCTTGACAAGATGCCCCTTCCCTATGCCGCCGATGGATGGATTGCAGGACATCTGCCCCAGCGTCTCGATATTGTGGCTGAGCAGCAGGGTCTTGCAACCTGCGCGCGCGCTGGCCAGCGCCGCTTCGGTTCCGGCATGCCCGCCCCCCACAACAATCACATCAAATACATCGGGAAATCTCATGTTGCTGTCAACTGATCAAAAAAGACGCGCATGATACACGAACCGCGCTCGAAATAATGTTTCACGTGAAACATTTACTTTCCTATGCAAAAGTGGCTGAATATCTCGCCCAACAGGTCGTCGGACGTAAATTTTCCCGTGATACTGCCAAGCGCCCGCTGGGCCAGGCGCAGCTCCTCGCCAAGCAGCTCCGCATTCTGCAATACCGCAAAAGCCCGATCAACGTGAGACAAGGTCGCGTTCAGGGCTGACAGATGCCGTTCGCGCGCAATAAATGTCCCGCCATCCTGTGGGTGCCAGCCGATCAGCTTCAGCATTTCATCGCGCAGGTCGTCGATCCCTTCTCCCGATTTGGCCGAGATATGTATGCCCTGCATGTCCCTCTCAATGCCATCTTGAAGCAGATCCGACTTGTTGAATACCAGCAAATACGGGATGCTGGCAGGCAAGCCGGAAATGATTTTTTCATCTTCTGCAGTGCACCCCTTCGCGCTATCGATCAGCAAAAGGATCAGATCGGCCTTGCTTACGATTTGATGGGTGCGGGCCATCCCCATGTTTTCGATTTCATCGTTGGATTCCCTCAAGCCTGCCGTGTCGAGAATGTGCAGGGGTATGCCCCGGATTTGAATCGCTTCGCGTATCACGTCGCGCGTTGTGCCGGGCACGTTGCTGACCAACGCCACATCTTCGCCGGACAGGCGATTCAAAAGGCTGGATTTTCCAGCATTGGGCCTGCCGATCAATGCAACATGCGCGCCTTCGCGCAACAGGCTGCCCTGTTTGGCCATCGCCAGAATCTGCCGGAGTTTGATGCTGATTTTCTGCAGCATGGAATTGCAAAGATTGCTATCTGCAGCATCAATCTCTTCCTCGGGAAAATCCATCATTGCCTCGACCAGCATGCGCAATCGCACCAGATGATCGAGCAAGGCATGTATCTCTGCAGAAAAACCGCCCTGCAAGGAGCGCATTGCGCCGCGCGCCGCTTCCGCGGTCGTCGCGGCGATAAGGTCCGCCACGCTTTCTGCCTGCGCCAGATCAATTTTGTCGTTGAGAAATGCGCGTTGCGTGAATTCTCCGGGCTCGGCAAGCCGCGCGCCCAACTCCAGGCAGCGCAGCAACAAAAGCTGCAATACCGCAGGTCCACCGTGCCCTTGAAGCTCCAGAACATCCTCACCCGTGAATGAATTGGGCGAAGGAAAATAAAGCGCTATGCCCTGATCTATCGTCTCCCGATTTTTATCCCGGAAACTGCTGAAGATGGCGCGGCGCGGCTCGGGCAGCCTGCCCAGTACGGCTGAGGCCAGTGTGGCCGCAGCCGGGCCAGATACACGCACCACACCGATTCCGCCGTGGCCTTGTGCCGTGGCGATTGCTGCGATCGTGTCAGTGTTTTGCAGCACCACCCACGGCACCTATCTTGCGGGTTATGTACCACTGCTGTGCAATGGACAAACCGTTATTGACGATAGAGTACAACACCAGGCCTGCAGGAAAAAAGAAAAACATCACGCTGAAAGCAACGGGCATGATCTTCATCAGCTTGGCCTGCATGGGATCGGGAGGAGCGGGGTTCAGCCTGGATTGCAGCAGCATGCTAATGCCCATAAGCACCGGCAAAACATAATATGGGTCGGGCGCCGACAAGTCTGTGATCCATCCGAAAAACGGTGCATAGCGCATTTCGACACTCGCAAGAATCGACCAGTATAGGGAAATGAATACCGGGATTTGAATCACGACAGGGAGACAGCCGCCAAGCGGATTGATTTTTTCCGTTTTGTAAATATCCATCATCGCGCGGTTCAATTGCTCGCGGTCATTGGCATATTGCTGTTTTATCTTTTCCAGTTTGGGCGCAACCATGCGCATTTTCGCCATCGATCTGTAACTCGCTGCCGACAGAGGAAAAAACAGAATTTTGATCAGCAGTGTCAATATGATAATCGCCACACCCCAGTTATTGACGAGTCCGTGTATAAAACTCAGCGTCCAGAATATGGGTGTCGCCACAACCGTCAACCAGCCATAATCCACCGTCAAGCCCAGCCCCGGGGCAATCGCATTGAGCTGAGATTCCGCCGGCCCTGCATAAAAGGGCACGGTCATTGTTGCTTTCTGACCCGGAGCGACAACCGGGAAAGGCAAAATCAGGCCTGCCGAATAAAGTCCGTTCTTTAGCTTCCGGGTATAGAATTCGCGCTTTGAGCTTTCATCCGGTATCCACGCGGAGACAAAGTAGTGTTGCAATATGCCTATCCAGCCGCTATTTGATTCGGCCGGATACTTTACCTTGCCGTTGTCAATGTCTGAAAAACTGACTTTCTGAAATTTGTCCTTGTCGGTATATACCGCAACCCCGGTAAAGGTTGGCACCATCTTGGAGACGCCTGCCGGATTTGCATCGTCGCGTGTGAATTGATAATAGGCGGATGTACTGACGGGCTGAATGCCGTCATTTTCGATCTCATAGGTAATATCGACGACATAACTATCGCGATGAAAGGTGATTATTTTTGATACCCGCACGCCATTCAGGCCGGTTGCTTTCAGCACCACCTGCAGCTTGTCAGACTTGTCATTGAGTTGGTAAGCGTCCTGTTCACTGGTGAACTGGGTGGTGTGATTGGGCAAGCCGGCACCCAGCAAGCCTGTCTGGGCAACGTAATTATGCGTGCCCGGTCCCTTTTCAAACAAGGCAAAGTTCTTGTTCTTGTCCAGTCTGTCAGGATGTTTTAAAAAATCAAGGCCTTGAATGTCGCCACCCAGCGTGTTGATATCAACGGTCATCAGGTCTGTCCTGACTTTGATTATTTTTCCAGTCGCGACTTCCGCAGGACTCTGCACGATCTCTGCGTGACCTGCAATCACTCTCTTTTCTGCACCCTGGGATTGAATGGTTTTGACCGCCGCTGATGGCGTTTCTGGATGCTGGTAGCGCTGCCAACCATCCCAGACCATCATCAGTGAAAAGGAAAAAATGGCAAAAAGAAATAGTCTCTGGAAGTCCATGATGGTGTTTTTGATTAATTATGGTGCAGGATCATAACCGCCTGGATTCCAGGGATTACAGCGAACGAGGCGCGCAAGGCTCAACCATGCACCTTTGATAAGTCCGTGCCTGCTTAAAACTTCGCACGCATAATGAGAACAGCTGGGCGTAAATCGGCATGTGGGCGGAAGAAACGGACTGATCAAATACTGGTATCCGTGTATGAGTTTTATCAGGATTCTGTGCATCGCATCGCTACCCTGGTGAAGAGTTTGTTCAAATGAGTCTCATATAATTCCGGATTGGGATGCCCGGTTTTTCGGGACATCACAACGAGATCCATGCCACATTCCCTTATCGGATGAATCCGAAACAATTCCCGAATTTTCCTCTTTGCCTTATTCCTGTCTACTGATTTGGCTATCAGCTTTTTCGCCACGACAATGCCCAGCCTTGCCTTGTTCAGATGATTTTTCACGAAAAAAAGCTTGAAATAGTCATCTGAAATTGCTTGCCCCTTGAGGCATCGTCCGTAGCCTTCACCGCGCGAAATTCGTTGCGCGGAAGAAAAACCATTTGATGGATTAGACGGCGAGTTTTGCACGACCCTTGGCACGACGAGCGCGTATTACAGCCCTGCCGCCACGTGATTTCATTCGAACCAGAAATCCATGCGTGCGCTTTCTTTTCGTTACAGAGGGTTGATAGGTCCGTTTCATGGTGAATTATCCTTCAGAAGTCATAAAACTCGGTATTACAATGTGTTACTGGCCTTGTGTCAAGATAAATTTGCAAAAAGGGTTGTGGATAAGTTTCCTCAAGACCTGTAGAATCGAACCAGTGCTCATGACAAATAACGGTCGGTTTAAGTATATATGCAAGAAAAAGAGTTTTGGCAAGCCTGTCTTCTTTCTTTTGAAAAAAGTCTTCCTCCCCGCCAATTCAATTCATGGATAAAGCCACTGGCTTTATTGAAAGAGCATGGCCGATTGGTTATAGCTGTGCCCAATACTTTTACGCTAAAAATATTACAGGAACGTTTTTTTCCCGAGATTGCCAGACAGGCCAAACTCAGCTTTTCCGAAGTACCGGAATTTGAATTTCGCATCCAGGAATCAATTGTTCCAAACGAGCCGGATTTAACCAATCCAGCCGAGGGAATGAAAATAGAATCGAAAAATACAAATGTCGAACTCAAACCAAAAATTGAAACTACATTCAAAGGATATGGAAAGTTAAATCACAATCTGACTTTCGATAATTTCGTCATCGGCAAAGCGAATCAGCTTGCTTTTGCTGCTGCCACCCAGGTTTCCGAATTGCCGGGCGTTTCATACAACCCTCTTTTTATTTACGGCGGTGTAGGACTTGGCAAAACGCATTTGGCGCAGGCCATCGGCAACCAAATTACTTTGAACCGTCCGCAGGCCAAAGTCTGCTATATGACTGCAGACCGTTATGTTGCAGATGTCGTAAGAGCATACCAAACAAATAAATTCGAGGAATTCAAACAGTATTATCATTCTTTGGATGCGCTGCTGATAGACGATATCCAATTTTTTTCCGGCAAAAGCAAAACACAGGAAGAATTTTTCTATGTGTTTAACACGCTGGTCGATTCGCACAAACAGATCATCATTACCAGCGACACCTTTCCGAAAGAACTGACGGGGATGGAAAACCGGCTGGTATCGAGATTGGGGTGGGGATTGACCATAGGCATAGAACCGCCCGAACTGGAGATGCGCGTCGCTATACTGCTCAAAAAAGCTGCAATCAGCGGTTACCTGCTTGAAAATTCTGTTGCTTTTTTTATTGCAAAGCATGTCAACTCAAATGTGCGGGAATTGGAAGGCGCCTTAAAACGCGTCGAGGCATATACAAAATTCCATAAAAAACTCATTTCGGTAGAAACGGCAAAAGAGGCATTGAAAGACATACTCGTTGCAAAGAACCGGCAAATTTCAATCGATAACATACAGAAAACAGTTGCCGACTATTATCGAATCAAACTGGTCGAATTGTTGTCAAAAAAACGCACCAGGAGCCTTACCCGGCCAAGGCAAATCGCAATGAGCCTGGCCCGCGAATTGCCAACCATGAGTTTGCCGGAAATCGGCAACGCGTTCGGCGGAAAGGACCAGACAACGGTTATCCATGCCTGTCAGACCGTCGGTGCGCTAAGAAAAAACGATACGACAATCGATGCGGATTATAAAATCCTGCAGCAAACGTTGACTGGATAATCTATAAAAAGGCTGTGCATAACTTGTTGGCTTTTCATATTATTTGAAAAAAATTTAAACTTATCCACATAAGCAAAGCGATTCATCAACAATTAAATAACAGCATTTTATTTCCGTAACAAATTGATTAATTTTTACAAATTGACTTATACACGGAAAATTTTTTACTTATTATTGTTATTGTATATATAT
>VFSW01009563.1_pt1 | contig 13827 bp, 11 predicted proteins | sample 5358111 | NCBI WGS metagenome assembly VFSW01 (sample SAMN11554181, study PRJNA540505) | mine drainage metagenome | isolation source: sediment from site ElyBrook_90M | place: USA: Ely Copper Mine, Vershire, VT | collected 2017
CTAGCCGCGCTTGAGCAGGACGTATACGGCCCCGGTACCACCGTCCCGCGGCGGCGCCGAACAGAAAGCCAGGACGTCGTCTTTCTGGCGCAGCCAGGAGTTGACCTTGCCCTTGAGTACCGGCAGGCGCCCCTCGGAACTCAAACCCTTGCCGTGAATGATACGCACGCAGCGTTTTCCCGTGGCGCGCGCATCACGCAGAAAAGCGCCAACCAGATCGCGTGCCTCGGCGACAACGCGCCCATGCAGATCGAGTTCAGCCTGGATAGCGTACTGTCCGCGCCGGAACTTGCGCCATACCCGTTGCTGTACGCCAGGCCGCAGAAAAATGAGCTCTTCGCCGGTCTCGATCTCGGCCGGATCGTATTCATCGGAAAGCAGGCTGTCCATGACCGCCTGTTCATCCTTGCGCATCTGGACGGGAGCTGGACGCAGCGGCGCAGGCCTGCGGGTTACACGGTCCTGTTCGAGCGGGCGCGCATTGCCGGTTGCGTGCCGAAACAGGTTCCGGTCTTCGGGGGAAATCTTTTTGGCGGCCATGCGCTATTTTCCCATGGGGATCAGTTCAAGCATAGCCGGATGGCGCCCCGGTTTCACGCAGCGCAGTTCAGCGCCAGGCTTTCCATAACAGCGAGGTACCGCTTACGAGCAGCAGGATGCCGATAAGACGCAGCATCTGTGCGTGGGATATTCGCAGGTGGATTTTGTGTCCGGCATAAAGGCCGAGCGCCATCATCGGCAGGCTGGCGAGCACGGTGACCGGTATATGGGGCTGGAGCAGCAGGCCGGCAACAAAAAAGCCTGCAAGGCGCAATCCCCCGTCAAGCATGAACAGGCCGGACAGGGTGGCACGCAACTTCCCCTTGTGATGGATCCGGTGCGACAGGTAGAGGACATAGGCCGGACCGCCGGTTCCAAACAGACTGCCCACGGTCCCGCCCAAAAAACCGGCGGGCAATGCCCACCAGCGTGACACGGGCTTGTTTCCATGCAGGCCCAGTACGTTGCGCACGCCGAATGCGAGCACGAACACACCAAGAACAGCGAGCAGCGGGGTTGTTGGCAATCTGACGAGCAACGCAATACCGGTTATAACACCGATTGCGCCAAACGGCAGGAGTGCGGCGATCTCCTTCCACGAGATCTGGGAGCGCAGACCGCTACCCAGAGTCACTGCCGCCACAAAATCGACGACCAGCATGAGCGGCACAACGAAGGTGAGTGGCAGGTAAAGTGCCAGAAGCGGCACGGCGACGAGCCCGGAGCCGAAGCCGGAAATGCCGCGGATGAAGAATGCCGCAAACAGGATCAGCGCCGAAACAGCGGCGGTTCCGGCGCTGAAGGCTATGACTTTTCCCCGGACGGCGGCCTTTCAGTTCCTGCGGCCGGTTTCCGCGGACGCCATTCAGCGGTCATCTTCGCGGTCATGCCGGCGATCGTCGCCCCGGCGGTCGTCACGTCGGTAGTCGCCCCGGTCGTCACGGCGGTCGTCGTGACGGTATTCATCGCGGTCGTCACGACGGTATTCATTATGGACCGGGTAGAACGGCACCGGGGCATAAGCGTCTCTTTCCCGGTAACGCCGGTCAGCGTCGTGTTCATAATGGTTCCAGTCTTCTTCGCGGTAGACTCTCAATGAACGCGGCAGCCGATCGCTGTCTATCTGGACCCACGGTCCGTTGTAGTCGCGTGAGGCGAGCCAGCGGTCGTGATCACGAACGTAGTAGCGTCCTTCACGGAAAAAAATTGGCCGCTGTGTATCGTGCGCCACGTAAACATTGAGATGAGGCATCCACACCATGGGCGGCGGTGGCGGCAGCGGTATATTGATCCCGGGCAGCGGCGGTAGCGGGATTCGGAATCCGTCTGCCAGTGAGTTTGGCGAAGCCAGAACACAGGCGGTACCGAGGACCAAGGCTATCAGTATCAGGCCGCCGCGCATACGTAGTGTTTTCATATTTCGATTTCCTGCGATCAGTGTAAATTAAGCGTAATGGAAAGTCAGCCAGCGTTATTCCAAAGTCAGCCAGCTCTATTTCACACCAGCAAGATAACGCTCTGCGTCGAGCGCCGCCATACACCCTGTTCCGGCGGAAGTGACCGCCTGTCGGTAAATATGGTCCTGGACATCCCCGGCTGCGAATACACCCGGTACGCTCGTGGCAGTGGCGTTTCCCTGGATGCCGGAGTTCGTCACAATGTAGCCATTGACCATCTCGAGCTGGCCCTGGAAGAGAGCTGTGTTCGGTGCATGGCCGATGGCAATGAAGACACCCTGGACCGCGAGGTCCTTTTTCCCGCCGTCCCCACCCTTGATCCGAAGCCCTGTGACGCCGCTGTTGTCGCCAAGGATTTCGTCTACCTCCCGATTCCATTCCAGGGATACATTTCCGCCGCGGCTCTTGGCCATGAGCTGGTCCACCAGGATTGCCTCAGCGCGAAACTGGTCGCGGCGATGAACTACGGTCACGTGCGAGGCAATATTAGACAGGTAGAGCGCTTCTTCCACGGCCGTGTTTCCGCCGCCAACCACGGCCACTGGCTGATTCTTGAAGAAAAAGCCGTCGCACGTTGCACATCCGGACACTCCTTTGCCGCGGTAATTGTCTTCCGAGGCGATACCAAGATACTTGGCTGAGGCGCCGGTGGCAATAATGAGCGCATCGCAGGTATACGCGCCGGCATCGCCGGCTAGACGGAAGGGGCGGTGTCCGAGATCAACCTTGGTTATGTGGTCAAAGATGATTTCGGTCTTGAATCGCTCGGCATGGCGCTGCATGCGATCCATCAGACCAGGCCCGAGCAGGCCCTCGACGTCGCCCGGCCAGTTGTCGACCTCGGTGGTAGTCATGAGCTGGCCGCCCTGTTCCAGACCCGTGATCAGTACCGGCCTGAGATTGGCGCGCGCTGCATAAACGGCAGCTGTGTACCCGGCCGGTCCCGAACCCAGGATCAGCAGGCGGGCATGTCTGACTTCAGCCATATTACGAAACTCCAGTAGTTATCGGTGCGACGTAAAAGTGAAAGTGCCGTACTCTAACGAGAGTCGCTGTTCAAGACAAACAGCCATACTATTGGGGTCGATTCTTCCGAAAAAAAGCCCGCGATCCCGGTGCCGGGCCGGAACTGCAGAATTGGTCCGCAGCAACCAGTTTGACTGTTGCCTGCGATTATCCTTGGCTTCTCGCCGCTAAAAAGGGAAAATAGCCAATATTTGCCGTTACCCGAGGACTGCTGTGGCCCAGGCTACCTGGAAAAAGACTGAAAGAGCGCCGCTTTCTCCAAAGATTACCCGCCTGATTCGCGAAGTCGGCCTTTATGCCCTCATCGCTGTTGCATTGTATCTGCTGATTTCCCTGTGGACCTATAACCCGGCGGACCGCAGCTGGTCGCACAGCGGATTCGGAGCCGATGTGACCAATACCGGCGGGCGCGCTGGCGCCTGGATATCCGACATCTTTTTCAATCTGTTCGGATATGTCGCCTATCTGTTTCCGGTGCTTGCACTGGTTGCGGCCTGGCGCACGCTTATGAGTCTTAAGGATCCGGATCCTCCGGCGCTTCGTGACAGGGTGTTTACCTGGGCAGGCTTTGCCCTGACGATCCTTGGTGCATGCGGGCTTGGCAGTCTGCACTTTGCCCAGGCCGCTTCCAACCTTCCATTCAAAAGCGGCGGCGCGCTCGGCCAGATATTCGGCGGGGGCCTTGAAGCGATATTCAGTTTTGTGGGCGCGACCATCTTTCTGCTTGCGCTGTTTCTATCCGGCGTTACCCTTTTTACCGGCCTGTCCTGGCTTCGAGCCATGGATCTGGTCGGTAAATGGAGCCTTGAATTTTCCGAGCGCGCGCGTTTCTGGACGTCGGGTCTTGTGGACTACGTGATCGGCCTGCGCGCGAAGCGCGTGCGCCGGGAAACTGTCGCACAGGAAAAGAAGGTGTTCGAAAAACATGTTCCGCCGCGCATTGAACCGGTGATCAAGCAGCCCCCGAAGAGCGAGCGCGTCGAACGCGAGAAGCAGGCTCCGTTGTTCGTCGACCTTCCGGCAAACGGCGAGCTGCCGCCGCTTGCGCTGCTCGATCCGCCGGACGACCAGAAGGTGTCATATTCGCAAGAGACACTGGAAGCAATGTCGCGTCTGGTCGAGAAGAAGCTTCTCGATTTCAATATCACGGTGCAGGTAGTGGCGGTTCATCCCGGCCCGGTGATCACGCGCTTCGAGATCGATCCGGCGCCCGGCGTCAAGGCAAGCCAGATTACCAACCTGGCCAAGGACCTGGCGCGCGCGCTGTCAGTCGTTAGCCTGCGCGTGGTCGAGAACATTCCCGGCAAATCTGTCGTCGGCATCGAGATTCCAAACGAGCAGCGCGAGATTGTGCGCCTGAGTGAAGGTGTGTCTTCCAAGGTGTACGAAGATATTGCATCGCCGCTTGCGCTTGTGCTCGGCAAGGACATCTCCGGCAATCCCGTAATGACCGATCTTGGCAAGATGCCTCATCTTCTGATCGCAGGCACCACAGGATCGGGAAAGTCGGTGTGCATCAACGCCCTGATTCTGAGCCTCGTTTACAAATCCACGCCGGAACAGGTGCGCATGATCATGGTGGATCCGAAGATGCTTGAGCTTGCCGTGTACGAAGGCATTCCGCATCTTCTCGCACCCGTAGTCACGGACATGAAGCAGGCGGCAAATGCCCTGCGCTGGGGTATCGCCGAAATGGATCGACGTTACCGTCTCATGGCGGCTCTCGGCGTGCGCAACATCGCCGGCTATAACCACAAGGTCAAGGAAGCTGACAAGGCCGGCAAGCCGATTCGCGATCCTCTGTCCGAACCGGTTGAAGGCGAGGAGCCGGCGACACTTGGCAGTCTGCCCTATATCGTCATTGTGATCGATGAGCTTGCCGATCTGATGATGGTGGTCGGCAAGAAGGTCGAGGAACTGATTGCGCGTCTCGCGCAAAAGGCGCGCGCGGCCGGCATACATCTGATCCTGGCAACGCAAAGACCGTCGGTGGATGTCATCACCGGACTCATCAAGGCCAACATCCCGACACGCATTGCGTTTCAGGTATCGGCGCGCGTCGATTCGCGCACGATCCTGGACCAGATGGGTGCCGAACAGCTTCTGGGCCAGGGCGACATGCTGTTCCTGCAGCCGGGCACGGGCGTTCCGATGCGCGTGCACGGCGCTTTCGTTGCCGACAACGAAGTTCACAAGGTTGTGGGTTTTCTGAAGAAAAACGGCAAGCCCAATTATGACCAATCGATACTGACCGGCGAATTCGAAAGCGGCGGAGTGGAGAGCAACGCATTCGGCGGCGAACCGGGCAACGCCGGCGGTGAGGATGATCCGCTTTACGACGAAGCGCTCAAGATTGTCACGGAGTCCCGGCGCGCATCGATTTCCGGGGTGCAGCGACGCCTGCGCATCGGCTACAACCGTGCCGCGCGACTCATCGAAGAGATGGAGAAATCGGGCGTGGTCGGACCGCTCCAGCCAAACGGCAGTCGCGAGGTGCTTGCGCCTCCGCCACCACGGGACTAGTTCGTCGAACCATGGGATTCCAATGACACGCCAATATTCGCACCGTTTGCTCCGCTGCCTGTCATTTGCGGGCATGCTTGCCTCATTGGTTTTCCCCGGAACGGCGGCGCACGCCTCGGCAGTCTCGGACCTTAATCATTTTTTTCATGATGTTCACACCGTGAGCGCCAAGTTCGACCAGGTGGTGCTGGATGAAGCGCTGAATCCCCTCCAGGAATCGTCGGGCACGCTGTGGATAGAACGACCCGGCAAATTCCGCTGGGATTACGATCTGCCATATAAGCAGGTGATTGTCGGCGATGGCAAAAAGATCTGGATTTATGACAAGGAACTCCAGCAGGTCACTGTGCGCAGCATGACCGGCGGCCTCGGCAACACGCCGGCAATCCTGCTGGCGGGAAAGGGCAGTCTGACAGCGAATTTTGCCATCCGGGACATGGGACGCCAGGGCAAGCTCGACTGGGTACAGATGAAGCCCAATACGCGCGATGGCGGTTTCGACGATATCCGGATCGGATTCGGCGACGGCCAGATCCGGTCGCTTGTGCTGGTTGACAGTTTCGGCCACACCACGCGCATTACCCTGACACAGGTTCACGAAAACAGCGCAGTTGATCCCGCGACATTCCGGTTCCGACCGCCCAAGGGCGTGGACGTAGTTGGCCAATGAATGTATCGGCAGGCGCCGACAATCACAGTGCCGGCGCGCATCCAGGGTCGCCGCTGGCCGACCGCATGCGTCCGGCAAGCATTGGAGAGTTTGCCGGACAGTCCCATCTTCTTGGTCCGGGCAAACCGCTGCGGCGGGCGATAGAAGCGGACAATCCGCATTCCATGGTTCTGTGGGGTCCGCCCGGAACCGGCAAAACCACCCTGGCGCGGCTTATTGCCGCGCGCACGGGGAGCCACTTCATCAGCCTGTCAGCGGTTTTTGCCGGGGTCAAGGACATCCGCGCTGCAGTCGATGAAGCAAGGCGACTGCGGCTCGAAGCCGGCCGGCACACCGTGATGTTCGTAGACGAAGTGCACCGCTTCAATAAGGCACAACAGGACGGCTTTCTGCCGCACGTCGAGGACGGAACTCTCACCTTTATCGGTGCGACCACGGAGAATCCATCGTTTGAGCTCAACAAGGCGCTGTTGTCGCGGGCGCGGGTCTATGTGCTCAAGGCGCTCGAGCCCGCCGATATCCGCCGTCTGATCGACCGGGCACTTGCCGACCGCCAATGCGGTCTCGGACAATTTGATCTTGACATGCCCGAGGCGCTGCGCGACCTGCTCAGTGCGGCTGCTGACGGTGATGCGCGGCGCGCCCTGAATCTGCTGGAACTCGCTGCCGATCTCGCCGAGCTGTGTAACGGGCGCCTTACAATCAGCGAATCGACTGTCCGCGAGCTCGTTAGCGCAGGCACGCGCCGCTTCGACAAGAGTGGTGAGGTGTTCTATGACCAGATATCGGCGTTGCACAAGTCGGTTCGAGGATCTTCGCCTGATGCCGCGCTCTACTGGCTTGCGCGCATGCTGGACGGCGGCTGCGATCCGCTTTACGTGGCGCGCCGGGTCGTGCGCATGGCGAGCGAGGATATAGGTAACGCCGACCCCCGGGCCCTGCAAGTCGCACTCAATGCCTGGGACGTGGCGGATCGTCTCGGCAGTCCGGAAGGCGATCTGGCCATCGCCCAGGCGATTGTGTATCTGGCGTGCGCATCCAAAAGCAACGCCGTCTATACGGCATTTGATGCGGCACGCGCGGACGTAAGCGCCAGCGGCTCGCTGGAGGTGCCGGTGCAGCTGCGCAATGCGCCGACGCGGCTGATGAAAGACCTGGGATACGGCGAGAGTTACCGCTATGCGCACAACGAACCGGATGCGTACGCAGCGGGTGAGAACTATTTCCCCGACGCGCTGACCGGCCGACGGTATTATAATCCGGTGCCACGGGGCCTTGAACTCAAAATTGCGGAACGACTTGCGCATCTGCGCGAGCTGGATGCAAAAGCCCGGCGGCGAAAGCAGCCGGATGAAACGTGAATCGCACGAGCGTAAAGCTGACCGGCGCGGGACCGGCAGCGCTCAGCGCCTTGACGGGGCGGGTGTGGTCGGGATGATTTGCGAATACTACAGCGGGAGCGATCGATGAACCAGATTCTCGCCGTCGCCATCGGCGGTGCCGTTGGAAGCGTCATGCGGTTCCTTATGTCGACATGGGTGTATGCGCTGCTCGGACGAAACTTTCCCTATGGCACCCTGGCGGTCAACGTGCTCGGCTGTGTGGCCATGGGATTCCTTTTCGTGCTGTTCACGGATCGCCTTGCGAATGACACCGTGCTGCGCGCCGGGATACTGATCGGAGTACTTGGCGGCTTCACGACGTTTTCCAGTTTTTCCATCGAGACCTTCACTCTGATTGATGACGGCGCGACCATGAAGGCGGTATTGAATATGGCAGGCAGTCTGGCACTATGTATAGGTGGAACCTGGATAGGGGTACTGCTCGGGAGAATGGCATGAAGCACAGTGATGTCACTGTCGTTCGCATCTATCTCACCGAGGGTGAACAACTTCTGAAGAAGCTTTTGGCGCACCTGCATGACGAGGAGAAGGTGCGTGGTGTTACCGTGTTCCGGGGCATTTCCGGATTTGGCCGTTCGGGAAAGGTTCATTCGTCGTCGCTGCTTGATCTTTCGCTCGATCTTCCCGTGATTATCGAGTTTTTCGACGAGCCGGCCAGGATCCGGCGCATTCAGTCGCATCTCAAGGATATGATTGCTCCCGGGCATATGATCAGCTGGCCGGCATCCGTCAATGAGGGCTGAATTGCGTCACACCCTTTGCAAAACTCCGTTCACAAAGTCATACAAGGCAGATAATCATGCTTGACCCGCATCTGTTGCGGTCGGATCTCGAAGGCGCTGCAAGACAGCTCGCGCGCCGCGGTTACGTGCTGGATACAGCGGCGATCGGCGCGCTTGAGGAAAAACGCAAGTCCATTCAGGTTCTGACCCAGCAATTCCAGAACGAGCGCAACGCGAGTTCCAAGGCAATCGGCCACGCAAAGGCCCGTGGTGACGATACCAGCAGCCTGCTCGCAGACGTGGCAAGCATGGGTGCGCGCCTGAAACAGGCGGAGTCTGAACTTGAGGCAGTGCAGAGCGAGCTTAACGCGCGGCTTCTGGGTATTCCCAATATTCCGCATGCCAGTGTTCCGGACGGAACGGATGAGCGCGACAATGTCGAGGTGCGCCGCTGGGGCGAGCCGAAGGCGTTCGACTTCGAGCCGCGCGACCATGTGGATCTGGGCGCCGGGCTCGGGCTCATGGATTTCGAGGCGGCAGTCAAGATTACGGGCGCGCGCTTTGTCGTGCTGCAGGGTGCGCTGGCGCGTTTGCAGCGTGCACTCATTCAGTTCATGCTTGATCTGCAAACGCAGGAACATGGATACACCGAGATCTATGTGCCGTACATGGTCAATGCCGACAGCCTGCGTGGTACCGGACAGCTGCCGAAATTCGAAGCCGACCTGTTCGCGGTAAAAGGCGAACAGGAATATTATCTGATCCCCACTGCAGAAGTGCCGGTTACGAATCTTGTGCGCGATTCCATACTCGCAGCTGAGTCCTTGCCGCGCAAGTTCGTGTGCCATACACCGTGTTTCCGCAGCGAGGCCGGTTCCTATGGCAAGGATACCCGCGGTATGATACGCCAGCACCAGTTCGAAAAAGTGGAGCTGGTCCAGATCGTCCGTCCGCAGGATTCCTACGCAGCGCTGGAGCAGCTGACCGGCAACGCGGAAACCGTGTTGCAGCGCCTCGAGCTGCCTTACCGCGTGATCAGCCTGTGCGCCGGAGATATGGGATTTTCCGCCGCCAAGACATATGATGTTGAAGTGTGGCTGCCGGGTCAGGGGAAATATCGCGAGATCTCCTCGTGCAGCAATTTCGAGGATTTTCAGGCGCGCCGCATGCAGGCGCGCTGGCGGAATCCGCAGGGCGGAAAGCCCGAGCTCGTGCACACCCTGAATGGATCAGGGCTGGCAGCGGGCAGGGCACTTGTCGCAGTCATTGAAAATAACCAGCAGCGTGATGGAACGGTGGTGGTTCCGTCCGTGTTGCGGCCCTACCTTGGCGGCCTGGAGGTAATCCGGCCTGTGTGAACTGGCACCATTGCCAGGAACGCAGTGTGCTGCCTGGGGAGGATCGCGATTCGGCGCTGAAGCGGCCCACGCACGCGGCTGATGGTGAGTAGTCGCGTGTTCGAAGGACAAGCACCCTGGGTGAAGGAGATTTGATCAGAAGCGTTTTTGCATAAATCAGGCGGCGAATGCTCATCTTGAAGCCGGCTCGTTCGCAGACGCGCGATTGCGGCGTCTGACGCGAGAGCAGTTCATAAGAATAATGCGGGGTAGATGGCAATGCAGACGACGAGGGACCAGATCGTTTCCGGCCTGCGGGCATTCGTCGTTATTGCCTACCTTGGGTACGCCCCGTACTACCTTTACTGGCGTCTCGACACATTCAATCCTCATGCCGTGCTTTTCTCCTGGCTCATCTGGGCGGGGGAACTCTTCGGAGTACTGACAGCGTTCCTGCATGTTTTCATGGTTGCGCGCCTTACAGCCCCCATTTCGCCTGCGCCACCATCCGGATACAGGATCGACGTCTTCATCACTGCCTTTAACGAAAGTGTTTCTGTTCTCCGCCATACTTTGCATGCCGCGGTGCGCATGGAGTATCCGCACCAGACCTGGCTTCTCGATGATGGCAACAATCCGGAGCTTGCGGCACTTGCCAGCAGGCTCGGCTGCCGCTATGTCACCCGGGCCGATAACCGGGATGCCAAGGCCGGCAATCTGAACAATGCGCTGGCGCAAAGCGACGCGGATTTCATCGCCGTTTTTGATGCGGACCATGTACCGAACCGGAATTTTCTGATGCGGACGCTCGGTTTCTTCGAAGATGCGAATGTCGCTTTCGTCCAGACGCCGCAGGATTTCTACAATCTGGATTCGTACCAGCATCGGCGTCACCGCCGCCTCAACTATATATGGACAGAGCAATCGCTCTTTTTTCGCATCATCCAGCGTGGCAAGGACTATTGGAATGCCGCGTTTTTCTGCGGCAGCTGCGCTGTTTTGCGGACGAGCGCCCTGAGGAAAATTGGAGGTTTTGCGACCGGCACGGTAACGGAGGATCTGCATACCTCGATTCGCCTTCACAAGCAGGGCTTTCGCTCCATCTACCTGCCGGAAAGCCTGGCCTACGGATTGGCGCCGGATTCGATTGATAGCTTCCTGTCGCAACGCCTGCGGTGGGGGCAGGGCTCAATCCAGGTGTGGCGCAGCGAAGGAATACTGTTCACCCATGGTTTGACCCTGGCGCAGCGCCTCAACTATCTGGCTTCGGTACTGACTTATTTTGATGGTTGGGCGAAGGCAATTTTTTATCTGGCGCCGGTGGTGGTGCTGATGACGGGAGTCATGCCTATCCATGCAATCGGCTGGAATTTCCTCTGGCATTTTCTGCCGTTCTATGTCCTGTGTTTCTGGTCCTATGAGGAGATCGCGCGGGGTTACGGGCGCACACTCCTGACGGAACAGTACAACATGGCGCGCTTTGCGATATTCATGCGTGCAACGGTTGGCGGACTGCGCAGATACATCCAGTTTCGCGTCACACCGAGGCTTGCAGCAGTTGCCGGCGACAGGCGCAATATCGTTCCGCAGATGACGGTCATGGCTGCGAGTGCCATCGGCATTCTTCTCGGCATTGATCTGTGGTTACGCCATCACTATCTGGAACCGGCCGCATTCGCAGCGAACCTGTTCTGGGCTGGCATCAACCTCGGGTTGGCGGGAACGGTGGTGCGTCACACTGCCCGCAAGAAGCACCGACGCAAGGATTACCGGTTCCCGATTCCACTACCGATTGAAATCGTGGGCGGCGGAAGCGTCGTCTTTGGATTGGCGGAAGATATCTCTATCAGCGGCTGCAAGGTGATCCTGGAGCAGATAATTCCGCAGGAACCTGTCTCGGGAAGGCTGTTCCTGCCGGCCGGGATGTTGCCGTTTCGCGCAATTATCAGGTATCACGGTCCCGCCAGCAGCGGTTCGATGCGCAGGGATCTTTTCTCGCCGGATCCGGTGCAGACCCGGGAGTCGCGCGCGAAACACTCCTACGGATTGACGTTCACCCCGGAGTCGGATGCCGATGCGCTGCAACTGGAGGATTTCCTTTACGGATCGGATTTGCAGTGGCGTTTTCTGGATCTGCACGAGGAAATTACCACACCCGTTGCATGGCTCGTCAACCAGTTCAGCAGAGAGGGTCGGCAGCGGAAAATTTCACTGATCTCACCGGAAGAATGGTTGCCAGTGGTCTGGCGTGAGCTCGGCAGCGCTGCCAATATTGGGCGACTTGGAGTGTTGGCGCGAACCAACTGGCTGCGATATCCGGCGAGACTTATCACGTTCGAACCTGTTGCAAGCGGTGGGCAAATTGAATTGGCAGTCTTCGGTATGAAAAGTGCGAGCAAGCTCACGGCGAAGGTGAGCCGCACAGACAGTCTGGAAGTATTGCCCGAGCCGCTTTACGTCTCGCTTGTCAGTATGGATTCGCGGGATGGCGCACTGGAAGACCGACATGGAAGCCGGCTGGGCATGGCCCTGGGAATGCCCTTGCTGTTGCTGACAGGCGCGGTGCTTAGTTCCTGTTTTCTTGCGCCGGGCCGGGCGTTCGCCTCGGACTGGCTGGGTTTGGCCGGGGCCGAAGCCGACGAAAACCACGGCGCCTATGTATATGCGGGCGCCGTTCTTCCTGTCGGGAAGAACAGTGTGCTCGGTAATGGCTGGGTGCAGCGCTATTGGGCTGACTGGCTCGCCTATCGGTTTCAATCCTCGGGGGTTGAAACCCTTGCGCGCGCGCCCGGTCTCTCCGCGTCTCTCGGGCGGCAAGGGCAGGCCGGCGGCTGGAATTGGGGAAGCTATGGTGGTCTTGGCTACCGTGATACCCGATTAAGCCCGGATGATCCATTGGTGAAGGTGCGCGGATCGCAGACCTACCCGTTACTTTCGCTTGAGCTGAGTCGCCTGATTAGCCAGGCCTGGCGGTTTGACGGAATCACGAGTTTTACCTTTGGTCCGTCGAGTTACTGGGCCAGGGTGCGCGTTTTACACCGCTTTACCGGCAAATCGGTCTACCAGGGTATGGAATGGGTCGGGCAGGGGGATCGGGATTATCACGGGAACAAGCTCGGTTATGTCATTGATGGTCTGCCTGCTGGTAATCAGGGTTCAATTGGATTTAAGATAGGCATGGGGAAAATACAAGGCCTGAAGGCGGGTGCATACGCAGGGATTGAATATGCCCGGAGTTTTGGCGGGCGCTGAGTGCGGTGCAGGCGGTCTGAAGAAGACACGGTAGTCCATCCGCCACCAGGTTTCCGACAACTCCGGAGGAAGCCATCATGCCAAATATTCGCGGGAAACTTGTGTTGTGCTTGCTGGCGGGGGGCATCCTCTATGCCGGCGCGGCGCAGGCTTCAATTGTTTACTTCAACGATTTTCAGGGTACCGTAGGCAGTGAATGGAGCAGCAATTCCATTGCTTCGGCACCAAATCCGGATTATAACGGCACGCGCCTTTTTCTCGGCGAGTTCGGCAATAACACGGTAACCCTGTCGCTTGGTAATCTGCCGACACACACGGCGCTCACGCTTTCCTTCCAGCTTTACCTGATCCGCTCCTGGGACGGCAGTGATACGACGGTCATCAATGGCCAGCCGCTCGGACCGGATAACTGGTTCGTCAACGAGGCGGGTGGACCGACCCTCCTGAACGCCACCTTCAGCAATGGCAACCCGGCCGGGCAGACCTATGGTGGCGCCAATTCGAGTTACGGACCGGGCGGCCCCTGTACGCCCTACGCGGCGAGCACGAAACCGGGTATATACGCGCCAATGACAGGGGCAGCCGAATGCTATTCCCTTGGCTACACCTTCAAAGATGCAATTCGCGGGACTGACGAACACATGGATTCGGTCTACGATCTGAACTTCACAATTCCGCACAGCGGCAGTACAGTTGCATTCAATTTCGGTGCGACAGGTTTGCAGAGCCTGTCTGACGAAAGCTGGGGGCTCGACAACGTGCGGGTGGGTGTTGTGCCGCTACCTGGCTCATTTGGCCTCCTCGCTGCCGGCATGGGATTGTTGCTTGCAATTGCAGGTTCGCGCCGCTACTGCCGAACACCCCGACACCCTGGCAACCGCATCAGGATCAATCGCC
>VFSW01009564.1_pt1 | contig 13827 bp, 11 predicted proteins | sample 5358111 | NCBI WGS metagenome assembly VFSW01 (sample SAMN11554181, study PRJNA540505) | mine drainage metagenome | isolation source: sediment from site ElyBrook_90M | place: USA: Ely Copper Mine, Vershire, VT | collected 2017
GGGTGAGGCGAAGCGGTCACGTGCCAGACATTAAATGTTCGCCGAAAACAAACAGCGCCGCGCCCAACAGCAGTCGGTAGAGCGCGAAAAGCACGAAGCCGTGGCGGCGGACCCACTGCAGGAACCACTCAACCACTCCAAGGGCCACGAAGAAGGACACCACGAAACCGACGAGGAGGACGATCCAGCCGTGGGTGGTCATGGCGACCGGCGCGAGTGCAAAGTGACTGCCGGCGGCGACGGCGGCCTTGTGCCCGTGGAGAAGGTGGAAGTTCGGCCAGAGACTCTTGACCAGGTCGTAGAGCGTGGCGGCGAACATCGTCGGAATGGAGACCAGGAAGCTGAACTCCAGGGCAGCAGGGCGCGTCATGCCGACGATCTGCCCTGCTGCGATGGTGGACATGGACCGCGAGACTCCCGGGAAGACGGCTGAAGTGACCTGGCAGACGCCGATCCAGATGGACTGCGGGAGCGACATCTGCTCCACGTCATCGACGGAGGGATCCTGGCGGACGCTCCACGCATCCACCACCCACATGATGATGCCGCCAACGATGAGGGACAAGGCGATGACGCGCAGGCTCTCCAGATGTGCGCCGATGATGGGGGTGAGGGCAAGCGCCGGGATCGCGGTACAAACGAAGGCGACCAGGGTGAGCGTAAGCGGGTGGTTCCACGCCGTGTGCTCGCCGTCTTCACCGCGCGGAAAGGTGCGGAGGAACTCGATGATACGGCCGGCGAAGAGAAGCGTGAGGGCGAGGATGGCGCCGAGCTGGATGACGATGGTGTACATCTTCCAGTACGGATCGTCGAGGCTGATGTTGAAGAGGGCCTCGGCGATGCGCAGATGGGCGGTGGAGCTGACGGGCAGGAACTCGGTCAGGCCTTCGATGATCCCAAGCAGTGCGGAGATCACATAATCGTTCAATGTTGCTCCGACGGGGAAGAGGGTTGGATTGGCGTTAACGGAGACGAGCGTTCGTTGTTTTCACCTTATATAGCAGAGTCCGGGGCGGACCGAGGAGGAGCCAGGGCCATATTTGCTGACAGGTGCCACCGTGGGCAATGTGCTGAACGTTACTCGCGGCTGGACCCGTAAACCGCCACGCCCTGATCGATTTTGAAGATGAGGCTGGGGGCGCGTGCAGTGAAAGACGACTCCGGGTATTTTTGCTGCATGCGGTCGAAGATGGCTCGGGCGTGGCTGCGGTCTTCGTCGGCACGCTTGCCGTTGCCATCGGCCTCCCACATGTCGCCCGCGGCGGCCTGGCGCCAGAGGGCATTGTAGAGAGACCGGGCGGCGTCAGGGGAGTTGGGATAGTCGTCGGCGTATTTCAGGTAGTAATTCGTTTCCTGCTCAGGGCATTTCTCTGCGCCCTGCCAGTCGCCGCACAGCTTGTTGTCGATGAGGTCGAAGGCGGCCAGATTGGCCCATTTGGTGTTCGGGAAATATTTCAGGATCGCGCGCATCTCGTCCTCATCCATCTGCTCACGAAGGTAATTTTCCTTCTCGTGGGCGGAGGGCAGAGTAGCGGCGTCGGCTTTCTGAATCTGCCAGCGAATGTCGGCGGCGCGGTACATCGCTTCCGGGGTCCACGGCGACTGCGGGTACATGGTGACGATGCGTCGGTAGAGAAGCCGCGCTTCTTCGGCGACGTGCGGCGGCGGATTGGAGACAGCCGCCTGCTGCTCGAGATCGTCGGCGGTGCCGTAGAGGATGAGGTCCCCGTGCGGCGTGTTGATGTTCACGATGCCCTTGTTGAGCATCCAGCCGGAGATCGGTTGCGCCTGGCCTTCGGTGCCGAAGACGGGAACGTCGGCCTGGCGGCTGTCGGGCGCGTCGGTGTTGGCGAAAACCTGGATCCACTTGCCGCTGGTATCGGCAATCACGAGCTCGCGGCCGGGGAGGATGTGAGCGATGGGCCCGCCGGAGTCCTCAGGATTGGCGTAAAGGCTGGCTTCGCGGACGAGGGTGCCGAGGGTGCCGTTACGGGGCATTTTGACGGGCGGCAGAGGCCGTTGCGCGAGGGCGCTGGCGGCGACCAGCAGGACAGGGAGGAGCGACGGGCGGATCACGAGAATAGGACGGAAAAGCGGGGTCGTTCGTCTCACTGCGGCGTGTTTCAGGGATACGGTCACTGCGGATCTTTCTCGGCGAGGACGGATTGGAGGACCTCGGGTTCGACGTTGCCCCCGCTCATCACGATGACTACCTTGCGGAAGGGCAGGAGCTGGTCCCGGTGGAAGAGGAGGCCGGCGGCGGAGCAGGCTCCGCTGGGTTCGGGCGTGAGGCGCGCAGAGTAGAGCAGAGTGCGCATGGCGGCGCGAATTTCAGCTTCGGTAACAGTGATGATGTCGTCGACGTAGGCGCGGATATGGTCGAAATTGCGCTCACCGAGGGATTGGGTGCGCAGGCCGTCGCAGATCGTGCGGGTCGTCATGTCGGCGGGCCAGGTGACGAGCTGATGGGAGCGGAAACTCTCCTGAGCGTCGGCGGCAAGCTCGGGCTCGACGCCGATGACGCGTGTCTCTACCGGCCTGTTGGGATTGGAGAGCTTGATGGCGGTGGCGATGCCGCTGAGGAGTCCGCCGCCCGAGACGGGGGAGAGGACAAGGTCGACGTCGGGGAGATCCTGGAGGATTTCGAGGCCGCAGGTGCCCTGGCCGGCGATGATCTGGTCGTCGTCGTACGGCGGGATCATGACGTAGCCATATTTCGCTTCGAGTTCCTCGGCCTTCACTTTGCGGTCGGAGCTGGCGGGGCCGACTTCGACGATCTCGGCGCCGAGGGCGACGGTGGCGCGCTTCTTGATCGCGGGGGCGTTGGAAGGCATCACGATCACGGCTTTGGCGCCAACGGCGCGGGCGGCGTAGGCGACTCCCTGGGCGTGGTTGCCGCTCGAATAAGTGATGACGCCGCGCGAGCGCTCGGCGGGCGTGAGTTGGGCGATCTTGTTATAAGCGCCGCGAATCTTGAAGGCGCCGATGGGCTGGAGGCCCTCGGCTTTGATGTAGATTTCGGCATCATCGAAGCCGGGCGTCATGAGGCGGACGAGCGGCGTGTGGAGGGCCACGCCGCGGATGCAGGCCTGAGCTTCGGTGAAGGCGGAGAGCGTGAGCAGGGCGGAGGCGGCTGCGGTGGCCATGGAACCATTGTGGCCTGGACGGGAGGAGTTTGTCCGGGAAGAGCAATGGAGCGAGCCCGCAGGTGGCTGTCCCCACCCCCCTCGCTCTGCAACGTTGATTGATTCGGAAGGAGTTCGGCCCTGCTGACTTCTTCGATAACAGGCAAATGCCTGGGAAGAGGTCATTTGGCTCACGTTTGCGATTGAATCAATGGTGTGTGCCTTTGCTGCATTCGCGTATGCGAAGGGGCTAGTTGCCTGGAGAGAAGTCAGTTGCTTCGCGAGCGTGAATGATGCAAAGGCGTATGCGATTGACGGGATGACGCGCGTGATTGATTCATTCCCGATCGCCATTGCGTCACTGACGATGCCAGGGAAAACCGAATGGCGAGCGACCGAAAGCCGGAGTACGGCACCGAATTGGAAAAGAACGGAATGAGCGCAGACGCCCACCGACTCCTGGGAGTCGAGTGCCTGCAATGAAAAAGGACCCGCAGGGCGGATCCTTCTGTTTCAGGCTTCCGTTCCAGTGTGGGGCGGGGGGCGGAGCATTGCAAGGAGAAATGGCGGGGGGGACGGTACGAAGGTCATTGAGCCATCGCCCCATCGAGAATTCGGCTCGTTGAGGGAGTGTTGCTCATTTTCCGCACGGCTCAACGGGTTGCGGAAGAAGCACCCATCGATGCAGAAATCTCCCCTCAGCGGCTAAAGCCTTATTGAGTTTGGGATTTTTATGGCACGGCGGAAGCTCTGCCGTTGCAAAGCCGGCGAGTCTCTCCAACAGTGGGGAATTGTGCCCGGAAGCAAAAGCGGTGCCGTAGTCACTTCCAGTGCACGGGCCACCAGAACGCTGCGGGAATCTTTGTGCGGATTTTGTGGGTGCGGGTGAACGCCGAAAATAGTGCGGGCGGGGTTTCCCGCACCCGAAAGTTCCGGGATGCCGGTGTTACGTCAGCATGTTCATTAAAATGCTTGCAGAGTGCACAGATGAAGCGCATCGCGTTGAAATGCCTGGCCAGTGCTTTGATTACGCTGTCCGGTCTTGGGCAAGCTCAAGAGTTCCACATTGAAAAGCCCGCGCCGGAGTTCACTCTGAAGATCAGGCAAGTGGGTTATGGCGGGAGTTTGCCTGGCTACTACACCGTCCTGGTAACCGAAACAAACATCTCTGACACGGATATGGTTCGCTGGGCCTGCGGCGGATTGGAAGACTGGCTCAATCTGGTCGTCACATACAACGGAGTCCGAGTGTCAGAAACGGACGCAGTAAAGCGGCTAGAGCAACGCAGAAAAGCAGGCGGTCCCTGCGGCGTTGATGCGGGCGTATACCGGATAGCTCCTGGAAAGGACTATTTGTGGCGATTGAACATCACCGATTTCTATAACATGAGCAAGCCGGGCACGTACAACATCACGGTCACGAAAGACACTGCGCCATCCGACCCGCTCATGAACACTGTCGTAAAGTCGAACCCAGTTACGATCGTGGTATCAAAGCCGACGGAGGAACGTCGACAATAGCGACCTTGCTGAAATCTCGATGTCTGGTTGGTCGGCAACCCGGTACTTTGCCGTCCCTTCGCCTCGAATGTTCCGTGTTAGCGATGGCCCACTCAGAACAGCGAAGATCAATGGCCTTTGTACTGAAATTCTTTGGGCAGCAGCCACTTCCGAACCAGCTTCAATCCCTTGCCGTCCACCATGACGTAGTCGTAGTATCCGCAGTCGGTTTCGTTTGGACACCCGTTGATTTTTAGAAGACGACTGGCAGGCATGAACTGGATGCGCGGCGGCTGGTCGTCAGACTGCTTCTCAACCCATTGATCTGGCAGGTCCTCAACTCCGATTCCGTCGTATACCTTTCCGGTGATTGAATCGACGATGAAGAAGGCACTTGCCCCAGCCCCTAACGCAAACTGAGGCACTGTGTAATGTCCTGCGAACTGGACTGCCGATTTAGCACCCTTTCGAATGATGCTACGGGCCGACTCCCGACGATGATCGAGTTTCGGCGGGGCTGGTGTTCCTTTATAGACTCGCTTCACTGGGTATTCGCTGAAGGAAGGGCGGCCCGGAATCGATTGCGCTGAGAGCACGAGTGAGCTGAAAAGGAGTACCAGCGGAATCCGAACCATGGGGCAATCATATGCCGCGTTCTAGTCAGGTTTCTGTAGTCAGCCTTACTTACCTTTCGAAGGCCAGCCTCGGGAGATGAACCAGCGGGACTGGGGCCGCGAAAGGAACCGCCGAGATCTTTATCGGTGGCTGCGCCACCGAGTCCCTCCGCGCTGAGAGTGTTGTCGTGCGTGCGGTTCGTGTCGCTACGGGGGTCGATTCGACTCCGCGCGGATCAAGGGTTGTCCCTTACGCCGAGAGCTGAGGCCGCGCTCCGCTCACGATGACATTCGTGTTGGGGGCGAAAGGTCTGGATGGTCGGCGATACGGACATTTCGGCCTGTCGGCACGCAGCCGTTCAGTGCCAAAATTGTGCGGTTTTGTGCGGCCAGGGTGTGAATCCTGTGAATCCAGTGCATTGAAGAATCAGCAAGCGATGTGTTTTCAATGCTGCTTTTGTCGTGCCTTGGTACAAAAGCGGCTGGTGGAGACCTCGCGTTCCCACCCAGGCATTCACTTTGCCTCAGCGATCACCGGTTTGCCCTTGTCGTTGAGCTCGATCTGCGCAAACGGCGTGTGGTGGTCGTGCGTAAAGAGCACCAGCCACTTCTCGGGGATGGCGCGCTGGTAGAAGCGCTTGCGCTCGGCGATGCAGGTGACGGGGTCGAGGTCGTAGCCCATGACCCATGTGATATCGAGATGGGCGCTGGTGGGGATGAGGTCGGAGATGTAGCAGGCGTGCGGGCCGCCCGAGCCTGCTCCGCCTGGCTCGATGTGAACCGCGAGCATCTGCGCCGTGTGGCCGGGGAAGCATTCGACCGAGATGCCGGGAACGATGGGGGTGGTTTCGCCGGGCTTGGTAGCTGACTCAGAACCCAGCAGAGTCATCTGGCCCGAGGCGATGAGGGGATCGTAGTTGTCGGAGACGTAGCTGATGGCGTCGCGCTCGAGCTGCAGGCGGCCGTGGGTGACTTCGCCGCGGTGGGCGAAGTAGCGGGCGTTGGGGAAGGTGGGGGCGATGGCGCCGTCGGGCGTGCGCGCGGTGTTCCATCCACAATGGTCGAAGTGGAGATGGGAGTTGATGACGATGTCGATTTCTTCAGGTCGAATCTGCGCGGCTTCGAAGGCGCGGGGCAGTTGTTCCTGTGCGCCGTAGATTTCTTTCAGTTTGGGAGGGAGCTTGTTGCCGATGCCGGTCTCGATGGCGATGGTGTGCTGTCCGGTGCGGACGATCACCGTATTCAGGCCGAGGAGGATGCGGTTCTGCTCGTCAGCCGGGGCGCGTTTTTCCCAGAGCGGTTTGGGGACGACGCCGAACATCGCTCCGCCATCGAGAAAGTAGAAGCCGTCGGAGAGGATGGTGAGTTCGAAGTCGCCCACGGCAGTGCGGCCGCGGATGGGATTGGAGGTGTCGGAGCGTTCGGCAGGATGCATGTCGAGGACGGAGGCGTACAGGGAACAGGGTACAGCGCGCAGGGGGCGCGCCGGCTACTTTGGTCCGCCGTCGCCGAGAAACAGGCGCTCGACCTGCTCCCAGTTATCCACACGCGTGCAGCCGGTCACGTTCATGTTGTGGGGCGCGGTGAAGAGGACTCCCTTTCCTTTAAAGGTGGGGAAGTGGCGCGGCTGATCGTCGATCAGGTAATCCGCCCTGAGAATGCTCTTGTCGCCGCAGAAGACGAAATGCCGGGGATCGAGAAAAGGGAAGTGCCGCCGCAGCCATCGGTATTTCGGCCCGAACGAATTTGGAAACTCCATGGCCGAGGTCGCGATGTAGCTCTCGTACCGCTCGGCCATCGCGCGCAGCACGCGCTGGCTGTCGGGCATCACGGGGAGATCTTCGAAGAAGTCCTCGGAGCGGAGATAGCCTTCGAGGCGGTCGTGCCGGTCGATGGAGACGATGTCCCAGAGCCACTTGCCCTCGAGATCGGCCTTGGTGATGGCCTCGCCGTGGTCGCGGTTATAGCGGGCGATGTGCTCGGCCAGCGTATCGGCCAGCACCTCGTCCATGTCGATGGCGATGCGCTTCATGTGCTTTTGTTGAAGGGGCACGGCTCGAGCCGTGCCGTTCTGTCTGCCCAAAGAATCGAACTTCAGCCCACTGGGGGAGTTTTACTCCACCCCGGCTTGCGGGGCCTTGCGGCCGCGCTTCGGCTTCTCCACCACGGGTTCCGGCTGCGGCTCCCGGGCCGGATCGTAATACAGCAGGCGTCCGCACGACTCGCAGGTCAGCACCTCTCCGGCGCGAATCTGGTTCCACATCTGCGGACGAATCCCCATCTGGCAGCCCGTGCACCGCTGGCCCTGTGCGTAGGCGATCCCTGTTGCGCGCGACGAAGTCGAAACGCGATCGTAGGTCCGCAGCAGTTCTTCGGAAACCAGCGCGCGTTCTTTCGCCCGCCTCTTCGTGAGATCCCCGAGCTTCTTCTGCTGTTGCGCGGACTCGGCGCGCGCGTCTTCCTTTTCGATCTCGATCGCTTTCATAGCGTCGGCCAGTTCGCTCTCCGCCGCCTTGCGCTGCTGTGCCAGCTGCTCGGCCCGCTCCATGCCTTCCAGCTCGCCGTCCTCGATCTTCTTAATCTCGGCTTCGGCGAACTCGATCTCGTGCTGGAACGCCCGATACTCCTCGTTCGTTTTCACATTCGACATCTGGTCGCGGAGCTTGGCAATCTTCTGCTGCTGATCTTTCAGATCGCTTTCCTGCCGCCGTTTGAGCGCCTCTTCATCCTTCAGCGCCTTCGCCGCCTGCTCCACGGCAGCCTTCTCCGCCGCCAGTTTTGTCTCCAGAGCCGCCAGCCGCTTCGGCAGAGCCGCAATCGCCGCCCGCAAGGTCGCGGTCTCTCCATCAATCGTCTGCAGGCGCATCAGCGCTTCTAATTCTGTTTTCATCGTCGGAATCTGCAGGATATCACCCGGGCGATACCTCGCCGTACTGTGGAGCGCTTCCTGCCCCCACTTTTCCTGCATCCTCCTGCTACCCTGAAACCTCCAAGTTTTTATCCATGCCCCAGGACCCCGACGCCAACTGGAAGCCCAAACATAATCCCTGGGCTGTCGCGCTCACCGTCACCCTGGCCACCTTCATGGAGGTCCTCGACACCTCCATTGCCAATGTCGCTATCCCCCATATCGCCGGCGGCCTCGGCGCTTCGCAGGACGAAGCCACCTGGGTCCTGACCTCCTACCTCGTCTCCAACGCCGTCATCCTCCCGATGAGCGCCTACCTCGTCGGCTTCCTCGGACGCAAGCGCTTCTACATGATCTGCGTGGCGCTGTTCGGGATCAGCTCCATGCTCTGCGGCCTCGCCCCTTCGCTCCCGCTCCTGATCTTCTTCCGCGTTCTCCAGGGAGCCGGCGGCGGCGGACTGCAGCCCAGCGAACAGGCGATCCTCGCGGACACCTTCCCGCCGCACAAACGCGGCCAGGCCTTTGCGGTTTACGGCATGGCGGTGGTGCTCGCCCCCGCGATTGGCCCCACGCTCGGGGGTTGGATCACGGACAACTACACCTGGCGCTGGATCTTCTTCATCAACGTCCCCATCGCGATCCTTTCCCTGTTCCTCACCTCGCGGATCGTCGAAGACCCCCCCCACATCGACAAAGAAGTCGCCGCCCAGCGCAAACGCGGCCTCAACCTCGACTACATGGGCTTCGGCCTGCTCGCGCTCGGCTTCGGGTCACTGCAGTTTGTGCTGGACAAAGGGCAGGAGAACGACTGGTTCGGCTCCCATATCATCACCACCTTCTTCTTCCTCTGCGTCACGGCGCTCGTCACCCTCATCGCCTGGGAGATCGCCCAGATCCGACGAGGTCAGCGGCCGATCCTCGACCTGACCATGTTTCGCAACCGGAACTTCGCCATCTCCGCGGTGCTCATGTTCGTCCTCGGCTTCGCCCTCTTCGGCACCACCGTGCTGATTCCGCTGTTTGTGCAGCAGATGATGGGCTACACCGCCGAGCAAGCGGGGCTGGTCATCTCTCCGGGCGGACTGGCCATCCTCGTTCTCATGCCGCTGGTCGGCTTCCTGGTCGGTAAGGTCGACGCTCGGTACCTGATCGCCTTCGGGTTCATCATCCTCTCGGCCGCCCTCTACGCGCTGCGCTCAATCGACACCCAGGCCAGCTACTCCTATATCGCATGGATGCGCATCTTCCAGGCCTCCGGGCTCGCCTTCCTCTTCGTACCCATCAACACACTTTCCTACTCCGGCGTTCCCCGCGAGAAGAACAACGATGTGTCCGGCCTCATGAACCTTGCCCGCAACATCGGCGGTAGCTGCGGTACCTCCTTCTTCGTCACCGTCCTCGCCCGGCGCGCTCAGGATCACCAGGATCGCCTCTCCATGTACTTCAACGGCGCCAGCCTCCAGTTCCGCCAGTCCGTTGCCGGCATCGCCAGTCATCTGCAGCAAAGCGGAATCACGGCCTCCGCATCCCAGGCGCGGGCCCTTGCGCAAGGCAGCCTGTACCAGCAGCTCGTTCGGCAGAGCACCCAGCTCGCTTACCTTGACGTCATCGCCATCCTCTCCATCGGCACCATCTGTATGGTTCCCCTGACCTTCCTCATGAAGAAGCGCAAGCCGGGCGCTGCTGCCGGAGCCCACTGATTTGCCCCGTTTTCGCGCTGCAAAGATTTAGAATTCTTGTTCACAAACAATCCGGCTCCGCCCACGGCCGGATTCGCTTCTGGAGACCCCTTTTGCAGCGCAAGATTTCCTCCGGCTTCTGCCTTCTCTCTCTGATCGTTCTCTCCCTCGTGGTTCTCGCGCCGCCCCTGCGCGCTCAATCGGACCACCCCTGGACCATCCAGGAAATTTTCGGCCAACCCGGCAATCTCACCGGCGATCCTCCAGAAGGTATCTCCTGGTCGCCGGACGGCAAAGCCGCCACCTGGATCGACCCCGCCACCGGCGACCTCGTCGAGATTCAGCCGCCGGATGCGAAGCCCAGGAAGCTCATCACCTATAACAAAATCGCAGCGCTCCTCAACGCTTCCATCCCCGAGCGCGACCGCGACCACCGCGCCCGCTACGATGAGCCCGACTACATCTGGGCTCCGGACTCCGAGCACGTCCTCTTCGATACAAATGGTTCCCTCTGGCTGTTCAGCCTGAAGACCAGCACCGGCGTTCATATTGGCGATTCCGGCACCATGTCTGGCGACGATCCCAAGTTCTCGCCCAACGGCCAGCTGCTCTCGTACGTGCGTGACGGCGACCTCTACGTCCAGCACGTCGAGGGTGAGGCCTCACCCGCCGCGCTCACAGATTCGGACGATCCCACGATCCTCAACGGCGCCGCGGACTGGGTCTACCTCGAGGAGTTGAACGTCCGCAGCAACTACTTCTGGTCGCCCGACTCGCGCGAGATCGCCTACCTGCAGATGAACGAGGCGGATGTTCCCCAGTACCCCCTTGTTGACTGGATCCCCGTCCACGCCACGGTTGACATGCAGCGTTATCCGCAGCCCGGCGATCCCAATCCGGGGGTACGCGTCGGCATTGTCAGTGCAAGCGGGGGCAGTACCCGCTGGCTCAAGATCCCCTTCGACACCGGCAACGACTACATCCCGCGTTTCGGCTGGGTTAATTCCCACACCGTCTGGGTCGAAACGCTTTCGCGCAACCATCAGCACCTTGATCTCTGGTTCGCCGACACCCGGTCAGGCGACTACCGCCGCGTGCTCCAGCAGGCCGACCCGAAATACTTCGCCATGACCTACGACGTGCGGTTCGTCGGCGATCACACGTTCTTCATCCTCAGCTGGCGCGACGGACACACGCACATCTACCGTTACACCTACGACGCGAATAATCCGCTCGCCACGCTGGCTGAGTTGGCCAACCAGGTGGAGAGCGGCGATTACGACGTCGCTGCCATCAAGGCTGTCGATGAGAGCACCCAGACGCTCTGGTACCTCTCCAATCAGGGCGACCCCCGCCAGCAGCAGGTCTGGGCGATTCAGTTCGACGGCGGCGGCCGCCACCAGGTCTCGCAGGACCCCGGCTTCCATGACCCGGTCTTCGCCCCACACGGCGACTCTTTTATCGACACGTACTCCAGCCTTCTGACGCCGCCCACCGTGTCTTCCTGCTTCCTTCCTTCTTCGTCGGTGCCGGTCCGGTGCACGCCGTTCTGGAATTCCAGGCCGATCCAGAACCACACAATCCTCGCGCCGCAGCCGCTGCAGCTCACCGCTGCCGACAAGACCACCGCTCTGTACGGCACGATCCTGCTGCCGCCCGGCGACCGCGCCCCGCAGAGCATTCCGCTCATCGTGAATCCTTATGGCGGACCGGGTGTCGGAGCGACGCGCGACCGGTGGGGCGGCAAGCGTTTCCTCTTCGATCAGCTTTTCGCCGAGCACGGGTTCGCAGTTCTTCACGTCGACAACCGCGGCATGGCGGGCCGGGGCCGCGAGTTCGAACAGGTCGCCTATCACAACTTCGGGCCTCCGCAGTTTGCGGACCAGATGGCCTCCATCGACGAGGTACTCCGCCAATTCCCGCAGATCGATCCGCATCGCCTCGGCTGGTGGGGCTGGAGCTGGGGCGGCAGTTTCACGCTGTTTGCGCTCTCGCACAGCAACAGCTTCCTCGCGGGCGTGGCGGGCGCGCCGGTCACGGACTGGCGCGACTATGACTCCATCTACACCGAGCGCTACCTCGGTCTGCCGTCGGAAGACGCGCAGAACTACCACGACGACTCCGATGTGAACTATGCCGCGGACCTCAAGGGTCACATCCTGATCCTGCACGGCACCGGCGACGACAATGTTCACATCGAAAACGACACCCAGTACATCCAGAAGCTCATCGAGGCGGGCATTCCCTACGACTACAACATCTTTCCCCGCAAGACACACTCGGTCTCCGGTGTTGACGACCAGACCGAGTTGTACGGAAAGATCCTCGAACACTTCGAGCGGTATCTCATGCAGGCCAAGCCCGAGGAGACGAAACCTGACGAAACCTCCCAGCCCTGAGCCGGGTTGAGCGAGGTGGATGCGGAGATAACCTGAAGTCGTGCCGAAAGGTCGCGCCGCGAACCTATCCCTTCGCGGCCTGACGATTGAGGTTCACGCCTTCGGCGTTCCTTTCGCGGTCCGCACCGCCACCACTCCCAGCACGAAAACGACGCCGACCAGAGCCACCCACAACAAGCCCGGATGCCGCTCTGTGAACGCTCGCTCATCCGGCCGCGCCTCATACTCCGGATTCGCGTTCTCCGCCCCCAGCGTTGCTACCGAAGCATTCGCCTCCGGCGCAAACAGCGTCGCGTAGTCATACCGCGGAGCGCTCAACGCCGCGTCCCCATACATCAGCGTGTACTGTGCCCCCGCTGCCGCGTCAAAACACAACCGCCGTTCCGCCATCTCCAGCTTCACGTCCGTGATTGCCAGCGGCGCGTCGTCACCGTTATCGACCGTCACCGTCCACGTCGATCCTGCCTCGTCGGATGAAACCCACGGCGCCGCGATCGCAAGATCCTCCTCGTCGATCGGGTGCCCCTCTCGTGTCGTATGCAGCCGCAGCAGATTCCCCGAAGACTCCACCGGCCGCGGCGGCTCCTGATCCGTATTTTGTTCCCCGGTGAACACCGGCACCGCTTTGGCGGTCACTTCGCGGCTGAAGTTCGCCGGTTCCGCGCCCACCACAAACTCGATGCGTTCCACCGGCACATGTGCCGGCACCCTGAACGTCGTTACCGTCTCCTTCCCCTTCTGCGTCAGCTGATTCGTATCCGCCACGGTGACATATTGCCGCTTCGTCGGAACCCGCTCCACCGAGAGCCCGTGCACATCCTCCGGTTTCACCGGCCCGTCGATCCTGAAGTACAAATACTTCAAATTCGATTCCGGCAGATGCAGCACCGTGCTCCGTCCCAGCTTCTGTCCGGTGAGATCGAAAATCGTAAACAGGCCCAGCTCCGTCCCCTCCCGGCCGGTCTCATCGTGCGCTCCTGTAACAGCCACGGTTGCAATAAAGTCCTTCGCCGCAATGTCCAGCTCGACATCGCTGTACTGCCCCTCCGGCATCACGGCCTCAAAGGTCGTGTGCGGACCCTTGTGCCCGAGATTCAGGGGAGCAATCTCCGGCTGTTGCTGCTCTGCGGGAGCCGCCTCGCGCATCGCATACGGCGTCTCCTTTCCATCCCGATACAGCCGCAGATCCACGAGCCCGGGCGTCGCATGCGCATAGATTCCCGCATCCAGCGCGACGCACGTCTGCCCCGCCTTCGTTACGCCCGCCAGCGGCTTCTCATACCGGAAATACTTCGCCTCCGGCGCAGCCGCCGCCAATGCCAGCAACACCAACACCACGCGACCAAGCATCAAACCCAGGCCCTCAATTCGTCGCCTTCCGCAGATTCAGCCAGTCCTTCTGATACGCAAAGCTCACCGCCAGCAGCAGCGCCCCCAGCCCCAGGAAGCTCAAAATTCGATACCCCTGGCTTAGTTGGCTCACGTCCACCGTAAAGACCTTCCCGATCGCTGCCCCCAGCAGCACCAGCGCCTGCCAGCGCAGAAACGCAACCCCGCGCCAGAATCCGGCGGCCAACAGCGCCGCCCCAAACAGCATGAAGA